>Ga0222622_10001233_pt1 | contig 10329 bp, 8 predicted proteins | sample PLM2_5_b1metaG_FD_177335 | JGI IMG/M metagenome (GOLD analysis project Ga0222622, IMG submission 177335) | Groundwater sediment microbial communities from an aquifer in East River, Colorado, USA - PLM2_5_b1 | ecosystem: Environmental > Terrestrial > Soil > Riparian zone | place: USA: East River... | reverse complement strand
GTTGGGGAGCGGCTCTCAGCGTCGGTGCGGTTCCCAAATACATGCCAACACACATCGCAACAGCAGCTATTACTGAGCGAGGTTTCGGGAGCACTGACCAGTTGCGCCGTTGTTCGTGAAAACCCTTATGCACTTCGCCTCTCATGCGAGCGTCACAATTGCGCATCAACGACCTGGTTGTGGGTGGTAGCTCGGAATTTTTCAGAATGACGGCGTGCGAAGCTCGCACCAATCAACAATCCGAGGAGTGCTCCTGTAACATCCAGAAGCACGTCGCGAACTGACGGCGTACGCGATTTAACGAACGTCTGGTGAAATTCGTCGCTTGCCGCAAACAGTGCGCAACCCAGCAGAACTGCGCCAAAAACCATCAACGTTCTTGTGCGGAGAACTTGAACGTTGCGAAATGCTCGCCATAGCAGAAGAGCCAGAACCGCGTATTCGGTAACGTGCGCGCATTTGCGAGCAACGACGAGAATCGTCCAAATTGCCGCCGGCGACATGCCAGGTTTCAACCAGAGCAAGAAGGGAACAATGTATCGTGACGTGTGCTCGGCGGACATGACGCTGGTCGAGCCGACGAAGATCACGCCGAGCCAAATCAGCAACGGCAGCCAATATTTTAGGAAAAATTTCATCCAGAAGTCAGACGTCTGAAAACAGAGATCAGCACGGAAACGCCGAACATCCAACATCGAACATTGAACGTCCAATAGCAGAAAGAGATTCGGCATCGTAGCTCTGAATTGAGAATTGGACGTTGGACATTGGACGTTTGCCGCGACCATGTTGCGGAACGAAGTCACTGCTCCCCTCACCTTCCAACCGATTTTTATCGAGCGAATGTGGGGCGGACGAAAAGGTGTTTGATGTTCGATGTTTGATGTTTGATGTAAGGGCCTGATGCCAGAGCCCAATTCCCCCTTGCTATTCAAACCTATCTTCCAGGAGAGAATTTGGGGAGGACGGAAGCTTGCTGATCTGTTCGGCAAAGACTTGCCAGCCGGCAAGCGTATCGGTGAATCGTGGGAAATTGTCGATCGTTCCGAAGCGCAAAGCGTCGTGGCGGGCGGCCCGCTGGGCGGAAGAACGTTGCACGAATTGTGGACGCAACAGCGAAAGGAAATCTTTGGGGACGTTCCTGAGACTCCACGGTTTCCGTTGCTCATCAAAATTCTCGATGCGCAGGAGAGGCTTTCGCTTCAGGTGCATCCGCCTGAAAATGTTGCCAGCCAACTGGGAGGCGAGCCGAAGAGTGAGTTTTGGTACGTAGCCGCCGCGAATCCGGACGCCGAGGTTTTCGTTGGATTTCGTGAGCCCATCACGCGCGACATGTTTGAGGAGAAGCTACGCCACGGAACCGTGATCGATTACATTCATAGAATTGCCGTTCAACCAGGCGATGCCATTTTCCTCCCGGCCGGCCGTGTTCACGCAATAGGCGCCGGCAATCTGTTGATAGAAATCCAGCAGAATAGCGACACCACTTACCGAGTGTTCGATTGGAACCGGACCGATCCGACAACCGGCATGAAGCGGGATTTGCACATTCAACAGGCGATTCAATGCATCGACTTCGAAGACGTGCAACCGAAGCTGATCCAATCGGAAGGCGAATTGCTGATCAGCCAGAGCCTGTTCGAAATCCGAAAGTGGAAGCTTGATGAAGCCCGCGAAGCGGCTCCGCTCGGGCAATTCGCGATCGTTTGTTGTCTCACCGGAAATCTCAGCTGTGCGAAGGTCAAGCTTGCCCCGGGAGACTTTTTTCTTATCCCAGCTCATTTGGGCGACCGGCAACTGAAACCACTCGCGCCCAACACAAGTCTGTTGCGAGTGACGATTCCGGAAAGGTAGCCTTAGACCTGAATCCAGTTCCTCTGGATGAGTTGTCGATTTTTGACCGGCATCACGTTTGTTTTCTGCTGCAATTGTTCGTCTCGGGGCGTAGACACGATGAAGGTTCCCGCTCCACACAATGAGAAGCAGACGACAACAATCGCGAGTTTCAGCATCCGGCTCACAGACGAAATACGGTTTGTCGTTTGAATTTCAGGCAGAATGCTGCGCTAAACGGCGGAGGTAAGTAAAGCTATAAATCCCGGTGCTGTGTCCATCCGCCCAACGGGGCTGCAGTGCATAACCGCCCACGAAATCGAATCCGACAAACTCGAAGCTTTTGTCCGTGTAGCTCACATGCGGACGCACAATTTGACCGAGCACATCCGGCTCGCCGCCGCAAGCCGCGCACGGACATGCGCGCCGCAGCAGTTCAAGTTTCAGAAACGATTCGGTGCCGTCATTCCAAGCAATGGCCAATTCGTCTCCGATTTGCTGGATGTTGCTAGGTTCCAGTCGCATTGGGTTCATTTAAGCTACGGATTAACACCAATGGAACACGGACAATACGGTGCTCGATTTCAGCTTTGTAAAAACCGTGAAAATCCGTGTTAATCTGTGGCCTTCTGCTTCTTCGAACGCTCGCCGAAAATCGCCGTGCCCACGCGTACCAGCGTCGCTCCTTCCTCGATTCCAATTGGAAAATCTTGCGTCATGCCCATCGAAAGCTGCGGCAGCTTCATTCTGAATTCCTTCTCGAGCGAATCGCGCAGGCCCCGAACCTGCACGAAAAATTTTCGCGAGTCTTCCGATTCCCCAGCCAGCGGTGGAATACACATTAGCCCTTCGATTGACAGGCGCGGCAGCGCCAGCAGCGCTTCCATTTGCTCGCGCAAGTCGTCGGGCGCAAAACCGAATTTACTCCCCTCACCAGCCACATTCACTTCGAGCAAAACCCGCGGATACAATCCCTCTTCTTCCGCGATCCGGTTAACGTCTTGCGCCAGAGCAAGAGAATCGACGCTGTGAATCATTTCGAATAGCGGCAAGGCCTGGCGCACTTTGTTTTTTTGAAGATGTCCGACAAAATGCCAGCGGATATTCGACGATACCTCCGAAATCTTGGCGCGCGCTTCCTGCACGCGGCTTTCACCGAAGAGAATTTGCCCGGCTTCAACCGCCTCGCGCACATTCTCAGCCGGATGCGTCTTGGTGATCGCGACCAACGCGACGTCTTTAACATCACGACCAGCCTTCGCAGCCGCTTGCGCAATCTGCTCCCGCACGCGTTCGAGGTTGTCGAGAATTGAGCTCATTGTAGAGGCGCTTGTGCGAAGTGCCTAGGTGTTGGCTTCGGTGCTTGACACAAGCACCGCTACAACGGTTCGGCTATCAATTCAAAATCCCGCATTATTTCCTCGCCAACGGATCAGAAATCACGCAGAACGAGCTGATTATGAAACGCTACTCACTTCTTGTTGCAATAATCATTAACGCCGTAATCTGTGCCAGCTCGTTCGCGCAGGATAAGGCCAGCCTGCAGCCGAACGCTACCATCCTCAGTGTCCTGCAGGGGACCAGCGGCAAAACTGTAGAGCTACGCATGCAATGTGGCGAGAAGGTAGGCGGCAAAGTCGAACAGGTTAACGAGAATGTTGTTCTTCTTTCCCATCTGACCGGCGCCGAATATTTCGATGGTTTCGTCAACGTCAAAGACATCTCAGCGGTGGTGATTCGGAGCGCTGGGAAATAACAATATGATTACCAAAAATATCGGAATGCTTCTGCTCGCGATTTATCTGATCGCCGTGGGAGTCCTCACGCTCACGGGCCTCGGCATCGGCATTTTAGCAGGCGTGCTCGCGCTGTTGGCAGGAATTTTCATCCTGATCGGCCGTTAGAGCTTTTAAGAATCACCGAGCAATTCGATCATCTGTTTCGCGAGTTTCGGCCCGATGCCGCTCTCTTCGTGTTTGAAATAGACGAAGGCGTGAGTCCAGTTTGTGTTTCGTTCGCGCACGAATTGCGACCAGCGTTTCACATCTTCTTCGCTGTAATCTTCGCGACGAAGACGAAGATAACCGTAATCGGCGGTAACCTTCTCAGGCGTCGCAATTGTGTCTGTATCGGCAATGCAGAGCGCGATATTGCGCGCGCGCAGCAGATCAAAAATTTCGTCGTCGAACCAAGACTGGTGACGGAATTCGAATGCGGCGCGCATTGAGGGAAGCTCGCGCAGGAAAGCGCTCAACACGTCTGCGTCCTTTTTGAATGTTGGTGGCAATTGAAAAAGCACTGGCCCGAGGCGTTCGCCGAGATCTGTGACGACCTTGCAGAAATACCCAAGCGTATCCGAGCAATCACGCAGCTTCGACCAATGCGTGATTTTTTGGGGCGCTTTCGGCGCAAAACGAAATCTCTCGGGTGTTTGCGCCTTCCAATTTTCGATCGTCTTCTGAGCAGGAATGCGGTGGAAGGTGTAGTTGATTTCCGTCGTGGCGAATTGCTCGGCGTAAAACGAAAGCATCTTCGCCGTCGGCAAATCTTCGGGATAAAAGTTCCCCTTCCACTCCGAGTACTGAAATCCAGAGGTGCCGATCCAGAAGTTCATCAGGTTCAGGCTAAGACCATCCGTTGTGCGAAAGCACGCTTCAAGAGAAAACCGCCTTGCACAAACGTCCGCAGCATCGAGCGAATCCGAATCGAGTGTAGCGGCAAGTCCGTTTGCGTGGGGACAGATCTCAGAGACTACCACCACAACCACCACGACAGACGCCAACGGGACGATTACCGAGTACACTCCGGGCAGCATGATTGTGCTTAAGGAAACCAGCGGTCCTCGGCATTACCGCTTCGGCAAAACCGTTACTTATGTGACGCGCAGCGGTAAAGTGTTGGATGAAGACGTCGTGAGAACAAGGGTTAAAGTGGGTGTTCCCGTCCGAGTCCACTACACGGGGTCTGGCGACGCTATGATGGTGGATCGCGTGATCCTAGACGAAGACTAATTTAGTCTCGTTCGTCTCCAACGCGCCTTTCTGCCACGCGCGAACAGCAAAGGCGCGTTTTTTTTGTGTGCGCGATCGATAGTGCCGGCATACCGTTTGGTGTCGCATCGCGAGCTGCAGCGAAGGTAAACCGCTAATAAGACCGCTCACCCTCCGGTACACGAATTGTCTGTGTTATGAAGCTACAAATAAAGGGCAGCTGGAACGAAGTTAAAGGCAAACTTAAACAGAAATACGGTCAACTGACTGACGACGATCTGATGTTTGCCGACGGCAAAGAGGACGAGCTTCTAGGTCGTCTCCAAAAGAGGCTGGGCAGAACAAAAGACGAGCTTCGAGCTGAGATTGAGGACATGTGATTCTTATCACGGCAAGCAGTGCAAATCTGCTCGCCAGGGTCTGCGTTTCTTCAGGCGCCCGCTTTAGCGGACCCGAATCGTGAATTGGGAACACCCTAAAAGGACAGTCCTCACACCGGTTTGTTTCCCAGGACAACACGCACCTCGTGAGACAGGCCATCGTCACACAGCCTCACAGTTTTTCCAGCTGCCGAGACTCCGTCCAATTCCACCAGGATAACACCGCGGGAATAGTGGTCAGGGTTTTCGACTGCGATGCGATAAGTAGTGTTTTGGAAACGATATCGCAGGCGAAAGCCGGACCAATCTTTTGGTATGACTGGGTTAATCGTGAGGGTATCGCCGCGGCGCTGGAATCCCAGAATTTCTTCCAGCCAGACGCGATAAGTCCAGGCCGCTGCGCCCGTGTACCAAGTCCAGCCACCGCGCCCAACGTTGCCCGCTAACGAGTAGACGTCGCCCGGCATCGCATATGGCTCAACCTTGTAGCGTTCGCAGTCTTTCTCGTCCCGAGCGTGCTCGACAGGATTCAGCATCCGTAAAAGTCGGACGGCTTTATCGCCATCGCCTTGGCGGGCAAAAGCCATGGCCACCCAGGTGGCAGCATGCGTGTATTGCCCGCCATTTTCCCGCACGCCGGGAGGATAACCTTTGATATAGCCAACGTCGGCGGCGGTTTTGTCGAAAGGCGGAGTAAAGAGCAAAATTAGATCGTCGGCTTCACGCACGAGATTTTCCTCAAGCGATCGCAGCGCGACCTCAATGCGATCGGAGTCGCCCGCACCGCAAATCGCGGCCCATGTTTGTGGGAGTGAATCGATGCGGGCCTCGTTGTTTTCGCTTGAGCCCAGAGGCGAGCCATCGTCGAAGTATGCGCGACGGTACCACGCTCCGTCCCATGCCTGTGCGTCAACTGTTTTAGCCAATTGCGCGGCGCGCACGTGGCAGGCCCGCGCTTCGTCGCCCAGTTCGCGTAGAGTGAGCAGTTCAGCGAAGTCTTTAAGCACACAGATCTCAAACCAGGCGAGCCAGACGCTTTCGCCTTTGCCGCCCAATCCGACGCGATTAAGACCGTCGTTCCAATCACCAGTTCCGATCAAAGGCAACCCATGAGGGCCGGCAGTTGCAGAGCGCGCGATGGCCCGACGACAATGTTCGAGCAGAGAACCTTGCGTGGCGGAAGCGACCGGAATGGAAAGACTCTCGGTCTGTTGTTCCTCTAACGGTTTGCCGTCGAGGAATGGAACCATCTGATCGAGGATCTCGGCGTCGCCGGTGGTGCGAACGTAATGCGCGGTGACGAAGGGAAGCCAGAGAAGATCGTCACTGATCCGCGTCCGGACACCGGCGCCGGACTCTGGATGCCACCAGTGCTGCACATCGCCTTCCAAGAATTGCCGTGCGGCCGCGCGCAGGATGTGCTCGCGAGCCAAGTGTGGCGCAGCGTGCACGAGAGACGTGACATCTTGCAACTGGTCTCGAAACCCGTAAGCGCCGCTCGATTGATAAAGGGCTGAGCGGCCCCAGACTCGGCAACTGAGAGTCTGATAAAGCAGCCAGCGGTTGATTAGAAAGTTCGTAGAAAGCTCGGGTGTTTCCACTTCGATCGTGCTCAGGAGTCGGTCCCACCACTGGCGGGTTTCTTGGAATGCCGCTTCGACGTTCGCGGGATCGCGAAAACGCGTAACGAGTTCACGCGCTTTTTCTTCGTCGTCGGCCTGCCCGACGAGAAAAGTCATTTCGGCGGTGTGCCCCGGTTCAATCTCCATTATCACCTGCACGGCGGCACAAGGGTCCAGGCCGGCGCCAACGTCGCCGGTCAATCGTTCGTGCTCCATCGCCACAGGATCACGCAGCGAGCGATTACGGCCGATGAACCCCGCGCGATCAGCGGTAAACGAAGTAGGCGTTGGAGCCGAAGTGGCAAAAGTGATGCAGTCGCAAAATTCAGGGTTGTAAGAATTGCGGGCAAAGAGGCTCTGACTCTGTAAATCCCATTTCGTCACAACATGCATACCGGTTTCCTCTGGATCGGGTCCGAGAACGAGAGTGGCGTAAGCGGTGACAGTCAGCTTTCGTCGACGCGACGAATTGTTGCGTAAGCGCAGCCGCTGCAAGCGCACCGGCTTTCCCCCGGCATCATCGACCGGCACGAAGGTGAGCAGCCGTTGTTCGATCGCATGGCTGTTATGTTCAAACGTTGTGTAACCCTGACCATGCCGCGCACGATACGCGTCCTTCTCTCGAATCGGTTTGGCTGTGGGGGACCACACGGCGCCGATCTCGTCGTCACGAATGTAGATGGCGGTTCCGGGCGGATCGCAGACCGGATCGTTAAACCACGGCGTGAGACGATCGTTCTGGCTACTGCGGCCCCAGACACATTCCGCGCCGGACTCGGAAATCAATGCGCCGAACTTCGGATTCGCCATGATGTTGATCCAAGGAAGCGGTGTATGTCGGCCCGGCCCCAGATAAATGACGAATTCCTTCCCGTCCTCGGTAAAGCCGCCGAGGCCGTTGAAGTATTTCAGTTCCATGAAAGCGAGAGGCGCAGAGGGCTCTTCGCGGAACTGGCGCCCGGGCAACAGCTGACGCGGTTTTGCAGCCGCGGGAGCGCTCGCGGCAAGTTGTTGACCCAATGTGCCTCGAGCTGCGACGAGCACCATCCGTGCGGCCGCTTGAAGTGCGATCAGTTCCTCTTTCGAAATTTTTGTCGCCGAGCGGAGATATACACCGCCGGGTTGATCGACGCCGGTCAAGTGTGCCTGCGCTTCGGTGAGCCGGCGCAGATTATCAGTCAATGGTTCGTCGTAACTCGCCACTTCCTCGCTCACTAAGACGAGATCGACCTTCAGGCCGCGCAGATGCCAGAAGGTATGTGCGGTCAATATCTCTCGCACGACTTCCATGTCACGGAGGTGACCAATCATGACGACGACGATCGGCAGATCACCCGAAATGCCTTGTCTCCAGAGCGCTCGCTGACCTTCGGCCCGGCGGCCGAGGCGCCCCGGCGGCGGTCGAAGTTGGGCTTGTGGAAGGATAATCAGGCCGGCCAGTTGTTGAAAGGTTTGCACATCGGCACGCCGAATGTGCAACCGGCGCATCTCAAGTTGGGAATGGGTCCACGCGGTCTCAAAAGCGCGCGCACAAGTGTGAAACTCAGAATAGCGCCCCGCCAGTGTAACAACCGCTTCGCGGGAATCTGCCACCACCGTAACGAGCGCGAACTGAAATCGTTGGTTAGGCAGAATCGTGACGCGCCGGCGCAGGCTGAACATCGGATCGAGCACGGCACCGACACTGTTCGTTAGGCGGCGCGTGAGCGCTTCCGGATTTTCCGGAGTGCGACCCCGGCCGAGAAACTTGGCCCGGTCAGTTTCAAATTCCGGCGCCTCGATAACGGATTCTGGGACCATAAGGTGCGCAGCCCAGACAGGACGGTCGTCGGAACCGCGGAGGCGGCGCCCGGCAGCCAAGGCTTCGCAACGCGGCAGCCACTCAGTTTCGATGAACAGCTTGTTGAAGGCGGGATGCGCGCGATCCGTTCGATGCGGCGCAAGAGCGAGTTCGATATAACTAGTCAGCTCCAGCCGACAGGGTTTGCGCGACGTATTCACCAAAGTCACTCGTCGGACTTCCGCGTCGTCTTCGGCGGAGATGACAATTTCTGTGATCGTCTCGCACGGCCCACTCCGCCGCCGAAACTCCGCTTTGTCTGGCGTGAAACTCCAGGTGTAACGGCGCTCGGGAGATCTCACGGGTTGATGGGTGTTGCTCCAAGTCGTTCCACTTTCCAAATCCCGGATGTAGCAGAACAGCCCCGACACGTCGCAAGTCGCATCGGCGCGCCAGCGCGTCACGTCCAGATCCAGCCAGCGCAGGTAGCCGCCGCCGGAGTTGGTCACGGTCACGGAGCAGGTTCCGTTGGAGAGGAGATGAATGCGCGGCGAAGCGACGTCAGGCGTTTGCGCCACAACTGCGGTGCCGACCGTCGCTATTGTCTCCCGCACGGGTCGTTCTTCATGCGCCTCACCGGTCGTTGGCAAAATTTGTTCCGGGATATGTTCGTGCAAGAGCGGCTCTGTGGCGCGAATACGCGGATCGGAATGAAATCGTTTCCGCATCGCGTTGTCATGTAAGGCGTTGTCGTAAGCGAGGAGCGACATTCCCTGGTGATGAACCATGTAACAGTGGATGATGATTCCCGCCGCGCCGTCGAGTTCCGTGCGTCGCGAATAATCGATCGCTTCGTAGTAGCCGTATTCGCCGAGAAGTGTCGAATCGCCCAGGTTCGCAAGCCGCCGCAAGTTCTTCATCGCAGCGGCCGGTTCCACGCCGAGCGCGAGTGCCGCGGCATATGGTGCAACCACCAGGTCGTCTTCCTGCCCACGTTTCAATGCCAGCGCCGGTACGCCAAAGGCTCGGTATTGATAAACGTTGTGTCGGTCGAGCGCACTGAAGGCCGATTCCGAAATGCCCCACGGCACGTGGTTTTGCCGGGCATAGCCAATCTGACAACGCACGGCGTCGTAACAGGCGCGGTCGAGCAACGAATTCTCATGCGTCTGAGTGAACAACAGCGGCATCAAATATTCGAACATGGTCCCGCTCCAGGACAGAAGCGGCAGCCGCCCGTATGCGGAACCAAAGGGCCGGCTCAAAGCCCACCAATGTTCTACCGGCACTTCTCCGCGCGCGATGGCCAGGAAACTCGTTAAGCGCGCTTCGCTTGCGAGCAGATCGTAAAACGAGGTGTCAAGCCGGCGCTCGGCCACCTGATATCCAATGGCAAAAATTCGCCGTTCTTCATCATAAAGAAACCGCAGCCCCATGCCGCTTTCCAGTTGCTGGCTCTGGCCGATCAATTCATCCAATTGCGCGAGCTGCTCCGAGGCATTCCGGCGCGAACGGTCGACCTCCGTTACGAGAAGATCGAGCCACTCGCGGACGTCGCGAGATATTTCCTGGTCCTCCCGTCTCTGATAAAAAGGAAGCAGCGGTACCAGCCCAAAGATGCCCTCAATGGCAATGTTGCGTAGCGAAAAGGTGGCCGCGAGCGCTTCCCTGCGAGATTCGTGCGTCGCTTCGCCTAACGACATCAATTGCGCGGGCGGCGACAT
>Ga0222622_10001231_pt1 | contig 10333 bp, 9 predicted proteins | sample PLM2_5_b1metaG_FD_177335 | JGI IMG/M metagenome (GOLD analysis project Ga0222622, IMG submission 177335) | Groundwater sediment microbial communities from an aquifer in East River, Colorado, USA - PLM2_5_b1 | ecosystem: Environmental > Terrestrial > Soil > Riparian zone | place: USA: East River... | reverse complement strand
GGGCCCGCTGATGACGAACGCGCGCATTCCGCCGAGATCGAGGTCGATCGGGACCGCCTCCGCAGGGTCGAGCAGGGGATGCCGCGTTCCGACCAGCCGGACCGCGTCGGTTGCGCGAACTTCCGCGCCGCGCCAGCGTCGCGAGAGAACGGCGCGAGCGAGCGCAAGGTCGACCGCGCCGGTCGCCTCCACGAGCACCGCAAGAGCGGCGGCTTGCCCGCCGATCCGCGCCGAGAGGTCGCGGACGATCCGCTCGACCTCTTCCCGCTCGGCGCCCGCCGCCTCGGCGAGCTCGTTATTGAGCTCGACGACTGCGAGCGGCTCGACGAAGAGCGTTTGCCCGGAGCTCGACGCGTCGTGCACGATTCCCGGCACCTTGCTGCGTGCGCCGATCTTCACGGCCAGCACCGGCCGTCCGCCGCGCTCGGTGATGAATGTCTCCTGCAGGAAATCGCGAAGCGAGCTCGAGCGGGCGAGCTTCGTCAGCTCCTCGACTGCTCGGTGACGTCCTTTGCGCAGCTCCGCGCGAAGCTTTCGCAGCAACGGAGATGCGTTGTCGCGCAAGTCGGAGCCGTCCTCCTCGACGGCGGAGCCGATCGCAGTTGCGACGGGCGCGAGCGCGGGATCGATCGGTTCGAGCAGCGCGCGGAGCTGCTTCGCGGCGCCGTTCGTGACCAGCGCATCTCGTGCGGCCAGCGCGACGTTCACGGACCTCGCGATCCGGTGCAACTCGTCGATGCGCAAGCTGGCCCCGAGGGCAGCGCGCTCGGTAGCGTCACGCACGTCGTCGACTCCGCCCAGCGACGGCTCCTTGCTTTCGTCGTAGAGAGCGATTCCCTCGCTCGTCAATGTCTGCAGCCGCGCGACCTCATCTGCATTCGGTGACGGTTCGAGCGCGCGTGCAAGCGACGCACCATGTTCGGTTTCGGTAGCGGCCGCCAGCCGGCCGAGAATCGTCGGGAACTCGAGCACCTCGAGCGTATGCGCGTCCACACTTGGACGGTAGCGGGGTCCAGCCGTTCTTTAAAGACTCACCGGGCCGGCTCCGAGTCGAGACACCGCGAAAGACACGACCTGCTCTGCGCCGAAACGTTGCTCGAGGGCGCTTGCGCAATCGTGTGCGGCGGACCGTCGCGCCCAGACGATCACCGTCGGCCCGGAGCCGGAAAGCGTCGCGCCGAGCGCACCGTCGGGAAGCGCGCGCCGAACATCGGTCAGAAGCGTCGACCTGTACGGCTCGTGCAGCCGGTCGTCGAGCGCGGCGGCGAAGAGCTCCTCCGATCCGGAGGCGAGCGCTGCTCCGAGGAGTGCCGCCCGGCCGGCTGTGAAAGCTGCATCGCCGTGCGTGACCTGCTCGGGGAGAGCGGCTCGTGACTCGGCGGTGAGCACGCGCGTTTCCGGAACGATTCCGATCGCCACGGCGGGAACGTCGTCGGCCACGCGGGCGATGCGGTTCTCCCACGTGAGGCAGACGCCTCCTGCGAGGGCCGCCGCGAGATTGTCGCCGTGACCTTCGAGGTCGAGCCCGGTCACGAGGAGCAACTCTGGATCGGGATCGACGCCTGCAGCCAGCGCACCGGCGACCAGGCCGAGCGCGACGACTGCGGCGCTCGAACCGAGGCCGCGCTCACGTGGAATGCGATCGACGAACTCGAAGCGGCGTCCCGCAGTCGGAGCGAGCCGTCCGAACGCCTGGATGCCGAGATGTGATTCATCGGGTGCGCCGTCGCCGTCGCTCACCTCCAACTCGTTCCACAGATCGAGCGCCACGGCCGCGCAGTCGAAGCCCGGACCGAGATTGGCGGTCGTCGCCGGAGCTCTGACGCGGATCGTCACCGGGCGGCGTCGGCGATCGCGTCCGGGTCTGGATCCACTTGCAGCGGCGGAGGAGTAAGACGCGTGACACTCTCAGGGTCCTTCAGGCCGTGGCCGGTGATGACGCAGACGACGCGGTGGCCCGACTTCTGCGGAAGCGTCATTGCCGCGGCGACCGAAGCGGCGGAGGCGGGCTCGCAGAAGACACCCTCCTCGTGGGCGAGCAGCCTCCAGGCGTCGATAATGGCGTCGTCGTCGAGCGCGACGACGGAACCGTTCGAGCGGACCAGCGCCTGTTCGACTTCCTTTGCATGGACCGGATCCGCGATGCGGATCGCCGAGGCGACGGTCGTCGCACGGGAGGTCGATTCGCCAAGCACCAGCCGCGGCAGGCCCGCACCCGCTTCCTCGAAGCCCTTGAAGTACGCGCGCGTGTTGCCGCCGCCGCCGTAAGGAAGCGTCAGCACATCCGGCACGCCGAGCTCCTCGACGATCTCGAATGCCGCGGTCTTCTGCCCTTCGATCCGGTACGGGTTGAGGGAGTTCACGAGTGCATGCGTGCCACGCGCGGCAAGCTCTCGGGCCGCCGTCATCGCCTCGTCGAAGGAGCCGCGCACCTCGAGGACGCGCGCTCCGAGCGCCCGCGCCTGCGCCAGCTTGCCGAGCGCGACGGCGCCGGCCGGCTGCAGGATGAGCGCCGGCAGACCGGCGCGGGCCGCGTAGGCAGCAGCGGACGCTGCCGTGTTGCCTGTCGAGGCGCAGACGACGGCCTCGACCCCCTCCTCGAGCGCCTTCGACAACGCGATCGTCATCCCGCGGTCCTTGAAGGAGCCCGTCGGATTCGCTCCCTCCCACTTCAGCCAGACCTCGCTCCCGAGGGCCTCGGACAGCCGTGGGGCCGCCAGCAGCGGCGTCGAACCCTCGCCGAGGGAGATGATCGGTGTCTCGCTCGTGAGCGGGAGTCGCTCGCGGTAGCGCTCGGCCAGAGGTTGAGTCACAGGTCAGACGCCACGGTCGTGGACGACGGGAAACACGTCGGGCGGGCGAAGAACTTCGTCCAGGTTCGCGATCTCGCCGAGTGCCGAATCGACTCGACCGGCGGGTGCATCGTGAGTGACGAGATCGAGCGCGGCCGAACCGTTGAGGAGGTTCTGGGTGAGGCGCGCGATCGACACACCCTGTCCGCCCAGCCGCTCGGCGACGTGCGCGAGTACGCCCGGGCGGTCGGCGACCTCGATGTGCACGTAGAACGGAGAGCGCAGATCTCCAGGCGGCAACGTCTCGAGCGTTCGCCACGACGCATCGTTCTGCAGGAAGCCGGTGCCGGTCGTGCCGATGACGCTGACCATGTCGGCGATCACCGCTGACGCCGTCTCGACGCCGCCTGCGCCGGGACCTGCGAGCGTGATCTCCCGAATTGCGTCGCCCTGCAGCATCACAGCGTTGAACGGACCCTCGACGCTCGCAAGCGGATGGCGGCGGTCGATGAATGCAGGATGCACGCGAACGTCGACCGCGCCATCCTCGAGTGTCGCCGCACCGACGAGGCGGACGACCATGTCGAGCTGCTCGGCCGCCTGAACGTGCTGCGGCTGGATCCGGTCGATGCCCGAGTGGTTCACCGCCTCGAGCCCGACCCGTGAGCCGAAGGCAACGGTCGCGAGAATCGCCATCTTCGCCGCGGCGTCGGCGCCTGAGATGTCGTCCGTCGGATCGGCCTCCGCGTAGCCGAGTCGCTGCGCCTCGGCGAGCGCGTCGGCAAACGACGAGCCGCGCTCCATCTCCGTGAGGATGAAGTTGGTCGTGCCGTTGACGATCCCGAGCACGCGATGCACGTTCGTGACGACGAGCGCCTCGCGCAGGACCTTGATCACCGGGATCGCCGCGCAGACCGACGCCTCGAAGCGAAGCTGAACGCCCGCCTCCGATGCAGCCGCGAAGAGCTCGGCGCCACGCCGCGCGACGAGCTGCTTGTTCGCCGAGACGACGTGCTTGCGGGCACGCAGGAGCTCCAGCACGTAGTCAGCCGTCGGCTCGGTGCCGCCCATGACCTCCGCGACCACTGCGATCGCCGGGTCGTCGCGGATCGCCGCGAAGTCGGTCGTGAGCACACCCTCGGTACTCAAAGAATCCCGCCGGCGCGCGGGATCCCGGACGAGTGCCCGAACGACCCGAAGCCGGTGTCCCGTTGCACGCTCGATGTCGTCGGCGCCGTCCTCGAGCAGCCGGTGCACGGCCGCGCCGACCGCGCCGTAGCCGAGGAGCGCGACCGGGACGTCGACAGAATCGAGAGCCACAGCCATCGGACGAGTTTGGGCGGATGGCGGCGAACTTGTCAACGGAGCTGTCGAAACCCGAATCGTGCCTTCCCTCGATCAGGGGATAGGAGTTTCGGCGCGAACCCCTTAGCTTTGAGGAGCGGCAAGGGGAAGGACTGCGGTATGGCGAATTGGAGTGACGAGCCTTCTGCGCGCGCAGGCGCAAAAGTGTGCCTGGCGTGTGGCGGCCCGATCGAGGACACCCTTTCGTGGGTCGGTTCGTTGCGTTGTCTCGAATGCCGGGACATCCACCGTCCGCTCGACCCTTCGCTGGCGAAGGCGCCGGAGAAGACGGCCGGTCCGTTCATGACGCCGACGGCGCTCTTCGCACAGCTTCGTGCGCGGGCGAGTCGTCGAGTCGGCTGATGAGTACCCCTTTCGGGGCCTCCGCTCTCCCCGACGATGCTTCTCCGCTGCTACCCTGCGGCAACGGGTTGACAATCCTGTCTTCCCGGTGAGATGAGCTTCTCGTTCCTCCTTCGGGTGTTTCGAGGTAGGCAAGTCTCGAACCCGTAAAGGAGTCGAACAACTTGACGCAACACACTTTCCGCGAGCTCGGCGTGTCCTCGCCCATTGTCGACGCGCTCTCAGCTCGCTCGATTCACGAGCCGTTCCCGATCCAGGCTCTCGTCCTTCCGGACGCACTCGCGGGCATCGACGTGCTCGCGAAGTCGCCGACCGGTTCCGGCAAAACCCTCGCTTTCGCCGTGCCGATCGTCGAGCGAACGGTGGCGACCGACCCCAGGCCGACCGCCCTCGTGCTCGTTCCGACGCGCGAGCTCGCGGCGCAGGTCACCGCCGAGCTTCAGTCGCTTGCACCGTCCAAGAAGCTGACCGTGGCCGCGGTCTACGGCGGCATGCCGCTCAATGCTCAGGCCAAGCGCGCCAAGAGGGCTCACGTCCTCGTGGCCACGCCCGGCCGGCTCGAAGACCTGGCGAACCGCCGGCTCGTCGATCTCTCGCACGTTCGCACGTTCGTCCTCGACGAGGCCGACCGGATGCTCGACATGGGCTTCCAACCTCAGGTCGATCGCATCGTGCGCCGGCTGCCACGCAACCGTCAGACGATGTTCTTTTCCGCCACGCTCGACGGCCCTGTCGGCGAGCTGGCACGCGCTTACACCAACAGCCCGGCTCGCTACGAGGCCGAGCATGCGAACAAGCAGCCCAGTGAGATCGAGCACACCTTCGTCTCGGTGACGCAGGACAGCAAGGTCGAGACACTCGTCGAGCACATCCGCTCCACGGACGGCCTCACGCTCGTCTTCGTACGGACGAAGCGCGGAGCAGACAAGCTCGTGCAGAAGCTCGGCCGGCAGAACGTCCGGGCAGTCGCGATGCACGGCGACATGTCGCAGAACGCGCGCGAGCGCGCGCTCTCGCAGTTCGAGAGCGGCAAGGTCTCGACGCTCGTCGCAACGGATGTCGCGGCGCGCGGACTCGATCTCGACGACATCACGCACGTGATCAACTTCGACCCGCCGGGCGAGGACAAGGACTATGTCCACCGCACGGGCCGCACAGGCCGTGCGGGCCGTAGCGGCAAGGCGATCACGTTCGTCCTGCCCGAGCAACAGGCAGAGACGAGCCATGTCGCACGGAAGCTCGGATATACCGAAGAGTTCGAAGAGGCGGGCCTGCGTTCCGCCAGGCCCAAGCTGATGTACACGAGCCGCCGCGGCCGGCGCTCGAAGTGGTAGAGGCTTAGACCTTCGCCAATCCGCGCGCTTTGCGCGAGACCGCGCTCTGACGCTTCTGCGCAGAAAGCTCGGTCTTGCGCAGGCGCACGTTGGTCGGCGTCACCTCGACGCATTCGTCCTCACCGATGAACTCGAGCGCCTGCTCGAGTGACAACGACCGCGGTGGGATCAGCCTCACCAACTCGTCGGAGGTCGACGAGCGCATGTTTGTGAGCTTCTTCTCCTTGGTCGGATTGACGTCGAGGTCCTCGGCCCGGGCGTTTTCGCCGACGACCATGCCCTCGTAGACCTCCACACCGGGACCGATGAAGAGCTGGCCGCGCTCCTGCAGGTTGAAGAGCGCGAACGAGGTGGTCGGGCCACGCCGGTCTGCGACGAGGCTTCCGGTCGGCCGCGTCCGGAACTCCCCTTGCCACGGCTCGTAGCCGTCGAACACGTGGTGGAGGATGCCCGTGCCGCGCGTTTCGGTCAGGAACTCGGTGCGGAAGCCGATCAGCCCACGCGCGGGCACGAGGTACTCGATCCGCACCCAGCCCGTCCCATGGTTGACCATCTGCTCCAAACGCCCTTTGCGGAGCGCGAGCAGCTGGGTGATCACACCGACGTAGTCCTCCGGCACGTCGATCGCCAGGCGCTCTACCGGCTCGTGGATCTTCCCGTCGATCTCGCGCGTGACGACCTCGGGCTTCCCGACGGTCAGCTCGAAACCCTCGCGGCGCATCAGCTCGACGAGAACCGCCAGCTGCAGCTCGCCGCGCCCCTGTACCTCCCACGCGTCGGGCCGTTCGGTCGGGAGCACCCGCAACGAGACGTTTCCGACGAGCTCCTGCTGGAGCCGCCGGTCGATCATGCTCGCGGTGAGCCGATTGCCGTCCCGGCCGGCGAGCGGCGAGGTGTTGATGCCGATCGTCATCGCCAGGCTCGGCTCGTCGACCCCGATCACCGGCAGCGGGCGCGGATCGTCGGGATCGGCGAGCGTCTCGCCGATCGTTACCTCCGGGATGCCGGCGACGGCGACGATCTCACCGGGCCCGGCCTCCTGCGCCTCGACACGGTCGAGCGCTTCGGTGACGTAGAGATCCGTGACCTTCGCGGCCTCGATCCGGCCGTCGGCGCGACACCACGCGACCTGCTGCCCCCTGCGAATCGTCCCCTGGCGGACACGACAGAGCGCAAGCCGGCCCACGTAGGGCGAGGCGTCGAGGTTCGTGACGTGCGCCTGCAGGGGATGCCCTTCTTCGTAGGCGGGCGCGGGAATGTGCTCGAGCAGCGCGTCGAAGAGCGGCACGAGGTCGTCGGCGAGCTCGGCCGGATCGGGCCCGGCGCGGCCTGCTCTCGCATTCGTGTAGACGATCGGAAACTCGATCTGGCTCTCCTCTGCATCGAGGTCGAGGAAGAGCTCGTACACCTCGTTGACGACCTCGTCGATGCGCGCGTCGGGCCGGTCGACCTTGTTCACGACGAGAATCACCGGCAGTCGTGACTCGAGCGCCTTGCGCAGAACGAAGCGCGTCTGCGGCAGCGGCCCCTCGCTCGCGTCTACGAGCAGCAGCACTCCGTCGACCATCGTGAGCGCCCGCTCGACCTCGCCGCCGAAATCTGCGTGCCCCGGTGTGTCGACGATGTTGACCTTGACTCCCCGGTAGTCGACGGCGGTGTTCTTGGCGAGGATCGTGATGCCCTTCTCCCGCTCGAGATCCATCGAGTCCATCACCCGCTCGGCGACGTCCTGGTTCTCCCGGAAGGACCCGGACTGCCAGAGCATGGCGTCGACGAGCGTCGTCTTTCCGTGATCGACGTGGGCGACGATCGCCACATCTCTGATGTCTTCTCGAAGCGGCATCCCGCCGAGCGTAGCGATCCACGCTAGAACCGAAGCCACTTTCCCCTTTACGCTGCGCCTATGACGATCGAGGGACGCCACGACCTTCGGGAGCCAATCGTCGCACTGACCTTCGACGACGGCCCCTCTGAGTGGACCGGGCAGATCCTGCAGCACCTTGCAGACCACGACGGGCACGGAACCTTCTTCGCGCTCGGCTGCCTCGCCGCCGACGAGCAGCGCAGCCCGACGTTGCGCCGGGTCGTCGAGAGCGGTTCCGAGGTCGGCAATCACACCTACTCTCACCCCTCGCTGCCGACGGTCGGCGACGCGGAGATCCACGACGAGCTCGAGCGAGCAGGCACCGCGATCGAGGCCGCGACCGGCACGACCTTGCGCTACTGGCGCCCGCCCTTCTTCCGCGTCGACGAGCGTGTGCGCAACGCGGCCGCACCGTTCGGTCTCGAAGAGGTCGGCTGCTCGATGATGCCGTGGGACTGGGAGTGGGACTCCGACCGCACGGTGGAGTTCGTGCTCGAGCGGCTCCGCCCCGGCTCGGTCGTCTGCATGCACGACGGCCGGCCGCCGGACGAACCAGCCGAGCTCAGCCGGCCGACGCGTGAAGCGACGGTCGAAGCGGTCGGCGTGATCCTGGAGGCGATGACCGCGCGCGGGCTGCGCTCGGTCACGATCTCGGAGCTGCTAGCGGCCGACTGACAGGATCCGCGCGCGCCAGGAGCCGCGCGGCGCTTCGATCTCGACCTCTTCGCCGACCTTTCGCCCGAGCAGCGCCCTGCCGACCGGAGAGTCCGGCGAGACACCGCCGACGCTCGAGATCTCGACCTCCATCTTCTCGCCGTCCTCGTCCTCGATCTCGACGCGCGTCCCGACCGTGACCGTGTCGCCGACGCCTGCAGCCTCGTCGATGATGACGGCTCGGTCGAGGCGGTCCCGCAGCATCGTGATGCGGCGCTCGAGCAGGCCCTGTTCGTTCTTGGCGGCGTGGTACTCGAAGTTCTCCGAGAGATCGCCGAAGCTGCGCGCGGACGCGATCGCCTGGACCGCCTCGGTGCGCCGCGGGCCCTCGAGCTCCGCCAGCTCTGCCTCGAGCTGCTCCTTCTGAGCCTGAGTCAACGGCTCTGGCTTGTCGGTCGCCACGGAGCGGAGGTTAGCGGCCCGGCCCGAACCGGTCCGGGTTTCGAGGCGAATCACCCACGCAATGGGCGTTGGCAGGTGGACGAAGGCCTTGACTCGGGCGGAATGGCTCCGCCTCTCCGGCTTCGGCGCGGCAATCGCGCTGCTGCACGTCGCGGGCTGGGGTCTCTTTCTCTACTACATCGACCGTAGCCCTGCTCTTGCCGGGCTCGGGGTGCTGGCGTACACGTTTGGACTGCGGCACGCGTTCGACGCCGACCACATCGCTGCGATCGACAACACCACGCGGAAGATGCTGCAGCACGAGAAGCGGCCGCTCGGGGTGGGCTTCTTCTTCTCGCTCGGACACTCGACGATCGTCTTCGGCCTCGCGCTCGCCCTCGCGCTCGCCGCCAAGACGGTCAACTCGAGCATCCCGAGCTTCCAGAACTGGGGTGGCTACGTCGGAACGAGCGTCTCGGGCACGTTCCTCTGGATCATCGGCATCCTCAACCTGCTCGTCCTGCTCGACATCCTGCGCATCTTCAAGGAGATGCGCCGCGGCTCCTACGACCGGGAGCGGCTCGAGCAGCGCCTCCTCGATCGTGGCTTCATGAACCGCTTCTTCATCGGCAAGCTTTTCCGCTTCGTCTCGAAGTCCTGGCACATGTACCCACTCGGAATCCTGTTCGGGCTCGGCTTCGACACCGCCAGCGAAGTCGGGCTGCTCGCGCTCGCGGCCGGTGTCGCGACGCACCACGTCCCCTTCCTCGCGGTGATGTCGTTGCCGATTCTCTTCGCGGCCGGAATGAGCCTGATGGACACGATCGACGGCGCGTTCATGACCCACGCGTATGGCTGGGCCTTCTCCAACCCGGTCCGCAAGGTCTACTACAACATCACCGTCACGAGCCTCTCGGTCGCGGTCGCGCTCCTCATCGGGACGGTCGAGCTGCTGCAGGTTCTCGCGCAGAAGCTCTCACTCGACACGGGCTTCTGGGGCTGGCTCGGCGGGCTCGACTTCGGCAACCTCGGCTACGGAGTCGTCGGGCTCTTCGTGCTCACCTGGGCCGTCTCGGTCGTCGTCTGGAAAGGCGGACGGATCGAAGAACGGTGGAGCGCGTTCGTTCGCGACTGAGCGGGTTACGGCAGGCGAGGCGACCAGAGCGCAGACAACAAGCCCGCCGCGAGCAGCAAGCCGGCCGCGGCCGCGAGGAAGCCGTACGTGATCTCGCTCTTGCCCGGCTTTCGCCCCAGGCGCGAGCCGAGCTTCGAGTAGGCGGACTGCAGCGACTTCGCGCTCTGAGCGGCGAAGAACTCGCCGCCGGTTCGGTCCGCGATCGCCTTCAAGGTCGCCGGGTCGGGAGGAACCGGCACGCGGCGATCGCCGTACGGGTTCGGCCCGGGACCGCCACCGCCGAAGGTCAGAGTGCCATTCGGCGTCCCGAGCGCGACGGTGTACACCGGGATTCCCGCCGCCCGCGCTCGCTCGGCGCCGTCGAGCGGCTCGAGGTCACCCCTTGTCTGGGCGCCGTCGGACAGGA
>Ga0222622_10001230_pt1 | contig 10335 bp, 10 predicted proteins | sample PLM2_5_b1metaG_FD_177335 | JGI IMG/M metagenome (GOLD analysis project Ga0222622, IMG submission 177335) | Groundwater sediment microbial communities from an aquifer in East River, Colorado, USA - PLM2_5_b1 | ecosystem: Environmental > Terrestrial > Soil > Riparian zone | place: USA: East... | reverse complement strand
GGCAGCCACTTTTTCTTTGAGCTTCTCCACGAGTATCGCTTCGGCGCGGAACTTGTCGCGACGGTGGACGACGGTTACATGACGTGCGATGTTCGTGAGATACAGCGCTTCCTCTACGGCTGTATTGCCACCGCCGATGACCGCTACGTCCTGCTCTTTATAAAAGAACCCATCGCAGGTGGCGCATCCGGATACGCCACGTCCCATGAACGCTTCTTCAGATGGCAGTCCCAGATACATGGCCGATGCGCCGGTCGCGATGATCAGCGCATCGCAGGTATAAGTGCTGTTGTCACCGACTAGTGTGAGCGGCTTTTCGCGCAGCTTGGCGGTGTGAATCTGATCGAAGATGATTTCGGTTTTGAATCGCTCGGCGTGTTTGAGGAAGCGCTCCATCAGCTCCGGGCCTTGCACGCCCATTGCGTCAGCGGGCCAGTTATCAACGTCCGTCGTAGTCATCAATTGGCCGCCCTGCGCGAGACCGGTGATGAGCACCGGCTTCAGGTTTGCGCGCGCCGCGTAGACGGCTGCGCTGTAGCCGGCAGGTCCCGAGCCGAGAATGAGAAGCGGACAGTGTCTGATGGAGGTGGTCATTGCAGTGTGCGTCCAGTGTCGATTGGCAAAAAAACAACAATTTTGCAGGTTCGACTGCCCTATGTCGAGCCTTAAATGACATTAGGTTTCTTTTTTAATCCATTGGTATAGAATGTTATTTAGTGTTTCATAGCGGCTGCGGCGACGGCAATACGCTGGGTCGGAAGCAAGCTAAATGGTGGCGCGCAGGGGGATTTGCAACTCTGACGTTTTGCCACTTTCGGGCATGCAATCCGGCACTTCGGCGGTGGCCGACCCGTTTGTCTACGAACAAATCAGTGTCAGGCGCGTAACGCTGGCCATACAGGGAGGAAAACACACGGTGAATCCGCAGATACTCAAGACAGTACCGCTGTTCTCGTCGTTATCCGAAGAGCAGCTGCGCATGATGCAGCCATACCTGCAGCAGCGCAGTTATCCGCGCAGCGCCTTTATTGTCCGCGCAGGTGAAGAAACCGACGCGTTGTACATCATTCTCTCGGGGCGGGTGAAAGTGCTCATTCCCGACGACCAGGGCCGCGAGGTAATCCTGGCGATGATGGGCCCGAATGATTTCTTCGGCGAAATGGGACTGCTCGACGATCAGCCGCGTTCCGCAAGTGTTGAAACGCTCGAAGCGTGCCAGATGCTGCGGTTTTCAAAGTCCGGGTTCATCGGATGCATCAAGGACAACTTCGATCTCGCCATGATCATTATTCGCAATCTGGTCAAGCGACTGCGCGAGGCGGACCGGAAAATCGAAAGTCTTGCGTTGATCGATGTGTACGGCCGCGTCGCGCGTTTACTGCTCGACCAGGCCGAAGAGATCGAAGGACAGTGGATCGTTCGCAGCGCGCCGCCGAAACAGGAAATCGCCCGCATGATCGGCGCATCGCGCGAGATGGTCAGCCGTGTCGTGAAGGACTTGCAGCAACGCGGCTACATCCGGGCGGAGAAGCGCAAGGTGTTCCTGCTCGATAAGATCTCGATGACGAAGCGCGCGTCGAACAGCTAGACAGCTTCGCCTCCTGACAGAACTGACCGCGATGCGCGTTCGTGCAACGCGCTCGCGCAGTCTACCTGGCTGCCCGGTGGTTCGCGGGCGCGAGCCGGGTATAAGATCGCCGCTCGCTGCGAATTCCACCTCTAAGTGCCGCTGCGAGTGTTGCTCAGGCACTATAATCGCATAACGGCGATGAATACTTTCTAGCTATGCGGTTTAGCGAAAACGCGGTGTCTAATCGCGCGGCAGAAAACCCGTTGCCGCCTAAAATTGCATCTTTGCTGCGCGAGTCCGGCTGGCTGGCGATTGTTGCGATGGCCGTGTATCTCGCATTAATTTTATTTACGTTCGACAAGACAGATCCGAGCTGGTCGCACAGTGTACACGCCGAGCACATTCGCAACTCGGGCGGTCGCTTCGGCGCCTGGCTTGCGGACATCCTGCTCTACGTCTTCGGTCTGTCTGCATGGTGGTCGGTGGTCCTCTTTGCCTTCATTGCACGCTGGAGTTACCGTCGCATCGAGCACGTCGCACCAGGCGACCGGCGCTCGTATATCGTCGCCGGCATTGGATTCGTAATTCTCGTAGTCGGCAGCTCGAGTATTGAGGCGTTGCGTCTTTACAGCATGAAGGCCGCGCTGCCACTGCGCCCGGGCGGCATTCTCGGTGGCGGTCTCAGCGCATGGCTTTTATCGGCGATTGGTTTTACCGGCGCCACTCTCGTGCTGCTGGCGATGGTCGCCATCGGTCTCAGTCTTTTCACCGGACTGTCGTGGGTCGCTTTTCTCGAGCGCCTCGGCGGCTGGCTCGAGGACACCTATCACAGATTGCGCCAGCGCTGGTCTGACTGGCAGGACCGCCGCGTGGGAGCGGTTGCCGTAATCGAGCGCGATGAGATCGTGGAAGAGGGCAAGCGCAAGTTCGAGATCCACGAGCCCTTGCGCATCGAGCCGGCAAAAGTCGAGATACAGAAGTCGCCGCGCGTCGAGCGCGAAAAGCAGGTGCCGCTGTTCGAGAATCTGCCCGACTCACCGCTGCCGCCGTTGAAGCTGCTCGATGATGCGGAGAAGTCGATTGCAGTCGTCAGCACCGAAACGCTTGAATTCACATCGCGCCTGATCGAGAAAAAGCTGCTCGATTTCGGTGTCGAGGTGAAAGTCATCGCCGCCTATCCCGGGCCGGTGATCACGCGCTATGAGATCGAGCCCGCGGTCGGCGTCAAAGGCAGCCAGATCATCAACCTGATCAAGGATCTCGCACGAGCTCTCTCGGTAATCAGCATACGCGTCGTCGAAACGATTCCGGGCAAGAGCTGCATGGGACTTGAAATTCCGAATTCAGAGCGGCAGATCGTGCGTCTCTCCGAAATTGTGAGCTCGCAGATTTATGCGGACATGAGTTCGCCACTCACGCTTGCACTCGGCAAAGATATCGCGGGCAACCCGATTGTCGCGGACCTCGCGCGCATGCCGCATCTGCTCGTTGCCGGAACGACCGGATCAGGCAAATCGGTCGCCATTAACGCGATGATCCTGAGCTTGCTTTACAAGGCGCCGCCTGCGCAGTGCCGTCTGATACTCGTTGATCCGAAGATGCTCGAACTCTCTGTGTACGAGGGAATCCCGCATCTGCTGGCGCCGGTCGTGACTGATATGCGGCAGGCGGCCAATGCGCTTAACTGGTGTGTCGCTGAGATGGAGCGGCGTTATCGCCGCATGTCGACGCTCGGCGTGCGTAATATGGCCGGCTTCAACCAGAAGATCCGCGAGGCCGAGAAGGCGGGCAAGCCCATCGCAAATCCGTTGACCTCGACGCCTGACAGCCCGGATCCGTTGCATGAGATGGCGCTGATTGTCGTCGTTATCGATGAGCTTGCGGATCTCATGATGGTGGTCGGCAAGAAGGTTGAGGAACTGATCGCGCGGCTCGCGCAAAAGGCGCGCGCGGCCGGCATACATCTGATATTGGCGACACAGCGTCCGTCCGTCGATGTCATCACCGGATTGATCAAGGCAAACATTCCGACCCGCATCGCATTTCAGGTTTCCGCGCGCGTTGATTCGCGTACGATTCTGGATCAGATGGGCGCCGAAGCATTGCTCGGACAGGGCGACATGCTGTATTTGCCGCCGGGCACGGGCTTCCCCCAACGCGTGCATGGCGCGTACGTCGCGGACCATGAAGTTCACCGCATCGTCGAATATCTTAAGAATCTTGCTCAACCGCAATATGTCGATGGCGTTCTCGAGGAGCCGGAACCGGATGCCGATGGTGTTCTCGCGCTCGAAGGTGGCGCCAACGGCAACGGTAATGTTGAAGCAGATCCGCTTTATGATCAGGCTGTCGACATTGTGCTCAAGACGCGTCGCGCCTCTATTTCGCTAGTTCAGCGTCACTTGCGCATCGGTTACAACCGTGCAGCGCGCCTTATCGAACAGATGGAGCGGGCAGGGATGGTGTCGGCGATGCAGTCCAACGGCAATCGCGAAGTGCTCGCGCCAGCACCGGCTGTTGAATGATCTCACACTGAATTTTCTGCTGCTGCCGGTGTCCGAGCAACATGAAGCGAATCCCTCTCAGACGCGACCTCGATTCCGCAAGTCGTGTTTGCACGTCTAGCGTTAGAGCCATAACACGCACGGCAATCGTATTGCTGTCGCTGGTTGCAGCCGTCGGCGCACGTGGCGCGAGTACGGATCTGCTGAAGTCGTACTTGCAGGATACGACGTCTGCCAAGGCGCGCTTCGCGCAAATCGTAGTCGACAAAAATCTCAAGCAGCTGCAGCAGGCAACCGGCACGATGCAGTTTGTCCGCCCGGGGAAGTTCCGATGGGAATACGACAAGCCCTACGAACAGACAATCGTCGGCGACGGCGCGAAGCTTTGGATATACGATAAAGACTTAAACCAGGTCACCGTGAGAAAGCTCGACGCGGCGCTCGGCAGCAGTCCTGCAGCGCTGCTCGCCGGAAGTAATGAGATTGAGAAGGCGTATGACATCACAAGTCTGGGTTCGCAGGACGGTCTGGATTGGCTGCAGGCTATACCGAAATCGAAAGACACAACGTTCGAGCGCATCAAGCTCGGGTTCGGGCGCGGTGGCCTCGAGGCGATGGAGCTGCGCGATCAATTCGGTCAAAGCACCGTAATCAAATTTGCGAGCGTGGAGCGCAATCCACGCATCTCCCCGGACGTATTCAGGTTTACGCCGCCGAAAGGCGCCGACGTCATCACTGACTGACTAGCTTATTAGTCAGCTCCAGCGTGAACGATCTTTTCGCGAAGCAGGAGCCCGCCGCGCCGCTCGCAGAGCGCCTGCGGCCGCGCTCGCTCGACGACGTCGTCGGTCAGTCGCATTTGCTCGGGCCGGGCAAGCCCCTGCGTCTCGCATTCGAGTCCGGCATACCGCACTCGATGATATTGTGGGGACCGCCCGGCGTCGGTAAAACGACGCTTGCGCGTTTGATGGCGCATGCGTTCAATGCAGATTTTATCGCTATCTCAGCGGTCCTCGCGGGCGTCAAGGACATACGCGAAGCGGTGCAGCGTGCGGAGCTCGTTTTGCAGCAGAGCGGCCGCCACACCATCTTATTCGTCGATGAAGTGCATCGCTTCAACAAGGCGCAGCAGGATGCCTTCCTGCCGTTCGTCGAGCGCGGACTGCTGACGTTCATTGGCGCAACGACTGAAAATCCATCGTTTGAAGTAAACAGCGCGTTGCTGTCGCGCGCTGCGGTATACGTTCTGCAGCCGCTGTCCGATGTGGACCTTAAAGCGCTGCTACAGCGCGCCTTGCAGCAGTCTCCGTACACGCGAACGATAAGCGAAAAGGCGATCGAACTGGTGATTGGCTACGCTGACGGCGATGCGCGCCGGCTGCTCAACATGGTCGAACAGATCGATATCGCCGCTGGCGCTGCCCACGTTACGCAGATCGATGATGCACTGGTGACCGATGCACTGACCCAGTCGCTGAAGCGCTTCGACAAGGGCGGCGATCAGTTCTACGATCAGATCTCGGCGCTGCACAAGTCAGTCCGCGGATCGTCGCCCGATGCCAGCATTTACTGGCTGTGCCGTATGCTCGATGGAGGTGCTGATCCGCTTTACGTGGGCAGGCGGCTCGTGCGCATGGCAAGCGAGGACATCGGACTGGCCGATCCGCGCGCGTTGCGCATCACGCTTGACGCATGCGAAACCTACGAGCGTCTCGGCAGTCCGGAAGGCGAACTCGCGCTCGGAGAGGCGGCGCTTTATCTGGCGATGGCGCCGAAAAGTAATGCCGCATATAACGCCTACAATGCAACACGCGCACTGATAACCAGCGATAAGTCGCGACCGGTGCCGGAGCATCTACGAAATGCGCCCACGCGTCTGATGAAAGATCTCGGCTACGGCCGCGATTACCGGTACGCTCACAACGAGGCGGGCGCGTATGCGGCAGGCGAAAGTTATTTTCCGGAAGGAATGACGCCGCCTGCGCTTTACGAGCCGACCGATCGCGGGCTCGAAGCAAAGATCAAGGCCCGGCTTGCAGAGTTGCGTGCGCTGGACGAGCAGACGCGGAAGAAATGAGCGTGGTTACGGCGTGGCTCTACGGAGTAAACCGATTGCACGCATCAGCGTCGTTTCAATCCGCACGGATGTTGGCCTCTTTGATGACTCGTGCCCATTTCGCTGTCTCGGATTTCATGAAAGCTCCAAATTCGTCAGGAGAGCTTCCGACCGGATCAGAGCCCTGAGCGCTGAGCCGCTCGCTGATGTCCGGCATACGCAGGATCTTGACGATTTCACTATGCAGGCGTGCAATGACTTCGCGCGGCGTGCCGGCCGGTACTACGATACCAAACCAGTTGACGACCTCATAACCGGCGAGCGTTTCGTTGACCGTGGGCACGTCGGGAAGCACTTGTGTACGCTTGGGCCCGAGCGTAGCAACTGCGCGCAACCTTCCCGTTTTCACATACGGCAATCCCTGAGTAAGGCTGTCGAAGGTGATCGGAACCTGGCCACCGAGCACATCGGTGAAGCTCGGACTGCTGCCTTTATATGGAACGTGAATCATCTTTATACCCGCAAGCGAGTTGAAGAGCTCCGCTGCAAGATGCGGGGCGCCTCCGCTGCCGCTCGAAGCGTAGTTGATCGAGCCGGGACGTGATTTTGCCAGCGTGATGAGATCGCGCACTGTCTTAACCGGCAATGAGGGATGCACATAAAGCATGAACGTTACAGAGACAGCTTGTGTCAATGGTGCAAAGTCGCGTGCGACATCGAACGGTAACTTCGAGAAGAGCAGCGGATTGACACTCAGATTGCCCAGCGTTCCCATGAAAAGCGTATGGCCGTCCGGCGCGGATTTCGCAGCGAGCTCGGTTCCGACTAGGCCAGATGCTCCGCCGCGGTTGTCGACGACTACTTGCTGGCCCAGCGCTTCAGATAGCTTAGGGCTCAACGTGCGGGCGACTATATCGGTTCCTCCGCCGGCAGGAAATGCGACGATGATGCGCACCGGCCGGCTCGGAAATGTCTGGGCGCGCGCGGGGTCGCTCAAAACCGTGAATGCGAATATAAGTGCAAACCAACTTGCGCGATGCATGAATACATCACTCCTCTCGTGTCCGCCGGCATTGTGTGCGCTTGTCGGCTCCTTCAAAACGACTGTAAGTAGCAAGCACCGTGGTGTCAAGGCGCTGGCCGGGCCTCGCGTTCTCCGCGATAATAACTGCAAATGTCATAGTCGCCTCAACCGGAGTTGTAATGCTTGATATACAGTTGCTGCGCAGTGATTTGCCGGGCGTAGCCAGTAAGTTGTCGCAACGCGGTGTGACGCTCGACGTTCAGACGTTTGAACGTCTCGAAGCGCAGCGCAAAGCGGTGCAGACACAGACGCAGGAGCTGCAGGCGAAACGCAATCAGCTTTCCAAGCAGGTGGGGCAGGCGAAGGCGAAGGGTGAAGACGCGAGCGCGTTGATGGCGGAAGTGACCGCGCAAGCAGAGACGTTGAAATCACTCGAGCAGCAGCTTCAAACCGTGCAGACCGACTTGAATGATTTTCTGTCGGGCATTCCGAACATCCCCCACTCGACGGTGCCGATTGGAAAATCCGCGGATGACAATATGGAGGTGCGCAAGGTTGGCGTACCGCGGGATTTTGATTTTCCAGTTAAGGACCACGTCGATATCGGTCTTGCATTGGGCCAAATCGATTTTGACACGGCGGCGAAACTGTCCGGTGCTCGATTCTCGATCCTCAAAAAAAGCATCGCCCGCATGCATCGCGCGCTCGCGCAATTCATGATGGACGTTCACACCGGCGAACATGGATATAACGAGGTCTATTGTCCGTACATGGTGAACGCTGAATCGGCGAACGGCGTGTCGAGCCTGGCCAAGTTCAAGGACGATCTATTCAAGATAGAAGGAAGGGATCTCTATCTGATTCCAACGGCCGAATATCCAGTCACTAACTTTGTGCGAGGAGAGATCGTTCCGGGCGACCAGTTGCCGCTCCGGTTTGTCTGTCATTCACCGTGTTTTCGCAGCGAGGCCGGCTCATACGGGAAGGACACTCGCGGCATGATACGACAGCACCAGTTCGACAAGGTCGAGCTCGTGCAGATCGTCCATCCGTCACAGTCGTACGAAAGGCTCGAAGAACTTACCGGCCATGCGGAGGCGATATTGAAGCGGCTCGAGTTGCCGTATCGAGTCATGGCGCTGTCGACCGGTGATATGGGATTTTCGTCCGCAAAAACCTACGATCTCGAAGTGTGGCTGCCCGGACAAAGTGCGTATCGGGAAATTTCGTCATGCAGCAACTTCGAGGCGTTCCAGGCCCGCCGCATGCAGGCGCGTTTTCGCAATGAGAAAGGCAAGCCGGAGCTCGTGCATACGTTGAACGGCTCAGCGTTGGCAGTGGGCCGCACACTCGTGGCGGTGCTCGAAAACTTTCAGAACGCCGATGGCAGTGTCACCGTACCGCCAGCATTGAGGCCGTATATGAGCGGTCTTGAAAAAATCGTCGCGTAAAACGATCCAGGTCAGCAGTCTGATAAAATACGCGGCCCGGAGAGGTGGCAGAGTGGTTGAATGTACCGGTCTCGAAAACCGGAATCCGCGCAAGTGGATCGAGGGTTCGAATCCCTCCCTCTCCGCCAGACACCGTCCAAACAAGTCCATTCCCGTGTGGCAAGATCTCCTTTTATTGAGGTGAGAGAACGTGCAAGCCCGAGATGATACGGAGGGCAATGCTGGCCGGCCTACGCTTTACCGCTAACTACTCCGGCAGAAGTTATAAGTTGCATGTTCCAACTAGCCAGATTAACTCGCGACATTTGTGCTAGTCCGACTGGGCATGGGTTGTCATCTCTCAATAAGCACAGACACAGCGGTGAACTTGCGCAGCTAATGTCTAGATGACTAAGCTGGGCGGCTTAGAGCGCCGATCTGGTATCGCACGTTTGGCTTAAGAGAGCCAGCGAGAGCATTGATCGGTGACTGCCATGGCCTACTTAGAGCCTGTCGTATTCAGGAGATCATCCTTAGCGCACGCCCACCATGCATGGATGTGACTGTCATCGTCGGCAACCACAGCAACGTCGCTTCCATCGGCAATGTCGCGAACCAGAGGAACTGCCCACGGGGTGGTCCAGGAAGCGTTGCGAAGTCCGGCACTGCGGAACTAGCGCAGTCCTTTCTAAGGAGCAACGATCCCGGCAATATTAGCGTCGGCGGACGCAAGCTCTGCGACATGCTGAGCGCCTGAACCGTCGCTCAACCACGCAACGGCGCCTGCTACCACCGCGAACAAGGCGATGAAACCCAGAGCCAACTGGCGGGTCGTCCTCGACTCCTGGTCTATCAGTTCAGGATCCGAACGCCGGTTTAACGTTTCGAAGTTTTTCTGCGCGGCTTCCATACTCGTTCTCCTCTATCAAACAACGCTAGCGATTGCCGGCTGTCAGAGTCGCCTGTTCCGCCTCTGAACGCTCGCCGACTTCCCGAGGCTTGGCACGCTGATCATCGGTGGCGGCAAAACGGCGACGCCTTTCCTCAAATTTTTCCCGTCGGTCTTGCTCGGCCATACGCGGTACCGCTTGCATGGATGCCACGTCGTGCCTGGCGCCTTCATTATCATGCTCGGCCACGCCTATCACTGCGATGAGCGCTATGATTCCGACGCCTGCCGCACATCGCGTTGTCAGCAGCCATGTGCGCAGCGTTGGATCATCGTTGACCATTTTGCGAAACCTGTGGCGATCCAGTGAGCTATACATGGCATTGCTTTCGTATCAGCGCTTAGGGAGATTGAGCCAATATAAGACGGGTCTACTTACAAATTGCTTACGGATACGCGGAAGCAATTCTTTCTCGCCGGTGACACATGCGCGATGCCGGTGTGTTGCACCCGTTGGACGCTCTTCAACATTGCTCGCCTGCTAATCATGTTCTACTTAGCCGCCTGGAGCGACCGTTCCACATGTGAAATATGCTCAAGCCGCTCTGAAACGAGAATAGTCGACCGGGCCGGTTTTCTAGATGTCAATGGCAGGACTGTCGCAATCAACAGCATGCACGCGACAACCGGTAGTGCACCGCTGAAAGAACCGGTTACATCGTTCACATAGGCCGCTAGGAGAGGTCCTGCTAGACCGGCGACGCCCCATGCGGTAAGCAGCGCGCCATAGTTCGCGCCCATGTGCCGCGTGCCGAAATAATCAGCGCTGAAAGAAGGCATGATGCCGAAGCCGCCGCCGTAG
>Ga0222622_10001229_pt1 | contig 10335 bp, 5 predicted proteins | sample PLM2_5_b1metaG_FD_177335 | JGI IMG/M metagenome (GOLD analysis project Ga0222622, IMG submission 177335) | Groundwater sediment microbial communities from an aquifer in East River, Colorado, USA - PLM2_5_b1 | ecosystem: Environmental > Terrestrial > Soil > Riparian zone | place: USA: East River... | reverse complement strand
GCAGCAGATGAGCGACCAGCACGGATGTTCCGATCGGTTCTGATCGGACCGGTGCAGGAGATTGGCGTGGAAGAAGAGCGTGTCACCAGGGTCCATCTCCACGTGCACAACCGGGAGCCGCCTGGCGATCTCCGCCACCCGCTCCGGATCGGCGCCGGCCTGGTCGCCGGTCCGTACGTGATCCACGCGGCCACACAGATGCGATCCGCGAAGGACCTGCAGGCACCCGTTCTCTCGCGTGGCAGGGTCGACGGCAATAAATGCGCTGACGAGATCCGGAAAGAGGACACCGTTGTCGTACCAGTAGCCGTAGTCCTGATGCCACGTCCAGGCGCCACCGACGCGCGCGTCCTTCATGATCATCTTCGAGTGGTAGTGGTAGACCTCGTCACCGAGAATGCGCTCGCACGTCTCGACCATTGAGCGGCACCGCGCGAACATGCCGTAGATGCCGTCGCCCGGATGATTCCACAGTGACAGGCGCACCACTCCGCCTTCCCCGTCGGCGCGGCCGACCGCGTGGTCGTCGAGCGCCTTGTCCTCTCTGGCGGCCCGACGAAGCAGTGCGATCTCGCGCGCGTCGAAAAGGGCACGCGCCAGGACGAAGCCGTCGTTGGCGTACGGGGTGAGTTCGTCGGGGGTTAACGGGCCGCGAGCCATGAAACGCCCGGATTATACGCGATTGCTGCTGTCTGCGAGCCCCAGGGCTGCCTCCACTTGACAATCCAGTGGACTCACGCGTATGTTCCACTAGGACATCAAGTGATGGGACGCTTATCCGACCGCGTCGAGCTCCTGCAGGGCACTTTGGATCTCATCATCCTGAAGACGCTCTCCACCATGGGTCCGCAGCACGCCTATGGTCTCGCCGCGCGGCTCGAGCAGCTGGCGGACCATGCGCTCTCGCTCAATCAGGGAACGCTCTATCCGGCGCTGGTACGTCTCGAGCAAAGAGGCTGGACCCGAGGCACGTGGGGCAAGACGGAGAGTAACCGCGAGGCCAAGTTCTACGCCATCACCAAGGCCGGTTTTCGCGCGCTCGATCAGCATACCGCCAGGTGGCGTCGCTCCGCGGATCTGGTCAATCGCCTGCTCGTGGACGAGGGATGAGCGATGCGACGTTTCTGGCACCGTCTGTGGAATGTTCTGCGGCCGCACCGCGCCGACGGCGATCTCGAGCGTGAACTGCTCGCGCACCTGACCATCCTTCAGGACGACTTCGAGCGGCGCGGTATGACCACGGAAGACGCTCGTCGCGCCGCCCGAATGAGCCTCGGAGGCATCGAGCAAACGAAAGAGCTCCATCGTGATGCACGATCGTTTGCCTGGCTGAACGACGCCCGCCAGGATATCGTTCACGGCCTGCGGTTCCTTCGTCGCAGCCCTGCGTTCACTCTGACCGCTGCCGCGTCGCTGGCGATTGGAATCGGCGCCAACACCGCAATTTTTTCCATCGCGAACGGACTGCTGGCCGAGGCGCCGGACGGCGTGGTCGATCGGCTCACCCTCGCCGATGTCGGTATTCTGCGTGGAGACGGCGGACTGAATCCGATGCCGTACCGGTCGTACGTCGAGATTCGGCACCGGTCGACGACGCTCTCCGCCGTGTTTGCGCAAGACATGTTTCCGCATGCGATGGGTTTCAGTGACGGATCCTCTGGTGCGGTGCAACGAATTTTCGGTCAATACGTCACGTCGAATTTCTTCACGGTGCTTGGCGTTCGACCGGTCGTGGGAACATTGTTCGACGAGGCCGACACGAACCATGCTGTCGTCGTTTTGAACTACGGGTTCTGGGCGCGCCATTTCAACAAGAGTCCGGACGTGGTGGGACGACTCGTTCGCCTCAACGGACAGGCGTTCACGGTCGTGGGCGTCGCCACTCGAGGCTTTGACGGCACCGGGCTGGCGAGCTCCGACGTATGGTTGCCACTGGAGCGGCAGAGCGGCAGCCGCTCGAGCGTTCTGAGCGGCGCGCGCCTGCGACCGGGAATCTCCGTCAGTCAGGCCTGTGCTGAATTGGCGGCGATCGGACAGACTCTCGATCACGAGCAGGGACTTCCTAGAGCGGAACAGCACCCCCTGCACGCGTTGCCGTATTCGCGGGCTGGCGCCAATCGGAACATCGTGCTCGGATTCGCCGGCGCACTGATGACCATTGTGACGTTGGTCCTGGCCATCTCGTGCGCGAATATCGCCGGGATCGTGCTGGCGCGTTCGGTCGCGCGGAATAAAGAAATGGCGCTCCGCCTGGCCCTGGGGGCGCGGCGCGGCCGCCTGGTCCGTCAACTGCTGACGGAGGTTCTGATCGTGTTCAGCCTTGGCGGGGCGTCAGGCCTCCTGCTGGCGAAGGCGTTCGTCTTTCTCGGTCCGCTCCTTCCCGTTCTTCCGATGCCGGTGACACTTCCTCTCGCGCTCGATATGCGGGTCGCCGTGTTCACCGCAACGTTGTCGCTCTTCGCCGGCGTGGCTTCGGGACTCATTCCGGCGATCAAAGGATCAAAGGCAGATGCGGTTTCAGCACTGAAGGAGGTGTCGCAGTCAGCGCCGGGTGGCTCCCGATTGCGCAGCGCCTTTGTCGTCGGCCAAATCGTGATCAGCGTCTTTCTACTCGTGGTCGCCGCGCTGTTTGTCAGAGCTGTGCGGTTCGCCACATCGACCGATCCGGGATTCGACGCGCGCGATATAGAGATCGCATCGGTCGATCTGTCGATGGGGTCCTACGACAGCCCGGCACGCGGGCAATTCTGGCGTCAGCTGATCGAGCGGGTGCACCAGCTGCCAGGCGTCGAGGCGGCAACGCTCGCCCGGGTTCCGCCCGGCGGGTTCGAAGGCATTGGACTTGGCGGAATCCGGGCGTTGGGAATCACGCCTCCGCTCGATTCTTTTTCGCCGTCGTGGAATATTGTCGACACAAATTACTTCGCGACACTTCGAATCCCACTTATCGACGGTCGGGATTTCTCCGACGTCGACATCGCTGGCGACCAGCCGGTCGCCATCGTCAGCCAAGCAGTCGCGCGCAGATTCTGGCCGCACGCTCGTGCTGTTGGGCACTCCGTGACCGTGCCGCAGCTCGATGCCGACGGGCGCTCCACGACGCGCACGGCGCTTATCATTGGCGTCGCCGCGGACGTGAAATCCACCAGCCTGATCGACGGTCCTGCCGACCCGTATGTTTATTTGCCGTTGCGGCAGAACGATTCTTCAATCATGACGATGCAAATGGCAATCTTGACGCGGAGCGCTCAGGGCCTGCGAGTCAGCGCGCAGGTGCGGGATCTTGTCAGCAGGCTCGATTCGGACCTCGTGGTCGTCAGGTCAGAGACGCTGCAGGAGTCCATCGCACTCGGATTGGCGCCGCAGCGGATCCTCGCGATGGCAGTGGGGACGCTCGGCCTGGTCGGCATGTTGCTCGCCGCGATCGGCATCTACGGGGTCATGGCGTTCACGTGGTCACGCCGGCAGCATGAGCTTGGCATCAGACTGGCGCTCGGCGCCCAACGGCCGCAGATCGTCGCCATGGTGTTGTACCAAGGTCTCCTGCTCGTGGGCGCCGGGCTGGCGATCGGGTTGCCGCTGGCCGCGGCCGCAAGCCGTCTGCTCTCAGTATTTCTGTATGATCTGCCGCCGCTTCACGTTCTCACCTTCGTCGGTGCCGTGACGCTATTCGGACTCGTCGGGCTCGCCGCGTCGTATCTCGCCGTTCGCCGCGTTGTCGCCGTCGATCCGCTACAGACGCTGCGATCCGCCTGAACTGAAACTGGTTCTTGGTTGTGGTTCACGAGCTGAGCTCACTCCAGCGTGAATGACACGTACATCAGCCGGCCTTCGCGTTGAATCTGCAGCGTGACGGGCGATCCAGGTTTCAGCCCTTTCAACAGATCGCGCAGCACCGAGAGCGTCGGCGTGGGTCGGTTATTCAGGCTGCGGACAACGTCGCGGGCCAGGAGGGGCACCTCGCTCGTCGCGCCGGCGGCGCGGGCAACGACGATGATGCCTTGCGGATCTCGCAACCCTCTCGCCGCCGCAGCGATGCGTGCGTCGATCTCCACGCCAAGAATTCCCAGTTCGGGCACGAGGTTTTGCTGGGGATCGGCCATCGTCGAGACCGAGTCAAACTCGCTCTTTTCTTCGACTGCGGTGACACGCAGCGTTTGCGTCTTGCCGCCTCGGGCCACCACCATCTGAACCGGATCGGAAGAGTCGCGCAGGCGGAAGAAGTAATTCACCGTCGGCACGTTTTCGGCAGGTTGTCCGTCGATCGAAACCAGGATGTCACCAACGTTCAGGCCGGCAGCCTCCGCCGGACCGCCGGGCCACACATCCGCGACGATGACCCCGTAGTCGCGCGACAACCCGAGCGACTGAGACATGACCGGCGTCAGCGTCTGGATAGTCATGCCAACTTCCTGCCGGCGCAGCTGTCCGAACTGCTTCAGTTGACGGAATACCGTCCGGGCGGTTGCCGATGGAATCGCGAAGCCCAATCCGTCGCTCCCTCCCGACTGCGACAGGATGAACGTATTGACGCCGACAACTTCTCCGCGAATGTTGACCAGTGGTCCACCGGAATTCCCCGGATTGATTGGCGCGTCTGTCTGCACATAGATCAGCGGCGAATCGGGATCCGTTTGCCGCGCCACCGCCGAGACCAGCCCGTGAGTCAAGGTGTTGCGCAGCCCGCCGGGGCTGCCGAAGGCGAAGACCGTTTCGCCCTGCCGCAGTTTCGAGTAGGTTGCCAGGGGAAGCGCCGGCATCTTGACCCCGTCGACTTTCAAGAGGGCGAGATCGAGTTCGGTGGCCAGCCCGACGATGCGCGCCGGCACAATCGCCGATCGATCCGACAGTGCCGCCGACAGCGTGCCGTCCGCGTTCTCCGGCAGCAAGGCGATCTGAATTCGTTGCGCGCCATTGACCACGTGCGCGTTGGTCATGATGTAGCCGTCTGGATCGATCACGAATCCCGACCCCATCGAGCGCTGCCGACCGACGACAACGTTGGCCTCACCGCGGAGGCCTTCTTCCCGCGCGCCATAGCTGGTCACCAAAATCTGCACGACGCTGGGCCAGACCTTCTTCGTCAGCGCATCAATCGACTGGTTGACCTGTTCGAGCGGATCGGGTGACGCCGCCTTCTGCGCCCAGACAGAAGAGCTCGCCACAAGCAGCGTCAGAATCGCGGCACCGACACGACTGAGCGATCGAGGTGGGCAAGAGCAATTCAACATGATGCGGTTCTCCTCGTCCGGCCTCCGGTGTTTTGAAACAGGCTCCGGCCATCCGGAGGCGCACCGCCGCATGCAGCAGGCACCGGCACTTGGCGACAGGCCTGGAAGCTCTTACGTCTCAAGCAGTTCGCGTTGCCGGGCGCGTGCAGGTCAGAGCGAGCGGCTGGCGGGGCATGCGCACGGCGCATGCCAGCCGACCGAGGAGGCGCGGCTTATCCCCGCGCCCTTGACTCACTTGGATTCGGGGAAGAGCAGTACTTTCACGTAGCGGTTGGAGTCCAGATACGTGCGCGCGGCGTCGCGCAGAAGCGGCGCCGACAGCTGATCGTAAATCTGCCGCAATGTCGCCGGATCAGGAATGGGTTCGTCGTACTGATAGGCGTACGACAGTTGGCTCAGCACGTAGCCGTTCTGGCGCGTATCGGTTTCAAGGTCGCGCCTGAGCGCTGACTGTGCGTCGGCTGCTTGCCCCGCGCTCGGACCGTTGACTTTGAAGTCGTCCACCACGCTGAAGAGCGCCTTCACCAGATCCTGCGTCCGCGCCGGGTCACACGCGAAGGTGATGTTGATGCGGTACTCTTCGGTGGGTTTCTTCGTGAACTCCGGGACGACGCTGACGCCGTAGGTGCCGCCCATGTCTTCCCTGAGCACGCGCTGCAGATTACCAGCGAGTGTGTTGGCCATCGCCCGGACGATGATGCGGTTCTTCTGCGTGTTCTGGAAGGTCCCGCTGTAAACCACCCCGACTTCGCTTTTCGGCGTCGTTCCCTTCGTGACCACCTTCTCCACCACGCCGGATGGCGGCCGGATCCCGACATCTTTGCCCGCTTCCTTGCGGTGCAGCGCGGGAAGACTCGCAAGGTATTGCTCCACTAGCGGCTTGATCGCCGGCAGGTCAAAGCTTCCGACGAAGACGAATGTGAAGTCGCTCGCGTCCGCGAACCGATCCTTATAGAACGACAGCGACTTCTCGAGGTTCATCTGCGCGACCAGATCCGCGCTCATCGGGCGCGCGCGAAGATGATTCTGAGTGACCGCCGCGTTCAGTGCGTCTTCGAACGCGGCATCGGGAAGCGCCTCTCGATTGGCCAGCGCAGCGGTGAGTTGCCCGGTTGCAGCGCGGAAGGATTCCGGATCGGCGCGCGGCTGGGTAAACGTCAGATAGATCAACTGAAACATCGTTTCCAGATCGCGGCGCAGCGTCCGGCCGTTCAGCCCTTCGTACATCTCTTCGATGTCCGGACGCACGACCGCTGTCTTCCCGGCGAGCTTCTTGTTCAAATCAATTTCGCTGAGCGAACCGAGCCCGCCTTCGGACACGATCCGATCAGCCGTCTCGGCGGCGACGTAATCCTGGTCACTGGCGAGCGAGGTGCCGCCCGGGCTGAACGCGCGAAACAGGATTTCATCCTGTTTGAAGGTGGTCGGCTCGAGAACGACGCGAACGCCGTTTGACAGCGTCCACTCGGTGACCCCTGGCGCCTTGGTCGTCGTCTTCGTCACGGACCCGGACTTCGGAACGTTTTCGAGGAGCGGCCGCGAACTGACGGCATCAACGTACGCGGTCAGATTCGCGCCGCCAGCGCTCTTGATCACCGCGGCCAGCTTCGCCTCATCCGGCACGGCTACGCCCGCCTTTTTCGGCGCACTGACGACCACCACGCGGTTGCGATCCGGCACCCAATCGCGCGCCAGCGCGTTGATGTCGGTCAACGTGATCTCCGGAAGGAACCGCTGGACCAGGCCGTTCTCGTAGGCAATGCCAGGAATGGGCTCCTGCTGCATGAAGTTTCGGATGTACTCGTCGGCCAGCGATTCGGAGGTGTGTTCGTCGTTCGAGGCGGCCAGCTGCGCAAACGCCTGCTGATAATTCAGGCGAAATCGATCGAGCTCCGTCTGGGTGAAGCCAAACCGTGCCACCCGATCGGCTTCAGTAAAAAGCGCGGCAAGGCCCCGCTCTACTCCGCCGTCGGGAACCAGCGCGCTCAACGTGGTGGCTTCAGCGGTGTTAACGAACAGGCCGCGGCTGGTATCGGCATCAAGAAACGGTGCATCGGGCTTCTGCGCCATCTCTGCGAACCGGCTCGAGAGTAGTCCGCCAAAGACGCGTTCGACGGTCTGCTGACGATAGGCCCCGATGGTCGTCTGATCGCGCGCCGCCATAATGCTCGACACATTGACCATCGTCGCGGTCGCCTCGGGGTCAGTCGCGATCACGTAGCGCGTGCCGGGATGATCCGGAACGTCGTAGTTAATCCGCGGTCGCGGATTGACGGCGGCCGGAATCGACCCGAAGTGCGAACGGATCATGCCCTCGATGGTGGCCGGATCGAAATCTCCCACAGCAACGACCGCCATCAGGTCGGGGCGGTACCAATCGGTGTAGAACTTCTTCAGCCGCTCGTACGGAAACGATCGGATGATTTCCGGTTTCCCGATGGGAAGCCGGTCGGCATATCGTGAATCCTTCAACAGGACTGGAAGCTGCACGTCGAGCATGCGCGCGCCGGCGCCGAGGCCCGTGCGCCATTCCTCCAGAATGACACCGCGTTCCTTGTCGATCTCGTCGGGATCGAACGACACGGCGTGCGCCCAGTCCTCGAGAATGAGCAGCGATCGATCGATGACGCCCGCGTTGTCGGTGGGAATACGGAGCTGAAAGACGGTCTGGTCGAAGCTGGTGTTGGCGTTGATGTGCGCACCGAAGCGCATCCCAGTCGACTGCAGAAAGGCGACGACGTCCTGCTTCGGAAAATGCCGCGTGCCGTTGAAGCACATGTGCTCGACGAAGTGAGCGAGACCGCGCTGGTCATCGTCTTCCAGGATGGATCCCGCATTGACGACGAGCCGCAGTTCCGCGCGCCCGAGCGGCTGCTTGTTGGCGCGCAAATAATACCGAAGGCCATTGGGCAGGGTGCCAATCGTGATCCGGGGATCGACCGGCACGGCAACCGTGAGCGGCGCGTTCTGCGGACCAGTAGAGACGGCTCGCTGGGCATTGGCGATCGCCCCAGTCAACAGACTCAGCGCGAGCGTCACCAGCACCAGCGTCCGACGAGTTCGAGAAGTCATAGCGATATCATTTCACAGGCTGAATGGCCGCGGCCAAAGCACATCGGCGCCTCATCTTTTTCCGTACGTGGATCTTTTCACACCCAAAACTCCTGAGCCGCTACCCACGCCCTCGTCCATTATCGCCCGGCGGCCTTCGCCCGACCTGCCGATATCGACGTTTCTCTTAGACTTTCGGCTCGGAACTGCGAACGAGCTCGCGCCGACCTCGGCTGGCAAGCGTCTTTCTATACCGCACTAATAGAGGAGGCATGAATGTTCACAGGCTCCCGGTTGCATCTGCTCGCAACCGCGCTCGTCGCCACGGTCGCGCTGGCGTTACCCGGTCTGGCTTCTGCTGAACCGGTCCGGCTCGGCCTCGCGGCCAACTTTTCGCTCGAAAAAGGAGGTTTCGATTTCAAGTCGCAGCTTCAGGATTTGAAGGATGTTCGCCAAATGGCTCTCTCATCCATTCGTTCGAACAGGGATGGATGGGGCGATGACGATGACGACGTTCGCTTTGCGATGTTCGGCAAGGCGATCAGATTGGCGGCATGGAGTCATCCTGACGTGTCAGAGCTTTGGCATTTCAGCGGGAAGCACCCACACGAAATGCGAGGTCTCGGGTGGCACTACGGTTGGCGAAACAAAGGGTTGGTCGTAGCGCCGACCGACAACTCGCCGGCACCGGAACCCGCGTCAATGCTCCTGCTGGGCACGGGCCTGGCCGGACTCGTCGCGGCGCGATCCAGGAAGAAGTCCCTACAGTCATAGCACCTAGCCAGCTTGGGCTCGGAGAGGCATTGCCTCTCCGGGCTTCAACGCGTCGGCGTTGAGGCGAGCGATACTCTTGCTGCCGCGATGTCGCGCCGCAGCGCGACGTCCGGCCCATTCACTGGCAGGCGTTCAATGCTGTCGAGCGCCTCTCCATACCATTTCATCCAGGCCGCTCTGATCCGCTGCTCGGTCGCGTCGGCCGCGACCTTGTCCGCAGCGTTGGCGACCGCGGTTCCTCCCTGGATTCGCTCGAGCTCCAGTCGCTTCTGTGCAGCGTCGAGAACGATTCTGAGCACTGCCCGAGCATCCGCCGTGTCGGCCGAGGCGAGCGTCCATGCAGAGGTTGCCACCGCAACGCCGACGTTCTTCATTTCCGCCGTGCTGACCTTGTCGGGACGATCCTGGTTCGTGTGGTAATACCGGTCGGTGAAGTGCCAATTGAGCAGTGACGGGATTCCTTCTAATGCAAACGTTGTGTGATCGCTGTCGCCCTCATAGGGGTTGGTGCGAACGATCCACTTCGCGTCGGCAGCCCGGCGAAGACATACCGCGAGATGCAGATCGTTGAGCAGACTTCCCTTGAGCGATTTCTCCTCCACCCTCTCAGCGCCCCATTCGGTATGCGGATCCGAGGGTCGCGCCCACACGGCGGTTGGATCCGCTTGCTTCTCGATCAAAAAAGTGCCGCCTGTCTTCGCCGTATCCTCCCCGGTCATGTCCATCGCGAACATGTACTGGACATGCCGCGCGTCGGCTGGATGCGCCGCGAGCCACCGGCCGCTTCCGACCAACTCATCGACCCACATGAAGGTCAGGGTGCGTTCCGGCCTCGGCAGCTCGCCCGCTTTGATCGCGGCTGCCAGCGTTCGCGCGAGACTGTACAACGTTCCGCAACCGCTTCCGTTGTCGTTCGCACCAGGCTCTTGAACGTGCGCTACCAGGACAATGCGCTCTTCAGGATGGGAGCGACCGGGAATCTCCGCGATCAACGTACGATTCGGCCCATCATAAAAAGCACTGTCGATCGTGACCCGCACCCGAGCGTTACCGCGCTGTGCCAGACGTTCTCGTATGCGATTCGCGGCACGCCATGACGACTTGAATCCGAAACCTTTCGCGGTGGCATCGTACGGAATCGCGCCCCACTGAAGGACATCCTTCTGCTCGTCGGACATTTGGGCCGGATCAGCCGGGCGGATATAGCTCGCAATCTCCGTCGAGATCACGCCGGCGGCCCCGCCGCGTGTGACGGCGTCCTGCCAGAGGCGGCCGATCG
>Ga0222622_10001225_pt1 | contig 10346 bp, 7 predicted proteins | sample PLM2_5_b1metaG_FD_177335 | JGI IMG/M metagenome (GOLD analysis project Ga0222622, IMG submission 177335) | Groundwater sediment microbial communities from an aquifer in East River, Colorado, USA - PLM2_5_b1 | ecosystem: Environmental > Terrestrial > Soil > Riparian zone | place: USA: East River... | reverse complement strand
CGGGCTGAGGAAGAGGATTTCGGATGTGCGGATTGCCTTCTATTCGTGCCACATCGGGACGGCTGGCCAACGCCTCTGCGATCTCGCGGCGGCCTTTCACTAAAATCGCATTCACAATGTAGAACGACCTATGCTCGATTCCGCGTTCGCGCAGCCATTGCAAAATGGGGCGTTGCGATGCCTGGCTCTTGTTCCACAGCGCATCGTGCACGTAACGGCCTTTTTCAGCTTTTGTGTGCAAAGCCGCTGCCCCGCTTAGGTCGGCCTGGTCAGCAAGCACAACGAAGAATTCAGCCTTCTGTCCACTCGCGCTATGCTCAATCACCCACGGCGCAATCTTGACATTTGCGCCATTGGCTACTCCTCCGCCATCATCTTGCCGGGAAGCCGATTCACGCTGACCGATGGCGCGCGAGGAAGCGATAGCGTCTAATACAGCCACGCTGGCTGCAATGAATAAGAACAAGCACACGAGAGCCCGCGATCGTGATGATGCGGATGTTCGGTTTGGGTTGGTGATCACAGATTGTCTTGATCCTGATTGTTCGATACCCAAGCGGCGTTTTACCTAGGAATGCACAAGGCTGTCAATATTTTTCGCTGACATCCTAAAAGCGCCCGCGCGCGCTGCGGAACTGTAGGGGAGCACAGGCTGCTAGCCTGTAGTTGCCGGCAGCCCTGCCGGCAACATCTTGAACACTGTAAGCTGCCGGATAATTTCCCATCTCGGCAAGCTGCCGAGACGTGCAGGCTGGCAGCCTGCGCTCCCCGGATCACGGGCGGGGCGGCGAGGTGGGTCGTGCCCTCGGCGTTGCATGCGGCCTGGGCGTAGGGGTTGGCCTGGGGGTAATCGTCGAAGTAGCTGTAGGTGTAGATGTCGGAGTTGGTGGTGGAGTCGTAGTTGGGGTGGAAGTGGGAGTGAAAGTCGCCGTGGCAGTCGCAGTAGCTGTTGCAGTGGAAGTTGCAGTTGCGGTAGCAGTAGCCGTAGCCGTCGGCGATGGACTCGCCGTAGGTGTTGCTGTCGGGGTTCCATTGAAATGGCACTCGGTTACGACGGCGTTATCCACCCGCCAGCCTTCGCTGGAGCCACTGGTATCGCTTGCCATCCGCCACCGCAATATAGTAGGAGAAATTGGCAGGTTTACCGTTGCGGTGATGAAACCCTCCGAGTTGCCGCTCCATGCCTGAAGCCCCGCAATTGGACTGCCGCGATCCGTGCTGATCGTGCGGTTGTATCCGCCATTCACGAAGCTGCTCATAGGAAGGTAGTGAAATGAGTTGCCCCCGTCTATGCTGTATTCCAGTACGCCGCCGTCAAACCCGAGACCGGGGTCCTCGCTGGAAGCCTCGAAGTTGAAGTTATGTCGAAATGTTAGCTGAGCCCACGATGCCTCGAAAATGATGGCGGTTACCGAGTCCAGCCGTTTGTCGCTCACCACTGCCGGATCGTCAATGAACACGGCGTTCGGCGGTGAATGGGCAGGCGGCATCGGTACTCCGGAATTTGATGTGACCCACAGGGGCGGTGGCCCTTGCGCGTTTGTCGCTACCCAACCAGGAGGCAGCGCTGGCGGTGTCACGTTATCGAAGCCCTCGACCAACACCGGGACGATATTGGAGCCGGGCGGGCATTCTGGCGGTGTCGGGCTAGCCGCAGCAAGAATATCGACGCGGCCCCAGCCGGTAACATTGTTTGGTGGGCCAGGCGTCCCGCACTGTTTGTAGGCAAGGAAAAAAGCTGCCTCATTCAAGGCTGTTCGGCTCCCAGAAATATTGTGACGCAACTGAGGCCGCGCACACCAGAGCAAAGCCATGGCGCCAGCGATGTGCGGCGTCGCCATTGATGTACCGCTAAGAGTCGCATAAGCATTATCGGACGTATTATAGCTGGAACGAGTGCCTGTGCCCGGGGCAGTGATATCGGGCTTGATCCGATTACTCCCATCAATCGTAACCGGACCGCGGCTGCTGAAGGAAGCGATGTTGTCGGTGCCGGTTTGGAGAGCGCCGACCGTGTAAGATGCCGCGTAGATAGCCGGTGGGTTTTCCATAGTGGAACAGCTCGGACCCGTGCTGTCTGCCCTGACTACCATCATAATGCCGGCAGCAGCTTGCGCTTCCACAGCAGCTTGCAACGTGGCAACCGAACAACCTTCCGAAGGCGGGCAGACCCACGAGTTACTTGTGATATCCGGAGCTTTGAGCGGGTCGCCCTGGCCGCCGCCTATCGGGTAAGGCGCAAGGAACCATTCCATGCACTCGATGTATCTGGCCGGTGTGCCGTTCCCCTGGTCTATGTTGCGGCACCCGATCCACCTCGCGCCAGGCGCCATTCCGATCTGATTGCCCATGCCGTCGTCTCCGATTGCTGTCCCTATGGTATGACTGCCATGCCCATTGTCGTCGCAGGGGAACGGCGAATCGTTCCCGCAAGGGTTGCCTACGCTGTCGTGGATGGAATCGTGCCAATTGTAATTGTGATCGGCGGTGACTCCGTCCCAGCCGCGGTAGTGAGGCTTGAGCGCGTTATGGGTCCAGCGTTGACCAGTATCCGCGCTGGCCACCGTAATTCCCTGACCCCTGAAACCCAGCGCCCACACATCAGGCGCGTGCGTGTAACTGATCCCAGGCTCAATCGTCTCCGGCCTCTGCGGTTGCGATGGTGCCTCGAGGACGGCGTCGGGCTGAGGAAGAGGATTTCGGATGTGCGGATTGCCTTCTATTCGTGCCACATCGGGACGGCTGGCCAACGCCTCTGCGATCTCGCGGCGGCCTTTCACTAAAATCGCATTCACAATGTAGAACGAGCGGTGCTCGATTCCGCGTTCGCGCAGCCATTGCAAAATAGGCCGTTGCGTCGCTTGGCTCTTGTTCCACAGCGCATTGTGCACGTAACGACCTTTTTCAGCTTTTGTACGCAAAGCTTCTACCCCGCTTAGGTCGGCCTGATCAGCGAGCACAACGAAGAATTCAGCCTTCTGCCCACTCGCAGTATGCTCAATCACCCACGGCGCAATCTTGCGGGGTGGGCCGGCAACATGCCAGCCAAAGCGGGCAGAATGCTCGCGCTCCCCACCAGCACGCGGGGAGCTGATCGCCCCTAGGACAGCGACGCTGGCTACAATGAATAAGAACAAGCACACGAGAACCCGCAATCGTGACGATGCGGATATGCGATTTGAATTGGCGATCATGAACGCGCTCGGATCAGCCCTTATTACCGAAAGCGCAGAAAACTATCAACACTTTTGCGCTGCATTTCGGCTGAGCGCGCCCGGCCCGCCTTTGCCGTGGACGGGCTCCGCCGTGGCGAGCGGTCGCGTCCTACCAAATTTTATCCGTGCGGCGGGATCGGGCGCGGCGGCGGGGTGGGTCGTCCCCTCGGCGTTCCATGCGACCTTGGCGTAGGCGTTGGCCTGGGCGTAATCGTCGAAGTAGCTGTAGGCGTAGATGTCGGAGTTGGTGGTGGAGTCGTGGTTGGGGTGGAAGTGGGAGTGAAAGTTGCCGTGGCAGTCGCAGTAGCTGTTGCAGTAGCAGTAGGCGTTGCAGTCGCAGTAGCTGCTACAGTCGGAGTTGCCGTCGCAGTTGCAGTGGCAGTTGGTGTAGATGTTGCGGTGGCAGTTGGTGTAAATGTTGCAGTGGCGGTCGGCGTAGATGTTGCAGTGGCAGTTGGTGTAGAAGTGGCAGTTGCAGTCGCAGTCGGTGTAGGCGTGGGTGTTCCGGCAGGAACGCGGAATGCATAAACTTTGTTATCATTCGCGATATAGACGCTTCCGCGCGCTGCCATACCGCTGTTCCATTTGCGTGTGCCTGACATCACATCAGTGCCGGCGTAAATCACAGCGCCTGTATCGCCATTATAACCGTATAACTTTCCATCGCCTTGAGCACCGACAACCCATACAATGGCGTTGTTGGTTCCATCGGTCGTCGTAACCCACGGTGAGCCCTGGCCGCTTTGGCTCACTGTCCACGCCGAGATTATTGTTGGCGGGGTGGTAGCAGTGATTTTGTAGGCCTTAACTTGGTTGCTAGCGCGGAAAACAAAATACGTGCCTTGGTTTGTGCGATAAGTGGCAGACGATTGGCCGATCACGAAACCCACGCTTAACTGGGCGACCGGTGCGGTGATGCCACCGAGGTTGTTCCGATTAAGTAGGTAAGCATTACCATCCTTGCCGGTTGCGAGCACCAGTTGAGAAGGATTTGCGCCCGGCACATCGATGAGCATCGCACTGACACCGCCCAGATCGGTATCGCCTTGATCGAGCGAGAACCAATTTGTCGGCGCCCAGTAGTCCGTAGGCATACCGGTCCAGAACGGGCCGGCTTGCAACCGGATAATTGCTTCACCGCCCCCCCAAACACCGTTAGTGCCGGAGGTGTTCCCTGTGATCACAAACATGTTCGTGCCATCGCTGGCAACGCCGCTGTGTCCCCAAATCCCGCCTTTGCTGGCTGTGGTCGCCCAGGCGCCCACGCCGGTGGACGGATTATTTATCTGCACCCCCACGACCCAACCGTGGTAAGCGCCGCAATCGCCGTTGTATCCGGAGTAAGGCACATAAACGATTCCGTTCACAAGAGCCAGCGCTCCCCGGTCTTCTTGGACCAGCGACGTAAAAAGGATGCCGTTATACATGGCGGTGGCGTTTACATCCACCGGCCAGCCCGCATTCGTGGCGCCGGTGTCCACATTCAGCGAGTAAATGAAATGCTTCTTAGTCGTCCCGTCGATTAATGCATCGAAGAAAAGCGATCGTGACGCGAGGTCGACAACCGGCGTGCCGATGGTGCCGACAGGATTAATGTTACCGCAAGGAAGCCCTGAGACGACAGGTGGACCGATGTCGGTGCGCGACCAGATCACCAAACCAGTGGTCGCGTTGAGCGCATAAATATTATTCGATGCGGTAACAGCAATAATCATCGGCCCGTTCGGGCCGCCCTCGATGTAAAGCGGCTGCGCGTGAACGTTGCCTACGATTGTGCCATCAAAATTTAAATCGCGAACCAGATTCGCAGCGTTTCCCGGCGTGAACGCGGAATCAATGTAAAGACCGTCCCTGGAAAGATTATTGTTTTTTTGCATGACGTTGACCTGCGCGTTTGCTGGAAGAACCCCAGCCCACAAAAGAGCAATGATGAGTGATAAAGAGGAAATTAAAGGTTTCATAGATGCGCGGTGAAAATGCCGCGCCTCCCTTTTAACACAGCGCGCTGCATTCCTGTCAAGTATTGCGTCAAAACAATTTGCGCACCGGAAAAGTAACGCCGTTGTTAATTTTTCCGGAGCGTTTGTCCTCTGGGGAGCGCACGCGCCTCGCGTGCTGGCGATCGCGCCCTCGCGATCGCGGACTTCCTGCCTGTTGTCCGTGTTGGGTCACGAACCGGATGGCGTTTCGGCGAGGGCGCCGAAACCAGCACGCGAGCCGCGCCCAAGCCAAGAACCGGCATCACCGATTCCGGCTACAACGGCCCTTGGAGCTCGGCGAAAATCTTCGCGGACGTTGCCTACACTCCTGCGGGCAATCACCGCCACGGTTACCCGCCGCCGTCAGAATGTCACGGTGGCCTGATTAGAACAGGTCTGGCTGCCTGCGTTACATACTTGGTACGTGAAGCTGCCAGGGCCACGGCCGCCGATGCGATCTGTGTAAAAACCGCCATTTGCGGTGGTAACTATCCGCGCGCCGTTACGATAAATGTCGACCTTGGGCGCGGGAGGCACTGAGCGGCTGCAGCTACTCAGTGGGGTTTCGTCTTTACCTTGATGATGTTGGAATTGAGGCTGGTACCGTTGCCGTTATATGCCCGTACCCGGTAGTAATAATTCGTGTTCCTCGTCAGCCCAATAACGTTTCGACTCGTCGTGTTGCCGACGTCCAAATCTTGGTACCCGGGCACATAAGTGACGAAAGTAGAGCTCGTGGACACATCCAACCGGTAACCAGCCGCGGCGGGTACACTGTGCCACTTGGCGGTGAAGCTGTTGGCAGTGACATTGCCGGCCCCTGATGCCCTCGGAGCTGCAGGTGTAGCCGTCGCCGTCGCAGTCGGTGTAGCCGTTGCCGTGGGTGTTGAAGTAGCCGTTGCGGTGGCAGTGGCAGTAGGCGTTGACGTCGCTGTGGCCGTGGCTGTCGCTGTTGCGGTAGCCGTTGCCGTAGGGGTTGGACTAGGCGGTACGGCTGCAGTAGGCGTTGGGGTAGCTGTCGCTGTAGCTGTAGCCGTGGCTGTAGCAGTCGCCGTCGCGGTGGCAGTAGCGGTAGCTGTAGCTGAAGGCGTTGCGGTAGGCGTGGGCGTTCCTGCAGGCAACGTAAAAGCATACACTTTGTTATCGACGCCGAAGTAGATCCGGCCACGAGCAACCATTCCGGTGTTCCATTGGCGCGTGCCGGTCATCAATTCGTTGGCTCCGCCACCTGCGTAAATCACGGCGCCGGTGTCCCCATCGTAGCCGTGCAGACGCTGGTCGCCTGCAACACCGGCTATCCATACGACGACGTTATTAGTTCCATCAGTCGTTGTGACCCATGGCGACCCCCGGCCGGTCTGACTCATGCTCCAGGCGAAGGTTATCGTTGGCGGATTCGTAGCCGTAACCTTATACGCCCTGATCGTGTTCGACTCATTATGAAACGCAAAATACGTTCCCTGGCTGGTGTGATAAGTGACAGCCGATGTTCCTCTGTTAGTACCGGAAACATTCGCCTGGGCCACGGGCGCAGCGATCCCACCGAGGTTATTACGGTTCACCAAGTAGGCATTACTATCTTTGCCAAGAGCAAGCACCAACTGCGATGGCGTAGCTCCAGGCACGTCGACCAACGTGGCGCTGACGCCACCCAGGTCGGTGTCGCCTTGATCGAGCGAGAACCAATTTGTCGGCGCCCAGTAGTCGGCAGGCTGGCCGGTAAAGACCGGTCCGGCTTGGAAGCGGACAATGGCTTCGCCACCCATCCAGTTACCGTTAGTGGCAAACGTGTTGCCCGTTACCACGAACATGTTAGTCCCGTCACTCGCCACTCCGCCGTGTCCCCAAATCCCGCCGCCAATAGCTGTCGTTGCCCAGGCATGCACGTTGGAAGGATTGTTGATATCGATCCCCACAACCCAGCCGTGATACGTACCGCAATCGCCGTTGTATCCGGAGTAGGACACGTACACGATCCCGTTCACAAGAGCCAGTCCACCCCGTTCTTCTTGTACCAGGGAGGTAAAGGTGATTCCGTTATACGTGGCGGTGGCGTTCACGTCGACAGGCCACCCTGGATTCGTGGCCCCCGTATCGACGTTCAACGAATAAATAAAATGCTTCTTGGTAGCACCGTCGATCAACGCGTCGAAGAAAAGTGATCGGGAAGCGAGATCGACTACGGGCGTGCCAGTGATCCCAACTGGATTAATGTTACCGCACGGAAGACCGGAAGTAACGGCCGTGCCTACGTTGCGCTGCCAAATCACTGTTCCGGTAGTCGCATTGAGCGCGTAAATGTTGTTCGACTCCGTCACGGCAAGGATCATTGCCCCGTTGGGGCCGCCCTCGATGTAAAGAGGCTGGGCGTAAACATTGCCAGAAATCGTGCCATCAAAATTCAGGTCACGGATCAGGTTGGCGGCCGCGGAAGGCGTAAAGGCTGGATCGATGTAGACGCCGTCGCGAGAAGGATTGTTGTGCTCCTGCGTAACGTTGACCTGGGCGTCGATTCCCGGAACCGCACTCCACATGATGCCGACGAGAATTGAGAAAATGCGAATTGAAAATTTCATACGCCCGGCGCTAAAGAGTCCGCGGCTATCCTTCTAACACAACGTGCCTGCGGCTTGTCAAGGATGACGGCAAAATTACGTGCCGGATTCTTTTGCTGATCCTTTTTCAGGTGTCTTGGTCTGAGTTTGCGAAGGAGTTTTCGCAGGCTCCTTGGAAGCGGCGGATTTTTCGGCGGTGTCGGTTTTCGTCGATGGAGATTCCTTTTTGGCAGCCTCTTTATAAGAATCACTTCGGTAATCGGTGGTGTAGAACCCCGATCCCTTGAAGATCAGACCCGCACCGGTGCCCAGCAGACGTTTCACTTTACCGTGCCCCCACTTTGGCAACCGGCAAAGCTCCTTCGGGCATTCGCGAAACGGCTCGTCGCGCATTGACTGAAATGCTTCGAAATTCTGGCCGCACTTCTGACAAGAATATTCGTAAGTTGGCATCAGGAATTGAATCGGCCGCTCTTGAAAGCGACGCTGGGAAGTCTGCATTAAACAGGTTGCGATTCAAGCTCTCAAGTCCTGCTCGCCGTCCAATGACGAATTTGGAGCGCGGTCGCCTCGCCGAAAATCTCCCGATGAGTGTCCCGCGAGGCGCGTGACACAGCGAGCGAGGCGCCCGCGCTCCCCGGTTCGCCATTCGCGCTTCGTCATTTCCAATGTTTCATTCGCATCCATTCGTGTCTATTAGTGGTTGCTGATGAATTACGGCGCAAAAGAAATCGCGGAGCTCTTTCCGCCTTTGATGCAGATCAAAGACGAATCATTGCGCCAAAAGGTCGCCGCTGTGTGGAATGAAGCCATTACCACGGGCTGCGGCGGAAAGGGCTGGACTTTCGATGAGCTGCGCGCGGTGAAATTTACGCTGCTGGCTGGCGATATCGATATGACGTTTGTCGAGCATCTCAATTCGTGTGCGCGCCAATGCATCGCGATCGCGGATGTCCTGGAGAGTTCGTTTCGCTGTGGCATTCCCATCCAGCGCGATCATCTCATCGCCGGCGCGCTTCTCGCCGATGTTGGCAAGCCGCTCGAGTACGACAAGGATGCGTCAGGCAAAGTAGTCCAGGGAAAGTTCGGACAGCAGGTGCGTCATCCGTTCAGCGGCGTCGCGCTCGCATACAAACATGAGATTCCCGGCGAAGTCCTGCACATTATTGCCACGCATAGTCATGAAGGCGACAAGGTAGAGCGCTCCATTGAGTCGATCATTTTTCACCACGCGGATTTCGTGGACTTCGATATCGCAAAGCTCCTTGGCAAACGCGCGGCCAAGAAGTAATCAAAACAGTTGATGGTTGAGAGCTGATCGTTGAGAGCCTAAACGTGCAGGTCAGCGATGAACGAGATCGACATCGTCCGCGACGTTTCGCACAGGTTCGCGCAAGCGGGCATTCCGTACATGCTCACTGGATCGATGGCCATGAATTACTACGCGCAACCGCGGATGACCCGCGACATCGACGTGGTGATCGCGATCGTGCCAGAGGATATTCACAGACTCGCGGCTTCCTTTCGCCCAGATTATTACGTGAGCGAGGAAAGCATTCGCGAGTCACTTACGCATGAATCGATTTTTAACCTCATTCATCAAGACAGCGTGATCAAAGTGGACTGCATCGTCCTTAAAAGAAGCGAATATCGGCGCGTGGAATTTGAGCGGCGTCAGAGGATTTCGATTCTCGATTTTGCCACGTTCATTGTGAGCAAAGAAGATCTCATCATCTCAAAATTGTTTTGGGCGAAGGATTCGCACTCGGAAATTCAATTAGGCGACGTGAAGAACCTGCTCGCGACCGGCTACGACGCCATCTATTTGCAGCGCTGGACGCGTGAGCTGGGGGTGGATAATTTATTCAAAGAATGTCTGAAATGACCGATACAACTCCAGAGATCGAGAGAATGGTGCGCGAGAAAATCATGGCCCGCTCGGGCGAGGAACGTTTCATCATGGGCGCTCAAATGTTCGACAGCGCGATGGAAATGGCTAAAGCCTCGTTGCCGCCCGGATTGCCCGTCGCAGAACGACGACGCCAGCTGTTCAAGCGCATCTACGGGAGAGAGCTCAACATATGGGACTGACGCTGGTTGAGAAGATTGCTGGGCGCCACGCTGATGGACTCGCGCCGGGCACAGCGGTTCGCAGTGGCGACTTCATCTCGATTCGGCCGCGTCACGTAATGACGCATGACAATACCGGCGCGGTGATTCCGAAGTTCAAGCAGATCGGCGCGACTACCATCGCAGATCCCGCGCAGCCGGTCTTCGCGATCGATCACGACATTCAAAATACTTCGCCGGAAAATCTGGCGAAGTACGCAAAGATCGAAGCGTTCGCCCGCGACCACGACATCGATTTTTACCCGCCGGGCACAGGCATTTCGCACCAGGTGATGGTGGAACAGGGCTACGTCGTCCCGGGCGCCATGGTCGTGGCGAGCGATTCGCACTCGAATTTGTACGGCGGCGCTGCCGCGCTGGGCACGCCAGTCGTTCGGACGGATGCGGCCAGTATTTGGGCGACCGGAGTGACGTGGTGGCAGGTCCCACCAGTCGCGCAAGTTGTGCTCAAGGGAAGGCTCTCACCC
>Ga0222622_10001223_pt1 | contig 10361 bp, 8 predicted proteins | sample PLM2_5_b1metaG_FD_177335 | JGI IMG/M metagenome (GOLD analysis project Ga0222622, IMG submission 177335) | Groundwater sediment microbial communities from an aquifer in East River, Colorado, USA - PLM2_5_b1 | ecosystem: Environmental > Terrestrial > Soil > Riparian zone | place: USA: East River... | reverse complement strand
ATCCCGGCGCCGTCTCCATGATTGTCACGGAGACCTCCGGATAACCTGCGGTTGCGGGCGGCTGAACAGGCGCCGGACGCGGCGCGACAGCCGATACAGGCGCTTCGCCGGTGGATACGACGCGTTGAGCTGGAGGAGTGGGCGCGTGTGTCGCTGGACGTTCCGCATTCAGCCGCGCATTTGGTACCGGCCGCGTCGTGATTGTTGCAGGGATGGCTGCTGTTCTTTGCGCCGGCGCCACCGCCGGAACCTGTACCGCGACATCTGCCGGGGGAGCTTCAACGACAGGCGAGGTGCTCGTCGGGGGAGCGGCGGGTTGATCTGCGACGGGTTGATCTGCGACGGCTTGATCTGATGATGCGCGCACGTCAGCCTGGCGCTCGGCCTTCTGCTCGCCGGAGCTCCGCAACCACACAGCCGTCAGAACAAGAGTCAGCGTGATGAACAGCCCGATGCCGGCGGCGGCGAGCAACCAGCGCGGCGTGGCCGTTGCCGCCGTCCGCGGCTCCTCCACGAGCGGTTCTTCAGGGGTTGGCTCGATCGGCGTTGCCGTTTGCTCGCGAAATTGCGCCGCGGGTCGACTCCCGGGACTCGCCTCCCAACGTTCGTAGACCGCGCGAATGATATTGGACGGATCCGGCCGCTCGAAATAGGAGAGGGCCTCCGAGAAACTGGCGATCGACGCGTAGTGCGGCGGGTTGGACATCGCCTGCGACACCGCGAGCCTGAGCTGAACCGGCAGATTGTCCGGCAGCAGATCGCGCAGGAGCGCGCCGAGCTGAGAGACGGCAGAAGGCCCGTCCTGCACGCCATCCCGGGGCACGTGGACCGCGCCAGCCAGATCGATTCTGATGTTTCCAGCCGACAGCTCCGTTTCAATCTGGCGAGACTTGAGCTCGATCAGGCGACGGGCTGCCTCCTGAACGATGGCCACACCCTCATGCCATTCAATCGGAACACCAGCGGCCTTGAGTGCGGACAACGACACGGGCTCTGGCGTGAATCCGCTGAGCACCGCGCCCTTATCGTGGCTGATGAGGATCGGTCGCGTAGCCATGCGTTAGAGCGAGCGTATCCACGTCACGGCCGCGGTGGCGGCGTCGCGGATCGCGATATCGGCGAGGTTCATGAACCTGTCCACGCCGCCCGAGACCACGATGATGAGGCCGAACGACACCGCAATCGGGACGAAGAGCATCAGGATGTCGTTGTTGGAGCTGTCTGTTCTCATATCTGAGCACTCAGCCGAGGTGTCGTTCTACACATACGCCGGCGCTGCTTCCGTGTCGTCGACGAAGTAGCTGATGCACGCCGCTTCGAGCATCTCGTAGGTGAGCGATCGCGGCTGTTCGAGATAGTCGGCCAATGACAGCACATGCTCGGTGAGGTCCCGGGGATGGCAGCCGCGAAGCGGGATATTCCGCGGCCTGTAATAGTCGCGAAGCATTCGCTCGATGAGCGACCGGTCGAAGGAGAGATCGCGGCCCCGGCAGTAGTTTTCGAAGATTCGCATGAACTCTTCGAGGGTCGGGCTCTCCGCAAAGATCTTGTATTGAATGCGTCGAAGAAATGCCTCATCCGCGAGCTCCGCGGGCTTGAGATTGGTGGCAAACACGATCAACGTCATGAACGGGATTTCGAACTTCTGGCCGGTCTGCAACGTCAGGTAGTCGACGCGGCTTTCGAGAGGAACGATCCACCGGTTGAGGAAATCACGGGGCGAGCACGCCTGCCGGCCGAAGTCGTCGATGACGAGCACGCCGCCATTGGCGACGGCCTGAACCGGTGCCCGATAGAATCCGAGCCCGGCACTGTAACTGAGCTCGAGCTTCTCGAGCGTCAGCTCGCCTCCGACCATGACCATCGGCCGCCGGCAGCGGACCCATCGCGAGTCGTCACGCTGGCCATCGGTCAGTCCGGTCTCCTGATCGAGCGGCGTCACCGGATCGTGATTCACAGGATCGAAGACGCGGATGATGCTGCCTTCCACCTCAATCGCGTGTGGAATCGCCAGCTCGCCGTCGAGCAGCCCGTGGATGGCGCTGGAGATGACCGTCTTGCCGTTGCCGGGAGGCCCGTAGACGAACATCGAATGGCCCGCGTTGATTGCCGGGCCCAGCTGGTCGAGCACCCGATCGCTCAGGACGAGATGGGAAAATGCGGCGCGCACCCGTTCGCGCGTGATCTTGTCGTGCCCGCTCTGCCGCACGCCTTCCATGTACCGGCGGTACTGCTCGAGCGGCACAGGCGCCTTGCCGACGTAGTGATTCTGGTCGAGGAACATCGCCGCGCGCACTCGGCCCGCATCGGTGATCCGATACCGGTACGCGGGGCTGCCCAACATCGAGCCTCCGACAACTTCGCAGTGCCGCTCTACCTTCAACATGTCGAGCGCCGGTTCGACCACCTGAAAACGCAAACCCAGGCGCTGTGCGAGCGCGCTGCCGGTCAGCTCACCCGCAAGGTGCAGGATTTTGAGCGAGAGCTGGAGGATCAAGTCGAGGGTGAGGCCCGACTCCTCGAGCGTGCCAGGGGCGCGGGGGTGATCGGTCGACGACGCCGTTTCAACGGCCAGCATGTGATGTCCTTTCCAAGTCGGCAAAGTGTTCGGCTTGACGCGCCCTGCGGTGTGCCGCCGCAAACGACGGATCCCTGCGGGTCGCCGCGTAGAACTCGGCGGCAGCCTCTCCGTAGCGCTTCTGCGCCAGGAGAACGATTCCCAGGTTGTAGTGCCCTGCGGCGCCGTCAGCGTCGCCGAGGAAATACGATCGCGCTGTATCCGCGCGGCCGGCCGCGGCATGGGACAACGCAAGATTGTTTCGAGCTGGTGCAAACCCGGTCGCGCGGGACAGCGCGTCGGAGCAATCGCGAGCGGCGTCTTCCTGACGTCCGGCGAGAAACGACAGATAACACAGGTTGTTCATCGCGTATGGCGCCGAACGATCGAGATCGGCGGATCGCGCGTACGCGACGGCGGCCTCGTCACGCTTGCCGAGCATCTGGAGGATCGTGCCGAGGGTGTTGACGGCTTGCGCAGAATCCGGCGCTATGCGCGCGGCACGCATGGCGTCGTCGAGCGCTTCGTCGGTGAAGTGCCAGTCACGCAACACGCGGGCGCGCCCGTCGAGTGCGCCGGCGTACGCGCCGTCGAGCGTGACGGCCTCGGAATAGTATTCGAACGCCTTGTCGCGTATCTGCAGCTGGTAGTACCGGTTGCCGACGGCGACGAGCCGTCCGGCGGATCGGTCCAGCATCAGCCCCGCGAGGGCGTTCGACAGCACAGGGTCGTGGGCCTCAACGGCCATCGATCCGAAACCACCGGCGCCTGATGCCCTCATCGGTTCGTTCGAGGGTGCATACGCCGGTGGTGGCCGCCGGCCGGTTCCGCAGGCCGCAAGGCAGATTGCGGCCTGCAGAACTGCCGTCACAATTGAGAGTCGCCGATAGGGCACGATTACTCGATGTCTTCGTGGTTGAGGCGCGAGCGGCGCTTAATCACGTAGAGGATCACGAACACCGCCAACAGCACGAGGGATACAAGCGTCGTCGTATTCACTTTTCTCTCCTTGGTTATGCGCCTCAATAGAAGGCGCGGTAAATCCTGATTGCAACGGGTCCCATGCAGACGACGTAGACGGCCGGAAACAGACACAGCACGAGTGGGAATACGAGTTTCACGCCGACTTTGCCGGCACGCTCTTCGGCCTCCTGTCTTCGCCGGGTTCGCGACGTGCTCGAGTGCGTTCGCAGCGACTGCGACACGCTGGTGCCGAAGCGGTCCGTCTGCACCAGCATGGCGACGAGGGCGCGAACGTCTTCTACGCCCGTTCGATTGGCGAAATTCTTGAACGCTTCGAGCCGCGGTTTTCCAGCGCGTATTTCGGTGGTGATAATCCGCAGCTCTTCGGTCACGGCGGGATGTGAGATTTCGAGCTCGTCGCTGGCCTTGACGATGGCCTGGTCGAGGCTCGAACCGGCTTCCATGCAGACGATGAATAGATCGAGCGCGTCTGGAAGACCGTTGTGAATCATCTTCTGCCGCTGGTGCGTTTTTCGCTGCAGCCACAATCCCGGAGTCAGATAGCCGAAGATGGCCGCGAGTATCGACAGGATCCAGCCGTCGCCAAAACCGAGCATGGTAATCGGCACAAGGGCAAATATCACTGGGCATATCAGCTCGGATGCTGCGTAGAAAATCGCCGTTCTGATGTCGTAGTAACCAGCGCGGATGAGGCGCCGGCGAAGCCGCGACATGTCCTTCGGCGAACGCGGCATCGCCTTGGAGAGCTTCTGGAGGAACGGATCCGGCACTTCGGTCAGTTGCGTCGGCTCGAGCACAAGGCTGGTCGCATGCGGTGCGGCGACCGTCCTCAACCGCCGCTGCTCTGGCGTCGAGCGCTCGAGGATGCGTGTCGCCGCCAGCCCTGAAATCAGAGCCACGCAGGCGAAGACGCCGATAATCGACAGCAGCAATGCGAGTGACATCTCCTACACCTCGATATTGATAATTCGGCGAATGGCGATCACGCCGATGATCTGAAGCACCATGGCGCCAATGACCATTCGAATGCCGAGCGGGTCTTCAATCATCAGCGCCATATGCTGCGGCGCGATCGCCACGAGAACCGCCGCCAGCGTCGGCGCGAGGAACGCGAGCACCCAGCCGGTGATGCGGCCGTGGGCACTGACCGTGCGCACCTGACGCTTGACCTTGAACCGTTCCCGAATGAGCGCCGAGAGGTTGTCGAGCACTTCCGCGAGGTTCCCTCCCGATTCGCGCTGCGTCAGCACCGCGGTGACGAAGAACCGCGCGTCGAGCATCGGAACGCGCTCGCCGAAGTCGCGCAGCGCCTCCGCGAGCGGCATGCCGTAGTTCTGACGGTCGTGAATCAGACGGAACTCGGTGCCGACGGGATCGGGAATTTCGTCGGCAACCATTCCCAGCCCTGTCGTCAACGCATGGCCTGCTCGCAACGCTCTACCAATCAGATCGAGCGCTTCCGGAAACTGTTCCTCGAACTTCCGCTGTCGCTTGTTCACTTTGAAGCGCAGGAACAGAAATGGCGCCGACCCCGCGATCGCGCCGATGACGACGGCAACGCCCGCGAGTCCGGTAATCAGGTAAATAGGCGCGGCCGTGAGGCAGGCGGCGAACACCGACGCGAGCATGATGGTCCCGACCGTCGAGTTCATCCCCGCGTGCTGGATCTGTCTGGCCAGCGGGCCGGCCACCAATCCAGAGCGGCGCAGCAGCCATTCGATCGAGGACACCTGGCTGAGAGGCTGCGCTCGCCGCAGCAGATTGGGGTTGCCTGCGGATTTCTGTGTGACGCGGAGCCGCTTCCGCAGCACGCGCTGGCTGGTGTCTTCCTGGCGCATGACGAGCAGCCAGAAGGTGCCCAGAATAATTCCGGAAACGAGGAGAAAGGTCGCGAGCGCTATCAGCATGGTTCTCTCTCCCTACGCCACAATCTTCATGTGCTCGAACATATCTGCCGGCAACTGAACGCCGGACGCAGCCAGCTGCTCGCTGCACTTCGGTCGTATGCCGGTGGCTCTGAAGCGGCCGGCGACACGGCCATCGGCGCGGACGCCGGTCTTTTCGAACAGGAAAAGGTCCTGCATCGTGATGACCTCGCCCTCCATGCCGATGATTTCGGTAACCGCCGTAATCCTGCGCGAGCCGTCCGACAGGCGCGTGACCTGTATGACGAGATCGATTGCCGATGAGATCTGCTGCCGGACCGCCTTTTCGGGAATGTTGAGATTCGACATCGCCACCATCGTGTCGAGTCTGTACAGCGCGTCGCGTGCGGTGTTGGCATGGACCGTCGTCAGACTGCCGTCGTGGCCGGTGTTCATCGCCTGAAGCATGTCCAGCGCTTCCTGACCGCGGACCTCGCCAACCACGATGCGGTCGGGGCGCATACGGAGCGCGTTCACGACCAGATCGCGCTGACGGACGGCGCCTTTGCCCTCGATATTGGCGGGCCGGGTCTCCAGGCGTATCACGTGACGCTGCCGGAGCATCAGTTCCGCGGCGTCCTCGATCGTGACGATTCGCTCGCGATCTGAGATGAATCCGGACAGCACGTTGAGCAGCGTGGTCTTGCCGGCGCCGGTGCCACCCGAGATGACCATGTTCAATCGGCCGCCGACGGCGGCCCGAAGGAAATCGAGCATCGGCTGTGTCAACGATTCGCGCGCCACGAGATCTTGCGCGCCGAGACGATCGGTCCGGAATCGCCGAATCGACAAGACGGGACCGTCGAGCGCCAGCGGCGGAATGATGGCGTTGACGCGCGAGCCATCCTGCAGGCGGGCATCGACCATCGGACTGGATTCGTCGATGCGGCGGCCGACGGCGCTGACGATGCGCTCGATGATCTGGTGAAGGTGCTTGTCGTCCCGGAATACGACGTCGGTCTCGTACAGACGCCCTTCGCGCTCGATGTAGACGAGGTCGTGGCGATTCACGAGGATGTCGGAGATCGTGGGGTCGGCAAGCAGGCTTTCGAGCGGCCCCAGACCGAACAGCTCGTTCAGCACATCGCCGACCAGCGCTTCCCGTTCGAACAGGCTCAGCGGCACGGTCTCGGATTCATGCTCGAGCAGCCGGTTGATGATGCCTCGTATTTCCGGTTCGGCGTCTTCGCGCTTGGTTCGCGTGAGACGCTCGAGATTCAATCGGGTCAGCAGCTCCTGGTGGATTCGGGACTTCAGTTCCTGATATCGCGGGTGCCGCGTATCCACGCTCGAAGCCGATGAACTAGCAGTCGTCACAGCCATGTCCTGGTCTCCCTGCCGCCTAACGTTTGCCGGTCAGCCGTCCGAAAAATCCGCCCGACTTCGGTTCCTCGGTCTGCGGACGTCTCGCCATACCCGCCAGCGAGCGCGCGAAGCCGACGAACGACGCGGAAAGTTTGTTGTGGTTCTCGATGACGAGCGGCTGGCCCTTGTTCAGCGCGTTGATCGCCAGCCGGTAGTTGCTGGGAAACAGATGCCGAACAGCACCGCCCGTCGCGCGTTCGATGTCTTCCTGTCCGATTTCCGACACGGTGTCGTACCGGCTCACCACGATCTGCACCCGCTCGCGGCCGTATCGCTGCCTCAGCGTCGCGGCCATGCGCGCCGCGCCGCGCACCGTCGATAGTTCCTGATTCGCGACGATGACGATGATTGAGGCGCTTTCGAGCGCGTCGAGCATCGCCGAGTCGGACCTCGGTGCGTCGACAACGACGTGGTCGTACGTCCTCGCGACGAACTCGAGCAGCGCGCGAACGCGTTGCGTGTCGACCGGCGCCACCAGAAGGCGATCGGACGAGGCGAGGAGATCGACCCCCGCCTTGGTGTGTTCGACCAGGCCCTTGAAAAACGCCGCATCCATCCGATGGGTGTTCTCGAGCGCGTCGATGATCGAAAAACGCGGCTCGGCGCCGAGGAACAGAGCGGCGTCGCCATGCGCCGGATGGAGATCGATCAGCAGCACTCGGCCGGCCTTGGCGTGCGACAGTGCGGTCGCGACGTTCACGGCGACTGTCGTCGTGCCTACTCCGCCTTTGGCGCCGAGGAACGCGTAGGTCTTGCCCGATTTCGTCGACTGGCTCGCCGAACGCGACGCCATGCGATCGAGCGCGGCCCGGACGTCTTCAACGTTGACCGGTTCGGTCAGCAGTTCGTTCACGCCGGTGCGAATCGCGTCGAGCATCATCGCCGGGTCTGGCTTGGAGGCAATCAGCACGATGCCCAGCGACGGGTGAGAACGCCGGATCGAAGAAACGGCCGCGGGAATGCCTGACTGATCTCGAATGTCGACGACCAGCATCCGGGCTGCGGACCCCGACAGCTGCAGCGCCTCGAGACTGGCGGCCGTTGTGACATCGGCCCCAGCCGCTATCAGCGTCTCCGCCAGCTGGCGATCGCCCGGCGCCACGAGAATGACCTTATGCGTCAATTGATACCCCTATCGAACGAGCCGAATGACCATGCCGAATGCGGCGCCGCCGGTGTTCTCTCCGGCGCCAGCCACGCTGATACCGGGAAAACTGACCAGCCGCCCGACGACGTCGTTGTTGTTGTTCGAACAGTCCAGATACGATTCCTTGGCGAAGCCGTCCTTGCACAAGCCTTCAACGAAGAAGCCGAGCAGTCCCACGAGCTTCACGATGCCGTTCGTGCCGTTGTAGCCCTGGCTCAGATACAGCGCGGTATCGAATAAGGCGACAGGCACGACCCGCTTGTTCAGTCCATTGCCGCCTGAGATGTGACCGCCGAGGCCGCCAGTCCACGAGGCAGACGGATCGCGCGCGATGATGGCCTCGACGCCGGTCTTGGTCTTGCCGGTCATGGCGCCGGTCATGACGTCGAGGCAGCCATGCGCGGTATCGATTGCCGGGCAGGTCGAAGCCTCAGTCGCCAGACCGATTTCCGCGGTCGTGCAGTTGATGATGTTGTCTTCGTAATTCGCGGCACCTTCTCCCGGTGCGTTCGAGTTCGGGAGATAGAGGTTCATCGCCCAGCCGGCGGAGAAATTGCCCGGCCCGGGCGCCGGTCCTGGATGCGCAAGCTTCAAGGTCATCTGGTATCCGGTGTCCACCGGATTTCCGCTCGCGTTCGCGCGCTTGAAGCCCGTCGTACTAGATGAGTACGGCGGGATGTACACGTCGTCCGTGGTGGGACTCCCAGGTGCGTAGGTCGACAGCTGTGTCCAAGGCGGAACGTCGCGTTCGAGCCATTTGTCCGCGACGGCCCACGGCTTCAGGCAATCGGTGCCATTTGCGCCAGTGGCCTGGGCGGTTGCCGTCGCCCTCACGCCCTGCGATGTGATGCCGAACACTGGCGCGAACAGCACCGGTAGCGTAGGGCTGGCGAGAAAGCCGTTGCGGTACACGTTGACGCGCACGCAGCCGCCGCCCGTTACACCGGGCGGACACGGGTATGAGACGGCGACGGATCCGGCGGCATTCCACACCGGGTTCTCTTGCGCGACGTCGGTCGCGGCGAGCTCGACAATTCCTCCCGCCGGCGGCGGATTCGTGGCGTCGTCGAAGGCTCGGGCGATGGCGCCTGCCAGGGCACCCGCATCCGCGGCATTCTGTGCCTGTCCGCGGCTGACGAGCACGACACCGTAATCCACCACGAACGCCGCGAACCCCATCATCATCAGCATGGAGATCGCGACCTGCGCCAGAATGGCGCCACGTTCGCCGTTTGTTTTTCGCCGATCCACGATGCGTCTCATATTCATGACAGCCCTATCGCGTTATGGCTTCTGGGTGGCCGGCAACGGCGCGTCCACCGTGCCTGCGCCTTCCATTGCGCCGCCGACGTCTTCGCTGCCGAGGAACAGCCCCGGTGTGGTCGGAAGCGGCGGAACCTCATCTGGATCGAGCGGGCGGACAAGACGCGGAGTGATCAGCACCATCAGCTCGGTCTGTTCTTTGCGGTCCGCCTTGCTCTTGAAGAGATATCCGATGATTGGAATCTGACTCAGAAAGGGAATAGCGGCTTTGTCGTTCTGCGCCAGGTTGTCGAGCAAACCGGCAATCGCGAACGACTGTCCATCCCTCAGTTCGACGTCGGTTTCGGCGCGGCGAGTGCTGAGCGCCGGGATGCGGAATCCTGAAAGCGTGATGCCGTTCGTGAAATCGAGCGTGCTGACTTCGGGCCTGACCTTCAGGCGGATGACGTCGCCGGCGATCGTCGGCGTGAACGTCAGCCGAATCCCGAACTCCTTGAATTCGATCGTCACGGTTCCGGTGGCGCCCTGAACGACGGGAACCGGGATCTCGCCTCCAGCCAGGAAACTGGCTTCCTGCCCGTTGTAGGCAATGAGGTTCGGCTCGGCCAGGCTCTGGAAATGCCCGGTTGATTTGAGCGCTTTGACGACGGCGCCGATGTCGTACTTCGTGCTCAGAAAGAACAAGTTCAGGAAATCACTGAAGACCAGCTTGTCTTCTTCGAAGTCGGGCGCCGCGAACTGCTGCGTCGTGGTCCGCCCCAGCGTATTCTTGAAGCCGGCGATCGTCGTGAAGAAGTTCACGCCTGCTTCCGTCAGCGCACGCCGGTTGACCTCGGCGAACCGGACCTGGAGCATTACCTGCTGGCTCTCGGATCCTCCCGGAAGCTGCAGCATGTTGATGACCTTGAGCTTCGGAGACGTCGCGAGCGCGATTTCGCCGGCGCGCAGCATGACGGCATTGCTGGAGACGCTTCCCGAAAGGATGATCGCTTGATCGCTGAATCCGACCTGGATGTTCTCGCCGGGGAAGAGCTGCTGTAGCTGCTGCTGCAGCACGCTGATTCCTGGCTCGACGACGATGTCGTACTGGGTTCGATCGGTCGGTCCCCACACGATCAAA
>Ga0222622_10001219_pt1 | contig 10370 bp, 7 predicted proteins | sample PLM2_5_b1metaG_FD_177335 | JGI IMG/M metagenome (GOLD analysis project Ga0222622, IMG submission 177335) | Groundwater sediment microbial communities from an aquifer in East River, Colorado, USA - PLM2_5_b1 | ecosystem: Environmental > Terrestrial > Soil > Riparian zone | place: USA: East River... | reverse complement strand
AAAAGACATCACAATGAAACGAATCCGAACTTCAAAACCAGGCGGGCTGCCCCGCTTCATTTACACACTTGGTGTTTGTGCGCTCATCACCAGTCTCGGCTTGGGCTCAGGGATGGCCGCTGACAAGAATTCAAAGGTCACGGTCGTCTACGAGCACGCTCTGCCAAATGTGCCTGGCAAAAGTATCAAGGGTGTGCTCGTCGAATATGGTCCCGGCGGTACGTCGTCGGCCCACACGCATCCCAAGTCTGCTTTCATCTACGCAACCGTTCTCGAAGGAGCAATCCGAAGTTCGGTCAATAAGGGGCCGGTCGTTACTTATCACACCGGAGAGAGCTTTTCCGAGATGCCTGGTGACCGGCACAGCGTTAGTGAGAACGCGAGCAAGACCGAACCCGCTAAACTGCTGGCCGTGTTCGTGGTCGATACCGACGAGAAGAAACTGACGACGCCGTACGAAGAATGAGGCGCCGCGGAACGGCGTAGACTTCAGTCTAGCGACTTTGCCAAACAACAGCTATTAACGCTCGTGAGCTTGCAATCCGACAGGCATTGGATGCTTCCGCGACCGAAGAAATGCAGTGATCTGTGCGAGATCCTCTGGCGAGAGTGATTTGCCGAAGGCGGGCATGTTAACGCCGCCGTTTACAATGCGGATAACTGACGCACGCGCGCGAAGCCGACAGTAGCGATCAGGATGAATTCATGATGGCTAAAAATATCAAGAACGTCGATTTTTCGAGTTGTTTGGATCTGCACTCGACACTTCAGTTTGCAATCAGCGATAATGAATTTATGAAACGGCTTTGTGGCTGCCTCAGGAATAGTCGGGACGGATCGCCGAGACGTCCGTTTGGTTTTTCCCATGATCCGGCGCGCCCGGTAATGCCAGTCCGGCTCGGGCTCGCGCCCTACCTGGTCGGTGTGATGGTATTTGGAATGTTGTTTGCCACGGGTTGTTCGCGTAAGCCGGCGCAGACTGCTCCACCCCCGCCGGAGGTTCTTGTGACTACGGTCCAACCACGCGACGTGCCGCGGGTGCTCGAACGCGTCGCGACATTGGACGGATTCATCAACGCCAATATCAACGCGCAAGTGCAAGGTTACATCGTTTCGCGAGACTATCAGGAAGGCAGCGTTGTAAAAAAGGGCGACCTGCTTTTCCAAATTGATCCACGTCCGTTCGAGGCTGCATTAGCACAAGCGAAGGGCACTTTGGCAAAAGACAAAGCCAACCAGGTCAAAGCTGAAGCGGACAGAAAACGCGCCGTCGATTTGTTTAATAAAAAAGTAATCAGCGACCAGGAGCGAGATACTTTCATCGCAGCTGCGGATTCAACCGCAGCAAATGTGGAAGCCGACGAAGCGGCCGTGAATCAGGCTGAGATCAATCTCGGTTATACGAAGGTCACGGCGCCGATCGATGGCGTGGTCGGATTTGCCAACAATCAGGTGGGCGATCTGGTCGGGCCAAGTACGGGACCACTCACAACCATGTCGCAGATTGATCCGATAAAAGCAGTCGTCACCGCGGGCGAAGGGCCGTTTACCGATTTCGTTTCGCGCCATCCTGACGCAACTGAGCGCAATACCTATATAAAAAGCCTCGACTTCGAATTGATCCTCGGCAACGGCGAGGTGTATCCGCACAAGGGCAAATTTTATGCGCTCGATCGCAGCCTTGACGTCAGGACCGGCTCGATCCGCTATTATGTGACGTTCCCGAATCCGGGAAACGTTTTACGGCCCGGACAGTTTGGAAACGTGCGTTTCGTCGCCGACATGAAAAAAGGCGCGATGGTCGTGCCACAGGAAGCGGTGAACGAGTTGCAGGGCAGCTATCAGGTCGCAGTCGTAGGCAACGACAATAAAGTAAGTATTCGTCCGGTGAAAATGGGCGAACGGATCGGGGCAATGTGGGAAGTCACGGAAGGACTCAAGCCCGGCGATCGAGTTGTTGTGCAAGGACTCCAAAAAGCGCGCGAAGGATCACCGGTTACCGTAAAAGACTGGACCCCTCCCGCCGACGCGTTGGTTTCAAAAGCAGACCAGCAAAAGAAGCCCTAACGAATGTCCGAGTTTTTCGTCCGGCGGCCCATTGTCGCGATCGTCATTGCGATTTTGATGACGCTCATCGGTGGCGTGTGCATCCTGGCGCTGCCGATCGCGCAATACCCGAAGATCGCGCCGCCGGAGATTCAGGTACAAACGCACTTCACCGGGGCCGACGCGCTGACGATCGAGCAATCGGTCGCGGCGCCGATCGAGCAGCAAATGAGCGGCGTGGACAACATGAACTACATGTACTCGATCAACGCCAATAGCGGCGACATTCGATTGATCGTCAATTTCGATGTCGCGACGGATCCGAACATCGATCAAGTCCTGACGCAGATCCGCGTGGCGCAAGCGCAATCGCAGTTGCCCGCCGACGTTAACAATTACGGCCTCACCGTTAAAAAATCGACGACGGCGCCGCTGATGCTGATCTCGGTGTTTTCGCCCAAAGGCAGCTACGACGGAACCTTTCTTGCCAATTACGGCTACATTAATCTCTTCGATCCACTGACACGCGTGCCGGGAATTGGCAATGTGCAGATTTTCGGCGCTGGACAGTACGCTATGCGCCTGTGGGTCAAGCCGGATCAGCTCGCAAAGCTCGGCATCACTGTGCCGGACATCATCAGCGCAGTGCAAAAGCAGAACACGGTAAATCCCGCCGGCCAGGTCGGCGGCGAACCAATTCCAAGCGGACAAAAATTCACTTACACGGTGCGCGCGCAAGGACGATTGCAAACGCCGGAGGAATTCGGTGAGATTGTCGTGCGTGCGAATCCGGACGGTTCGTTTGTGCGGGTGAAAGACATCGCGCGGATTGATCTCGGCGCGCAAACTTACAACATAAAAGGCAGGCTCAACGGACAACCCGCGGCGATTCTCGCTGTGTATCAGCTGCCCGGAACCAACGCCGTTAAGGCCGCCGAAGGCGTGCGCAAGTTAATGGCGGAAGCAAAGCAGCGTTTCCCGGAAGACATGGATTTCGCCGTCTCGCTCGATCAAACCCTCTCGGTAACTGAAGGATTACGCGACATCGTTAAAACGTTGTTCGAGGCGCTCGCGCTGGTCGTCATCGTCGTCTTCATTTTCTTGCAAGGCTGGCGCGCCACACTAATTCCGCTGTGCGCCGTGCCGGTCTCGTTGGTCGGCACGTTTGTGTTGTTTCCGTTATTTGGTTTCTCGATCAACACTCTGTCGCTGTTTGGTCTGGTGCTCGCGGTCGGTCTTGTCGTGGACGACGCGATTGTCGTGGTCGAAGCGGTCGAGCGTCACATCGAGGAAGGAATGGCTCCGCGTGAGGCAACACTGCAGGCCATGCGCGAAGTGTCGGGCCCGGTGATCGGCATCGCACTTGTTCTTTCTGCCGTCTTCATTCCCACGGCGTTTCTTCCCGGGATCACCGGACGTTTGTATCAACAGTTCGCCCTAACGATCGCGATCTCCGTCATCTTCTCCGCGTTCAATGCGCTATCACTCAGTCCTGCGCTTTCGTCGCTTTTGCTACGGCCTCGCAAGAAAACACGCGGCCCGCTCGGGTGGTTCTATGATCGATTCAATCGCGTGTTCGGCAGCGCAACCAACGGCTATGTGAACTGGTCGCGCCTGGCCATTCGAAAGGCCGTCCTCAGTTTTGCGTTGCTCGCTGTGCTCGCGGTCGGCGCTGGTTTTTTCGGATCCAGATTACCGAGCGGCTTTTTGCCGGAAGAAGATCAGGGCTACATTTATCTTGCGCTGCAATTGCCTGATGCTGCGTCGCTCGAACGAACCGACCAGGTGTGCCACAAGATCGAAGACTTTTTGAGCAAGACGCCCGGTGTGCAATACACTACCAGCGTAATCGGGTTCAGTCTCCTCAGCTTGGTGCAAAATACCTACAGCGCGTTTTTCTTCGTCACGTTTAAACCCTGGAGCGAACGAACAAAACCGGAGGAACAATATCCGGCAATCAAGGCGCGATTAAATCAATACCTGGGCACTCTCAGTGAAGGTATCGCATTTGCGTTTCCGCCGCCGGCGATCCCCGGCGTCGGCACCTCTGGAGGGTTCCAGTTTATCTTGGAAGATCGCTCGGGCAAAGACGTCGCGTTCCTGGCGCAAAATATGAAGACGTTTCTAGACGCCGCGCGCAATCGTCCCGAGCTCGGTACGCTGATTCCAACCTTTTTGCCAAACGTTCCGCAGGTTTTCGTCAACGTCGATCGCGACAAAGTCATCAAGCAGGGGATCGATCTGACCTCGGTGTATCAAACGCTACAGACGTTCATGGGCGGTTTTTTTGTGAACTACTTCAATCGGTTCGGGCGAACATGGCAGGTTTACATAGAAGCCGAGGGCGATTATCGAACGGACGCAAAAAACGTGGGACAATTCTTTGTGCGCAACTCTGCCGGCACGCCAGTTCCGTTGGATGCGATTTCCACGATCCAAAATATCTCGGGGCCGGAATTCACGTTGCGTTACAACGAATATCGCTCCGCGCAAATCAACGGTTCCGCTGCGCCTGGTTACAGCTCGTATCAGGCGATGGACGCGCTCGAGGAAACTTTTCGCCAAACAATGCCCAAGGAGATGGGCTACGACTATCTTGGCCTGTCGTTTCAGGAAAAGAAAGCGCAGCAGGGCGTATCCCCGACTGTCGTGTTCGGAATGTCGCTCATTTTTGTGTTCCTGATTCTCGCTGCGCTTTACGAAAGCTGGTCGCTGCCATTCAGCGTGTTGTTAGGCACACCTGTCGCGGTGTTTGGCGCATTCGCAACGCTTTGGCTGCGCGGCATGCAAAACAACATTTACGCGCAAATCGGTTTAATCATGCTCATCGGTTTGGCTGCGAAGAATGCGATCCTGATTGTCGAATTCGCCAAGGACGAATACGAGAAAGGCAAACCGCTGCTCGACGCGGCGCTCGAAGGCGCGCGCTTGCGTCTGCGGCCGATCTTGATGACCTCATTCGCATTCATCTTTGGATGTTTGCCGCTTTGGTTTGCGACTGGTTCCGGAGCCGTCGCCCGACGTGTGCTCGGTTCAACCGTTATCGGGGGAATGATCGCCGCCTCAGCTATCGCGATCTTCCTTATCCCAGTAACCTTTTACGTGATCGAGAAGCTCTTCGCCGGACGCAAAACAGAAGCGGTGCAGCAAGTCAGTCCACCCAAGCCTGAGCCAGCGTCTGCAATGGACGCCTGACGCTAGTAACTAAAAACTGGGATCGCTGCAGCTACGGCCCTGCGGGCCGTGTCCCCTGACGTGAAAAGCACCGCCGGAAGCAGACCGGCCGCAGGCCGTTGGCTACCACATCTGTGAACTCGTCCTGGCACCGTGAGCAGGTGAACACGAGGCAGCGCGACGATTCCTGATTCCACCTTTTATCTCGAATGAGGGATTAAAGACAGCCTCGTGAGTGGTAGTACAGAATCTCGCGAACGCGAAATAGCGGCGCTTTCTCGGGCGCAGCTATCTTGGCCAATGAAAACAAGCGAGTTTTCGACGACATCCGAGGACAGTGCAGTAGCAGTCTCAAACCGCCGATCGTTCCCGCTCGGTACGCTGATGGTTTGTTTCACAATCTGGCTTATCGCCACCGAGATTCTCATCTTCGATCAAATCAAATTTAACGCCAAGGCGCAACTAATCGAGCAAGCCACACGAGCGATCCACGGATCGCAACTATTGGTCCCGACAGAACGGCCCGCCCATTTCCCTGGTGCCGCAAAAATGGAAAAATTGTGACGGCAAGATTTTGATGAATCAACAAAGCTCGTTCTCGCCAGCGCAGCAAACTGTAAAGCCAATCTCCTGCGATTCGGCGCGACGGTTAAATTACCTCTTCTGGGATAGCGAAAAATCTCTCGCACGCGCAGTGGCGGAACATTTCAGCTGATCGAGCGTCTGGAAAAGAAAGCTAAAACGAAATTGTAAGGGAAGACAGTTATGAAAATCGCGATAATTGGAGCGGGCAACATCGGAGGCGCACTGATTCGTCGTTTCAGCGCGCTTGGGCACAAAGTTTTTGTCGCAAATTCGAGAGGACCTGAAACGCTGGCGGATTTGGCGGCGGAAACTGGCGCGACCCCAGTCACAGTCGAGCAAGCGGCCCAGGCTGGAGATGTGGTTATTGTGACAATCCCTCTAAAAAACGTTGCCTCTTTGCCCGGCGATCTGTTTGCAAAGACTCCGAAGAACGTCGTCGTCGTGGACACAGGTAATTACTATCCCCGGCAACGTGACGGTCAGATTAGAGAAATCGAAGATGGATTGACTGAGAGTCAATGGGTCGAAAAGCAGTTAGGCCGGCCGGTAGTCAAAGCTTTCAACAACATTTATGCCGAGCATCTTTACGAACTGGGGCGACCACCAGGCAGTCCCGGGCGGATTGCTTTACCGATCGCGGGTAACGATCCCGCCGCGAAGGCGGTTGTGCTCAGGCTGGTCGACGAGCTCGGATTTGATGGCGTCGATGCTGGTGGACTGAATGAATCCTGGCGGCAACAACCCGACTCACCGGTTTATGCCACAGACCTTGACGCCAACGGTGTGAGCCGTGCCTTGGCGGAGGCGAGTAAGGAGCGCAAACCGGAGTGGCGCGCTACGGTTCGTAGCCCTGGTACGTACCAAGTCCCGGCATGAACTACATGAGTAAGAATTAGACGTAGAGGAAAAGGAAGGTGCATGTATGAGCAAGACTATCGAGGTAATCGAGCAGCACATGGCACCTACTAGGCCAACTCCTGCCGCAAGCGCTCCCAAGCGCCCCGCCGAAAGGAGCGGTACGTTTTCAATCGGCGGTAATCTTCCCGTTCACCGGCTTGGTTACGGCGCGATGCAACTGACCGGTCCTGGTGTTTGGGGTCAGCCAGCCGATCGAGCTCAAGCAATCGCAGTTTTACGCCGTGCAGTCGAGCTCGGCATCAACCTTATTGATACGGCGAATTCCTATGGACCGTATGTGAGTGAAGAACTGATTCGCGAGGCGTTGCATCCTTACTCAAAAGGACTTGTTATCGCCACAAAGGCTGGCCTTGCTCGGACTGGTCCCGGCAGATGGATTCCTTTAGGCAGGGCGGAATATCTCCGGCAGGAATGCGAGATGAGCCTGAGACGATTGGGTGTCGAGCGTATCGATCTGTTTCAGTTACATCGCATCGATCCCAAGGTTCCAGCCGACGATCAATTTGCAGTGCTCCGTGATCTCCAGAAGGAAGGCAAGATCCGGCACGTCGGCCTTTCGGAGGTGACCGTTGCCGAAATCGAAACAGCGCGTCGCATCGTTACCGTCGCGACTGTGCAAAATCAATATAATCTCGCGTACCGCAATTACGAAGATGTCCTGGATTATTGCACACGCGAAAACATCGGGTTTATCCCATGGTTCCCACTTGCGACGGGAGACCTCGCAAAACCTCACGGCGTACTAACAGGAATTGCGAGGCGGTTGGGCGCTCAGCCTGCGCAAGTAGCGCTCGCGTGGCTACTCAAGAAAGCTCCTGTGATCCTGCCGATCCCGGGAACTTCGAAGGTAAAACATCTCGAAGAGAACACCGCTGCAGCTCTCCTTGATCTTGATGATTCCATTATGGAGGAGCTGGCCAATGCATGACGAAACCCGAATGAAAAATAACGAAGACGCGAATGACAGGATCACTAGCGGAAGTAGGACGCACCTCTTCCAACTTCAACAGGAAATTCATGACGCTCTTCGCGTCCAACATCCAGATTGGGTTGGGCCTGACGGGGATTGTCCTACGTGCGAGTCGTACGAATCTCGTCTTGCAGAGCTCCTTGGCTTGTCTTCGCAAAGCGATCCGCGCTAGGCGGATTGTTTGTCTGATCTGTCAAGATATCAATAGAAAGAAAACAAAATGTTGTGAAACGAATACGAAAAAACTTAATGGGAAAGTTGCGATTGTAACGGGCGCGTCAAAAGGAATTGGTGCTGCAATCGCCAGACATCTCGCTTCCGAAGGTGCGGCAGTGGTCGTTAACTATGCGTCTAGCAAGGAAAGAGCCGATCGCGTTGTGGACAAGATTACAAAGCAGGGCGGAAAGGCAATTGCAGCACGCGCGAACATGGCGAAAAAGGCCGAAATCGAACGTCTTTTTTCTGAGACCAAGAAGGCATTCGGCAGGCTCGATATTCTCGTCAACAATGCTGGTGTGTATGAGCTTCTTCCGCTGGAGAAGATCACCGAGGAACATTTCCACAGGCACTTTGACATCAATGTGCTCGGCTTACTCTTAGCAATTCAGGAAGCGACCAATTACTTCGGTCCCGAAGGCGGGAGTGTGATTAATATCAGCTCCAGTGCCAGCAGTTCGGGCCAGCCGTTGCATCTGTCTACAGTGCTACCAAGGCAGCTGTGGACACAATTACCAAATCGCTCGCCAAGGAGCTTGGACCACGCAAAATCCGCGTCAACGCTATTAACCCCGGAATGATGGCAACTGAGGGACAACGGGCAGGCGGGCTTCTCGGAAGCGATTTTCAGAAGACGTTTGAGTCACGCAGCGCGTTGGGGCGGATTGGTCAACCAGACGACATCGCTCCGGCTGTCGTTTTCCTTGCTTCACCGGGATGCCGATTGGATCACGGGCGAAACACTGCTCGTCTCAGGCGGCTATGGCTAACGCCGGTAACCGTTCGTCGAACGACTCATGTTGGTTACCTCTGCGCTTGGAAAGTGGGAAAGGATGTTGGCGAGGGGTTAATTAACTCGCCTTAAATAACCCTCCCTTCCCTTTCAAAAGAGACGCGACCCGGCCACGCAATAGTCATTCTAGAACTCGACGCAAACAAACGCCCGATCTAGTGCATGCATCATTCACTCGAAAGAGGGATTATCGACCAACTCTTCGGTGGCATCACAAAATCCCACACACGCGCATTCGCCGGAACGGAACTGTGATCGACACTTCAAGGCATGAAAGTGATTCACTCCCTCAATCAATTAGTGTCACAGGAAGCATCAGGCCACTCAACAATTCGGATCGCACGTATCGCACGTACACCGTGGCACATACGACGGCGAGATTCGCTTCCGTTGCGTGAAGCTATTCCGCTTTGGTTCGCCGTCTCCAGCCCATTGATCGGAGTGATACTTGGATTCCTTGGCGCGTGGTTTGTCACCTGGCTGACCAGCTAGAAACGCCATGATAAATGTATGAACAAGGTTATCGAAGTAGACTTCCTTCCCAGGGAAACGGATGTCGCTTTCTCCTGGCTAGATTCAATTGGTGATTCCGCGCGACGGATTCTGATTGTTGATAACGACAAGAACACGACTCATCCGGTCAAAATTCTTCTCGAAAAGACGGGGCGCTATCTGGTCTTCGAAGAAAACGATTCTACCAGGGCCCACCAGACTGCCCGGAATTTTCGGCCGGATCTGATCTTCCTCGATGTAGTCATGCCCGACCGAGACGGAGGCGAAATTGCGGCACAAATCCGGGCGGATGCTCAGCTGTAATACACGCCAATCATTTTTCTCACAGCGCTCGTCACGAGAACCGAGGCGAACACTGGACTCCACATCGACGAACACCCATTTCTCGCCAAACCGATCGACATTCAAGAGTTAATCAAGGCCATTGAAGCGCATGTGCCCGCGCGCACAAAAGGCGTCGGGTAACGCGAGCGTGCCTAATTGTGATTTGTTGCGCCGTCACACCGGGGGCCAATTCAACGGTTGCACGATTTGCGGCGGCGAAACCATTCGTCACTTTGCAGTCGGTCGGCGCACCTTTGGGTAAGTCACATCTCTCTAAAGAGTGACCGGGAAGCAGCTCTTCGGTAGCACCTCAAAATCCCACCGAATCGCAGTGGCCGCGAATGCCTGAACTATGAAGTTTAGGCATGAAAAAGATTAAATTTATCAGCTTGGTAAGCACCGCTCTCCTAGGCCTTGCTTTGCCAGCTTGGGCAGGTCCTCGCGGGGGTGGAGGCGGTTTTCACGGCGGAGGTTTTGCTGGCGGCGGTCGCTCTGGTGGTGGCAGCCATTTCGGTGGAGGCTCTCGCGCCGCGCCAGCCGTATACGGCGGTGGCTTTCGAGGAGCACCAGTCACCCGTGGAGCATACTTTACCGGCAGAAATGTTGGCAGACCAAGTGCCGCACCTCGATTCTATTATGGCGGTAATCGCATGTCTGCCGTGCGACCGCAGGGATTCACTCGCTCAGTCGGGCGGCCCACCAGGCCGTATATCGGCAGCTCTGCTACAGCTACTCGGCAACCAAACCGCGTAAACTCAATTGCAGGGCGGGGCCGTGCTACAGATCCGCGAATTTCGACCGCGCCAAATCGTCAGCCAAATCGCGTGGGCT
>Ga0222622_10001218_pt1 | contig 10371 bp, 4 predicted proteins | sample PLM2_5_b1metaG_FD_177335 | JGI IMG/M metagenome (GOLD analysis project Ga0222622, IMG submission 177335) | Groundwater sediment microbial communities from an aquifer in East River, Colorado, USA - PLM2_5_b1 | ecosystem: Environmental > Terrestrial > Soil > Riparian zone | place: USA: East River... | reverse complement strand
TGTTCGATCCAAAGGTGTCCGCGGTGAACGAGCCTGACGGCGATGCGGTGATCACGAAGCGGGCCGCGACCGGCATGGATCGCTGGGGTTGTCGCATGAACAGCGCGGTCGCAGCACCCCCAATCGCAAGCCCCAGCGTCACCCCCACCGATGTCCAGCGCATGGCGTGCGATCGGGCGGCCGGCGGCGCCGTCACTCTCGTCCGGTCTGAAGCCACCTCCTCGAGCCACTGCCTCACGTCGCTGATGTCCCGTAGCCGGTGATCGACATTCTTCTCGAGACACCGCCGCGCCACTCCCTTCAACGGCAGCGCCGCGGCCGGTAATGCGTCCCAGTTCGGCTCTCGTTCCAGGACCGCCGCAATCGCGTCCGACACTGTCTCCCCAGGGAATGCGCGCCGCCCGGTGAGCATCTCGTAGAGCACGCAGCCAAACGCCCAGATGTCCGTTCGCGTGTCGAGAGTACCGCCGCGCGCCTGCTCCGGGCTCATGTAGGCGGCGGTTCCGAGAATGACCCCGGCCCCAGTCATGGCGGCCGAAGTCAGAGTCGGAGCCTGGGCCAGCATCGACGCGCTCGCCGCAGGTTCGAGCGTCTTTGCCAGGCCGAAGTCCAGGACCTTCACGTGGCCATCGGAACGGATCTTGACGTTCGCCGGTTTCAAGTCTCGATGGATGATGCCGCGATCGTGCGCCGCCTCGAGCGCCCGGGCGATCTCCATTGCGAGCCGTATCGACTCATCGACAGGAACGACGCCTCTGCTGATGCGCTCGGCAAGTGTCGGCCCGTCTACCAGTTCCATGACCAGCGCCGTCGTCATCGCGTCGACCTGCAGGCCGTGGATGTGCGCGATGTTCGGGTGATTCAATGCGGCGAGCACCTCCGCTTCACGACGGAACCTGGCAAGGCGGTTGGAATCGGTCGACAGCCCGTCCGGCAGGACCTTGATGGCGACCGGACGTTTCAGGTCGGTGTCGGTGGCACGATAGACCTCGCCCATGCCACCGGCGCCAATGAGCTCGACGACTTGATATGGGCCGATGCGCGTGCCGGGCGTCAGCGACATGTTTCAGTTGGAGCGGATGCTCGCGATTGAGCTTTTCCGATCTGCTACTTCCCAGGCGATGGACGCCAGTTGACCAGAACGGTGATAGGTGTCGGCGTGCCTCTGATGACCGGCTCCTGAACCAGGAAGCGCTGCCCGTCAGCGGTCACGGCGAATTGATCGCGGACCGGATCCACGCTGAGTCGAGTATTGAATAGTGCGCGCGGAACACCGGTATCGATCGACGAATCGATTCGAAGGTCCACCGCCATGATCCGGCCGTCGAGCCCGAGATAGAAAAGCTCCTTGCCGTCGCGGCGCCACCGGGGTTGGACGCCGCCGTCGGTCGAGATTTGCCGTTTCTGATCGGTGGCCGGAAAGGACACGAGGTAGACCTGGTTCATACCGGATTGGGCCGAGTTGTAGGCCACCCATCGCCCGTCGCTTGAAAAGCGTGGTTCATCCTGGGCAAACAGTGTGTCCGCAATGGTGATGGGGGTTCGATCGCCGAAAAGTGGAAGGGCGAACAACCCGCCACCAACGCCTCGACTTCTATTGCGCCCGTATGCGAGGTACCGCCCATCTGCCGACCAGTCTTCCGGCCATTCGTCGATCGGCGTCGCGAGAACGGCGGTTTCAGTACCGACACCGTTGACGTTCTGCTCATAAATGTCGCGATTGCCAGCACGCTGAGAGGCGAACGCCACCCGTTGCCCATCGGGAGACCACACGACATTGCCGTTCGGCGACAAGGCCGGATCGAAGGTCAGCCGTCTCGAAAGATCGTGAGCCCAATCGACCAGATAGATGTCGAACTGCGATCGCTGACGATCGTGCTGCGCGACGGCGATTCGTGTTCCGTCCCTGCTGAGATCGAAGTTGGCCGTATACAGGCGGGATGTGGATTCGGCGCCAAGCCGTTTGCCGGTTCTGTCGTGCCAGACGAACTGCCGATCGACGGCCGGTCCCTCGCCTGAAAAATAGATCAGGCGTCCATTGGCCGATACGTCAAATGCCGCATCGGCGGCCAAGGGGTCATACGAAATGTCGTCGAGGACTCGCACTGGCTCGCCGGTCAGCAAGCCGCCTCTGAGATCGAAGGGCTGGGCAAAAAGTGTCCCCTGCTGGTGAAACAGCAGGTAGCCCGCATTTGCGTACACCGCTTTGGATTGGCCAACCAGCAGCTTCGTCCTCTCGGCGGAGTCGAGCGACGCCAGGTAGATCGCACTATTCGCCTGCGCGGAAGACCACGCGAGATACAAGTACCGCTTTCCATCGGGAAGGAAGTACGGCGCAAGATGATTCGTCTCTTGTTTCGACTCGTCGCGAACGGTGATGGCGCGGCTTTCTCCGCCGGCCGCGATTGTCCGGTTCAGAACACCTGCGGACGAAAAGAGGATCACGCCGTCTGAATTCCAGGTTCCCCCGGTCAGACCTGAGGCACTGCAGATAATCTGCACCGAGCCGCCTGAGACGCTGATCTTCTTGATCCGCCCCGCCGAGAAAAACGCAATCTCGCGACTGTCGGGCGACCAGAACGGTGACGACGCGCCCTCCGTGCCAACCAACAACTCGGGCTTGGTTGATTCGAAGCGTTTGACGAAGATGGCGCTGCCCGCATCGGTCGATGCGGTGAACGCCAGCCACCGTCCGTCGGGAGAGATCGTGATGTGACGGGGATTCGAGATGTTCGGCGCGGGGACTTCGAATCTGATCTCGTCAGCGTGGATCGGCGGCCGCGACGAGATGATGCCGATGGCAACGAGTGCGGCCGCGAGGAGAATCGTCGAGACCGCGGCCCACGCGGCAAACATTCGCGTCTTCGGAGGCTTACCCGCGGTCGTGCGCGCCGTGTCGCCGAGCGTGCCGTCGGCGATCCATTTGAGTTCTTCCACCAGATCGCCGGCCGACTGCCATCGAGCGTCTGGATCCTTGGCGAGGCACTTCCTGATGACGCGCTCCAGCGACGATGGCGTCATCGGTTGCAGGGTCGACATCGCGGGGGGATCTCGATCGAGGATCGCGGCGATCAGACTCGCCTGGCTGCTGGCGTCGAACGAACGCCGGCCGGTGACCATCTCGTAGACGATCGCGCCGAAGGCGAAAATGTCCGTCCGCGCGTCGGCCTCCTTCGCCTCGAGTTGCTCGGGCGCCATGTATTGCATGGTGCCGAGGATGGTTCCCTCGGCGGTCATCGGCGTGCGGGTGGACAAACCCGCCGCACCGATCGGCCCACGACCGTCCTCGACGAGCTTCGCGAGCCCGAAGTCCACGATCTTGGCGCCGGACTTGGTGAGCACGATGTTGCCGGGCTTGAGATCCCGATGCACGATGTTCTGTCGATGCGCCTTGTCCAGCGCGTCCGCCACCTGAATGGCAATCTTCAAGGTTTCATTGAGCGTCAGGCCGTTGCCCCCGAGTCGCTGGGCCAGTGTCTGCCCTTCGAGGAACTCCATGACGAGGTAATCAACCCCGTCGTGACGGCCGACATCGAATACGGAGCAGATGTGTGGATGGCTCAACGTCGCCAGCGTTCTGGCTTCCCGTTCAAACCGTGCTTTCAGATCCGGTCGATGCGCGACCTGCGTCGTCAGAGTCTTGACCGCAACGGTGCGACTAAGGCGTGTGTCGCGGGCTCGATACACTTCGCCCATTCCGCCGGAGCCAACCAGCGAGAGAATCTCGTACGGACCAAGCAGCTTGCCGGCAGAAAGCGTCACCTTTTTAAGTTGCTGGAGTGCTCACATCCTACTTGATTCGGCTGGGTGCGGTGACATTCGATTCGCACGCGACCCCATCCCAGCGCGATCGGCCACGGAAAGTGAGCGACAGCAGCTCGCGAAGCCGAGTTGACAACCGAGCCAAGGCCGGCGCAAGCTCCCGGTCCGAGAGGAGCTGTGATGCGATCGTGGAAGGCACTGCTTGCGTTGTTCGCGGCTACCGCAGTCACAGCCGTGCACGCGCAGCGCGCGGTAGATACAACCCCGCTCGCACCGGGGCACACTTGTACGGCGATCACCCAGGCCAACGCCGACGCCAGCGCGGGCGCGGTCAACATCAACCACGACGGTACCCCGATCGCTGGAGTACCAGCTCCGGACATCTCGCGCGGTTTCAGCGGCATCCCCCGATCCGCGCAGCCTCCACTCACCGCGTCGCAGCAGCGCATCCTTGAATGCACGCACCACTTGCCCGAAGCGAATGCCGATATCTCCTACACACTGTTCGTGCCGACCTCCTACGATCCACAGAAGCCCTCACCCCTCCTCGTTGATCTGCACGGCCTCAACATCACTCCCCTGCAACAAATCCTCTTCGACGGCACCACGGATTTCGCCGAGCGATATGGGTTCATCGTCCTCGCCCCGATGGGGTTCAACGTGTCGAGTTGGTGGGGCAGCCGGAGCGGAACGCCCGTCGCCACGGCGGCGCTGAAGCCCGACACCGACGTGCGCTACTCAAACACGGAGCTAGCGGAAATCGACACGATGGCGCTGCTGAAATCGATCAGACAGGAATACTCCATCGACAGCGATCGCATCTATCTGATGGGGCACTCGATGGGTGGTGCGGGCACCTACTACCTGGGCGGGAAGTACAACGACATGTGGGCGGGACTCGCCCCGATTTCTGGTGCTGGTGGGATCGCCGAGGGCGCCGCGGACCGTTACAAGTCGCTGCCGATGCTCATCATGCACGGCGCGAAGGACTCAATCGTGCCTCCTGCGACCTCGCGGCGCGCGGTGGCCGCGCTGCAGGCTGTCGGAGCGCCCTACATCTATCTCGAGTTCCCAGACAAGGATCACGAATTCTGGATTCGGCGCGGCGCTGCGCAGATGGAGAAGGTGTTCCTTTTCTTCAGCCTGGTTTCGAAGCGGACCACCGTCGCGCGCTAGGAAACCATATCGCGGTCTGTCTGTTCGCGCAGGGAGGGCGCCCGCGTCATTATTTCTGAAGCGTCGAAATCCAGTTGACGATGACAGTCAAAGGCGCTGTGGTGGCACCATTCGGCCATCTGTTGACGAGGAACCGCTGGCCATTCCTGCTCACCGCGTACATGTTGTTGGTGCTGACCGCTTCAGCCGCAAAAAGCCGCGTGGGCAACCCGGCCGGGGAACTAGCGGTCAGGTCGATCGGCACCGCCATCATTGTCCCAGCCGCGTCGAGATAGAACAACTCTCGGCCATCGGCCCGCCAGTGCGGATTCCGTCCTCCATTGGGCGAAATCGGATGCTTTCCGCCCGCGCGAAGAAACGGCTGAAGGTAGACGTTGGGCGGGCCGGCCTCGTCGCTCGTGTAAGCGACCCATCGACCGTCGGGCGAAAACGTTCCCTGACTCTCGGCGAACTCAGTCTGTGCGACTGCAAGCGGTTTGCGCTCCCCGAAGAGCGGAAGTGCCCAGATGTCCGAGGTCGCCGGAAACGACCCGCTGAACGTGTACAACACGAAACGTCCGTCCATTGACCAATCAGTTGGCGCGAGGACGCATTGTCGCGGTCCACAGGGCCGTGAAGTTGTCCCGACGGCTTCGAGGAGAGTTTCCCTCGGCTCGTCCCGATTGGCCAGAGTCCGCCGTACTAAACGCGCCTTTTCCGGCAGGGCGCCCGGGCCGCGCGCGGCGATTCCGAACACGATCTCTGTCCCGTTCGGCGACCACACCGGCCATCCTTCAGGTTCGGGATCGGTCGTCACGCGGCTCGGGCGGCTCGGCAGATTGAGAGCGGTGTCGATTGTCCAGATATCGAGATTCTCCGGACTCGCACGGCGCAGGGCGACTGCGACCTGGCGTTCGTCCGGAGAGAGTGAAAGATTAGCGTCCAATCCGCCATCGCCCAGTGTGCCGAGGGGCTTACCGGCTCGATCGAACCAGGTCAGTTGTGGTGGAGTCAGCGCCGCCCCGGACGCGTACACCAGCGTCCCGTTCGTCGACGCGGATGCGCTGACATAACGGCTGCCCTCCATGCTGACACCCGCGGTCACGGGGACAGCTTCGCCTCCCAGTTGACGTTGATCGGGATCGAACGGCAGCGCCATTAACGTCTGGGTCGGCTCGTGCGCAAACAATATCCGGTTAGAAACGTAGATCGCCGCTGAATCGGCCTGAAGCAGAGGGACGACGGGCTCATGCTGATCGAGCGAGCCAATCTTGATCGTGCCCGGCTTGGTCGGAGGGCAGCAAGCTCCGGTTACGGCGGTGTAGAAGAAATGCTTCCCGTCAGGGAGAAAGTACGGCCACCGATGCGCGTCCTCTCCCTCGGCGAGCGCGGTGACGGCTGCCGGCGGGCCGCCGCCGCCCGACACTCGAAACAGGCCCGAACCCGTCGCTCGATCGAACACGATGACGTTGTCGCGGCTCCAGCTCCCGCCGCGCCCGCTGGTCACGTCGGCCAGCTCCACGGGAGGGCCCCCGAACTTCGCAACCTTTTTCAGCTTGCCCCCGGCGAAGAAGGCGACGAATTGGCTGTCCGGCGACCAGAACGGAAACACGCCGCCCTCGGTTCCCGGTATGGGCCGCGCCTCCCCGCCCGCCAAGGGCCGCAGCCAGATTTGGAACGCAGATTGGGCACCGGCGACGAACACGATGTTGCGGCCATCGGGCGAGATGGCCAGTTGTGTAGCGCGGCCTGTCCCTCCTGCGGCCGGCCCGCCGAAGACCGTCTTCTCAGGCGGTGCGATCGTGAACTGAATCGGGTCTGGCGCGATCGTGCCGGAGCGGGACATTCGCCAGGCGACGACGGCTGTGGTGATCATCGCGATGATTGACAGCGCTGCGACGAGCCACGCGATGCGGTTCGATCGCGGCGCCACCAGCCCCGTCGGAGCGACAGCAGTTTGGTGATTAAGTACGAAGAGCACGGCTGCGATGTCGCCGACACGTCGGCGGGGGTCTTTGACCAGACATTGGCACACGAGTGTCCGGACGGGCCCGGGGACATCTGCCGGGAGCGCCTCCCAGGCCGGCTCGAGCCGGACGACCGCGCCGAGTACGTCGGTCATGTCCTCGCCATCAAAGGGCCGTCGCCCCGTCAGCATCTCGTAGAGCACGCAGCCGAACGCCCAGATATCGCTGCGCTTGTCCGCCTCTCGCCCCTTCGCCTGCTCCGGCGACATGTACGCGGCGGTTCCGAGGACGACGCCCAGGGCGGTCAGCATCGCCGGGCTGGTGATGGTCGGCGAGTGCGACGGAGGCGCGCCGCTCGCGGGGTTCTGCTCGGGTGAGAGCGCCTTCGCAAGCCCGAAGTCCAGCACCTTTACCGTCCCATCAGCACACAGCTTGATGTTCGCGGGCTTGAGATCGCGATGGATGATGCCCTGCTGGTGCGCAGCTTCCAGAGCGTCCGCGATCTGTTTCGCGATCGGCAGCGCTTCGTCCACGGGGATCGCCCCGCGTGCAATGCGCAGCGACAGATCATCCCCCTCGACCAGTTCCATCACCAGCGCGCGAACACCACTGGATTCTTCCAGGCCGTGAATGTGCGCGATATTCGGATGGTTCAGGGACGCGAGCGTCTGTGCTTCGCGGGTGAACCGGGCCAGTCTGTCCGGGTCGGTGGCGAATGCGTCCGGGAGGACTTTGAGCGCCACGTCACGATTCAACTTCGTGTCGCGTGCGCGGTAGACCAACCCCATGCCGCCCTCGCCAATGGGCGCAAGGATTTCGTAGACGCCGAGTCGGGTACCCGGAGCGAGTGGCAAGTCCTTCGGATTATAGGGCGCGACAGGAAATGCCGGATATTTCCGTCGTTCCGTCGCCGCGTTGAGCCATGAGCGCCTCTACGTCCCGCCGAACCGACGCTCACTCGTCACGCAACGCCACAAGAGGATCGATCCGGGCTGCACGGCGGGCCGGTAGATAGCTCGCAAGCAGGGCGACGGTAATCAGCACCAACGAGACCGCCACATACACAACCGGATCGGTCGGCCGGACATTGAAGAGCAGCGTGGTCATCGACCTGCTGAGGACCGCCGCTCCGATCAAGCCAAGGACGACGCCGATGCCGCCCTTCCATGCCCCCTGCTGCAGGATCAGACCGGCAATCTGGCCGCGCGAGGCACCGATTGCGCTGCGCACGCCAATCTCGCGCGTCCGCTGTGAAACGTCGTACGCCAGCACCGCATAGATGCCAAGGGCTGACAGGAACAGGGCCAGTCCGGCAAACGCCGCCAGCAGCAACATCACCGCGCGACGGTTATCGAACGAGGAATCCACGGCTTGCTCGAGGCCGCCCGCCTCGAACAGTGGAAGCGCCGGATCGATGGTGCGCACTTTGTCGCGCAACGCCGACACCACGTCTGCCGTTGGTCTGGTGGTGCGCACAAATAAAGTCAATCCGCCCGGTCGGCCTCCCTGCATGATTTGATAGATGAAAGGCTTGCCGCTCTTCTCCTCGACGCCATTGTGCGGCACATCTTTCACAACGCCGATGATGCTCGGCCAGTCTTCGGGCTTGTCCGGCCGCCCGCCAAAACTGAAACGTCCCCCCACGGCGGAGCGATTCGGAAAATACTTCCGCGCGAAGCTCTGATCAACGACGAAGAGACGCTGGCCCAGCGCCGCATCCGCTTCTTCATAGAAGCGACCGTCCACCAACTTCAAGCCGAGCGTCTCGCGATACCCTGGCGTCACGATCACGCGGTAAGCGCCGGGCTGCGGCGCGCCGGGCGGCAGCGTGTCGTTCTCCAGGGTGAACGCGTTGATCGGCAGTCCTCCCTGGAAGGGCGTAGAAAAGGAAAGCGCGACGGACTGCACTCCCGGAATCTCTCGCATCGACTGCAACAGGCGTTCGCGGATCTTGTTCGCCGCTTCATCGCTGGCGCGATATTGGCGCGTCAATGCAATCCGCGCGGTGACGACGTTGGCTGCCTCGAGTCCGGTATCTACGCGCAGCGCCTCGGCGAAGCTGTGGATCAACAGGCCCGCTCCCGTCAGCAGCATCAACGCAACCGCGATCTGGGCGACCACGAGTATGCCGCTCAACGCGCGCACGCCGCGGCTTGACGAGGCACTGCGCGAATTGCTCTGGATCACCTCGGCCAGGTTCGTGCGCAGGAGGTGAAACACCGGAATCAGACCAATCAGCAGACCGACGACGAGTGCGAGCGCGACGGCGAATCCGAGCACGCGCCAGTCGAGCGACGCGGGCAGAGACTGGGGCAGCATCTTCGCCAGGTAGAAATTCGTGATCCGCAGCGCGCCCCACGCGACGCCGAGTCCCAAGAGCGCGCCCAGCGAGGTCAGCAGGAGGCTCTCGAGCAGAAACTGCCGGGCAATCGTCGCGCGGCCGGCCCCAAGCGCGGACCGAATGGCCAGCTCCGACTGACGGGCGTTCGAACGGACCAGCAACAGATTCGCGACGTTGAAACACCCGATCAGCAGGACGAACGCGACTCCGCCCTGCAGCATCAACAGCGTCGGCCGCACCGGCTCGACGCGTTGCTCCTGAACTCCGCCGACGTTCATCGTCATGCCTGAGCGCTCGACGAACGCCTTCAACGGCGGTGGCCCCGTATCCACGTACCGTTTCTCCAGCGTCTTGGCCTCTGCATCCGCCTGCCCTGCCGTAACGCCCGGTTTCAAACGTCCAAACAACTGGATGCCCACGCCGTAGCGTCCTTGTGGATTCTCGGCGGCCGGAGGCCAGCTCAATGGCACGACGAATTTCATCCGCGCATCGAATGCTTCGAACACCCGCGGCGCCACGCCGATCACCTTGTACGCTTCATCGTCGATCCGCACCTCCTTGCCGAGGACCTCTGGACTCTCGTCGTACTGCGTCTTCCAGTACGACCGCGTGAGCACGACAACCTTGTCGGCGCCCGGCCGGTTCTGCTCTTTTGTGAAGAAGGTGCCGATCACCGGCTCTATCCGGAGAATGTTGAAGATTTCCGCAGTCATCCGTACGCCGGGAGTGCGCACGACAGAATCTTTTTCTCCGACCAGACCATAAAAGAACGTCCACAGCCCGAGGCTCTCGTACGACGTCGCATTCTTGGAATAATCAATGTAGAACGGGACATTCGCAGGCATGTGGTTCAAGCCGGCCTTCGCAGCCGACGAGTACAACTCCACGATCTTCTCGGGCTCACTAAACGGCAGCGGCTTCAACATCAGCGAATACACCGTGGAGAAGATCGCCGTTGTCGCGCCGATCCCAAGCGCCAGCGTAAGAAGGGTCGTTGCCGTGATTCCTCTGGACTTCCATAGGAGACGGACGGCATGACGCAAGTCGGTAAGAGAACCGGTGAACAGGCCGGCGGATGCCGACGACGCTGACGCCTGGTGTGAAGCCATGGTAGAAACTCTTCTTCGCTGAGACAGCGGGGATGCT
>Ga0222622_10001214_pt1 | contig 10381 bp, 8 predicted proteins | sample PLM2_5_b1metaG_FD_177335 | JGI IMG/M metagenome (GOLD analysis project Ga0222622, IMG submission 177335) | Groundwater sediment microbial communities from an aquifer in East River, Colorado, USA - PLM2_5_b1 | ecosystem: Environmental > Terrestrial > Soil > Riparian zone | place: USA: East River... | reverse complement strand
CCTTCGCAATGTCGCGCCCTTCACGCTCGGCAATGAGGAGGTCTACAAGAACATGTGGCAGTCGCCGAAGATCACGCCGCTGCTCCTGACCTCTAACAGCGGCAGCGATTCGACCGTCGCCTGGATCGGCGTGCATCCAACAGCGAGAGTGGTGTGCATTCAGCCGGGAGCGTCTCGCGAGACGCACCGGAATCCGGCGTACCGCATGCTCGTGCGAAATTCGATTCTCTGGGCGGCCCGGCGCATCTAGCGCTCACGCTGATTTGTTCGCGGTCATCGCGCGCCATATTTTCTCGGGCGTCAGCGGTAAGTCACGTATCGCAACCCCGGCCGCCTGATTGATGGCGGCTCCGATCGCTGCCGCCACCGCAAGCGTTCCGCCCTCGCCGGCGCCTTTTGCGCCGTAGGGCCCAGGGCCATCCGCGTTCTCGATAATGCGCATGTCGAGCTCGCGCGGAACATCCTTGATAGAAGGAATCCGGTAGTCGAGCGATCCGAGGTTCAGAATCCGGCCGTCACCGCCGAGAATCAGCTGCTCCATGAGCGTGTGTCCGAGCCCCATCACGGCTGCGCCTTCGTCCTGCGCGTCGACCTGATCCGGGTTCAACGCTTTGCCCACGTCGCTGACGAGCACCAGCTTCTCGACCGACACGTCGCCGGTCTCGGGATCCACACTGACCTCGGATGCCGCGCACATCAGCTCCCAAAACGCGGCTCGTCCGCCGAGCGGATGATCCGGCTCGTACGCATTTCCGGCTTCGCCGATGCCGATCACTTCTCCCCGGGTCGGTCCGAAGTGTGCCTTCAGCAGATCGGCGGTTGGCATCCCGCGAGCTGCCGGATTGGCCTCGGCCATCTTGCGCAGCTGCTTCTTGATGCTGTCGCATGCATCGATAACGGCGTTGCCCATGAAGACAGTCGAGCGGCTGGCAGACGTCGACGAATCGAACGGAACGACCGAGGTGTCGCCCATCACAATCGCGATGCGATCGGGCGCAAGGCCGAGCTCGTGTGCGGCAATCTGCATCATGACGGTGCGCGCCCCCTGGCCCATGTCGGAGGTGCCGCAAAGCACCGACGCGCTGCCGTCGAAATGCAGGCGCACGATGGCGACAGAACGGGACGCTGTTGACGAGCTCTTCAACCCGAGAGAAATGCCGCGCCCCCGGTTGGGTGCGAGCGGCGCGTTCCAGTCGATTGCGCCGGCTGCGGTCGTGAGCACCGTGTGCCACTCGCCATCAGCCGGCGTGTCGCGCGGGTTGAACGCCTCACCTTTTTCGGGCAGGTTGCGTTGTCGAATTGTCACGGGGTCGATGCCGAGCGCCTCGGCCGCTTCGTTCAGCTGCGATTCGACAGCCCATGACGCCTGCGGCGTGCCGAATCCTCTAAACGCCGTGCTTGGCGTGGTGTGTGAGAGCAGCGCTCGCGCAGCGATGCGCACGTGCTCGACGCGGTACGGCCCGCACGCCGAATAGCTGGCCTTGCTGACGACCCGCGTGCCGATATCGGCATAGGCGCCAAGGAGGAAATCCGCCTGAATGTCCTGGAAGATGATCCGTCCGTCGCTCGCGAAGCCGGTGCGCGCGTGGATGCGGGCAGATGTGCGGCGCGCGGCCTGGAATGTCTCTTCGAGCGTCAGCACCAGCCGCACAGGCTGGCCGAGCCTGATCGCCAGCCACGCCATCAGCGGCTCGATCTTTGGCCACCCTTTGCCGCCGAATCCGCCGCCGGGATCGGGAGCGATAATCCGGACTCTCGCGATCGGCCACTGAAGAGCGGCCGCCACGACGCGCTGGAGAACGTACGGGTGCTGCGTCGGGCTCCAGATCGTCACGCCGTTCGCGTCGGGGGCCGCGAGAAACGCGTGCGGCTCGATCGCGAAGTGCGTGACCATCGGAAACGCGTAGTCACGCTCGATGACGAGATCGGCGGTGGCGCCGGCCGCGTTGCCCCATCCGAACTGCCATTGGCGAAGTGTGTTCGTGGCCGCCAGTGGATCGTCGGGCCGAAGGTCCGTCTCCTGGACGAGCGGCGCCTGCGGGTCGAGCGAGGCCTCGATCGACAGGACGGCACGGAGCTCTTCGATCTCGATGCGAACGAGCTTCGCCGCGCGGCTCGCCGCATCCTTCGTTTCTGCGACGACCGCCGCCACCGGCTCGCCCGAAAACTTTGTTTCCCCGACAGCAAGCATCGGCCGGTCCGCGAAGACCGGCCCGTAGCGTGGAACCGGCTGCGGCAAGTCGTGAGCCGTAAAGACGCCGCGGACTCCTGGAACACGAAGCGCGTCGTCTTTGTGGACGGCGACGATCCGCGCGTGCGCGCAGTCGACTGAAACCAGCTTGACGTGCAGCATGTTGTCGAGCCGAACGTCGGCGGCGTATTGCTGGGCGCCGGTCGCGCGTTCGATGGCGCCGAGCCGCGGAAGCGAGGAGCCGATGATGGCCATGTGCTGTGGGACCCTACGCCGTTCGTCGCTTCGCCGCAAGCTCGACGGCCCGGATGATGCGGCTATAGCCGGCGCAGCGGCATAAATTTCCGGCGAGTCCTTCCTTGATTTCGTCTTCGCTTGGGGAAGGATTGGTCGACAGCAGGTACTTGGCTGCGACGATCATGCCGGGAATGCAGAATCCACACTGCACGGCGCCGGTTTCGACAAACGCCTGTTGGACCGGATCCATCTGTCCGTGCAGTGCCAGCCCTTCAATCGTGGCAACCTGCTCACCGTCGCACTCTACCGCGAGCACGAGACACGCGTTGACGGCGCGGCCGTTCAGCAGCACAGTGCAGGAGCCGCACTCGCCTTCGGCGCAGCACTCCTTGGTGCCGGTCAGGTTCAGCTGGTCTCGCAGCAATTCGAGCAGCGAGTGCCGGGTGTCCACGTCGATGGTCCGGGCCGTTCCGTTGATCGTCAGCGTGATCGTCATGCGCCTCCGGAAGCCTCGCGCATCCGTCCCACGGCATCCCGTAATGCCCGGTGCGTCAGGACCGGCAGCATCGCGAGACGGTAATCCGCATGCGCGCGGAGATCCGAAATGGGGCGCGCGTCCTTCCACACATCCTCGAGCGGCGCATCCATACGGGACGTGACGACGAACGGGCGTGGCCCGACTGCGCCAAACGCAAATCGTGCTTCGCCTGATTGCCCAACGACGCAACAGACGCAGACGATCGCGAGGTCGACCCCGTGTCGCCGCGTGAGCCGGCCAAACGCTCCGCCTGTGGGGATGACTGGCAGCGGGAGATCGATCGACGCGACCAGTTCGCCAGGTGCGAGCGCGGTTCGCCCGGGACCGATGAAGAAATCATCCAGAGACATCTGCCTTGTGCCGGCCGCACTCACGAGATTGAGGCTGGCACGGTGCGCCAGGAGCACAGGCGCCGTGTCGGCGGCTGGCGATGCATTGCACAGGTTGCCCGCGAGCGTCGCACGATTGCGAATCTGAACCGAACCGACCGTGCGCGCGGCATCGACCAGCGCTGGAAAGTGCGTGCGGATACGCCGGTCCTCAATCACATCGGTCATCACGGCGCGTGAGCCGATCCGGATGCATCCATCGATCTCGGTGACATCACTGCGAAGCGCTGTGACCCGTTTCACATCGACGATGACCGCGGGCGATTCGACGCCCTTTCTCAGGCGCACCAGAAGATCGGTGCCTCCGGCCAACAGTCGCGCGTCCTGCCCGTGGGCGTGCAACGCCTTGAACAGCGCATCGAGCGACTCCGGGCGCAAATACAGGGGTCTGGCCGCCGTGCCAACGCGGGGATCAGACCCCATCAACCGCAACTTCGCCTGTTCCCACAGGGGGCGCGCCAGCTCTCGCGCGTCGGGCAGCTGGATGCGTTCGTACATCGCGTCGAATTTGAGCGCGACTTCGGCTCGAGGGTATTTGCCCGTCCGGGCGAACCCGAGCATCAGATCGATGTTGGTCTCGAGAAAGCTCAGGCTGTCAGCGGCCTGCACGAGATTTGCGTCTGGCGACCCGCCCCATTCGTGCACGCGAATCAGCGCTTCGACACGATTGGCGAGCTCCTCCTGCGCGCCGTTGTCCCGAAGCCACTCGCCGACGATTCTGGCGCTGCGATTCGAGTGGGCCTCCTCATACGCGCGGTCGTTCAACTTGATGGCGATGGCGTCGGGCCCTCCGAACGCGCGCTCCATGTCGTGCGTGAGCGTCGCCAGACGTACGGCGTCCGACGCGTCAGGCGCGATCCGATCGAGCCAGTCGAGCGATCTCAGCAGATGGGTGCTGTTGTAGGGATAGTTCGCGACCACCCAGAGTCGTCCGAGAGGGATCAGCGGCGATTCCGTTCGTGGCTCATCCATGCGTGTCCAGCGTGGTGATCGGTCTGCTTTGGAGCAGCAGCAGCTCGCCCGCTCGCGAGCACCATTCCACGTCCTGTGGAGATCCAAAAAACGCTTCGAGCCGCAATCCGAGGATCCGCAGTCCGTCCAGCTCCTGGTCCGACAGCACGCGGCTGCGTTCGTCATCTGGTATGAATGACTCGACGACCGAGCCGTCATCCCGCGACACCACATAGTGATCTGGCGTCACTTCGCCGGACACGATCGCTTCGCCGAGGCCGGGCGCGCCTTCGATGACCATGCAGGTGCGCCGGTTACGAATTGGATCGACGGTGAACATCACGCCGCTCTTGTCGGCCTGCACCATTTCCTGCACGACGACGGCCATTCGCGTGTCGGCCAGCACGGCCTTTTGCGCCCGGTAGAACAGCGCACGCGGTGAAAAAAACGACGCCCAGCATTCGCGGACGCGCTCGAGCACGGCGTCGCCGCGCACGTTCAGGTAGCTTTCCTGCTGGCCGGCGAAGCTTGCCGTGATCCCGTCTTCGCTGACGGCGCTCGAACGGACGGCGACGAGGTCGCGATGCACGAGTTTGTCGTGCGCCGCCAGAATGGCTCGCGCAAGCTGATCCGGCAGGGGAGTGGAGACGATCAGCTGCTGGATGCGTTCTGCCGCGTGCTCGACGGCCCGACGGTCATCGACGTCGAGATCGTTCGTCGCACCGGCGATCATGGCGGCACCGCCGCATGCGTCGAGGAAATCCTTGAAGGCCCCAGCCGCGATCACGAACCCGGGCGGCACAGGAAGTCCCGCGGCGGCCATCCGGCTGAGGCTGGCGCCTTTGCCCCCGGCAATCGCCGTGGCCTCTGCCGGCAGGTCACGGAATGAGACGACTGTCTCAGCCGAGGATTTCAACAAGACCAGACGCTCCGTTCAACCGCACGCGCTGACCCGTTGTGATGGCTTGCGTGCCCGTTCGTGTCCCGACGACCGCTGGAATGCCGAACTCACGCGATACCACTGCGGGATGCGAAAGCGCGCCGCCCGAGTCGGTGACGAGTCCGCCGATCTTCGTGAAGAGCACGACCCATGATGGGCTGGTCATCTTGCAGACGAGCACGTCGCCTTTCTTTACCTGATCGAATTGCTCGGCAGACTCGACCACGCGCGCCGGGCCTTCGTAGACGCCGGCGGACGCCCCGAGCCCTTTGATCGTTCCTGCCGGCAGGGCGGCTGAGTTCTTGGACCGCTCGTAAATCCCCGGCCAGTCCCACAGAACCTGTTTGTAGGGCTCGCCGTACATCGACCAGTCGGTAATCGTCCCGGCCCACAGCCGGGGTCTGACAGCGAACGCCGCTACTCGCGCCCGCCGCCGCTCGTTGACGATCGATCGCGCGTCGAACGTCGCGACACTCGCACTGAGTTGCCGCAGCTCGTCGTACTTCAGAAACATGATGTCGTCGGCCCGATCGAGCCCACCGAGCTCGGCAAGCTTCCGTCCGACACCCATCAGCACCAGGCGCATCCGCGCATAGGTGCCCTGATCCATGTAGAAATGGTGATCCGGCGTGAGCGGCGTCATCTTCAGCGCGAGATCGAGCGCCGTCTTGAGCTTGTCCTTGTCTTCCTGCGACGTCGCTGGAGGCACCAGCGACCACATTTCTTTGATCGCCGCGTCCCGGTTTTCGCGGAGCTGGCGAACGTCCTTCTCGCAGTCGTAGTCCGAGAGCAGGTAGCCTCGAAGCGCCTCGATGATCGGCGTCGGGTCTTCTCTCCACGTCGTGTAGATGTACTCGTGGGCGTACATCGACTTGTTGCCGTATTCGTTTCTGTACTTGTCGACGTCCGTGAGAAGGGTGCGGCCCTCCTCCGAGGTTCCCAGCGCGCGCAGGACGCCGTCGGCTGTTTCGTTCTCATCGAACGCGCGCCGCAGCGCCGGGCTCTTCTTCACCATCTCTTTCAGCGTCCAGAGCTCACGAACGGAGTCCCAGTTGCGATCTTCGTCCGAGATGAGGATACGGCCCACCAGCGGCTTGTGCACCTCGCCAATCAACGGAATGAGGGTGCTCTCGAAGGTAATCGAGGCCTGGAACTGCGCGAGGTTGAGCATCCAGTGCAGCCGCCAGTGACGCTCCTGGATATCGATGGCCTCTTCCAGCAGGATCATCAGCTCGGGCAGCGATGCCGTGTCCATCGGAAACGTGTCCAGATATTCGAAGTTGCGCAGAATCTCGGGCAGGTATCGCCGCTTCCACCAGTCGAGGAACTTGTCGGCGTAGACCGGCATCACCATGTTGTAGTACGCCCACAGTCCGGCCTCTTCCTCCGCCGGCCTCGGCACGACGGCGCTCATCAAGTAGCCGTTGACCGTCTTCGCGACCCAGTCTTTGCCGAACGGCACGCCGAACCGGCGGTACATGTAGCCGCAGGTCAGCCACCAGCCGCCGATGTCGAACCACATCGGAGAAATTGGCTGCGGGCAGTGCAGGTCGTCGAGCCAGAAGTGGAGCTTCTTCTCGTCTTCGCTGGCCCACTCGATTGGCGTGGACGCATCGCCGAAAAACTGATCAAGGACCTTGTCTCGGTCTGCCATTTGGTACCTCGCAGAAACGAAAAACGAAAAACGAAAAGCGAAAACAGACGAACCGAAGAGAGCACTCGTAAAGACGAAAGGCGCCGGAAATTCTATTCCAGCGCCCTCGCTTTGATCTCTTTTCGTTTTTCGTTCTTCGTATTTCGTTCGAGCGTCAGTTCGTCGTCGCCGTCACCGCCCCGATGCCCTTGTAGTTGAACTTCTGCAGCCGCTTTCCCTCGTAGGTTTCGACCGTATAGACGTTGCCCTTCGAGTCGAGGGAGACGTTGTGCACCGAGTAGAACTGGCCGGGATACCGTCCGCCCTGGCCGAAGTGGCTCACGACCTGCAGTGGATCGCGAAGCATGGTCCACACGCGATGGTTCGCGCCGTCCGCGACGAACGCGTGGCGCTGCGCCGTGTCGCGGGAGAACGCGATGTCGAATACGGAACCGTCGCCGAGCGTGTCCTTGGCGATCTGCATTTCCTTCACGAACGTGCCGTCTTTCTTGAACACCTGGATGCGATCGTTGGCGCGGTCGCAGACGTAGACGAGACCGTCGTTGGCGATCTGCGCGCAGTGTACGGTCCTGAATACCTGCGGCATGGGCGCCGCCGGATCGTACGGGCCCGGGTCGACGTCGTCCGGCTTCTTGCCGTACGCGCCCCAGTGGCGCTTGTATGCGCCGGTGTCGGCGTCGAACACGATGACGCGACGGTTGCCGTAGCCGTCGGCGACGTACACCTCGTTCGCGGCGAGGTCGACTTCAGCCTCGGCGGCACGGTTCAGATTCGCTGTGTCCGTGTTGCCCTTGCTTTGCCCTTCGTGCCCAATCTGCAACAGGAACTTTCCCTGCCGCGTGAACTTCAACATCTGGTGGCCCTGGTTGGTCGGGAGCCACACGTTGTCCTTGCCGTCGACCGTTACCCCGTGCATCGATGCTGGCCACTGATAACCGGGGCCCGGTCCGCCCCACGACGAGACAAGGTTGCCGGCCATGTCGAATTCGAGAACGGGCGGAGCGACGTCGCAGCAGATCGACGAAATCCGCCGCTTGTCGCCGGGCTGCGGCGGGGGAGAGCCGCCCGGCTGCTGCATGCCGTTGGTGCCGGCCACCATGCCCGCTTCCTTGGGCGCGACGTTGCCGCGATGCGTGATCCAGATGTGATCGCGGGAGTCGACGCTGAGGCCGACGACCGAGCCCATCACCCAGTTATTCGGGAGCGGCTTCGGCCAGAACGGATCGACCTGGTACATCGGCGCCTGCACCGTCGCGCGCGACTGCGCCGAACTTGCCGTCTGCAGCGCCCATTGCGTGAGCGCCAGAACGGCGATGACGGCGATGATGGTGATGCCGGTCTTGTAGTGCTGCTTCATGATGCTCCTTACGGGGGTCTGACCCCCGTACTACTCATGGGGGTCAGACCCCGATTATCGCCACTGCTCTTACGGGCGCCGCCGACGCGCCGCGCCACTTGATCGGCAGCACGCTGACGGTGAAGGAATGGTACGGCGCCGGAATCTCGTGCAGGTTGCACATGTTCTCGAGGTGATAGTACTCGCGCTCGCGCATTACCCGATGCGCCTCCCAGAATTTCTTCCGCTCGAACATCTTGGCCACCGGCGGATCGAAGCCGATGGCGTCGATCCCCATCACCTTGACGCCCCGGTCCAGCACGTAATGCACCGACTCCTTCGTCATGCCCGGATGGTCGGTCAGATACGCCTTGTCGAAGCGTTTCTTGGCGGCATCGGTGCGCAGCAGGACGATGTCGAGGGCCTTGATTCGGTACCCGCCGAGCTTCGTTTCCGCTTCTTCGATGTCGGAGACGGTGATTTCGTCCCCCGCCGCTTTGTGCGTGAGATCGAGCACGACGCCGTCGCCGTAGCAATACTCGATAGGAATGCCTTCGGCGCGCGGCGCGGTCGGATTGACGTGGCCCCACGAGTCGATGTGCGTGCCGATGTGATCGCCGGTGACGATCATGCAGTGATTGGTGATCTCATTGACCCCGAACTTGTCGGTGCCGATGCTCTGCGCCATCTGGCTGTAGGTTTCCATTTCGACGATGACCGGCTTGGCGACGTTGGGATAGGTCATCATCCCCTGGAACACTTCCATACTTAAATCAATCAGCCGTGTCATTGAATCTGCCAATCTTCCAATCTTCAATCTGCCAACAATCAACCAATCGCCAATCTACCAGTGCAGGTATTGACTACTTGCCTTGCCAGCCCCCATCGACATGGACCGACTGCCCGGTGAGATAGCTCGCTTCGTCTGAGGCGAAGAAGGCGACGACATGTCCGATCTCGCGCGGGCCGCCCGCGCGGGCGAGCGAAATCTGCTGCAGCACGAGCGGAAGGATGTCGGGGCTCTTCATGACCCACGCCGTCATGTCGGTGTCGATCAGTCCCGGATGAACGCAATTCACGCGGATGCCTTGCGGCGTCACCTCGGCCGACATGTTGCGTGTAAGCGCTTCGAGGCCGAGCTTCGTCGGCGCGTAGTGCGTGCGGCCGGGCAGCACTTTGGCCGCCTGGATGGAGCCGATATGCACGATGCTGCCTTTGCGCTGCTCGGCAATCGCCTTCCGGCAGTAGACCTGCGAGCAGAGCCACGGCCCGCGAAGGTTGACGTCCACCAGACGCGTCCACTGATCGTCGGTGAGCTCCAGAAACGGCACGATCGTCTCGATGCCGGCGTTGTTGACGAGGATGTCGAGCCCGCCGAGCTCTTTCCACGCCTGGTCGATCATCGCCTCGACGTCGGCTCGCTTCGCGACGTCACCCTTGACGGCCACGGCTTTGCGGCCGAGGGCGCGAATGCCCTTCACCACCTCCTCGGCCGGCGCGGCGCTTGCGATGTAGTTGACAGCCACGTCCGCGCCTTCCTCGGCGAAGACCTCGGCGATGCCGCGGCCGATACCGCGGCTCGCACCGGTGATGAGCGCTTTCTTTCCTTTGAGTCTCATAGTTTTTCCTGGTAAGCGGCGGACAGGCTCGCGTTGGAAGAAGCCGCGAACGCCTGGTCGCGTTCGCGGCATGCTGGTGTCCTGGTTATGAGCGGAGCGTGTAACCGAGCGACTGCAAGTACTTCTTGCTGATCTCGGCGGTCTGGCGCGGCGTGTACGGCATGTTCGCGGAGCCGTCGAGCTCGTGCATGATGTTCGCGTTCGGGTTGGCCTTCTCCATCGTCTCGAGCACCGACTTGAGGTCGACCTTGCCTTCGCCGAGCGGCGTGTAGCCGCCCATGTGCTCCCATCCGCTGAAGTCCTTGAGGTGCATGTGGTCGATGATCTTCGCGAAGTCCTTGACGAGCTGAGCGGCGTCCGTGCCGCCCTTCTGCGCCTGGCCGATGTCGGGGGCGAAGTGCATGTAGCGCGTGTCGATGGCGTTCAACACTTCATACGTCTCTTCACGCGTTTCCACGACGGTGCCGGTGTGCTGATGCAGACCGGTGCCAAGACCGACATCGTTCACCCCTTTGCGGTGTTCGTT
>Ga0222622_10001212_pt1 | contig 10398 bp, 8 predicted proteins | sample PLM2_5_b1metaG_FD_177335 | JGI IMG/M metagenome (GOLD analysis project Ga0222622, IMG submission 177335) | Groundwater sediment microbial communities from an aquifer in East River, Colorado, USA - PLM2_5_b1 | ecosystem: Environmental > Terrestrial > Soil > Riparian zone | place: USA: East River... | reverse complement strand
CATAGGCGGCTTCCATCGCGTTTGTGACCTCACGCAGCGTCGTGCCCGGTCGCACGCGCGCGTAGATCGTCTCGAGAATGCCCCTGTCGAGCGGCACGAGGTGCGGCACGAACGTGACTGGCGCGCCCAGTTCCTGTTCGATTTCGGGCTGATGCCGGTGACCGAACACGCCGTAACCCGACACGCTGCCATGGTTCTCGGAAAAATGCGTCCGGTCGCTCGGCTTCTTGCCCGCGCCTGAGATCCCAGACTTTGCGTCGATCACGACGTCGCCTGTCAGCAGTCCAGCTTCGGCCAGAGGCTCGAGCGCAAGCAGCGCGGCGGTGGGGTAGCAGCCAGGGTTCGTAATCAGCTGCGCTGCGCCGATCTCGGCGTAATTGCGCTCTGTCAGGCCGTAGACCGGCTTCAAGGAGCCCAGCTTCGTCGCCGGATACCATTTCTCGCGTGCGGCCGCGTCTCGCAGCCTGAAGGCGCCGGAGAGGTCGATCACGCGGATCCCGCGGCCGACGAGGCTTGGAGCGATGGCCGCAGCCGCTTCCTCTGGCAGCGCCAGAAAAACAACGTCGGACTGGTCGGCCAGTTTCTCCGCCGAAAACGGCTCGATGACGCCGTCCCAGATTCTGGCCAGGGCGGGCAGCGTGCGCGCCGGCCCGTCCGGCGATGACGACATCGCCGCCGTGATGCGGACGCGCGGGTGCCCGGCCAGCCAGCGCAGCAGCTCCTGGCCCGCGAAGCCGCTCGCGCCGGCGATGCCGACCCTTACAGAATGTCCCGCGGGTACTCGAGTCGGCGCGGACGCCGCGTCAGTGATTGAGGAAGTATCCATCGCGAAGCATAAATATACAGCAGATCGTTCGCGAAGTGTGTATGATAATTCGCAGCTCTGTATGGTTATGAAAGCACGTCGACAGGCGATCGTCCTCGAGCTCGTCGGCCGCGAGGAAATTACCAGCCAGGAACAACTGCGCACGCGCCTCAAAGCGCGCGGCTACGACGTCACGCAGGCGACGCTGTCGCGGGACATCCGCGACCTCGGGCTCGTCAAGCGGTCGTCGGACGGCGCGTATCAGCAGCAAGGCGCCGAGCCGCAAGTGCCGCCGGGCGCCGGCGTCGCCCTCCAGCGCGCCATGGCCGAGTACGCGAGCGGCGTGGCGTGCGTGCAGCAGCTCATCGTCGTGCGCACGGGCCCTGGCCTGGCGCAGCCGCTTGCCCTCGCCATCGACCGCGCCAAGCTCGACGAGGTGGTCGGCACGCTCGCCGGAGACGACACCATTCTCGTGATCTCGCAGGACGCGCGGCACGCCAAGGCGCTCGCGAAGCAATTGGAGGCGTGGTCCCAGTTTGCATAAAAGAATCGTCCTTGCCTATTCAGGCGGGCTGGACACGTCGGTCGCTATCCTGTGGCTCAAGGAGAAGTACGGCGCAGAAATCATCGCCGTCACGCTCGACCTTGGGCAGGGACGCGAGCTCAACCAGATTCGCGAGCGCGCGATGTCGACCGGCGCGATCCGCTGCCACGTCCTCGACGTGCGCGAGGAGTTCGCGCGCGACTACATTCTTCCCGCGCTCCAGGCCGACGCGCTCTACGAAGAGCGCTATCCGCTGGCGACGGCGCTCAGCCGGCCGCTGATTGCCAGGAAGCTGGTCGAGATCGCGCGCATGGAAAACGCCGGCGCGATCGCGCATGGCTGCACGGGCAAGGGCAACGATCAGGTGCGCATCGACGTGTCGGCGCGTGCGATCGACCCGGACATCGAGGTCATAGCTCCGGCACGGGAATGGGGCATGACACGCCCGGAGGAAATTGCCTACGCGCGGGCCCGCAACGTGTCTGTACCGACGACCATCGCCAGTCCTTACAGTACAGACCAGAATCTCTGGGGCCGCTCGATCGAGTGCGGCGTGCTCGAAGATCCGTGGAACGAGCCGCCCGACGACATCTATGCCCTGACCAAGGCGCCAGCCGACGCTCCGGACGTGCCTGCCTACGTCGAGATCGGATGGCAGGATGGCGTGCCGGCGACGGTGAATGGCGTGGAGATGCCCCTCGTCGAGCTCATCGATTCGCTCGAAACGATCGCCGGCGTTCACGGCGTCGGGCGTATCGACATGGTCGAAAACCGGTTGGTGGGCATCAAGTCGCGGGAGGTGTATGAAGCGCCCGCGGCGCTGCTGCTGCACCAGGCGCATCGCGAGCTCGAGGGCTTCGTCATTCCCAGGGACCTTCAGCGCGTCAAGCTGCGCCTGTCGCAGGACTACGCCGACCTTGTCTACAACGGCCTCTGGTTCTCACCCACGCGGTCGGCGATTGACGCGTTCGTGCAGGATGTGCAGCGGCGCGTGACGGGAGCGATTCGCCTGAAGCTCTACAAGGGCAGTTGCCGCGTCGTCGGCCGCAAGTCGCCGTTTGCGCTGTACGAGCACGGTCTCGCGACCTATGACGAAGGCGACACCTTCGATCATTCCGCCGCAGAAGGTTTCATCAAGATCTGGGGGCTTCCAGTGGAAACTGCAGCGAAGAACGCGCGCCGCCGCGCCGCGAAGATCGGCGATCGTTCTGCGGCGCCGGTGGCGAAGTAGCCGATGGCGAATCTCTGGTCAGGACGTTTCAGCGGCGAGCCCGATCCGGTTGCCTTCGAATTCGGATCCTCCTTCAGATTCGATCGGCGTCTTTTCGAAGACGATGTGACGGGCAGCCTTGCCTGGGTCGAAGGCCTTACCGGCGCGGGCGTCTTGAGCAAGGCGGAGGCCGAGAAGGTGTCCGCGGCGCTCGTCGATATTCTCGAGCGCGGGCGCCGCGAAGCCGCGTTCATCGACGGCCCCGACGAAGACGTGCACGCGTTTGTCGAGCGCCAGCTCGTCGAGCGCGTCGGCGATCTCGGCAAACGTCTGCACACGGGACGCTCGCGGAACGAGCAGGTCTCGCTGGACCTGCGGCTCTATCTTCGGCGGCGGATTCCGGCGCTGCAGCAATACGTGGCCTCGGTCATTGGGGCGCTTGCGAACAAAGCGGAATCGGCCGGCCCCGCGGTGATGCCGTCGTATACCCACCTGCGGCGCGCCATGCCGGTGCTGGTCTCGCACTTCTTTCTGGCGCACGTCGCCGCGCTGCGGCGCGACTACGAGCGGCTCGAATGGGCGTCGCACGAAGCCGACGCCATGCCGCTCGGGTCTGGCGCGGTCGCCGGCACCAACTACGCGATCGACACGGCGATGCTGGCCTCGCGGCTGGGGTTTTCACGCGTGGTCGCCAACAGCATCGACGCCTCGTCTGACCGCGACTTCGTCGCCGCGTTTCTGCACGCGTGCGCGATGCTGATGGTGCATCTCAGCCGGCTGTCCGAAGATCTGATCATCTTCTGCGACGAGGAGCACGGATTCTTTCAACTGTCCGACGCCTCCAGCACCGGCAGCAGCATGATGCCGCAGAAGAAGAACCCCGATCCGCTCGAGTTGATTCGAGGCAAATCGGGGCGCCTCATCGGCCACCTTGCCGGGTGGATGGCGACGATGAAGGGGCTGCCGAGCGGGTATAACAAGGATCTGCAGGAAGACAAAGAGGCGGTCTTCGACGCCGAAGACAACGTAGCCGGCGCGCTGGCGACACTTGTCGGCGTCATCGACGGGCTTGCGATCTTTCCATCCGCGACCGCCGCAGCCGCATCGGGTTTGCTGCTGGCTACCGACGTCGCCGATTTTCTCGTCGGCAAGGGGATGCCGTTTCGAGAGGCCCATGAGGTGGTCGGAGGGATGGTGCGCGAGCTGCTCGCCGAGGGACGGGACTTCGGCGCCTTGAGCCTGCCGGATTGGCAGCGGCACAGCCCGCTCTTCGACGAATCGGTGCGCAGCGTCATCAACCCGGACGCGTCCGTTCGCGCCCGCAAAACGCCGCAATCCACTCAGCCACAAGCTGTTTCCGCCGCGCTGGCCGAAGTGAATGGATGGTTGCGGCGCCTCGGTGCGCCGTAGTAGACTGACGGTCCCGCGATCATCCCCGGCCTAAAAAGGTATTTCGGGAGATTCATGCAACAGCGTCAGCTACGGCTCGGTGACATTCTCGATGACTATTGCCCGCGCGAGCGCCGTCTCGCGAACCACACGATCGTGGCGATGGTCGGCAACGATATTCGGCTTACCCGCTGCACGACGTGCGACACCGAGCACCCTTACAAAGGTGGCAAGGTGCCGCGGCTGCGTAAGAAGAAGACCGCAGTCGAAGCAGCGTATGACGAGGTGCTCGAGTCAGTGAAGCAGGATCAACCGCAAGCCGTGCTGATCACCCATCCCGACGCCGAAGAACCAGACGCTCCAGCGGCTGATGACGAGGCGCAGGACGCAAGCGAGGCGCCAGCGCACAGCGACAACGGCAACGCGCCCGCGCAAACCGCGCCCGAAGAAGTGCGGCTGCATCGTCCGCTCATCCGGGCGCAACTGCCGCGCATCGAACGCGAGCCGGTCGCGCGTCCCGCTCCCGAATTCACGATGAGGCAAGCGAACAAGCGTCAGGGACGGTTCCAGAACAACAACACGCGCCCCGGCCGTTTCGCGAAGAGCGGCGGACAAGGCGGACAAGGCGGCAACTCCCGCGGACCGTCTGGAGGGCAGGGCGGACGTCAAGGCAGCGGCCGTCCACAGGGACACGGCGGGCCGATGCGGCCGGCCGGCGGGCGTCCGCACGGGCATGCGGGCCCGCGCAAGCGGTCGCGATAACATTGGAGATTGGGTGATTGGTGATTGAGCGATAGGAACGTCTATTGCTGATTCACGCAGTTCCTATCCCCCAATCACCTATCCTCCAATCATCGATTCCATCAGTCGCACTATGACGGACCTATCAGGCAAGCTCGCACTTGTCGTGGGCGTGGCCAACAAGCGGTCGATTTCCTGGGCGATTGCCCAGGCACTCGCGCGCTCGGGCGCCCGGCTCGCGTTGACGTATCCCAGCGCGCGCCTCGAGGAAAACGTGCGGGAGCTGGCGGCATCGCTCGACAACCCGATCGTCCTGGCGTGCGATGTCTCGAGCGACGATCAGATCGCCGAGCTCGGCCGATCGCTCGACCGCGAGTTTGGCGGCCTCGATATCCTCGTCCACGGCGCGGCGTTCGCAAAACCGGAGGATCTCTCCGCCGCGTTTTCGCAGACCTCGCGCGAGGGATTCCGCATCGCGCTCGACGTGAGCGCCTATTCGTTCATCGCGCTCGCGCGCGAGGTGCGGCCGCTGATGCAGAAACGCGGAGGCGGCAGCATGCTGACGCTGACCTATCTCGGCAGCGAGCGCGTGTTCAAGAACTACAACGTCATGGGTGTGGCGAAGGCGGCGCTCGAGTCGTCCGTGCGGTACCTGGCAGCGGAGCTGGGTCCGGAGCATATCCGCGTCAACGCTATCTCAGCGGGTCCGATCAAGACGCTGGCAGCGATGGGAATTTCCGGCTTCTCGAGTATTCTCGGCCACTACCGCGAGCACGCGCCGCTTCAGAAAAATACGGAGCTCGCCGAAGTCGCCGACGCCGCGCTGTTCCTTCTCGGTCCGGCGGGACGCGGGGTGACCGCGGAGATCATGATGGTCGACTCAGGGTTCTCGGTGATGGGCTTCTAGGCCCAGTTTTCGATGCGAATCTGATCCGCGGCGACGCCGAGCTCCATGAGCTGCGGCCGGATGTCGCCGACCAGCGCCGGCGGGCCGCAGACGAAACACAACGTCGCTCCCGGTTCGATCAACCCATCCAGACATCCGACGTCGATCCGGCCCTGACGGCCAACCCACCCGTCGGCCGCGGCCCGCGTGACCGTGTGACGGAAGTCGATCCGGCCTTCATCGGCGAGCCGCTGAAATTCGTCCATGTACGCGAACTCCTCCGGTGCGCGCACGCTGTAGATCAGCGACACGTGCCCGTCGCGTTCGGCGAGCAGCGTGTGCCATAGCATCGACCGCAGCGGCGCGATCCCGGTGCCGCCGGCAATGAACACAAACCGGCGCTCGCGGGGATGCGCCGGGAACGTGAACGATCCCACCGGGCCGTCGATCGAGACCGGCGTGCCCGGACGTATGAGATCTGGCGTCAGCCCTGACGATCCGTTGCTCATCGTCCCCACCAGAAACTCAATCAGGCCATTCTGTGCGGTCTGCTCGGGCGCTGAGGCGATCGAGTACGGCCGCCGCTTGTCGGCGCCTAGCGGCTGGAGATACGCGGCCTGGCCCGCCAGATACGGAAACGCCTCCCCGTGCAGGTCGAGCCTGATGATGTGGGCGCGCGGCGTAGCGGCGATGGCTTCGCGGATGGGGAAGGTGGGCATCGGTGAATCTGGAAACTACAATCTAGAATCTACAATCTGTGATTGAGATTCTAGTTTATAGATTTCAGTTTATAGATTTCCGCCTGGCATGTATCTAAAGCGTCTCCGTGGATCGGTGCTTCGCTTTGCCTTGAAAAGGCCCGCTGCGATCGCGCTCGGGCTGATTCTGCTGCTCCCCTCTGCGTGGCTGTTGATGCAGGACTTGCCATGGGAAAGCCCGGCAACCGACGGTATCGGACTGATTCTCGGCGCGACCGGGGTCGCACTGCTGCTGGCGGGAATTGGCGGCCGGCGCCCTGACTGGATCGAGCCGGAATGACTACAGCACGCCTGAGGCGGAACGCTCGAGCTCCGAGGCGCTGATCACCTGCGACGGCTCGATCGGCACTGACATCGACGTGTCGCCGGTCTTGGCGACGAGCGTCCGCTTCCGGCTCGTCTTGTCGCGGTACATCCGGCTGTCGGCGGTCGCGAGCAGCGTCTCGTAGGTGTTGCCGTCGTGCGGGAAGATGGCGGCGCCGATGCTGATGCCGAGCTGCACGCGCTTGCCCGGCCGCGCCTCGAACACCACCTCGTCAATCGCCGTCTGCAGCTCCAGCCGCTTTCTTTCCGCCTCGTCAGCGCCGCATCCCGACAGGACGACGATGAACTCGTCGCCCGCGTAGCGCACGCAGATGTCGTACGGCCGGATGGCTGCGCGCAGGACCCCTGCGAGCTCGCGCAACGCGCGATCGCCGACGTGATGGCCGTGGGTGTCGTTGATGAACTTGAAATTGTCGAGGTCCATGACCAGCAGGGAGACCTCGGACTTCAACCGCTCCGCGCGCGCCAGCTCGCGCGTCAGGTGCATGAACATGAAGCGCGTGTTCGGCAGGCCCGTCAACGGGTCGGTCAGCGAGTCTTCCTGTGTCTGCTCGAACACGATCGAGTTGTAGATGACCGCCGCGGCCTGTTCGCACACGCGGTCGAGGAGCCGGCGGTGATCGTCGGTATAGCAGCCCGCGTCGATGTGATACACGGAGAGCGTGCCGATGAACCGCTCGTTGAACACGAGCGGGCAAACCAGCGCAGACTGCAGCGAGGTCGTGCCGGAAATGCCGGCCGCTTCCAGATCGGCGCTCGGCCGCGCGTTGACGAGCGTGCGGCGATTGCGCGCCACCCAGCCGGTCAACCCCAACCCGCTCTTGACGGAAATCTGCTGGATCACCTCGGCATCGATGCCCGTGGCAAAGCGGCAGCGCAGCGTTTCGAGCTCCTCGTTGTGCAGGAAGAGCGCGCAGCAAGAAAACGGCACCAGGTTGCTGAGCTTGGACGAGATGAGCGCCATGGTGTCCGCGACGCCGAGGCTCGTGCCCATGGCCTGAGCGATTTCGTACAGCGCGTAGATTTCGCGATGGGCGAGCGCGATGTCGTCGAAGACGGTCTTGTTGGTCGGTTCCGGAAGCAGTCCGACGGCGGGCCGCCCCTTCTCGTTGGTGCCCGTCGGCAGCGCGAGGGTGCGCACCGTGTCCGACGTGTTTTCCGCTTCGGCGCGGAGCTTGTCGAGATTGTCGACGAAGATGAGCACGAGATTCGGATCGAGCGCCTTGCCCGCTTCCTGACGGAGCAGCCCGACCGCACCGTCGTCGCTCATCGCCTTGTGATACGGCCGCTCCGAGGTGAGCGCGTCGAAGTAGTCGACGACCGCGAGGATGCGCGCGCCGGCGGGGATTTCATCGCCTTTCATGCCGGACGGGTAGCCTTTGCCGTCCCATCGCTCGTGGTGGCTCAGGATGAGCGGCGCGACCGGATAGGGGAACGGCACTCCCGCGATGATGTCGGCGCCGACCTGGGGGTGAATGCGAATCTTCTGAAACTCTTCCTGCGTGAGCGGGCCGGGTTTCGAAAGGATGTGCTCGGGCACGGCCAGCTTGCCGATGTCGTGCAGCAGCGCCGCGGTCTTTACGCCCTGAATCTCGTTCTCCGACATGCCGATGGCCTTTGCCAGGCCCGCGGCAAACACCTGCACGCGGCGGATGTGCGATTTGCCTGTGCGATCCTTGGCGTCGATCGCCAGCGCGAGCGCTTCGATGGTGGCGAGGTGCAGGTCGGAGACTTCCTGCACGTGCCGCTGCTCGTCTTCGATTCGGCCCAGATAAATCTTGTAGCTGCGATACGTCAGATACAGAGGAGGGGCGGCCAGCAGCGCGATCCAGTAGTTGGTCGTGCCGCCGATGACGATGGACACGCCGGCCGCCGCCACTGCGCCGACGAAATAGCTGGGGGCGCTCCACAGAAAATTCTCGTTCCAGACGCGCAGAATGTTCTGGCGCGTCGAGAAGGCGATCGCCGTAGCGACCAGCGCCGTGTTGCAGAGGAAATACGCGCTAGCTGCACCGAGCAATGGCTTCGCCATCGCGGCGAGCGGCATCGACGCCAGCCCCGCGACGCCGCCGAGCGCATGGAATGCGGCGCCCGCGGCCTGCACGCAGATGACGAGGCTCGCCATGCTGAACAGCTTGCGATAGATCTGATTCCTGATTGACGTCCGGAACGTGCATTGCGCCCAGGCGCTGATCGCGCCGACGATCATCGTTTGCGCCGGGCCGAGCAGGATGAGCGAGAGAAAATCAACCGCGTAGGAGACCGACATGGTCGAGCCGCTGCGCGCCAGGGGAAGATTCACCTTGAACGCAGACGTGATCGACGACAGCAGGAGGAGCGTGACAAACCACGCCGGATGCTGGAATTGCGCCACCGGAAAAAGTACGGCGAGAAGCACAGCTCCGCCAGCGATGACCGAGCTGACGTAAATCCGCGCCGCAATGGGAAGCTGGTTCATGCCTAAGTCTGCGTCCCACACTGCAAAACGTTGGCCTTAAGGGACTTGTACGCCCTTGGCCAATAAGTCGAATCGTTTGAGATACCTACGAGGACAGGCTAAAACGGCCCTCGCGTCCAATTTCGTCTCGCTGCTCCGAAACGGCACACGCGTTTTCAAAAATCGCGCTATCTGAAAGTAATTAAGGCAGATAGCCTAGAGAGAGGTGTGTGCCGTTCAGGCACATCCAGCCCTCTCATTACAATAGTGTCGGCTTAATAAGGGGAATTCGTTAGGTCGTCGTGAGCCGGCGTGGTTTATTTCGAGACTGACTGCCGTGCGCCTGCGGCTCCAACCCGAACTCGAGGATCTTGCGATAGAGCGTCCCCCGGCTGATTTCGAGAATGCGGGCCGCCTCTTTCTTGTTCCAGGTGCATGCATCCAGAATCCGCACGATGTGGGCGCGCTCGGCCTCGCGCAGCGAGGGGAGCCGCTCGCCGCTGTCTTCGGCCGGCGGCTCGGCCGCATGAAGAAACTCGATGTCGGCCGCTCGAATCGAGCGTCCGGGTGCCGACAGCGCCGCGCGCGACACGGTGCTCTCGAGCTCGCGGATGTTGCCCGGCCAGTGATACACCTGCAGCAGATCGAGCGCTTCGCGCGCGAACGACTTGGCGTCGAGCGGCAGTCCGTTGGCCGCGCAGTAGCGCGCAAGAAATCTGTTGGCGAGCACGGGGATGTCGACCTGGCGCTCGCGCAGCGACGGGAGGCGGATCGAGAACGCGTTGACGCGGTAGTACAAGTCCTCGCGGAAGCGGCTGTCGCGCACGAACTGATCGAGCGGCCGATTGGTCGCCGAAATCAGGCGGAAATCGACGTGGATGGACTTGTTGCCGCCCAGCCGTTCGAACCGCCGTTCCTCGAGCACGCGCAGCAGCTTCGCCTGCGCGATGATCGAGAGGTCGCCAATTTCGTCCAGGAACAGCGTGCCTTCATTCGCCATTTCGAGCCGGCCTGGCTTGCGATCGTGCGCGCCGGTGAAGGCGCCCTTTTCGTATCCGAAGATTTCCGACTCGAAGAGCGTGTCCGGCAGCGCCGCGCAGTTGACCGCCTGGAACTTGGCTGTCTGCCGGCGGCTCAACTCGTGAATCATCCGCGCCACCAGCTCTTTGCCCGAGCCGGTCGGTCCGAGGATCAAGACGGAGATGTCGGACTTCGCGGCCGTTCGGATCCACTCGAAGACGATCAGCATCTTCTCGTCGCGCCCGATCATCTCGCGGAATCGCTGGACGGACGGCGACTGGTCT
>Ga0222622_10001209_pt1 | contig 10410 bp, 11 predicted proteins | sample PLM2_5_b1metaG_FD_177335 | JGI IMG/M metagenome (GOLD analysis project Ga0222622, IMG submission 177335) | Groundwater sediment microbial communities from an aquifer in East River, Colorado, USA - PLM2_5_b1 | ecosystem: Environmental > Terrestrial > Soil > Riparian zone | place: USA: East... | reverse complement strand
CTCGGCTACTACCCCAACCCGCTGCACCCCGACCCCGGCGTGCGCGAGGAGGCCCTGGCCCACCTGCGGGTCCTCATCGGCGGGGCGGCCAGGATGGGCGTGCCGGTGGTCAACACCTTCGTCGGCGCCGACGCGGCCCGGCCGCTGCGCGAGAACATCGAGGCCGCCCGGGGCTTCCTGCCCGACCTGGTCGCCTTCGCCCGCGACCACGGGGTCAAGCTGGCCATCGAGAACTGCCCGATGATCTTCAGCCAGGACGAGTGGCCGGGCGGCCACAACCTGTTCTACGCCCCCGCCACCTGGCGGGAGATCTTCGGCTGGTTCGACGACGACACCCTGGGGCTCAACCTCGACCCCTCGCACCTGGTCTGGCAGATGATCGACGTCGAGCGGGTGGTGCGCGAGTTCGGCCCCCGGCTGCACCACGTCCACGCCAAGGACATGGAGATCGACCGGGAGGGCCTGTACGAGCGGGGCGTCATGTCGGCCGGCATGGGCTGGCAGGTCCCGCGCCTGCCCGGCCTGGGCGAGATCCGCTGGGACCGGTTCCTGGCCGCCCTCTACCAGGTCGGCTACGACGGCTGCGTCGTCATCGAGCACGAGGACCGCGGCTTCGAGGGCGGCGACGAGAAGGTCAAGGCCGGGTTCCTGCTGGCCCGCAACGCCGTCGCCCCCTACGTCGTCTAGAGGACCCGGTCGACGAAGGCGCCGCTGCCCGGGTCCTTGAGGATGAGCTTGCGGCGGCCGTCGGGCAGCTGCTCCTCCTTGATGACGAGCAGGCCGTCCTCGGTCCGCTCGGGCCGGCGCACCCGGGGGGTCTGGCCGCCGCGCCAGTCGAGCTCGACCGGCGCCCAGGTCCGGGTCTCGGCCGAGCGGTAGCAGGCGTCCATGACGGCGTTGACGACGTAGCCGTCGTACAGGGTCTCGGCCGGCTCGCGGCCCTCCTCCATGGCGTTGAACATGTCGGTGAACATGTCCACGTAGCCCAGCTCCACCACCTCGTCGCCCACCGGGAACTGCCAGCCCGTGGCCGACTCGGCCTTCTCGGCCACGTACCCGTCGCCGGCGCCGGTGGCGAACATCTCGAAGCCGGTGCGCAGGAAGTGGTTGAGCCAGATCGTGCCCTCGGTGCCGGCGACCTCGTCCCTGAGGTCCATCCCACCCCGGAAGGTCCAGCTGACCTCGAACTGCCCGACCGCCCCGCTCTCGAAGCGGATGATGGCGATGGCGTTGTCCTCGGCCTCGATCGGGTGGACCAGGGTGTCGGCCCAGCACATCACCTCCACAGGCCGGTTGCCCTTGCCCACGAACGACCGGACGATCTCGATGCAGTGGCAGCCCAGGTCGACGATGGCGCCGCCGCCCGCCTGGCCGGCGTCCCAGAACCAGGCGCTGTGCGGCCCCGGGTGCGTCTCCCGGCTCCGCACCCAGAGCACGTCGCCGATGGCCCCGGACCGGGTCTTGGCCACCGCCTTGAGGGTCTTGGGGGTGTAGACCAGGTCCTCCAGGTACCCGCCGAACACCCCGGCGCGCTCCACGACCTCCAGGATGCGCCTGGCCTCCTCGGCGCCGCGGGCCAGCGGCTTGGTCACCAGCACCGCCTTGCCGGCCGCGGCCGCGGCCGTCACCGCCTGCTCGTGCAGGTGGTTGGGCAGCCCCACCACCACCGTGTCGACCTCGGGATGGCCGACCGCCTCCTCGATCGAGGTGGTCGACTCCGGCACCCCCCACCGCTCGCGGAACGCCGCCCCACGCTCCGGCGACCGGGAGTACACCACCTGCACCCGGTCCAGCCCGCGCTGGCCGTGCAGCGTCATCGTGTAGAAGTCGCCGATCAGGCCGGTCCCCAGCATGGCGACCCGGTGTACGTTCGACATCCAGCGCCCCTCGCCCTCGACTGCCCGCTCACATGTCTAGACATTCAACCATGCCTGGGATGGTCCAGCAGACCGATCCCTACCGGATCCGCCTGGCCCGCCCGGACGAGGTCCCGCGCCTCCGGGCGGTCGAGGACGCGGCGGGCACGATGTTCTCGGGCCTGGGGCTCGTCGACGAGGCGCTGGACGTGTCGTTCCCCCTGGACGAGCTGGCCCGCCTCGTCGGGATGGGGCAGGTCTGGGTGGCCTGCCCCGAGGACGGCGTCCCCGTGGGCATGGTGATCGCCTCGCTGCGGGAGGGGGCCGTCTACATCGAGGAGCTGGACGTCCTGCCGGAACACGGCCGGCGCGGGCTCGGGGCCCGCCTGCTCGGCCGTGTCTGCGCGTGGGCGCGGGCCCAGGGCCACCCGGCGGTCACCCTGTCGACCTTCCGCGACGTGCCCTGGAACGGGCCGTTCTACCGCAGGCACGGCTTCAGGGACCTCCAGCCCGCGGAGTGGACGCCGGGCATGCGAGCCATCCGCGAGCAGGAGGCGCGGCACGGCCTCGCCGTCGAGGCGCGGGTGTTCATGCGCCGCGAGCTGGGCGGGGCGGGACCCGTCAGCTAGCCTGCGGCACTCAGTCGTCTTCGAGCGCCTCGGCGGCCGGCCACACGCCGTCGCGCGGCATGTCCAGGTGCCGTGCCAGCGCCTCCCGCCACGCCGGCGGCGTGAACGGCTCGCCCCAGTAGTCGGTCACCCGGATCGCCTTGCCGTCAGACAGCTCGGCGATCGAGACGTTCCGGTACACCCGTCCGTCCCCGTAGTCGGTGCTCCATTCGACGACGATGGTGTCGCCGAGGGCGTGCCGTCTCCCCACCCCGAGCCGAAGCCCCACGAAGTGGGACTCCACCTCCCCGATGTGGGCCCGCCCCTCCAGCAGCTCGCCGCTCTGGGGCCACTGGCGCACGGCGTCCTCCGCCAGGCGGACGCCGAGGATGCGCTCCAGGCGCGTCCGGGACGCATGCTCGTCCGGCATGTGCTCGCTCCGTTCGTGACCGGTCTTCCTCGGCCGCCTGCTGAACTTGGTGACCGGCCGCTCCTGGAGGCGGTCGTCGACGAACAGGTCGACCTCCTCGTTGTAGAAGGCGACCAGCCCGGCGATCTTCTGGCTCTCGGGCAGGGTCGTGCGGTAGGACCAGGCCAGGTCCTCGACCAGCCGGTCGCCGACCCGGACCGACCAGTACTGGGCCTGGCCCTTGTACGGGCAGTGGGTGACCGTGCCGGCCGGCGTCAGCAGGTCCATGCGCACGTCGGTCTTGGGGATGTACCAGCGCGGCGGGAGGCCGGTCTCGTACAGCACGCGGGCGTTGGTCGACTCGGCCAGGACCACCCCGTCGACCTCGACCCGCACCCGGCGCGAGCTGGCCAGGATGTCCACGCGGGTGTACGGGTCTCGCGGGTGGGTGTAGACCTCCTCGTCCTCGCCTCCCAGGTAGGCGCGCACCCGCTTGGCGCCCTGCTCCACCCGGACCCGGCCGGAACCGCTCCTCATGCCGTCCTCCCTCTGCCGCGAAGTATCTGGACTGTTCAGTCCAGAAAACCTCGGTTCCGTTACAGCTCGGTCGACACCTGCCTCACGCCGGCCCGCTGGGCGCGCAGGTGGGCGTAGGCGGCGTCGAGGGCGCGGGCGAGCTGGGTGGGGTCGCGCCGGGCCTGGGTGAGCACCAGCCCACCCTGGACCGCCGCCATCGTGGCCGTCACCAGCGCCTCGATGTCGGCGTCGGCCCGCAGCTCCCCCCGCGCCCGCATCGCCGCCAGCCCGTCGCGGAGGTGGCCCTCCCAGCGGTCGAAGGACACCGCCAGCTCGGCCCGGGCCGGCTCGTTGGTCTCGGCCAGCTGCGGGACCAGCGAGCCGATCGGGCAGCCCCCGCTTCCCTGGCCCTCGACCTGGAGCGCGATCAGCCGGTCGAACCAGGCGCGGATCGCAGCCCAGCCGTCCAGCGCCTGCAGCTGCAGCTCCTGGGCGGCCAGGACCGTGTCGGCCTGATGGGCGACGACCGCCCGCAGCAGGTCCGCCTTGTCCTGGAAGTAGTGGTACAGCTGGCTCTTGCTGACCGCCGCGCGCTCGAGCACCTCGTCGAGGCTCGTCTCGGCAGCCCCGCGCTCGCGGACGAGCGCCGCGGCCGCGGCCACGATGCGCGCGCGGGTCGCGCGGCCCTTGGCCGTCTTCGGCAGGTCGACCATGCGGGAAGTGTAGGACCGACTGGACTCGATGGTCCAAACCCGGTCCCGGGCGACGACGCGCTGTGACGCCGGTGGCCGATCGGGTACCTCGCCGGCCGGTTCCATAGGATAGCCGTTGCCCATGCTGGAACCCGCCCAGATCGCGCTGCTCGCCGGCGCCGGCCTGCTCGCCGGCGCCGTCAACGCGGTGGCCGGCGGCGGGTCGCTGATCTCGTTCCCCGCCCTGCTCGCGGTCGGCTATCCGGCGCTGACCGCCAACGTCACCAACGCGGTGGCGCTCACCCCCGGCTACTTCGGGGGGACCCTCGGCTACCGGCGTGAGCTGGAGGGCCAGCGCCGCCGGATCCTCGCCCTCGGCGCCACCAGCGCCGCCGGCGCCGTGCTCGGGGCCTTCCTGCTGGTGATCAGCTCGGCGGAGTTCTTCGAGCGGGTCGTGCCGTTCCTGATCTTCCTCGCCTGCGGCCTGCTCGCGGCCCAGACCCGCCTGGCCCGGCTGGTCCAGCGCCGACGCGAGGGCCGGGAGGGCGGGTCACCGGCCGGCCGCGACCCCCACACGCTGCCGCTGTTCGCCGCCCAGTTCCTCGCCGCCATCTACGGCGCCTACTTCGGCGCCGGGGTCGGCATCATGATGCTGGCCATCCTGGGCATCTTCCTGGTCGACAACCTGCAGCGGCTGAATGCCCTCAAGGGGCTGCTGTCGCTGCTGATCAACGGCATCGCCGCCGTCTACTTCATCCTCTTCGCCGACGTCCGCTGGGTGGCGGTGGCGATCATGGCGGTCACGAGCCTGCTCGGCGGGCAGCTGGGGGTTGTCCTCGCCCGCCGCCTCAACGACCAGGCCCTGCGCTGGCTGGTGATCGCGTTCGGCGTCGCCGTCGGCCTGCGGCTGCTGCTCGCCGGCTGACGCTCTCACCGGCAGGTCCGGGACCGGGCGCGGCCCCGCACCTGCTCAGCCGGTCAGCTTGGCCAGCAGCTCGGGCCGGTCGGCCAGCTGGGTCCGGACCCGCTGGGCGACCTGCGGCTCCGCCATGTCCCGGTCGACCTGGGCCCAGTCGATCCCGCCGAAGGGTGGATGCGGGTCGTACTCGATCCAGAGCTGGACCATGCGGGCGGTGGGCTCGTCGGTCAGCCGGGCGGCCAGGGCGAGGGCCATGGTGGGCGGGCCGCCGCCGGGGACGATCACCATGGTCGGGTCCGGGCACGTCGGCGAAGGTCTTGTCGGCGGTGACCGTGAGCGGCGTGTCGGTGGGCATGGGCTCGATGCGCTCGGCCACGACCACCGGCTGGTACTGGTCGTTGAAGCCGCCCAGGACGGAGAAGACCTGGAGTGGGTCGACCATGTCGAGCAGCGTGATGCCCGGGTAGAGCACGAACGCGACCGTCTTCGGGTCCTGGGTGGTTGCCACGGTGAGCTCTGCTGCCTTTCTCAAGCTTGGCTCGGCTGCTGCCCCACGACGCCGACCTCGGCCGGGCCGGCGGCCTGCTGGTGCGCGATCCGGTCCGCCAGGTAGGCGGCGTCGTCGTCAACGACCCGAGACGCTCGCGCGGCCTCAGCGACGGGCGCATCCTGGACGAGGCGCTCGCCCTGGTCGACGAGCGGGGCCTCACGGCGCTCACCACTCGAGCCCTGGGCCAGCGGCTCGGTGTCGACCCGACCGCCATCTACCGGCACTTCCGCAACAAGGACGAGCTGGTCAACGCCCTGGCCGACCGCATCGTGGGCAGCGGCGCCCGGCCACCGGACGGCAGCGACGGCGACGGCAGCCCGCGCGGCCAGCTCCGCAGCGCCTGCCTCGCCCTCCGTCGGGCGCTGCTCGTCCACCCGGCCATGACCTCCATCGTCGTCCGCCGCCCTCGACCCGGCCCAGGCCGCCGCCGAGCTGACCGCCAGCCGGCTGATGTACCAGACACTGCCGTCCGGTGAGTATCCCAACACCGCCGCCGTCGCGCCCCACCTGTACGGCTCGCTGGAGGAGCAGTTCGCCTACGGCCTGGACCGCCTCCTCGACGGTCTCGCCATCACCCGCGACCGACCCGCCACCCCGGGCGGCTCCTGCCCACCGCCGGGCGGAGGCGCCGAGCCGCCCCGGAAGCGAGGCGATACCAGAGCCAGCCTGAGCCGCACGGTCATGTTCCGGGCCCGGGACGACGGCTCGTCGCCGAGGCGCGGTGCCCCGCACCTGTGGTCCGGTCGCTCACGCGCGGAAGGCCTGGTAGAGGGGTAGCGGCTCGCCGACGCCCTTCAGGTGGACCGGTCCCAGCGGCTCGAACCGGAGCTGGCCGTCGCCGGACCGGCGCGCGGTCTCCTCGCTCACGACGACCTGTCCCGCCTGGGCGTAGGCGGCGATCCTGGCGGCCAGGTTCACCGTCCTGCCGTAGACGTCACCGTCCTGGGCGATCACCGGACCGGTGTGGATGCCCACGTGGGCCGGCGGCAGGTCGACCGCGGGAGCACGCCGGACCATGTCGAGCCCGGCCAGCACCGCCGTCCGGGGCTCGCGGAAGTGGAACATCCCGCCGTCCCCCAGCCACCTGACGGGCCGCCCCCCGCGGCTGCGGGAGATGTCGTTGACCAGCGAGGCCAGCCGCCCGGCGACGTGCGCGGCGGCCTCGTCTCCGCGTTCCTCGGTCAGCTGGGTGTAGCCGGTCAGGTCGACGAAGCAGATCGCCGGCGGCTGCGGGACCCGCTCGGCCAGCCCCGACCCCTCGAGCGCCTCCTCGACGTGGTTGATGGCGTGCTCGGTCCAGACGTGCTCGCGGTGGCGCCGGTAGAGCTGGAGGAGGGCCCGCTCCAGCAAGGCGATGATGCGGTCACCAAAGCGGGTGCCGAACTCGATCAGCCGGGGCTCGTCCAGTCCGGTCGCGCGCAGGCGTCGCTCGATGTTGGCCTCGTAGTAGTCGGCCTCGGCCTTGGCGATGCGGCGCAGGCTGTCGGCGTACACGGCCAGCAGCCGCAGGGTCGCCTCGTCGCGCACCCCGGCGCCCCGGAACAGCTCCGCGACCTCGAGCATGACCACGTCGTCCTCACCGGCCCGGTCGGCGGCCTCCGGAGGTGCGAAGCCGAGCGCCTGGTGAACCGCCTGCAGGAACCTGAGAGGCACACCGCGTTCGTTGGCGAGCTGCTGGAAGGAGCGGTCCAGCCGCTCGGGCGTGGCCATCACCGGCGCGTCCAGGAACGCGAGCGACAGGGCGCCCCGATCGACCAGCGCGACGATGGTCTCGACCGAGAACCCCGCCGCCTCCCAGGAATGCAGCAGCCGCGTCCGCCGGACCTCCCGGGGCCCGAGCCCTGCCTCCTCACCAGGCAACGCACCGACCGCGATCAACCGCCGCACGAATCCCTCGGGGACGTTCGCGCGCTCGGCGACCTCCTGGACGCGGTACGACACCTCGGCTTCAGCCTCCATTGCCCCTGGATTGCTGGCCAACCCGACGCCGAAACCCGCGCACCCGCTCCTCCCTGAGTTGACGACGGGAGCTTGTCACGGCATCGCAACGACGACCGTGGCCTTGGCGTGGCCTTGCTCCATAAGCGATGGCTGCCGGGAGCTCGGCAAGGCGATAGCGCCGGTCGATTCGGGGACGCAGCCTGCCGGCCTCGATCAGCCCCGACAGCAGCTCCAGCTCCCGGGCGGTGACCAGGACCTCCTCGGCGTTGGGGGTTGGCGTGTCGACCTCGACCATCCGGAGTGTCTCGGGCGGCCCGTACCGCTCATCGTCGAACGCCTGCACGACCGCCCCTCCCGGGTAGCGTCGCCACGTTGAGTCCGAACGCTCAGCTATCGCATCGCGCCGGGGGAGGGTAGGACAACCGCGATGCAGGCCATGTACCATGCCTCCTCGGGTCGGAGCCTGCTGCTGACCAGACCCGCAGTGCTGCCGAGTTGCTGACGAGGAGGCCCCCCCGAGGAACATCCCGACACTGGCGGAAGGCTCAGCAACAGACCAACCAACAGGGCAGACGCAACATCTCGCCCCCCTAGCTCAGTCGGCAGAGCACATCCATGGTAAGGAAAAACCTGGGGCAATTCTCCTCGTCCGGTGACCAGCAGGAACAGCCGTTTGTGCAGGTCAATGCCTATCGTAGCATCTGGATCAAGTAGCAGCGACTGGCAGCAATTAGCATCGGCTGGCGACCAATGCTGATGAGTTTCCGGGCGAGAATCCGACAAATTGACCGGCTCGTCTCTGGTTGAACGTGCAGTGCCAAGGGCTCTGGAGACACTCTTCGCGCAGTCGGCCGACCAAGGATAGGTAGCGAGCGCGCCGCGGCGTCCATGTCGCGACCAAGGACCCCTGGCGCCGTCGGATCCGCCGCTGTTTAGGAGATGACTGCCCATCATCTGCTCTGGGCGGTCCAGTACCGTCTGGGTAGGTCATGTTAGGAGGGTCTTCCGGTCAGAGTGGTGTGGTTCGGTGCATGTGGAATGACTGTGAGACTGCCCGGCGGCGTTCCCCGATCCACTCCACTGCTCCGCTTGGGAGAGGGCTGAGGTGGCCCGACACGGCGACAGGTCTCGTCCTCGACCTTCCGATTACGAGACGGATGCTCGGCGTCGATGTGGACGGCTCCAGACGGATCTAGCCCACCAGCCAGGCGGCCGGCCGGGCCGCGTCCGGGGGCAGGTCCCGGACGCGGCGCCGAAGGCGAGGCCGGTCCTCACCCTGAGCTCGTACGCGTGCGGATCCGGCATTCTGGTCTGCCCGCGTTGGTGCGACGACGCTTGGTCGGTGTGGAGGAGGAGACGGTCGTGATCACACGAATGTGGCGAGGCTGGACGCGCTGTGACCAAGCAGATCGCTATGAAGAGCACTATCGCGGGGAGGTCGTGGCTGACCTGCGGCAGGTTCCGGGATTCCGCGGAGCGCGGCTGCTGCGACGGACCATCGGTGATGAGACCGAGTTTGTGTCCTTGACGTTCTTTGAGGACCTGGACGCCGTCCGCAGCTTCGCCGGCTCCGACTATGAAACCGCCATCGTCGCCGAGGAAGCCCGCAAAGTGCTCATCGGGGTCGTCGTGGTCGACGCCAGGATCCGGGTCGAGGCGGCCAGCCTGCCGTTGCCGCTGGCCGCCCGCCGCCCGTAGCGGCTGAGCGCCAAGCCAGTCAGCGGCCCGAAGGCACTAGCCAGGTGTGCACGGGGTCGCCCGTTCGCTGGTGTTCCAGGTAATGCTCGAGCATGGCCGCCAGCCCGCGTTCGCGGCCCAGCCTCGGTTCCAGGGCGGCCAGGGTGCGGCGCTGCCAGACGGCGCCGGTCTGGCCACAGGCCGCCCGGGCCTCGATTACGGCCAGCAGCCGGTCGACCTCCTGGGTCGCGACCCCGGCGTCCTCCAACCCCTGGCGGGCGACCGGCAGGAGGCGGTGGATCAGCTCGGCCGCCGGCACCGCCCGCACCTGCCCGCCCGGGCCCAGTGGCCAGGCCAGCTCGGCCCCGAGCCCCAGCTGGCCGGCGCGGTAGAAGTTGTGGTGGACCTGCTGGAACGCCACCCGGCGGATGAAGGCGTCGGCGTCGGGGGCCAGGGCCAGGGTGAGCCCGACCAGGAAGGCCGCGTTGGCCAGCATGTCGACCACGGTCGGTCCGGCGGGTAGAGCCCGCATCTCGACCCGCAGGTGGCCGCCACCGGCCGGGTCGTAGATGGCCCGGTTCCAGCGCCACACCGTGCCCTGGTGCAGGCGTAGCTCGTCGAGGCCGGGCACGCCGTCCTCGTCGAGCCGGTCCAGCGGGTGCTCGGGGCCAAGCACGGGCAGGACCGGCTCGTGCAACCGCACGCTCTCCTCCAGCAGCTCCAACGCGCCGGTCCGGGTCCACCCGGTCCCGAAGGCGACCCGGGACACCCGCCGGCTGGACCGGCCGACAGTGTCGCGGTCGTCGACCGCCTGCTTGAACAGCGCCACCCGGGTCTCCTCCCACAACCGGTGGCCGAGGAAGGTGGGGGAGTTGCCAGCGACGGCCAGGACCGGGCCGGTGGCCAGCTGGGCGGCGTTGAAATGGGCGGCGAACGCGGCGGGGTCGACGCGCAGGTGGATCTGGAAGGAGGTGTTGGCGCCCTCGAGGCCGACGTCGTCGGCGGCCAACTCCAGCGGGTCGGCCCCGTCGATCCGCACCTGGAACGGTTCCTGGCGCAGCCGGCGGATGCCGTTGTTGAGGGCCCGGTAGCGGACCGCGTCCGAGATCGCGGCCAGCTCCAGGTCCTCGGCGCGCAGGGTGGGGAGGATCCCGACCATCACGATCCGGCCGCCGTGCCAGGCGGCGGCCCGGCGCACGATGCTGAGCGCTTGGTCCAGCTCGCTGGCGAATGCGGCGAAGG
>Ga0222622_10001208_pt1 | contig 10419 bp, 10 predicted proteins | sample PLM2_5_b1metaG_FD_177335 | JGI IMG/M metagenome (GOLD analysis project Ga0222622, IMG submission 177335) | Groundwater sediment microbial communities from an aquifer in East River, Colorado, USA - PLM2_5_b1 | ecosystem: Environmental > Terrestrial > Soil > Riparian zone | place: USA: East... | reverse complement strand
GGACCATCATCGGGGGATTACTGGCCCTGGTTGCGATCCTTGCTTTCGCTCTTGTATTCAGAGACCGTTCCACCGCTGAAGTGGTGAACGTTACCGAAAAAAATGCGAATATTGCGGCTGCCCGGCCGTCCGAGCGCCTGCCGGCGAATACGCAAACTCCTGCAAGTTCGCCAAAGGCAACAGAGAAAGGGAATTCAAACTTAACATCGGACGACCCCGATTCTGACGAGGCCAGGCGCGAGATGCTGGCGAAACGTGGATTTAACGGGCGAGTGATAAAGATCAATGCGATCGTCAGGTCAGAGCCGTCGATAGATTCCGACGAGGTGGCGGTCCTGCCTTTTGACGAGCCGGTAAGGATAGGTAAACCGGCCGCCGAACACAATCCGTGGTATCGGATAACCACTGCCGACGGCACGGCCGGATGGATGCATGGGAACACCATTGAATTTACAAAATAGGCATCGTTCGTTCTGCTTTTGGTCTTTTTTTCGCAAAGTAATTTCCGCAATCCCTTTTTAAGGGGAAATGCGCGAAAATCCTTTTAACCTCCATGGCGATCGAGATCGAAAAAAAATACCGGATCGACAAGAAACTCCTTGTGGAGATGACCGCGAGACTGGGCGAATTGGGAGCGGTTTTTGCGTACGAAGACTTTGAGGAGAACTATCTGCACCGGGGCGGGCTGCTCGACGGGCGGAACGCTGTTCTTCGCCTGCGCAAGACCCAGAAAGGAACGACCCTGACTTACAAAGAGAAGATGGTTGTCGACGGCGATTTCAAACAGCAGATCGAGTTCGAGACGCGTGTGTCGGACGTCGACGCCACCGAGGGTATTATCGAAAAGCTCGGGTACAAACTATCGGTCGTTTACGAGAAACATCGTAAGTCCTGGCATTTCCGCAATGTCGAGGTGGTGTTGGACGAGCTGCCGTTCGGTTATTTTATGGAGATCGAGGGCTCGATGAAGGACATCATTATAGTTGAAAAGCAGCTCGGCGCTAACAAGTTTGAGGTCGAGCCCCGAGGATATCCGCGACTGACGTTAAAGTACGGCAAGGACAGAAATGGCGTGATGGAATCGAGGTTTGCTAAGGGGACAGCGGCCTAGCAAACGCTGTCCTGGCCCACAAAAAACATTTGAGCGTCAAAGCCGCCGTCGCTTCTCTTGACCGACTTCTTATAGCTCCCATCCGATTTTAAAACGTACGTATTGACCGCGTCTCGCAGGTAAGCGTCGAGGACAGTGTTTTTGAGGTATTCCCTGATCACCGCATCCAGCACCGGCGTCAAAACCTCGACCCGCCGGTCATAGCTTCGGTGCATCAGGTCGGCACTGCCGATATAGATCTCCTCGCCATCGCCGCCGCCGTTAGCAAAATAAAAGATACGGCTGTGTTCCAGAAACCGGCCAACGATCGCACGCACACGAATATTCTCGGACAAGCCTTTTATCCCGGGCCTAAGCGAGCATATACCGCGAATGATGAGATCGATCTCAACGCCGTCCTTCGACGCCAGGTAAAGCTCGTTTATAAGGTCCTCGTCCGTGATGCTGTTGGCTTTGATTATGATCCTTGCCGGCTTGTGTGCTTTTTTGTTCTTTCGTTCGCGCCGGATCATGGCGATCAACCGCTCGCGAAGATTGAGCGGCGCGACGATCAGGCGTTTGTATTTATCCTGCTGCGAATAGCCGGTAAGAAAATTGAACAGGCTCGTCGCATCCTCGCCGATATCCTCGTCAGCGGTAAGTATCCCCAGATCGGTGTAGATTCGCGACGTCACCGGGTTATAGTTGCCGGTTGCCAGATGGACATACCGGCACAGGCGTTCCTTCTCCCGGCGAACGACGAGCAGCACCTTTGAATGCGTCTTTAAGGTACTAATGCCGTAAACGACGTGGACGCCTTCGTTCTCGAGCCGGCGGGCCCATTCGATATTGTTCTCTTCGTCAAAGCGGGCTTTAAGCTCGACAAGGGCAGTAACCTGTTTTCCCATGCGGCTCGCACGGATCAGTGAGTTGACGATAGGCGAATCTTTACCCGTTCTGTAAAGGCAGATCTTAATGGCTTGTACGCCCGGGTCATTTGCAGCCTCGGCAATAAAGTCGTTGACCGAGCCGAAGGACATATACGGATGATGCAGCAGAACATCGTGTCGTTTTACTACATCAAATATGCTTTCCGCCTTTTGCAGTTGAGCGGGAATAACGGTGGGAAACGGGACGTCCTTTAACCGCGGTTTCTCCAGCGAGTACAACTGCATCAGGTCCGGGATATCTATAAATCCTTCGATACGGTCTACATCGCCCGGGGTCAGACCGATGCCCGCTGTCAGGAGCTTTACCATTTTGTCGGGCATCGCGCTCTCGACCTCGAGCCTCACGGCAAATCTGTCACGCCGCCGCTGCAGCTCGCGTTCCAATGTACGCATCAGATCGCCCGCCTCGTCCTCGCGAAGCTCGATATCTGCATCTCGCGTCACACGAAACAGGAACGCCTCACTGGTCTTCATATTCGGAAACAGCTCGGCAACGTTTGCTGCGACGACCTCTTCGAGAAGCGCGTACCTGCCGTTTTTTTCCGATATTGGTATAAGGCGCGGAACTGTCGGCGGCAGCTTAATGCGAGTAAACCGTTTCTGCCGGAACAGGTGCCTGAGGTTTGGCTGCGTAACATGACGGTTGGGCTCGATATATAGGCCAAGATTCAGGCTCAGGTTCGAAATGTACGGGAACGGATGGCTCGAATCGACCGACTGCGGAGTAAGTATCGGAAAAAGATTGTCCTGAAAATACTTGTCCAACTTTTTTCGTTCCTTGGCATGAAGAGACGCATAAGGTTCAAGGGTAATGCCGGCTGAGGCGAGGTCGGGCAGCAGGGTTTCATTCACGTATGAAACCTGTTTTTGCAGCATCGGCCCGAGCCGTTTGTATATCTCGGAAAGCTGCTCTGACGGGCTCATGCCGTCAGGCGACAATTCCACGATACCCTCGAGGACCTGTTCTTTCAGTCCCGACACGCGGATCATGAAGAATTCGTCCAGATTTGTCGAAAAGATAGAGAGAAACTTTAGGCGTTCCAGTATGGGAGTACTCTCATCCATGCCTTCGTCGAGAACATGGCGGTTAAATTCGAGCCAGCTCAGCTCGCGATTGATGAGGGGTTTTTCAGAAGCATCTGCCGAAACGCTGCTAACGCTCTCGGGCTGGCCGTTTGTTTTGTGCCTTTCGGATTCCGAATGTGTCATTGGTACGCGGGCTCATTATAGTTGAAGGAGCCGTGTTAATAAAGGTTATCCGGACGGCCTAAGGCAGGATACTGACGGACATTCCGACCGCCGCCGCATCGAAAAGCTCCTTTATATCGGGGTTCTCGAGGGCAATACATCCCCAGGTCCAATCCTGACCGGACCCGCCGCCGTGTATATAGATATCTCCGCCAAGCTTTGTGTTCTGCGGCGGTATTTGCTTTTTCCTGATGGCTTTAATGATCTGATCGTATTGGCTGCGGGATATAAGTTTATCGGCAAGGCCCCGCTTTGCGTCCTCAGCATTTGGGTAGCTAAGGCCAAGCGATAAATAGAACTTGCTCTGCGGGTTTTTCACAAAAACATAAAACTCGCCCTCAGGCGTCTTGCCGTCGCCCTCGATCTCTTTGTCACCGGCAGGTGCAAAACCGAGAGCTGTTTTGTAGGTATGGACCAATCTCGTCCCGTCAAATAGCTCGAGAGTACGAGCCCCTTTTTTAATAACGATGTGCAGCCTATCGGATACCGGCTGTGCCTGCGAAAGTTTTGACGCGGGTTCTTCTCGACGCTGACCGTCGGGGGTTGAGTTTCGCAATTGTGCCATAAGCATGGAAACGAAAAAGATCGTCAGGACAGCCGCCCACCCCGACCACCACGCCGTTTTCATTTTGCCGTTCATTGTATTGTGGCCTCAATCTCGCCGTATTTGATGGCGATTTTGCGTGGTTCGTCGCCGTCGCCGCTGATATTTATTTTGACGGTCCTATTGGGGAAAACAACGCGGCCAAGGCGATCGGCCCACTCGATGATAGTTACGGCATGTTCATTCTCGATTATCTCATCAAGTCCGACGGACGAGGCTGCATCGTGCGCGGCATTTAGCCGCCAGAGGTCGATATGATAAATATCCAGATCTTGTGTCTTATACAGATTTACAAGCGTAAAGCTGGGACTTGTAACCTCGTCAACGTCGAAACCCAGCGCGTTCAAAATACCCTTGGTCAAAAGGGTCTTGCCCGCGCCCAATTCGCCATAGAGCAGAACGACGTCTCCGCGTTTTAGAGACGTACCGACATCTTCGCCAAAGCCGAAAGTTTCGGCCGGAGTGCTGCAAATGATCGATCTGGCGGTCATCTGGGAACCAGGGAATCAAAAACCTCGGTCAAGCAATCGCGGACATCCGATGCGGTCATAACCCGTTTGCCGTATTTTTTCTCGGCAATATCGCCCGCCATCCCGGCCACATAAACTGCTGCGACCACCGTTTCGAACATATCGATCTTCATCTGCACCGCCTGCGCCGCAAATCCCGCGATGAGGCCGGTAAGCGTGTCGCCGTTACCAGCCTTGCCCAAACCCGAATTGCCGGTTGGGTTCACGACAACTTTCCCCCCGGGTTCTCCGATGAGGGCCCGCTCGCCCTTTAGGAGGAGAATGACTTTATGCTTAACCGCAAAATTCCGGACTGCGGCGACACGGTCCTTAATAAACGATTTATCTTCGGTCCCGAGAAGCCGCATGAACTCGCCCTTGTGCGGAGTCAGGATCAACGGCAACTCTACTGAGCCCTCGATGTTGAAAGGGGAAAGAGCAGTCAACCCGTCTGCGTCGATCACCACAGGTGTTTTGCGTTCCTCAACAATGCGGAGAATAAATTCCCTCGTTTCATCTTCTTTCGATGAGAGTCCGCTGCCGATCGCAATAACATCGACGTTTTTCAGAAATCCATTGATCTCATCAAACGCAGCGACCGCGGCCGACCCGTTCGTCGTTTCAGCAATACCGCGGACCATCACCTCAGGCGTCACTCGGGCAACTACCGATTCCCGAGAACTCTCAGGCACGGCAAGTGTGACCAATCCAACTCCGGAACGGATCGCCGAGTTACCGCACAAAACTGCCGCACCCGTGTAATCGCGTGACCCGGCGATCATCAAGACGTGGCCGCGTTTGTTTTTATAGGAGGCTGATGTGAAAGCAGACTTGGAAAGCCATGATATCGCATCATCCGGCATGGCAAGGAAGAGTTGTGAAGGTTGCTGGTCGATAAGCTCTTGAGGTGATCCTATGTTTGTGACTATCAGCTCGCCATTAAACTGTGAGGCTGGGGCGACGACATTGGCTTGTTTAGGTGCTGTGAAAGTGACGGTCGTGGTCGCGTTGACGTGCGGACCTAAGGGTTCGTTGGAATCAGCATCGAGGCCGGAGGGTAAATCTACGGCCAACATCAGGGGTCGGTGATTCTCCAACCTTTGGAGCGCCTCGACAAAAATGTCGGTAAGCGGGCTCGTCAGGCCGGTTCCAAATAGTGCATCGACGACCAATTCAATTTTGTCGTCGCAGAGCATCCCTTCTAGAGTAGGGATCAGATCAAACCTGTTATCTTGTATTCCCAATTTGTTGAAAACGACTGACGTAGCCGCGCCATCCTCAATTCTTCTCAAGATATCAAAATTGGTTTTGGCATCGCCTCTCACTTCTGTGATTAATCCGAATAACAGTACCGCAACGTGGGCTCCGTCCTGCCAAAGTATCCTTGAAAGCGCGGTACCGTCCCCACCGTTATTTCCCTTGCCGCAGAGGATGAGAATCGACTTGCCCTCAACGGATCCGCCAAGTTTCTCTGTAATAACACGAGCTACGGCATGGGCAGCGTTTTCCATCAACAGCAGCGACGGAATGCCGTATTTTTCGGTCGTCAGTCGATCGACCTCGCGCATCTGTTCTGCCGTCAGGACCTTTTGCATACAGCGTTAATCTACCATAAAGAGGACGCGGGTAACGTGCAGCCGTTTATATGGAAAGGCAGTAAAAAACCGCCTCGAATATCATCCGAGGCGGCCTTGCTGTGAATTAGAACGTATTAATAGATTAGGCGGCATCCATTTGAAAATGTTTGCCACTGTGCTTGCTTTTGGTTTCTTCCGCTCAATTTATAGAAACACCCATTGGCAACGGCCTTCCATAAAAAAGCGTTTGACGCAATAAAAATGGTGCTCCCGGCTGGATTCGAACCAGCGGCCTTTCACTTAGGAGGCGAACGCTCTATCCTGCTGAGCTACGGGAGCGGGTGATTTGCGATTTTGGATTTGCGATTTGTGATTTTTGGAAACCTTCCGGCAAATCGCAAATCCAAAATCTCAAGAGTCGTATTGTATCAGGGACTTGACGTCGTACCCATTGAATTTCTCGCGGCCTTTTAGGAAATTTAGTTCTACGACGAATAATAAGCCTGCAACCCTCCCACCGACACTCTCGACCAGATCGACAACTGCTTTGGCAGTGCCGCCGGTCGCGAGCAGATCGTCGACTATGAGGACGTTATGGCCTTCGCCTACGGCATCTTTGTGCATTTCGAGGGTATCGGTCCCGTATTCGAGTTCGTAGGAGACGGAGACGCATTCGGCCGGCAGTTTGCGCGGTTTACGTACAGGGATAAATCCGGCGCCCAATTGATAGGCCACTGGCGTCGCAAAGATAAAACCACGCGACTCGACCCCGATGACGGTGTCGATCGACATACCGCGGCAATGTTCGACCAGAGCATCTATCGTCATTTCAAGCCCTTCGGGGTTGAGCAGCAGCGTTGTGATGTCATAAAAGTTAATGCCCGGTTTGGGGAAATCGGGCACTTCGCGGATCATTTTTTTCAAAGTTTCCATTTATTATCTCTCGATCCTGAAGGACGAATACAAACCGCTCGGCTCCAGCACTATTTCCTCGATCTCACCAACGCGAGAATGAGTCGGCCCCGCGGCCAGGTCATGTCTAAAGTCCTCTACCGCCTTTGGATTTCCCTCGGCGAGTACCTCTACCCGGCCATCGTCGAGGTTTCTTACATATCCCCGAACCTGGTGCTTTGCCGAGGACCGCTGCACAAAGTACCGAAACCCGACCCCCTGGACCCTGCCGCTGATCAAAAACCTTCTCGCTATCATCTCAGCCCAATGCGTTCAAACACTCCATAAGGCTCCGTTGGCGGCAGGTATAGATCGGCATTCCCCGCAGTGTGTAGCTGCTGGCCGGCGTCTGCCGGAGTTCCTCGGCGAGGGCGAGGAAATCCTTGGGTTCGTCCGTCTCGAATGAAATAAGGTAATCATGATCGTTAAACCCGAAGGCATGGGTCAGGTGGATCTTGATGTTCGGAAATTTCTTGCCGACCATAAAGTTCTGCTCGATCATCGCGTCACGGTCCTCGCCCGACATTTCGTACCAGTCTTTGTGCTTCGAGCACGGGTAAACAAAATGATATTTTGCAGAGCCCGCCTGCACCATAAAGCGGCTTTCGGATGGCTCACCAACAAACATCATTCGTTTTGTGACGGACAGGTAGTTGTCGGGTGTTTCGAGGTAACTGCCGAGATTCGTGCGATAGAGCTGGGCCGTCATGTCCTGCACCCGGTCGAGCGATGTCCCAATACGCCAAAACATCATATCGGCCTTTGAATCAAAGCCGATCAGCGAATAAGAGAATAGGAGGAAATCATCTCTGTAATTGTTAAAAATACTTTGGAATTCGCTTTTAAAGAGGTTCTTTGTCTCGGAATCGAGCTTTCGCCAATCAGGGTTGATCCGAAAGAACATAAAATTAACGAACTGCCGGTCCAGCGTTTTGACCTCGGGAGCGTTAATGGCATCGGGGACCAGCCGCAGGCCGCTGTCTGCCGAGTCTTTCTGAAAATTATAAAAATCTGTTGCCATTGCCGGTATCTCGCCGTCTCATATTCCACAATTATTCTGGCAAGCTTATTCGCTATGTGCAAATCGCTTTTAGCGGGAAATTCCCGGCTTTATATTTACAAAGATCTGCATTAGTGCCAGAATTGGTTTCAATGAATCGGGCAGTATTTTCTCTCTTTTTTATCGCCGCCGCGGCCATTTTTTCACAGGCCCAGCAGCGCCCGCTTCTCACGGATGACGTTGATATAACCCCGCCCGGAGCATTTGAGATAGGGGCCGGGGTTGATTTCTACCAAAACGCAAAATTTCCATTGTCGGGCATCGAGGGCGATCTGACCCGCCTCGGCGACATTCGTGTCCGCTCGGGTTTTGCGAACAACGTCGAGATACAGCTTGAGGGGGCGATACAAAATTTCGTCGCCATCAACTCGCGAACTGTCCCGCCGATACCGCTGCAGGTGACGGGAAACTCGACAAATGATTTCGACGATTTTACGCTGTCGGCAAAGATCAAGATCAGGAATCAGTCTGGCGTGATGCCTGCTATCGGGCTCAAGTTTGGCTTTCAGATGCCAAATACCGATCAATCAAAAGGCATCGGCACAAACCAAACAAATGTATTTGCCAAGATCTTAGCCCAGCGAAAGTTTGGCCGGATCATTGGCAATACCCCTCGATTTAACCTCCTGGGAAACATCGGCCTCGGGATTATGCCCGCTCCCCTCGAACGATTTACTCAGAACGATGTGCTGCTCTACGGCCTGGCCGGCATCTACCGTGTCAACGACACCATAAATATCGTCGGCGAGGTGAATGGCCGCGCTAATACCCGCGGCGGTGCCGCCCCGATTGGGACTGAGAGCATTAGCCAGTTTCGCTTTGGCACTCAGATCAAGGCCTCAGGCCTTAGGTTCGACGCGGCCGGCGTTGTCGGCCTGACCCACTTCAGCCCCCGTTCCGGCATTATTTTTGGTGTCACTTACCAAACGCCGAATATTTTCACCCCCGCCAAATAACATTCCGCGTTCCCCGTCTATTTTTCCCTCAACAAGAGTTTTTATCTGCCGCCATAACAAAAATAACGGCTGTATAAGCATTTATTGGGTATTTCTATCGCATTGTTTTTACAAGCTTTATGTCGTTTTTGTGAACTCTAAATAGTTTTTTTAGCCGCTAAAAAAACTATTTCACATCTAAAACAACAATATCGAGGCTGAGATTTCTTCACCACTCCGTACGCGATATTTCGGACTCTAAATAGTTTTTGCAGCCTCTGCAAAAACTATTTAAGCTCCGTGCCAACGGTCTGGAGACTGCAACAACTTGGTAGGTTTCTAAACGATATTTCTAACTATGAAATGGCTTGTTCGACACGGAACAAGGCGATTCAAACGAAAAAAAGGAAGGCTGTCGGTCTGATGATCCCAAGGAGGCTGTGCTGGCTATTGGGCATTTAGTAAATAATCGGGCTGATTTCGCAACCTATGGCAGGTGCAATCGTGTTCTATAACGCAGGGTAGCTTTATTTTTAATGAAAGTTCTGTTGTAAATAGTATGAATGTATGGCTTTCGACAGTTACAGACCTGTGGGCACGGAGGATATCAGATCCTCGATGCCTGAAGAAAAACTGTCCGACCATGCCCTCATAGAGGCCACTAAAAGCGGTGATGAAGCGGCATTCGCCGAGATCATGGATCGTTACCGGAACCCGATAACGAATTACCTGTATAGATTTTTGAACGATTACGAAGAGGCGGTCGATCTGGCACAGGAGACGTTTGTCCGTGTGTATTTCGCGATCGACAGGTACCACACGCAGTTTGCCTTTTCGACCTATATTTACCGTATTGCGACCAATCTCGCTATCAGCGAGATACGACGGCGAAAGCGGCGGCGGCTTTTGTCGCTGACTGGTTTGTTTCAAAGCGAAGCGGACGAGGCGGTCGAATTTCAACCACCTGACCTGAAGCCCCTTGCCGACAAGGTCATGGTCGACGAGGAACGCGATCAGACCATCGCCCGTGCGATAGCCGCCCTGCCCGAGAAGTATCGGGTGCCCATCATTTTGCGTGATATCGAGGGCCGGTCGTATGATGAGGTGGCGGACATAATGGGGCTCGGGCTCGGCACAACCAAATCGAGGATCAGCCGGGCAAGAGCGCTGCTAAAAGAGAAATTGCAGCATTATTTATAACTTTTAATGAGAAACGCTGACGACAAAATTCAAGATTCCGATGAGGCACGAATAAGCGGGCTGCTGGGTTCGCTTAAACGTGTCGAGGCCCCGGGTGATTTCGGTTTTAGGGTAAAAGCCCGTATCGCCTCTGCACGTCCATCAACCGGCCGCGGCTCGTGGCTGCCGGCATCGGCTGCTATTGCCGCCCCTTTGGGTTTGGCACTCGCCGTGGGCGGATATTTCACGATGACCACCGTTTATTCGCCGGCAACCGTTTCGCCACCTGCTCTTGCTGATATAAGGCCGGCTGAAT
>Ga0222622_10001206_pt1 | contig 10423 bp, 8 predicted proteins | sample PLM2_5_b1metaG_FD_177335 | JGI IMG/M metagenome (GOLD analysis project Ga0222622, IMG submission 177335) | Groundwater sediment microbial communities from an aquifer in East River, Colorado, USA - PLM2_5_b1 | ecosystem: Environmental > Terrestrial > Soil > Riparian zone | place: USA: East River... | reverse complement strand
GCTTCATGAAACATCTCGAGTCCGTACGGGAGATCGATTCGAAACGCCAGCACTGGGTCGCGAAAGCGCCGCTGGGTGGCACCGTCGAATGGGACGCTGAGATCACGGAGGAGAAGCAGAACGAGGTATTGGGATGGCGTTCACTGCGCGGATCGGATGTGCAGCATTCCGGAACCGTGCGCTTCATGCCTTATCGCGGGCGGGGCACGGTCCTCAGTGTGGATATGCATTACTCACCCCCGGGCGGTATAGCGGGCGCATTGACCGCACGTCTATTCGGCGAGGAGCCGGAGGTGCAGCTCCAGGACGATTTACGCCGGTTCAAGCAAATTGTGGAAACCGGCGAACTCGCAACGATCGAAGGTCAACCCCACGGCGAGCGCGGCATGTTTTATGGCCTAATTTCGAAAGGTAAACGGTGATGAAAGCGAATGTCTGGCATGGCAAGAACGACTTGAGGGTCGAGCAGGTTCCGGATCCGAAAATTCTCAATCCGCGCGACGCCGTCGTAAAGATAACGTCGACGGCGATCTGCGGCTCCGATCTGCATCTATATGACGGATATGTTCCCAGCATGGTCGCAGGCGACATCCTGGGACATGAGTTCATGGGTGAAATTGTCGAGAAAGGTTCGGGCGTCACTAATCTCGAAGTGGGCGACCGCGTCGTCGTGCCGTTTCCGATTGCCTGCGGCGACTGTTTTTCCTGTCAGGATGAAATGTTCTCGCTGTGTGAGAACTCGAATCCGAACGCGTTGATGGCGGAAAAAATGTGGGGTCATTCGCCGGCCGGAATTTTCGGCTACTCACATCTCACAGGCGGCTATGCGGGCGGCCAGGCAGAGTACGCGCGAGTGCCGTTCGCGGACGTCGGCCCCATCAAGGTCCCCGACACATTAACCGATGATCAGGTGTTGTTCCTTTCCGACATCCTGCCGACGGGTTATATGGCAGCTGAAGCATGCGATATAAAGCCGGGGCAAACCATAGCGATTTGGGGATGCGGTCCAGTCGGCCAGTTTGCGATCAAGAGCGCGTATCTGCTCGGCGCCGAACGTGTCATCGCCATTGATCGTTTGCCGGAGCGTTTGCGCATGGCGCGGGAACAGGGCGGTGCAGAGACAATCAACTACGAGGATACGGACGTCCTTGATGCGCTCAAGGAGATGACCGCAGGGCGCGGACCGGATGCATGTATCGACGCGGTTGGCATGGAAGCGCATGGTCACGGACTGCAAGCTGCCTATGATGGCGTCAAACAGGCGATGCGCATGGAGACCGAGCGTCCGATCGCGGTGCGCGAAGCGATTACCGCGTGCAGGAACGGCGGTACCGTATCGCTGCCCGGCGTCTATGGCGGCTTCATGGACAAGTTTCCGATCGGGTCGCTGATGAACCGCTCACTAACGATCAAGACGGGTCAGACGCATGTGCAGCGCTATATGCGACCGTTGCTCGATCGCATCGTGAACGGTGACATTGATCCGAGCTTCGTGGTCACGCATCACATACCGCTCGCTCACGCGCCGCAAGGTTACGACATGTTCAAGAACAAAGAGAACGAGTGCATCAAGGTAGTTCTCAAGCCGTGACCTGATGGAGCAACATAATTTCCGTGCGACCGCCGGCTTGGCGGTGGCGCACGGAACATGGGGCACCTGAATTTACAGCGGCCACATGAATATCCGCACGGCGCAGGACGGTGTCGAACTCGGCGAGCCTGAGATCGACACGCTGCGAAGGCTCAACTTGAAGCCGGCGCTAGGCGCCGAGCCGACGCTGGAAGCGCAGGTGTCACAGCGCCTGATTGACTACGGCTATGTAGTGCGGATGGATTCCGGCCGGCTCGACATTACCGCCAAAGGCAAGGCTCGACTGCTCGATTTGGGCGAGACGTAAGCGGTCGCGCGAGTCAGCGCGTTGCCGCGAGTTGACCGCTGCCGGGTTCCTGCAAGCGAATCACAACCGAGTTGCCGAACGGCGTGTCGCCAACCGTGTTCCGCAATTGTTTCCTTTCCGCGGCCGTCGACATCTCAACGAAAGCGAAGCGCCGGCCATTGCGGCCAAAGTGCCGCACGATGCGGATGGACTTGACCGTTCCCAACGGAGAGCAGCGTTGACTCACGATCGATTTAAGCTCGCCGTCTGACAACTGAATAGGCGCAGTGAGCATATTTGTTTCTCCCGCTATGTCGTAAAGTCCGGGGCGCAATTACGGTGGAGTGAGCTGGCGGTTATCCTCGATATTTTGCCCGCCCTCCGCCTGTCCTACGTTAGTCCGATTGCCTTATTGCATCGGATATCGTTCTCCTTTAGTTCTGCTGGTCTAGTTCTTTTCACCATGGAAGATGCGCTGTAATGCAGAGAAATCCGTTGACCGCTTTCGGACGCAAACGCAGGCTGACGTTGTCCAAGGCGCCCGAGCTCCACATTGAACATAAGATACGGAACGGGCGCCGTAAAGACCATCGTGGCGCGTGGCTCGCTGCTCTGGCGCTCGGCGTTTCCAGTCTGTTCGTCTTGCGACGTGCCCGCGAAGCGGAACGTGCCAATCCACCGCGCGGAAATTTCGTCGAGATCGATGGCATAAAGCTGCACTATCGCGAGCGAGGCGAAGGCCAGCCGCTGGTCTTGCTTCACGGCAACGGCACTATGCTGCAGGACTTCGAGATCAGCGGGCTGCCGGCACTAGCGGCGTCCCGCTATCGCGTTATCATTTTCGACCGCCCCGGTTTTGGCCACAGCGACCGACCGCGCGGCACGATCTGGAATCCTCAAGCGCAGGCCGAGCTGTTGCAGAAAGCATTCGAGCGCCTGGGTATCGTGCGCCCTGTGGTGCTAGGTCATTCGTGGGGCACGCAGGTCGCGCTCGCGCTCGCGCTCGATCATCCAGAATCAGTGCGCAGTCTTGTCTTGCTATCGGGGTATTTCTTTCCGACATTCCGGCTCGACGTTTTTCTGCTTTCGCCGCCTGCGATACCGGTGATCGGTGACATCATGCGCTATACCGTGTCGCCGTGGATTGGTCGTCTGATCTGGCCGCTCATACTTAAGCGGGTGTTCGGGCCGAGCAAGATGCCGGCGCGCTTCGGCGCGTTCCCGGTCTGGATGGCGCTACGGCCGTCGCAATTGCGTGCCGGCGCCGCCGAAACGGCGCTCATGATTCCTGATGCGATGACGCTGCAGAAGCGCTATGCGGAGCTCAAGATGCCGGTGTTCATCATGGCGGGCGCTGACGACCGCATGATGAAGACGCAGCACCAGTCCGAGCGGCTGCATGACGTTCTACCTCACAGCGAGCTCCGCGTGGTGCCTGGTATCGGTCATATGATTCACCATCTGGTGCCTGACCAGGTCATGGAAATGATTGACGCCGCTGGCGTCGCAGCGCGTTGAACCACGGCGCTGCCGAATAACTGTCTGCTCTTGTGGATTCCAGATGCCGGAGTCCATCCGCCGCGCGGAATACTCGTCACCCAAAGTTCTGATTGTGCAGGGTCATCCGCGCAGCGACAGCTTCTGCGCGGCGCTGGCTGCTGCCTATCGAGACGGTCTGGGCGATAGGGGAGTCGCGTGTGAGCTGATCGCGCCGGCGGACATGAACTTCGACCGGGAGGTCACGCACAAAGGGCAGGACACGCGGCACGATCCAGGCATCGAACGCGCGCAGGCGCTTCTGCTGTGGTGCGACCACGCTGTCTTTGTATATCCGAACTGGTGGGGCACCATGCCGGCGCTTCTTAAGGCGTTCATCGATCGCCTGTTCGGTGAGGGGTTCGCCTTCGAGGAGACGGAAGACCCCATGGTTTATAAACAGTTGCTGAAATGGCGGTCCGCCGAATTGATCGTCACCATGGACACACCGCCGTGGGTCTACCGGTGGATCTATGGTCAGCCGGGCAACCGTGCAATGGCACGCGCGACGCTCGGATTCTGCGGTTTGCGCCCGGTGTTCGTTACGAATCTCGGCATGATCAAAACTGCGGATGCAGCGCAGCGTGCACGATGGCTTTCTGAAACACGCGGGCGTGCCAGCGATTTACCCGCACGCTTGCATCGACATCATCGACACGAGCGTGTGCGTTCGTGGATAAAGCTCCTGCGGTTGCAGTTCTATCCGATGACGGTTGTCGGCTACTCGATCGGCGCCGTCGGCGCAGCGCGCGACGATTTTACGATCTCATGGCCGGCATACTTTGTCGGCCTCACATGGCTGCTCGTTATCGAGGCGATCACTGTGTTCACTAACGAATACTTCGATCTGGAGACCGACCGCCGTAATAAGAATGCCGGAATGTTCAATGGCGGCTCACGAGTGCTGGTCGATGGCGGGCTTGACCCGACCGATGCCAGGCGGGCTGCAGGCATACTCGCCATCGTCGCGCTCGCGCTGACCGCGGTGCTGTGTGTGGCCGTGCGTCCCGGCGTATCGACGCTGGCGGTGCTGATTGCAGGCGCTGTCATCGCGATTGGCTATACCGTTCCGCCGCTCAAGCTTGTATACCGCGGCGCCGGCGAGCTGACTGTCGCAACGACGCATAGCTTCTTCATTATCTTATGCGGGTATGCTTTGCAGACGGATACACTCAGCGCGGGTTTTCCATGGCTGGTAAGTCTGCCGCTCTTTTTTGCGACGGTGCCGGCGATAACGCTCTCCGCGTTGCCGGACTATGACGCTGATCGTTCAGTCGATAAGAAAACATTGCCCGTGTTACTCGGGCCAAAAGCTGCCTGCATCGTTGCCATCGTATCGACGATCGCAGCGGCGCTTTGCGGGCTCGGACTGCTCAAGATTGGCGTTTATCGCTCGCCGCTTTTAGTGTCGCTCGCTGCCGTGCATGCAATCGCTCTCGCGTGGGCGGTGAGACGTTTCATCGACAGCAAACGCTACGTGCGCAAGATCGATGGACTGATGATTCTCGCCCTCACGTTTGTTGTCTGGTTTGGCGTGATACCGCTGCTACAGTCAAACTGAAACGTCTAACCGGTGTCGCGGGGACGGCAAGTGTTTCTGTCGTCGGTCACCCAAGCACTTCCTCGTTTTGGCGCAGCACGCGGCGCGCAAAATAATGAAATGTCGCGCCTATCGCCTTCGGCTTCAATCGATAATCATGCGCCTCTCTCGCGTGCTCAGGCTTTATCGCTTTGATCGGTCCGATCGCGCGCGCCAGCAATTGCATGCGCGCTGCGCGCTCGATGAAGATCGCAAGCACCGCCGCCTCTTCGATGTTCGAGCAGGCTACGAGTTGTCCATGATGCGCCAGCAGGATGGCACGCTTGCTGCCGATTGCCCTGGTAATAATTTCTCCTTCCTCATCGCCGATCGGAACACCGGGCCATTCCGGCAGGAATGCGACGTCTTCATAGAACATGGATGTGTCCATGTGCGCGATTGCGAGCTCCTCGCCGACCATCGATAACGCCGAGCAGTGGGGCGGGTGCGTATGAATAATGGAATTGACGTCCCGGCGATGGCGGTAGATCCACAGGTGGAAACGATTTGATGGATTGACCATGCCATCGCCTTCGAGCAGGTTCAAGTCGTCGTCAACGAGCACCATGTTGCTCGCCTGCGCTTCGTCGAAGCCCAAGCCAAAACTCAGCATCCAGTAAGTACCGGGCTTCTCGCCGCGCGAAGTGATTTGCCCGGCCAGCGCTGACTCGTGCCCTTCGTCCGCAAGTATCCGGCAGGTCAAAGCCAGCTTCTGCCGCAGGTTCCAAGTCGGCGTGCGCAGGTACTTATCCATGCGCTCACTCGTAATCGCGTGATATTCGCTTTTTGGTCTGATAACGGCGCTCATGATTGCTCCTTGATTTGCTGGTTAGTCAATGCGCGCGCCTGAGATGCGCACCGCATTGGCCCACTTCGTCAGCTCGCTGCGCGTAAAGGTGTCGAGTTCTGCGGGCGATCCGGTGACGACTTCTGTACCCTGGGCCAGCAGCCGCTTGCGCATTTCAGGTGTATTCATTGTACGAGCGATCTCCGCGCTCAGCTTGGCCGCGATCTCCTTCGGCGTCGACGCGGGTGCGTACAGCGCGTACCAATTCGCGGCAACGATGGTCGGAAAGCCGGCTTCGACTAATGTCGGGATATCCGGCAGCAGGGTCGAGCGCTGCGCACTTGCAACGGCGAGCGGACGCACGCGATTGGCCTGCACGAAAGGCTGCAGCGCCAGCATCGTTTCAAACAAAACGGATACTTCGCCGCCGACCAGGCCCGCGATCGCAGGGGCGCCGCCTTTGTATGGCACATGGACCATGTCGATGCCGGCTGCCGTCTTGAACATTTCTCCCGTTAGATGGAATAGATGGCCGGTGCCCGCAGACCCGAAGCTCAGCTCGTGCGGACGGGCCTTCGCCAGCGCAACGACATCTCTTACCGACCGCACAGGCAGCGACGGGTGTGCCACAAACATCGTCGTGACCGACGCGACGAGTGCAACGGGCGAAAAATCTTTAAGCGTGTCGTACGGGAGCTTCGTGTAAAGGCTTGGATTAATCGCGTGGCTGGTCGGTGTGAATAGCAGCACGTAACCATCGGGCGGCGACTTCGCGACAATTTCAGACCCGATGATGCCGCCTGCGCCTGGCCGGTTATCGACAATGAATTGCTGGCCGAGTGCTTCGGTCAGTTTCTGCGCGACGATGCGGCCCACGATGTCAGTACCACCACCTGCCGCTATCGGTACGACAAGCCGCACCGTCTTTGCAGGATATGGTTGCGCAAGCGTGAGGTGAGGTAGTGCGATCGTAGCCATGATCGCAAATACGATACGGCCTGACATGCGCACGTTGGTCAACGTGTGGATTGCAGGACTTGTCATCAGTGATCGGCTCAAATTCTTCACAGTCTCGGTGCGCCCGGTCGTCTGAACTCGTTGATCCTCATTACTCGGCGGACCCAAATCATACCCATGCAGTCGACGCCATCTGCGTTGAACATCTGCAGAAAACAAGCGGCGCAGCAAGTTTGTAGACGTCGCTAACTTGCTACAAAGCACTATTTTCGCATCTTGCACTTCTCGAAGTCTCCTTGCCATCGACATGATTAATGAAGGGATAGGGACGCAACCTGACAAAACGGTAAATTTGCATAGTGTGCACACGTCGGTACCGAGCGTTTAGTTCAAGCCCGCCTTGAATCTAAAGAATTGTCCGCACTCATAGCTATGGAACGCATCATCTGGGAAGCCCATTCCACTAAGTGAAGCTTTCAATGCGTTTAATTCCATCGGCTTCTGCACTGCCGTGGCCATCAATTCTTTTCCTTTTAGGTTCTCCGGCAAGAAGAATCGGAACCGTCGCACGTTATCTGGGTGAAAACCGAAACCAAGAAAATAGATTGCGTGATGCCTCGTTGAGTTTGTCGTGTGCTCGCTTGAATTGATCATTGCAATATTCACCCGCATGATCGCCGAGTTCGTGAATAATTTGGATCTTCTCTGAGATGGCCAACAACTCCGTGACGTTAGTGTCAGGCTGATATGGGTAGCTAGGAAAGTCTCCAAGGATCCCATGCACATGTATGATCGAAAGCTGGTTTAGTATTTCCAGTGCCGCTTCTTCATCCAAGTTGTACTCGGCTTGCAGTCGCACATAAAGATAGGCCTCCAAGGATCGGTCATAGTTAAACGTAACAACTGTAAGTGCGTTCTCTTTAAATCGAGGCTCACCGTTCACAAGCAATTGGCCGAAAACATATCTATACCAACCCGCGTCGTTAGGAGGGAACAGAGCATCGATTTTTTCGTTCTTCTTGAGTTGTTGGGCGATCAAATACTTGCCCAATGCACCATCCTGCGGGTGCCTCTCTAAAAACGCGTCGATGGACGAAGGGTCCGAATAACTTAACTTTCTCAAAAAACGCCGTACGATCTCCTGTCCCCACTGTGGAGGTAAGGGCTGGTCGAATCGTTCACGCAGTTCACATAGATCACAAACTAATTGACGACCAAGTGGGTAATGGCAATGCACGCTGGCGCCAGCGCCAAGTACTAAAACTGTAGGCGTTGCAATCATCGAATGATGGCTCTTCTAGGTGCAGGCTACACCGAGTATGCAGATGATCGTCATTATGCACGTCGTTGTCGTATTCAGGCGCGAAGAAGCCTCAAGCGCTCATCGTCAACGAGCTTGTCCGCTGGGGTCCTTGTCTTGACTCAATGGCGAGACGGCCCAGCTACATAGGTAGAGTCCGCTTGCAGACAACGCCTTCCAGTCGCTCTCGGCTATGACACACTCATTGCGCTTCACGACCAGTTGGCGCAAATCGTTGCCGGTCTGAAAGCGCAGCAGGCCGCCAAAGCCTCGCCGGTAAAGAAGGATGTCTCCAACTGATAAGATTGAGTCTCGCGCAGTCGCCTCGCGCTGATATCGGCAGCAAGTGAAGTTGATTGAAGGTCCAGTAGTCTCCACGTACGCCCCAACGTCTGCGGAACGACGCCAGTGTGATCATTTTGGGTCATGGCGCCGTTTGGGCGCTGCGCGCATCCTCCTAAATAAAACGCGCGAATCACACGGTTAGTTAAGAACGCGCATTTACATGCCAGCGGCATCAGCGTATCGTTCGTGCTGAAAAAAGTGCGCCAACGCTTGCGAACCGCCGAAGACCGCTAATCAAAATCGCGTCGCGGTCCGAATAAAGCAGGTACTGAGCGCACAAGTGTTGGTGCGTGAGCCAACCGACAAAAATGTCGTCCGTCTAGGGCAACATCAATGGGAGACACATGGCAACCCCTGTTTCGAATTCCATAGCGCTGACGGGTAATCCGTTTGTCGACGGACTGGTGCAGGGCAGCTCCTGGCAGTTCGGCGGTGGCCCGCACACATTAACTTATTCTTTGAGCCTCAACGATACGCCGGTCGGCGGCAACTGGGTCCAGCGCTCGGATATGGCGGTTGCCGTTATACAAGCCGCTGCTGCATGGTCCAACGTTGCGAATATCAGTTTAGTTCAGTCAGGTTCGGGTGGCGTATTCACCGCGAGCACCGCTGACATCGCCGTAACGCTTACCGGCAACGATTTGACTAACGGGCTCGGCGCCGTCGGACTTGGCATCTTTCCTGACCCTGCTTTCGCAGCGGTATTTAGAGCAGCTGCAGCCGAGGACGGCGAGACATATACAAAACCGGAAGGCGACGTATTTTTCGATAACTATTCGCCGGCATTCAACAGCGTTGCCGCCGGACAATTTGGCTTTGAAGCGATTCTGCATGAGCTCGGGCATGCGCTGGGCCTTAAGCATCTCACTGACGATGGCGGCAACGGCCGGCCCACGTATGCGCAATTGGCTATCAGCGCCTACGACAACAACCAGTATTCGGTGATGAGCTCTAACGATGTCGGGAACATCCACGACTCAACCCCGATGTTGTTCGACATTGCGGCGATTCAAAGTATCTACGGCGCCAATATGTCGTATCACACGGGCAACGATAGTTACGGGTTGCTACCTTATAACAATACGATTTGGGATGCCGGCGGCAATGACACGTTGGATGCGTCGTCCAGTTTTGGCGCGCGGGTTGACCTGCGTGCCGGGACGTTTAGTTTCGCGATCAACAATCCGTCGCTAATTACGGCCGTCGCTTACGGCGTAACAATCGAAAACGCGACTGGCAGCAATGGCAACGACACGCTTATTGGTAACGACGCTGCAAATACGATCACTGGTGGTCCCGGTGCCGACTCACTCGACGGCGGCCCTGGCAACGATACGTTAACGGGTGGTCCGGGCGACGACACCTTTGTCGTCGACAGTGTTAGCGATTCGATTGTGGAGAACGCCGGCGAAGGTACCGACACGGTGCAGAGCTACGTTCCCTTCTCGCTTGCTGATTTTGTTGAGAACCTGACGCTGCTTGGCAGCGCTTCATACGGCGTGGGCAACGGCAGCAATAACGTCATCATGGGCGATGCGGCCGATAACCCATTACTCCGCGGCAATGGTGGCGCGGACACGATTCTTGGCGGCGATGGCAACGACTGGATCGACGGCGAGAGCGGCAATAGCGCATTGCCATTAGGTCAGACCGCTGGCAACGATACGATTGATGGCGGCGCTGGAGACGATACCGTATTAGCGGGCGACGGCAACGACCAGGTTTCCGGCGGCGATGGAACCGATGTGCTCGTGGGTGAAGGCGGCAATGATCTGATGTACGGGCAGGGCGCCATCGATTATGTCGATGGCCGCCAGGGCAATGACCAGCTTTTCGGCGGCGACGGGAATGACATTCTGTTCGGCGATGGCCTCACGACGACGTTTGGGTTTGGCAGCGATACGATCCACGGTGAGAACGGCGACGACATTATCATGGGTGAGTCGGGTGACCACAATGCGCCGGGCGCGCTCGATGTTCTATTCGGCGATGATGGCAAGGATTTGATCTATGGCGGCGCGGGCGATGATCAGATCCTTGGC
>Ga0222622_10001205_pt1 | contig 10432 bp, 4 predicted proteins | sample PLM2_5_b1metaG_FD_177335 | JGI IMG/M metagenome (GOLD analysis project Ga0222622, IMG submission 177335) | Groundwater sediment microbial communities from an aquifer in East River, Colorado, USA - PLM2_5_b1 | ecosystem: Environmental > Terrestrial > Soil > Riparian zone | place: USA: East River... | reverse complement strand
TCAACCGCACGGAAACGGGGGACCTTCTGGTTTTGACGAGCAAAGGACAACAGGAAGCATTGTTTTCGCTTCAGCGGGCGAGCAAGGGCGTGACGGCGCCGGTTCTCCGGCTCGAACAGGCGTTGCACAATTTTTCCGCGTTTGTGGTGATGCCGCTGTTCGCGTTTGCGAACGCCGGGGTCAAAATTGATCTGTCGGTGCAGCACATAGAGATTGGATTGGGAGTATTGGCAGGACTGGTGTTTGGTAAACCGGTTGGGATTATGATGGCTGCCTTGATCGCCGTGAAGACCGGGATTGCAAGACTTCCTCAGGCTGTGAGTTGGAGATCGATGTTCGGCTATGCGTGCCTCGCCGGAATCGGGTTCACCATGTCGTTATTCGTTGCCATGCTGGCGTTCGCTGATGGCGCTTTGGTCGACGCAGCCAAGCGAGGCATTATCGTTGGTTCACTCGTTGCCGGGGTTGCGGGCGCGGTATTGCTGAGGATGAGCCCGGTTTTGCGCGATGATAAGTAGTTCGCAAAAATCCCCTGTGTCTCATCAAAGAGATGCGTCGCATGCGGTGGGGCTGCAAAGCGGGCGCGTTGCCGTTCTCTGCGGTGTTCTTTTCCTCTCCGGCACGGGCGCCCTTATTTTCGAAACACTGTGGCTCCGACTCAGTGGCTTGGCCTTTGGCAACTCGATCTGGGCCGCAGCGCTGATTCTCTCCAGTTTCATGGCGGGTCTGGCGTTGGGAAACGCACTCGCTGCATCATCGAGAATCCGGCGATGGCGGCCGCTGCATTTCTACGTTGTGCTGGAGCTCTTCGTCGCATTCTTTGGTTGCACGATTGTTTTTGGCCTTCCAGTCGTTGGCGATTTGATGCGGCCCGTGTGGCAAATGCTGTGGAATTATCAGCCGACGCTGCTGGGGCTGCGGTTCGTGGTTTCCTTCCTGATTTTGCTCGTGCCAACGACAGCCATGGGTTTGACACTGCCGGTGATCATTGAGGACCCGCTGCTGCGAGAAACGGAGTTTGGCCGCGCGATCGGTTTTCTTTATGGATCAAACACACTCGGGGCGATGCTTGGCGCTATTCTCGGCGAAGCTTATTTGATCGGCGCATTTGGACTTTACGGCACAAGTCTGGCAGCGGGCGCAACGCTCTGCATTGCTGCGGCGATTGCCTTGTTAGTCGCGAGATTTGAAGCGGCGCGATACGTCGCAGGTTTCAAAGGCGCCGACCCGGTCGCGCACTCCAAATTTCCGCTCAGCTTCGATGCAAGTTATCGGCCGCCGTGGCGTTTGCTTTTCGTCAGCTTCGGCACGGGTCTGGTTCTTCTCGCGCTGGAACTGATTTGGTTCCGATTTCTGCGGTTGTATGTTGTATCGTCGCCGACGGCTTTCGCCATCATGCTCGCGGTTGTGCTGGCGGGAATCGGACTAGGTAGCATCGCGGCTGGCGCGATTAATCATCGTTCAACCTGGCTGCATCGATTAGTCCCTGCCTTGTTGCTGCTTGCGGCGATTGCCGTGCTTTTGTCATACCTATTCTTTCCGGGGGAGGCAGTAAGAACCCCCGCTGGCGCTTTTAGTCTCGCTTCCTGGTGGCAAATCGCCATCCTATGCGTAGCCTTGATGTTCCCCGCCTCGTTCTTGTCGGGGATTTTGTTCCCCACCATCGTCGCGCTTGTTCAAGCCAGTGCGCAAAACCGCATGAATAGCACTGGAATTACAACCTTGTTCAACACGACCGGTGCGGCAGCTGGTCCACTCATCGCAAGTTTTGTGCTGTTGCCTGCCATCGGCTATCAATGGAGTCTCCTGATCTGCGCTGCTGGGTATGTCGTGCTCGGCATTCTGGTTAGCGAAGGCTCGAGTTGGTCAATTCGGCGCCCAATCGGGGTAGCCACCATCGCACTTTGCGGGACTGCGATGCTCCTTCTTGCGATCCTTCCGTATCAGCGCGCTGAATCGCACTTCGAACATGCAAGTCGTCCTTACGCAACTGATGAGCACGGCGAAGTGCGTGCACATGTTGTGAAAAGAATCGAAGGCACTTCGGACACATTACAGCTGCTGCGACGCGATCTGTTTGGCAAACCGTACTATTACCGGCTACTGACTAACGCCTTTACGATGTCAGCCACGAATCCTCGCAGTCAGCGATACATGCGATTATTCGCGTATCTCGCCTTGGCTTTTCGTCCAGAATCAGAAGACATTCTGCTTCTTTGCTACGGCTGTGGAGTGACGGCTGATGCGCTTCTTCATGGACCAAACGTCAAGAAAATGGATGTCGTGGACATTTCGAAAGAAGTGCTCCAGCTGGCCGATTTCTATTCGGGAATTAATTACTCGAATCCGTTGCGCGATCCACGAGCAACTACCTTTATTCAGGACGGTCGCTTCTTCCTCGAAGCCAGTCCGCTTCAGTATGACATCATTTCCGGCGAACCGCCGCCGCCGAAGGTAGCGGGTGCAGTCAATCTCTACACGGAGGAATTTTTCTCGTTAATGAAGAGCCGGTTGAAGGAGGGCGGGATTGCCACGTTTTGGCTGCCGATCAATCAGTTGAAGATAGACGAAGCAAAAGCGATCCTGCGCGCGTTCCACAAGGCGTTCCCGAACGCGTCGGTCTGGGCCAGCGCCGACCAGGAATGGATCATGATGGGCATCAACGGTCAGGGGCGTAAAGTGGCGGAAGAAGAAATTCAGCAATTATGGAGCAGTGCGGATTCCGGTGCCGATTTGCGGCGGATCGGCATCGAGGTTCCGCAACAACTTGGCGCACTTTTCGTGATGGATGGCGACGAGATCGATCGCATTACGCGGGACGTCGCACCGCTGACAGACAATTATCCGAAACGATTGAGCGATGCTCCGTGGGATGAGAAAGCGAATTTTGAGTTCGCTGCCACTTACATGGAGCCAGCATCTGTCACGGAACGCTTTTTACGGTCGCCGCTGATCAAACGCATCTGGCCGGAGGCGCTAAGTAAATCAATGAAGTCCCTTTTCGCCGTTCGTGAGACCCGATTCCTTTCGGAAACGGTTGGAAGCAACAAGCTGGCGGAGCTCGATCTTTTTCTACGCGGGACGCGGCTGCGCGTCCCGGTCTTGGAAGCGTTGGGCAGCGACGAACTACGACTCGCCATCGCGCAGCGACTTGCGCGCGAGACAGAACCGCCGCCATTGGAGATTGTACCGGACCTCATTGCCGGCGCGCTGGCGCGTCGCGATTTGGATGAAGCGATTCGGCTTCTAGAAAGTCAGAAAGACCGCGGTGCGTTCGGTGTTCGTGAAACCTTGCTGCTAACGTATCTCTACTGCTTGAATACCAACGTGGATAAAGCCGAAGCGCTCGCGGCTACAAATTCCGCATTGATCAATAAGGATTCGTCGGCCGATTGGCTGTGGAAAAAATTGGAATCCGATTTCGGATTTCATCCGCCGTATTAGAAGCCGGCAAATGACAATCATGTCGATTCTCGATCTCGCAAGCCCATTTGATCATCGCGCCGGCGAAGTGACAACCAACCTTTAATGCGCCGGCACGCGCTGTTTATTGGAGTCTTTATTCTTATCGCGGCGGTGCGGTTTGCGATCCTGCTCACGTCGCAAACTCATGTTCATAGCGATGAGGCAATCATCGGCCTGATGGCGAAACACATTCTGGAAGGACGCTATTTTCCTTTCTATATGTATGGTCAACCGTACAATGCGGGTGCAGCTTGGGAAGCTTATCTGGCTGCGATTGCGTTCGCATTCTTGGGTGTCAGCGTTATTTCGCTGAAAAGCTGCATCGTCGTGATCTCGTTGCTGTGCCTTTTTCTGTTTTATCGGATGTGCCTGGCGCTTTATGACGAACGCACAGCCCTTTTGGCCACGATTGTGTTTGCACTCACTCCATCACTTCTCAAGTGGCACTTTCAAGTGAGAGGTTATTCCTGGTATTTTCTTTCGATTCCTCTACTAACTCTTCTCTTCTTGTCGATTCAATCGACCCCGAATCGAAGGTGGCCACTCTTTCTTTTATTCGGCGCTATTTCCGGTTTGAGCATCTGTAGTTTGGAGTTGGGAATCGCGTTTAACGTCGCGTTATGGGGTCTCATTTTGATGTGCCGAAGCTTGTCGTTTAAGAACGCCTTGGTCGCCCTCGCCGGCTTCATCATCGGCTACTCGCCGGCCATTGTGTTCAACCTCACGCATCATTTCGCGAACTGGAACGCTGTGCTCGAGAAAACAGGTGGGGGCGGATTTGCGGTGCTTCGTCACCCCGAGACCCTCTCCCAAATATTTCTAACAGAGATGCCGAAGTTCTTCGGTGCCGATACCGTTCTTTGGTATTATCCAGAGAAGGCCGCCGTGGGGTTCGTATTTTACGCGATCGCCCTGCTGGCGGCAGGCGTTGCGGCCTGGCCATTCATCCGATCGCCGTCAAAAATTGTGGAGGCAATTCGCGGTGGTTTCGCACGTGGTGATGACGAGCGAGATTTGCTTTTGCTGCTCCTGATATCGGCATGCTTTGTTCCGTACGTTACCGCGCCTGTCCGAGTGCCAGGTTATTTTTTGGCCGGTTCTTTCTTTTTTGCAGTAATGACTGGCCGGTTGCTGGCACGCTGCTTTGCTTCTTCCCGCACGCTGATTCGCTTCGGCGGAGCGGGGATCCTTGCAGCCGCCCTAATTGCGGGCACTGCGGTGATTCTCGACACGGCGCGCCACAATCAAATTGAAACATTAACGCTCTGCGATCAGGGAGAGAACTATTGTATGACGCGGATTCCCGGCGGAGATCTCGACGGCGTCGAACGCCACCTTAGCCAAGGGGGCGTAACTGGCATATGGACCAATGTTTCTTTTGTTTACCCGTTGCTGTTCGAATGCCATGAAGCGTTCGCTGTTTCCGATACTTTTTTCGGTTTTCAACATCGAATTTACCCTCAACCAATTCCATGGCGCGAACCGGACCCTGAGGGGCGCATTGCGATTGTGCTTGAGAGCGATTCGCCTTTTCGCGTGCCGGTAGAGAGGCGTTTGCAACTGGCGGGTGTTGTGCCCCTGATCAGCGAATACGGGAAGCTTTCTGTGATCGAGGGGAATCGTCGATGAAGGCGGCATCCCGATTTGCGGCAAGGCACGAGCGAAAGTTAATCTTGTTGCTTTGCGCGATTGCCGCACTTCGCGTGTTTACATTTTGCGCGGCGTTTCCGTTTTTTAACAACGTCGACGAGCAGGCACACGTCGATCTAGTGATGAAATACGCCCGAGGCGATTTGCCGCGCGATTTGGGTCATTATTCTTCCGAATCGGCAAACTCCATCGCCCTATACGGCACGCCAGAGTACTTTATGGCTCCTTGGCAGTTCGCGACAAACGATTTCCCGCCCCCAAACTGGACGTTACCAGCTGAACAGCGGGAGGAAGTCGTGGAAAGGAATTCGGCATGGTGGCGATCCAATGAAAACCACGAATCAGGGGAACCGCCCCTTTATTATGGTATCGCAGGATTGTGGCTAAATCTTGGCCGTGCGCTGGGCATTAACGGCGGCTGGCTGTTCTATTGGGTTCGCCTTTTGAACGTGTTTGTCGCCGCGACCCTGGTCTGGGTAGGTTACGTTGCTGCAAAATTGGTGTTTCCCGATCGGGAATTCATGCGTTTCAGTCTTCCGTTGTTGCTGGCAATTTGGCCGCAGACCACATTCTATTCGATACAGAGCGATTCGTTCTCAGCCCTCTGGTTTGGAATCGCCTTTGTGGGTTTGGTAAAATTGCTGCAGACCGAGCGACCGCCTCTCTCCTTGGCAATCTGCACAGGACTGGCATTGGCTGCGACCTGTCTCGTCAAGACAACTAATCTCGCTCTCTTTTTGGTCGTCGGGCTAACGTTCATGTTCAAAATCCGAGATGTCAGCGATGGGAAACGATTGGGCAAAGCTTTGGCAACGCTCGCTGTGTTGCTGGTGTCCGCGGCCGTCCCGATCGCGCTTTGGTTTGCTTGGAACGTCCACACCTTTGGCGATTTGACGGCTACCGCCTCGAAAATTGATTTCCTCGGTTGGACTCGCAAACCCATTAGCAACTGGTGGCCACATCCAATTTTCACGCTGAATGGATTGAAAGAGTTCTGGCCGGAATTAATGGCCAGTTTTTGGCGGGGCGAGTTTATCTGGCATGGCAAACGACTCGCTTTTCAAACGAGTGACGCCTTTTACTGGATCTCTTCCACGCTTGCGATCGCCGTGGCCCTGATCAGTCTGTTTCCACGCTTAACTCAACTAACCGTGTTTCAGCGAGAGAGTCTTTGCCTCGCCGCGGCGAGCTTCGCTGTGCTGGTCTTGTTCGTGGCGGTTCTGTCGATTGCCTTCGATTTCGGGCTTTGCCCTTATCCGTCGCGCGAGCATCCGTATTTCACTTCCGGAAGGCTGCTCAGCGCTGCCGCAGTTCCATTTTTCTTGCTCTACGCCGAGGCGTTTGATTGCGTTCTGTCGCGAATTCCACGTGAGTGGCCGAAAACTATTTTGTTCGCGGGTCTCGTACTTTTCGTTGTGGGTTCGCAAGGCGCTCTTAACCGGCTGGCATTTTCGAGTCGCTACAATTCGTTTCACTTGAACGAGGCCAATCACGAGGCTCGCTTTGATTCGCTCACTTCGCCTTAGCCTTCGGCGTTCCCCGTGTATGGGGTGGCTTCCTCACCCGCTCCGTTCTCACCTGCTTCTTCGGTTCCACCCGCAAATCACATTCCGGCCGCGTTGGAATGGGAAACGTGGGGCCGCGCCCTAACGAGCGACGCGAAGATTTGTCGTCCTGATTCGACTCTTCTCTGCGCAATCAGTGTAATCCATGACCTCAAAAGGGGCGTTTTGGGGCTCAAAAAATCTTTCAAAAAAGTGAAAAAAAGGCTTGCCACCCCTTGGCGCCTTCCGCTAGAGGGGAACTGAGCGACAAATGCCCTCATTTCGTCGTTCAAAAAAAGTTCAAAAAAGTGAAAAAAAAGCTTGTCAGGGCCTTAGAAGTTTAATAAACCTGCCGAAACCTAACCAAACCAATGGAGAAACTAATGACACACAACGCACTAAAAACGTTTAGATTCGTTCGTCTCGCTTTGATGGCGAGCGTCGGATTTCCATTAATCCTTGCATCGAACGCGTTCGCGCAATTGCCGGCTCCGGCTGTGCCTGCCGAGCCTGGAGCTCCCGCGCCGGGCGCGGCTGAGGTCGAACGCGTCGTCGTGACCGGTTCAAATATTCCCACGGCGGAAGAGACCGGCCCGAACCCGGTGGACACGTATCGGCCACAGGACATAGAGAAACTGGGCATCCGAAACGCGACCGATCTGCAAGAATTTATCCCGCAGAACGCCGGCGGAACCGTCAACCTGAACATTGGCAATGGTGGCGATGGCACGGTCCAGTTCAACCTGCGCGGCCTGTTGCCGAAGGAAACCTTGATTCTGATCGATGGCAAGCGGGTCGCCTATGGCTCGTTGGGCGTCGCTGGGTTTAGCGGAGGCCCGGACATTAACCTCATACCGTTCTCCATGATCGATCACGTAGACATCCTTAAGGATGGCGCTTCGGCTGTGTACGGTTCGGACGCGATCGCCGGCGTGGTAAACTTCTTCTTGATCCACAAATTCCGCGGCTTGGAGATTGGTGGCACTTACGGAAACTCAAACATGGGAGCATCCAACGATATGGGCGAGTGGGAGACATGGATCAAAGCCGGCACCGGAGATGATAAAACTGACATTGTGGTCGTTGCCGACTTCTGGCAGCGCACCGGTGGCATTTTCAGTCGTGACCGCGATCTTACTTCCAACGGGAATTTCACCAAATTTGGCGGACTTGATGGCCGCAGCGGCAATTTCCCTGGCCACATTGGAGGGTTCACTGGTATCCGTCAGATCCCCAAGTTGTTTTTCAGCGACAAGACCCCGAAGCCACATTCAGCTCCGAACGTCGCGACTTCTCCATTTTATGTGAGTGTGTTCAGTCCCAAGCTCAATAACGGGAACGGTTTCTTCAATGGGACTTTGCAGGGCTTAGACGGGAACTACGTCGCCTATAACTTTGCCACTGTCACGCCAGTGTTGCCGCCGGGAGACCGCCAAGTGTACTACGGCTCGTTCACGCGCGATCTGTGCGACAAGTACCTGACAGTATTTGGCGACTTCAAATATGCGCGCTCGTATTTCGATTCATCGTTTGCAGCTGCGCCATTTACGCCCGATCCATTCCACGGATTTGCCGGATTTCCTGACGGCAATTTTCCTACCGTAGGGCCTACTGGCCCGTTCGGCATCACCGTGCCAATCCAGAATGCGTTCAATCCCTTCACAGTTGGGGACACGACCCTGGTTATTAACGGAGCGCTGGTTCCGGTGACCACCGGGGTTCGGTTCCGCGGCTTTAACGATTCCAACACAAGAGCTGCCAAGTTCACCTATTGGGATCAACTCTTCGACATCGGAACACGCGGCGAGCTGGGGTGGATCGCCGATTACTTCAAGACATGGAACTGGGAACTTGGTTTCCGTTACTCTCGCAATGAAGGACAAGAGGTGGATCATGACATGGTGAGCCAGCCCGGGTTGCGCGATGCCCTATTCGACACGGACCCCCATACTGCGTTTAATCCCTTTGGTGGCTTTTTCCGCCAAAACACAGCAGCTGCCAGGCAAAGAGTCTATGTGACTCTGCATAACTCAGGTGAGTATGAGTTGCCGATATACTACGCCACGTTTAACGGTGACTTGTTCAATCTTCCCGCAGGGCCGGTCTCATTTGCCATTGGCGGCGAGTACGACGCGCCGAGATTCACTCGCGATCGTGACGCACTCAATGCGACCTTTAACACGATTGGCTCGACGGATGGGCAAAGCTTCAGGGTGAACCGGGACATCTGGGGGATCTACGAGGAAGTGCGGGTGCCATTTACCAGCCCGACGTGGAACTTCCCCGGCTTCTATAGCTTTGAAGTTGACTTTGCCGAGCGAGAGGAGTGGTACAGCAGCAACACCTCGACGGTCCTGGGTTCTGCAGTCTTCCCGACCGTGCAGTCAGCGCACAGCAAGTATAATGCGCAGAAGCCGAAGGTGTCAGTGCGCTGGCAGCCGCTTGATCCCAAGTATGTCGGGGCAATCACTCTGCGCGGCAGCTATACCGAGGCGTTCCATGCGCCGACGCTGGGAGAGCTTACGCCTGCGGGCTCGCAAAGCTTCCCGATTGTGTCCGATCCGTTTTCCTCTCAGACCGAACCTCAGATTGAGGAACGCATTCTAGGAAATCCCGGCCTGCATCCGGAAGTGGCCTATGAGTGGACGTACGGAGCTGTTTACAGCCCCAAATGGATTAAGGGCCTGACACTGAGCGCCGATTGGTGGCACATCGATATGCGCGATATCGTGGCATTCCCAGGTGCGAACACGCTCATCGTGGAGAATCCCCCGGGTAGTCCCGGGGACGGGACCGTTGTTTTCCGTGGTGCGAGTACAATTCCAGGCGAGGCTGGGCCAGTACAACTGGTTATCGATCTCAACCAAAATCTTTCGGGCGCGGTCTTGGAAGGTCTCGACTACGAAGCGATCTATATCCTGGATTCGACAATCTTTGGCGGTGGCGATTGGGGTAGAATAACGACCACAGTCAATGGCACCTGGCTATCCCGGTTTGAGTTTCAGCCTGGCCCCGATTTAAAACGGTTCGGTATCGCAGGCACATTCCAGCCGCCGGGAGCTACTCTAACCAATTCAACGCCGTGGCATCGGGCTAACTTTAGCATCTTCTACGATGGCCCGGCTGACACGTGGATGCAGGGGTTGGATGTTGGTGCGATAGTCCACTGGATCGGTCAGTACCAGGATGATAACGCCACTCTGACAGGATCGACGAAACTCAATGAGCCGAGGAGTGGCCCATTCGGTGGCGGTGGTGAAGTCCGTGCGCGGAAAATAGCACCGTGGACGACACTCGACCTCCTCTTAAACTACACGTTTAACCTGCCGCCACCGGCCCCGGCCGAGGTACCTGGCTTCGCCAAGGATGGTGGCAAAAACGTGAGGAGCGGCAAGGACGGCAAGGAGAAGAATGTTATCCCTGTATCGACGGCCGAGTATGGCTGCAGCAACTGGAAGTGGTGGCTTAACAACACCACAGTCACGCTTGGGATGCAGAACGTGCTTGATGAAGATCCGCCGTTTGTGGCAGGTTCGTTCGAGAACGGTTACGACGAGTCGATGGCTACTGCCAGGGGCCGGTTTTGGTTCGTCGGGCTAAAGAAGCGATTCTAAACTGTAAGGTAGGTTTCACAGCGGCCGGGCTCTGAAAGGAGCCCGGCCGTTTTGCTTTCCGCGTTTGTGTCATGTCTAGCGGCGGCGTCGAGATATCCCGACAGAATTCTTTTCCTCGCCAAGCTGCGCTGTTATGATTTTGAGTTTCGTGCCGCTCAA
>Ga0222622_10001203_pt1 | contig 10437 bp, 11 predicted proteins | sample PLM2_5_b1metaG_FD_177335 | JGI IMG/M metagenome (GOLD analysis project Ga0222622, IMG submission 177335) | Groundwater sediment microbial communities from an aquifer in East River, Colorado, USA - PLM2_5_b1 | ecosystem: Environmental > Terrestrial > Soil > Riparian zone | place: USA: East... | reverse complement strand
TGCGGATATACTAATGATTCCGCGAGTCGATTTCCCCCTTCCGTTTTCGACTATCAGTGTGTGCTGGTGAACTGTGCCGAACCTCAAGGACGATCTTGCCTCGTTACATATCGATCACAGCGCCCGGGCGGGCACCAGCCGGCGCGGTCTGTGGATTACGGTTTTGATTGCACTCGTCGTCGTCGCCGTTGCCGGTTGGGCCTGGACGACCCGGGTTGATGCGATCGCGGTGAAAACGACCGAGGTGAAGGCGCAAACCGGTGCCGGCGCCGCGGCCGGGGCGGTGCTGAACGCCTCCGGGTACGTGACGGCGAGGCGGCGAGCCACCGTTTCGTCAAAGGTGACCGGCAAGGTCCTCGAAGTATTCGTCGAAGAAGGCCGGGCCGTTCAGAAGGGCCAGGTGCTCGCGAAGCTCGATGACTCGCAGGTTCGGGCATCGCTTGCCGTCGGGGAGGCGCAACTCGAGACGGCGCGCCGCGGAGCGGCAGAGGACGAGGCGAGGCTCCGCGAAGCGGAGCTGACGCTCGGCCGCCGCGAACAGCTCGTGAAGGAGCAAGTGATCAGCAAGTCCGAGCTCGATTCGGCGCGCGCCGAAGTGGAGTCGCTGAAGGCGCGCATCGCCGTCGCCAACCAGCAGATCCGCGTGGCCGAAAGCGTCGTCAGCCAGCGCCGCACCGACCTGGTCGACATGCAAGTGCGCGCACCGTTCGATGGGGTGGCGATCTCGAAAGATGCGCAGCCGGGAGAAATGATTTCACCGGTGTCGGCGGGAGGCGGCTTCACGCGATCGGGCATTGCGACGATCGTTGACATGTCCTCGCTCGAGATCGAGGTGGACGTCAACGAGAGCTATATCAATCGCGTGCACGCCGGCATGCCTGTCGAGGCCGTCCTCGATGCGTATCCGGACTGGCGGATCCCGGCACACGTGATCGCGACCATCCCGTCCGCCGATCGGCAGAAGGCGACCGTCAAGGTGCGGATTGGATTCGAGCAACTCGAGCCGCGCATCCTGCCGGACATGGGCGTGAAGGTTTCGTTCCTGAATCAACGCCCGGCCTCGGACGCGGCGGCGGCGAAACCGCGGCTGGTCGTGCCGAAGGCGGCAGTTCGCAGCGCCGACGGACGATCGATCGTGTTCGTCATGCACACGGATCGCGTCGAGCGGCGCGCGGTCAGCGTCGGCTCGACGCTGGGCGATCAGACCGAAGTGCTTTCGGGAGTCAACGCGGGCGAGCGTGTGGTGATCGAAGGCCCGCAAACGCTGAAGGACGGCGATAAGGTCAAGGTGCAATGATGTCGAATGCTCTGGTTACGGTTCGCGATCTCCACAAGGTGTTTCAGCGGGGCGGTCAACGCATCGATGTCCTGCAGGGTGTGAATCTCGATATTCCAGAGGGAGATTTCCTGGCCCTCATGGGACCGTCCGGTTCCGGCAAGACCACGCTGCTGAACCTGATGGGCGCTCTCGATACGCCGAGCGAAGGATCGATTTCGGTCGGCGGCGATCGGATAGACAAGTTGTCGGGGGCGCGACTCTCGGCGTGGCGGGCCCGGCATATCGGGTTCGTCTTTCAGTTGTATAACCTGCTGCCGGTGCTGACCGCTGCGCGGAACGTCGAGCTTCCGCTGCTCCTGACGAAACTGTCGAAAGCGGAGCGGCGCAAGCGCGTGCAGGTCGCCTTGTCGGTGGTCGGTCTCGGCGAACGGATGCACCACTATCCGCGCCAGCTGTCGGGCGGACAGGAACAGCGCGTCGGTATTGCCCGCGCCATCGTGACCGACCCGACGCTGTTGCTCTGCGACGAGCCGACGGGCGATCTCGATCGCAAGGCAGGCGACGAGATTCTCGATCTGCTGCAGGCGCTCAATCGCGACCAGGGAAAGACCATCGTCATGGTGACGCACGACCCACATGCCGCGGCGCGCGCCAAGCGAACGCTGCACCTCGACAAGGGCGTGCTGGTAACGGAAGCGGAGGCGGTCGCATGAGATTCCTGCCAATCGTCTGGCGCAACTTGCTGCGGCGGAAATTTCGCACCTTCTTCACGATGGGCGCAATTTTCTTTGCCTTCCTGCTCTTCGGCGTGCTGATGGCGATTCGCTCGGCGTTCAGCATGGGCGTCGACATGGCCGGTCAGGGACGGCTGATGGTGATCGACAAAGTGTCGATCATCAACCCGCTCCCGGCGTCGTACGAGCAGCAGATCAAGCAGGTCGACGGCGTCACGGATATCACCCACGCCAACTGGTTCGGCGGGTATTACCAGGACGTGAGAAATCAATTCGCCACCTTCGCCACCGATCCGGAGAGCTGGCTGCGCGTGTATCCGAAAGAATTCGAACTGCCTGACGAACAGAAGAAAGCCTGGATTGCCGATCGGACCGGCGCGATCGTCGGCGCCGACACCGCCAAGAAATATGGGTGGAGTGTTGGGCAGCGCGTACCCATTCAGGGAACCATCTATCGGCGGCCCGACGGTGGTCCGTGGGAGTTCACCATCGACGGCATCTACGACTCGAAGATCAAGGGAGCCGACAAGACGAACCTCCTGTTCAATTACCAGTTCCTCCGCGAAACCATCCCCGAGGGCAGTGGCTTCCGCGATCGATACAACTGGTACGTGTTCACGGTGTCCAATCCGGATCGGGCTCCGGAGATTGCCGCGAAAATCGACGCGCTCTTTGCCAACTCGCCGGCCGAAACGAAAACGAACACTGAAAAGAATTTCGTGTCCGACTGGGCCAAGCAGGTCGGTGACATCGGTCAGATCATGATGTGGATTGTCGCGATGGCGATGTTCACCATCCTGCTGGTCGCCGGCAACACCATGGCGCAGGCCATTCGTGAGCGGACCAACGAACTGGCGGTGCTGAAGACGCTTGGGTTCGGCGAAGGGCGGATCCTCAGCCTGGTCCTGCTCGAGTCGGTGTTCATCGCGGTTATCGGCGGCGGACTCGGACTGGCGCTCTCCTACGTGTTCATCACGATGTCCGGGGATCCGACACACGGATTGCTGCCGGCGTTCTACTTCCCGAGCACACAACTCGTCGTCGGCATTGGCCTTGTCGCGATGCTGGGGCTCGCGTCCGGATTCCTGCCCGCCTGGCAGGCGAGCCGGCTCCGCATTGTCGATGCGCTGAGGAGGAACTAGTGCTCTCCCAGATCATTGCCGTGACAGGCGTCAATATCCGATCGATTCCGGCACGGCTTGGCTCATCGACCGTGGCGGTGATCGGCATTGCCGGCGTGGTTCTCGTGTTCGTCGCCGTGCTGTCGATTGCCGAGGGGGTGAACGCGACGATGAAGGCGTCGAGCGATCCGAACCTGGTGCTCATCCTCCGCTCCGGCAGCGATACCGAGATGACCAGCGGGCTTGCCGGCGAGGCTGTGCGAGTCATCCAGGATGCGCCAGGCATCGCCCGCGATGCCTCGGGCGCGCCGCTCACCTCGCCGGAGCTGTTCGTGGTCGTCGACCATCCGTTGAAGCGCGGCGGCAGCGCCGCCAATGTGCCGCTCCGCGGCGTGTCTCCCGAGGCGTTCCAGGTCCACAACCGCCTGAAGATCGTTGAAGGGCGAAACATCGAATTCGGCAAGAACGAAATCATTGCCGGGCGCGCCGCGGCGCAGCAGTTCGTCAATTTGAATGTCGGGACGACCCTGAAGTGGGGGGAGAACACGTGGACCCTGGTCGGGATCTTCGAGGAGGGGGGCGCCGTCTCCGAGTCAGAACTCTGGTGCGACGTGAAAGTCCTGCAGCCGGCCTATCGACGCGGGAATAGTTACCAGTCGGTGTATGCCCGCGTCAGCTCGGGCGAGTCGTTCCAGCAATTGAAGGATGCGTTGACCTCGAATCCGCAAATCACCGTGACGCCGATGCGGGCCGCCGAGTACTACGGCAGTCAGACCGAGGTGCTGCAGCGGATCATCCGAACGATCGGCGGAATCATCGCCGTACTGATGGGCATTGGAGCGGTCTTCGGTGCGGTCATTACGATGTACACCGCCGTCGCGAGCCGCACCCGGGAAATCGCGACCCTGCGGGCGCTTGGATTCGGCAGCATCCCGGTTGTCATCTCGGTGCTCGCCGAGTCGATTCTTCTTGGAAGCATTGGCGGCATCATCGGCGGGGCGATCGCGTGGCTTGCGTTCGACGGGTATCAAACAGCCACGATGAATTTTCAGTCGTTCAGCCAAATCGCATTTTCATTCGCGGTGACGCCTCAGCTCCTCTTGACCGCGCTCGTCATCTCACTCGTTATGGGGACGGCCGGCGGGCTGCTTCCCGCAATTCGTGCGGCAACTCTGCCCGTCGTGACGGCTCTTCGCGAACTTTAATTCGAATGGCCCGGCTCGCGAGCCGGGCCATTTTTGCGGACCGTACTGAATCCCGACAAGCAGTGATTCCGTGAAGTACGTTTCCAAGCCACAACCCTTCTGAAAGACATCGCGCACGATCGAATCGCTCCCGACCGATCCAGCCTGTAAGCCTAGCTATATCTGAGATTTAGCAGCAACTCCAGCCGAGCTCCCCAGGCGCGGTCATCCGCGGAGCTGTTCGGTACACGCATTGCTGTTGTCATTGGCACGGTCACAGAGATACACGACGGGAAACTCCGGGGGACCTATGCGCATCGACGACGTGCTTCAGCGGATTCAAGGTGAATACGTGGAAATGCCTGGACTTCGACTGACACCCGCGCAAGCCCAGCGCCTCTGGGGGCTGGAACGCGATGTTTGCGACGCGTTGCTTGGCGCCCTTGTCGACGCGAAGTTCCTGGCGCAGACACGTGACGGCGCGTACGTCCGGCTGGACGGCGCGCGGCCCAGCGTCGTGAAGGATGTTCACCACGGCCAGAAGTTAGCCGTGGCCTGAGTTGCACCCACCGTTGCCGGCAAACGCTGACTACCTGCCTCGTCAGCTGAAGGCGCCGGCGCGTATCCTCGCTCCCGGGCGGCTGCCGCCCGCGGCCAGGCTTGTCGAAGGGTAAGGGCTTCGGCCTTTACTCTTCGACATCTCATCTCATCAAGGCTCAGGGCTTAGGGCTCAAGGCTTAGGGCTCACGGCTCAAGATTCAAGATTCAAGGAAAATTCATGGTGAAGGTTGGAGAGGTTGCCCCGGATTTCGAGTTACGAACGCACAAAGGCGGGACGGTCAAGCTATCGGATTTTCGCGGAAAGAAGAACGTCGTGCTGGCGTTTCATCCTCTCGCCTTTACGCCAGTCTGCGCGAACCAGATGCGCGGATACGAATCGGATCTCTCGCAGTTCGAAAAGGCCGGAGCCGCCGTTCTCGGGATCAGCATTGACGCTCAGCCCGCGAAGGCGGCATGGGCGAAGACGCTTGATTCAATTTCCTACGATTTGCTGAGCGACTTTCACCCGCACGGCGAAGTCGCGCAGAAGTACGGCGTGTTTCGGCCAAAGGAAGGTTTTTCCGAGCGCGCCATTTTCATCGTCGATAAAGCAGGCAAGGTCGCGTGGTCGAAGGTGTACGACATTCCGGAACTCCCCAAGAACGAGGAAGTACTCGCGGCGCTCGATCGTCTGCAGTAGGAAAATTAGAGCCTTGAGCCCTGAGCCCTGAGCCCTGAGCCCTGAGCCTTGAGCCTTGAGCCCTGAGCCTTGAGCCTTGAGCCCTAAGCCCTATCGCAGCGTATCAATGGCGGTGATCCGCGAGATCCGCCAGGTCCCGTCGGCCTTGGTCATCACCAGCGCGTACTCCCGCGCGTCGAGCGACTCCTCGCCGGTGGAGATATTTCGCCGCACGAAGCTCGCGGTCAGCAACACGTCGGCGGCTGTGCTGCCGGGCGCCATGTCGATGGTGATGTCGTCCAGGTCCATGCGAAATGCCGCTGTCCGCGGCTGCAGCCGGGCGACCATCCCCATCAGCGTGTCGCGTCCCTTGATAGGCGCGGCTCCTTCTCCCAATTCAACCACGGCGTCGTCGGTGAAATAGCTGCCGATCTGCGCCGCTCGCAGCGCCGTTCCGAGGCCGTCCTTGGTGCTCGCATTCACCTCGTTGCGGAGAGCATCGAGCCGACCCTGGATTGCGCGTTCATCCGGTGTGGCGCGGCTGCGCCATGCGAAGATGCCTGCCGCGAGCAGGACGAGAAGAATGACCGCAGACAGGACGGACCGCCGCGTCAAAAAATCACCTTCCCGAGGATTCGCGACACGTCGACGCGGCCGAAGTCGTGATCGGCCGCGCGCATCCCGCGGTTGTCGCCGATGACAAAGTACTCACGCGAGGTCAGGGTGACTTCCGGGACGTCCCATCCGCGCCGGTTCTTGACGTACGACTCGGGCAGCGGGGCGCCATTGATGTACACCTGTCCGCGCTCGATGACCAGGTGTTCTCCGGGTAAACCGATAATCCGTTTGACGTAGAGCACGTGGGGGCCGGCGAGTTTGATGGCGACGATGTCCCCGCGGTCCGGCGGGCGGGACCGGTAAGCGAGACGATTGACCAGGTTGAGAGAGCCCGACCGATAGGTCGGCTCCATGCTGATGCCCTCGGCGCGAATGGGGATCAGCACCCATTTGAAGATGATGAAACTCAGAAAGGCGAGAACGAGCACTCGCACAAGCGTGCGGCGCGGATCGCGGCCGAAAACAACGCGCCTCGTCAGGCTGCCCGTGCTCAACGTTCAACGCTCGATGTTCAATGCAAGACTTCGAACCATCTTCTCATTGAACACCGGCCGGTCAACATGCGACGGCTTCACTTCCGCGAGTAGGCGGCATAGGCGTCGCTCCCCTGTGCGATGGGAATGTAGATCGTCGAGCCGCCCGTTCGGGACGTGTAGACCGGGAATCCGTGCCAGTCGCCGACACGGCGCAGTGTCGTCGCGTCGAGCGCCGTTGGAGGCGCGCTGCTATACCAGCGCTGGTCGTTGAATTCGACAAAGATCCCGTCACGTGTGCGGGCCGTTCGCTGTTTCGCCGCAGTCGTGGACGTCCGCCGGCCGCCGGTTCCCACACCGGACGCGCTCGGCGTGCCGGTCCTGGGCGGTGCGCTTTCCTCTGCCGACTTGTCCGGTTCAGCGGCTCGACTCAATTGAATCTGGCCGGAAGCTAAAGACTCGGCGACGATCCCTCGGGTCTCGACAAACGGTGGTCCGGCCGCCTGCACAGGTGTCGAGCGGCTGGAAGCCATTGGGATTTCTACGGGAAATGACGGCACCGTGCTGCCAGTTGTACCCGCCAGATCACCCGAGCGGCGCCGTTCATAGGGTCGCACCATGCCGCCGCCAATGGGGAGAAACACCAGGCTATAGGGCTCGATCGTGGTCCGCGTATACAGAGGAATTCCGCGAAACAACCCGCTGAGTACCATCTCATTCGAAAGAAAGTGGATTGCGGGTCCGGAGGGGTAATAGGCATTCCCGGCAAAAAAGACTGGCTCGTTCATCAAGTACCAGCTCTCCGTCTCAGCCGTCACGGTCGGGGCGGCCGTTGGCTGAATGGTGATTTGCGCGGGTGCCGACGACGCGGCGAAAAGACCCAGGACCACTGAAAAAACCAGCCGGGCCGTTGAGCTCATGACTTCCTCCCGCCGCTGATTGAATACCACCTGCGTGCCAATGCTGCCGCGGCAACTCGACGGCGCTCATTTCTTCTTGCGCCAGTATCGAGACAGACCCTGCCACGAGTAATCGAGGCGGCCAGCGCGATTGTATTGCTCGGCTTGTTGCTCGCCAACTGCTCGTTTCAGCTCCAGCAATGCGTCGCTGACAAACGTCTGCTGCCGCGTCTCTTCATCCATGCTCATGTCAGAAATCAGGCGCCGGACGATTGCACTCCATACCTGAAGCCGCGCGAACATCTCCTGAAAATGCACGCGCGCGCCGTGAAACGGACCGAAATGGGTCAGGAACAATGTATCCGGTTCCCACGAGAGGATGCGATCCTCGCTGCTCCGCCAGGCGTCCAAGTCGATATCAGGCGGCGGCGTCGGAGGCATGATGCAGGGGCGATCCGTGCGACGGATGCCCGCGGTGTCGCCCACGAATGCCACGCCGCAGGACCGATCGAAGAACGACACGTGATGGGACGCATGGCCGGGCGTATAGGCGACGTGCAACTCGCGGCCGGCGGCCACGATGTGTTCCTCACCTGTCAGCGACTTGATACGATCGGCAGGGACCGGGATGAAATCGCCCCAAAGCCGGTCCATGTCGGCGCCATAAAGGCGCCCGGCACTGGCCAGCAGTTTCGACGGATCGATCATGTGCGGCGCGCCGCGTTCGTGCACGTAGACGTCGATGGAGGGATTCTCGCGGACGAGCGCTCCGGTGACGCCGGCATGATCCAGGTGGATGTGGGTCAGGAGAATCTGCCGGATGTCGCGGACGGCCATGCCTTTCCGCGCCAGCGCAGCCGCGAGGTTCTCGTGTGTTGTCGATGGGCCCGGGTCGATCAGCGCGACTCCTGAGGAGCCGTGCAGCACGGCGGTCGCGATGATCTCCGGAACGCCCAGGAAGTTCAGATCGACATAGTCCAGGCCGGCGGCGAGCGTCTGCATAACTGAACCCGATCTTATATCCCGGCCGGGACGCCGTCCCATCTCGTTGGTGTGCCCGCATGAGGACCGCTGCTGCTAAAATCGAAGCAGACGAATGGCCGGAACCGACCGTCGGACAGATAACGAGGTACTCGAACGCACCAGGCAGGAGACGAAAAAGCCTGACCTCTATAAGGTCGTGCTGCTCAACGACGATTACACGACGATGGACTTCGTCGTCGAGGTCCTGGAATCGATCTTTCACAAGCAGCCGGCCGAAGCGTTCCGGATCATGATGATGGTGCACACACAGGGCAAGGGCTTGTGCGGCGTCTACCCGTTCGAAGTCGCGGAAACGAAAGTCGGGGCGGTTGTCGAGTCGGCTCGCGCAAACGGCTTCCCGCTCCGCGCGGCGATGGAACCGGAGTGAATCTTTTCGCGAGTTCGCGGTTCGCGGTCCGCGACGATCAGGATCGATCATTGAGAATTACGAATAGCCATTAGGTATTCAATTGTTTAGTCAGGCTTTAGAAATCGTACTCACGGTCGCCTATCGCGAAGCGACGTCCCGGCGCCATACGCACTTGACGCTCGAGCATCTGCTGTACGCGTTGGCGCACGATCAGGACGGCGAGCGCATTCTCGCCGCATGCGGCGCAGATCTGCCGCAGCTGCGGCGCGATCTCGATAAGTACCTGAAAGAGTCGGTCGAACAGTTCGGCCGCGGGCAGCAGAAGGAGCCCGAGCAGACGCTGGCTTTCCGCCGCGTGCTGCAGACGGCCGTGTTGCACGTGCAGAGCGCCGGACGCCAGGAGGTTCAGTCGGGAGACGTTCTCGCCGCCACCCTGCAGCAGAACAAGTCGTATGCGGCACAACTGCTGGCCGACCAGGGAATCACGCGGCTCGACGTGCTCGAGTACATCACCCACGGCATCAGCAAGGTGCCCTCGAGCAGCGGCAGTTCCGGCGGCGATCCGACCAGTGACGACGCGGAAGCCGGGCAGGGTGAACGCGGTACGGCGACGGCACGCGATCCCCTCTCCGCGTATGCGATGAACCTGACCGACCGGGCCCGCGCGGGCGAGCTGGATCCCCTGATCGGCCGCACCGACGAATTACAGCGAACGATCGAAATCCTTTGCCGGCGGCGTAAGAACAATCCGGTGTTCGTCGGAGATGCCGGTGTCGGCAAGACGGCACTGGCCGAGGGACTCGCAACGCGTCTGCTGAGCGAGGACGTTCCCGATCTCCTGGAAGGCGCCGAGGTGTTTTCACTCGACACCGGCGCGCTGCTCGCGGGCACGCGGTTCCGCGGCGACTTCGAGGAGCGGTTCAAAGCGGTCATCAACTCGCTGTCGAAGCGGCCGATGCCGATCCTCTTCATCGACGAGATTCATTCCACCGTCGGCGCCGGGGCCACGACGGGTGGCACGATGGATCTGGCGACGATGATCAAGCCGATCCTGACCGCCGGCCAGCTTCGCGTCGTGGGGTCGACGACGCACGAAGAGTTCAAGCACATCGAGAAGGATCGCGCGCTGGCGCGGCGGCTTCAGAAGATCACGATCGATGAGCCGTCCACCCAGGAGACGGTCAAGATTCTGCAGGGCTTGCGATCGCGGTACGAGGGCCATCACCGCGTGCACTACACCGACGAAGCACTCGAGGCGGCGGCAAAGCTCGCCGCCCGGCATCTGCGCGATTACAAGCTGCCCGACAGTGCGATCGATCTGATCGACGAAGCGGGCGCCAAGATGCGGTTGAAGACGAGCGCGACGCGCGCGACCGACTCGGAGACCCCGGCGCCGGCCGAAATCGGGGCCGAGCACATGGAAGAAGTTGTCGCGCGGATGGCGCGCATCCCGGCGAAACAAGCGTCATCTTCCGACAAGGACCGGCTGAAAGGACTCGAAGAGTCGCTTGGCCGGG
>Ga0222622_10001199_pt1 | contig 10450 bp, 11 predicted proteins | sample PLM2_5_b1metaG_FD_177335 | JGI IMG/M metagenome (GOLD analysis project Ga0222622, IMG submission 177335) | Groundwater sediment microbial communities from an aquifer in East River, Colorado, USA - PLM2_5_b1 | ecosystem: Environmental > Terrestrial > Soil > Riparian zone | place: USA: East... | reverse complement strand
GGCAGACGACACTTTCATGATCTGGGCAAGTTGGTTCTTGCTTTGGTGATGGTCTGGGCATATTTCAATTTTTCACAATTTCTGATCATCTGGTCCGGCAACTTACCAGAAGAGACAGGGTGGCTATTAACCCGAATGAAAGGCGGATGGGGCTATATCGGTATAGCTCTGATCGTGTTCCACTTCGCGTTTCCGTTCCTTGTGCTCCTACAACAGGATTTCAAACGACGGGCAAAGTGGATAGCCACGTTGGCTATTTTTATTCTGTTAATGCGGCTTGTTGATATGTTTTTTATGATCGGGCCGAGCAATCGTATTGTCACATACGGATGGGCACAGGGAACATTTTATATAAGTTGGTTGGACATTGTGGCTCCCGTAGCGGTCGGAGGTATCTGGTTGTGGTGGTTTTTTGGGGAATTAATGAAACGTCCTTTAGTGCCCCTTAAAGATCCGTATCTGGAAGGAGCCATAGAACACGGGCACGGACATTGACCGAAAGGTGGTTGGCGCCGGAGAATTAAAATAAAGGTATGTCATCTGCAAAACGTGATAACGATGCGGTAGGCTTGGACAGGCCCTATGAAGAGAATGAGATCCGTCTAAAAGGTATTCTCGGATTTGCGGTCGGCCTGGTGCTGCTTATCATCATCACTTTCGGGTTGATGTTGCTATTCCTGAATGTTTTGAAAGACGATGCGCGAAAGAGCGCCGATGCACCGAATCCGTTGGCGTTGAGCGATAAAGAAAAGCTTCCGCCCGAACCGCGTCTCCAGCTGGGCCCCGGGTTTGGCGTGGATTCAGAGAAGGGGCGAATTAATCTCGAGTTGCAGGCTCCGCAATCTGAATATCGTGAATTGAAAGCCCAGTGGGACAAGATGTGGAAACATGGGCTTAAGGACCAGAAAACGGGTGTGGTTACAGTTACGCCCATAGAGGAGGCAAAAGCACGATTTTTGGCTCAAAACGTTAAGGCAAAGAGCGGACCTGAGGCCGACGAATTCTACAACAGTTCACGGTCTTACATGTCTGATGCGAGCGCAGGCAGAATGGCGTCTGAAAAGAGAAGATAATTGTTCCTATGATCATGAAAGTGTGGAAAAGATCCCGTTTTGAATTATGGACTATCATTCTGCTCGTGTGCCTCATAGCTTGCCCGCCCGTGTATTCCCAAAAGGGCGAACACTACAATTCGCCGCTTTATTCACCGCGAACGTACGATCCATCGGCATCAGTAACAACGGGATTGCCCGATGCCTTAACGACAATTGGCATCGAGCAAAAGCTGGGTGAGCAATTACCGCTCGAGACCGAGTTGAAAAACGAAGATGGCAGTGCCGTTAAGCTCGGTGACTATTTTAACCACCGCCGCCCGGTCGTCCTTGCTCTGGTCTATTACGAATGCCCTATGCTTTGCAACCAGGTTTTGAACGGCCTCACGGGTTCGCTAAAGGGCATCTCGCTGGATGCGGGTAAGGATTTTGACGTTGTCGCCCTGAGTTTCGACGCTCGCGAAAACGACAGGCCTGACCTGGCTAAAGGCAAAAAGGCTAGTTATGTCGAACGATATGGCCGCTCTGGTTCTGAGAACGGCTGGCATTTTCTGACCGGCACTCAGGAGGCTATTGAAAAGATCACTTCAGCTGCGGGCTTCAATTTCAAGTGGGATGAGAAGAGCGAACAGTTTGCCCATGCGGCCGGTGTAATGATAGTCACTCCGTCCGGAAAGATGTCTCGTTACTTTTACGGTATTGATTATGCTCCCCGGGACATTAAGTTCGGCTTGATGGAATCGGGTGAAAACAAGGTAGGTAATCCGGCCGAGAAACTGCTTTTGTATTGTTATCATTACGATCCCGCAACGGGTAAGTATGGCTTTGCAATATTAAATATTATACGTTTGGGTGGCGTGGCAACTCTGATGGGGTTAGGGGCGATGGTTTTCGTGTTTTGGCGAAGAAATAAGAAGAAAGAACCGGTCGGCACTGGTGACCAGGATGTGTAGGGCGAACGGCAATTGTCGCGGGTCGCATTAGAGATTATGCAGGATACTAGTTGGGTACCATTATGGCCGGAACAGGCTTCGACCTTCGCGTGGCAGGTCGATGTTCTATATATTTACCTGATTCTGATCAGCATAGCTTTTTCGATCCCGATCGTCGTTGCCGTCTTTGTTTTTGCCATCAAATATAGGGAAACCGAGAAATTTGCGACACCTGAGGAAATGCACGGATCGATGGTCCTCGAGACCGTTTGGTCGATCATTCCATTTGTAGTCTCAATGACGATCTTTCTTGGCGGAGCTATAGTCTACTTTAATCAATTCAACCCGCCTGACGATGCGATGGAGATCTACGTCGTCGGTAAGCAATGGATGTGGAAGATCCAACATGAAACAGGGCAACGGGAGATAAACGAACTGCACGTGCCGGTCGGCCGGAAGATAAAATTGACGATGACTACCGAGGATGCGCTTCATGACTTTTTCATCCCGGCTTTCAGGACCAAGGCGGATGTCGTGCCGGGACGCTACACATACATTTGGTTCGAGCCGACAAAACCTGGCAAATATCACCTATTTTGTGCTGAATACTGCGGCCTAAACCACTCCGGCATGGGCGGTTGGGTTTATGTGATGGAACAGCGAGATTTTGACAATTGGCTTAGCGGCAATGTTTCCGGCCAGACACCAGTTGAGGAGGGACGTGACCTTTTTACCAATAAACTGGGGTGTGCGTCGTGTCATGCGGGCGGCCCACAGCAGAGGGGAGCTAAACTAGAGGGCGTGTTCAATACGGACGTAAAACTCGTTGGAGGGACGACGGTTAAGGCTGATGAGCAGTACATCCGCAATTCGATACTCAATCCGACATCACAGATAGTCGAGGGATATCAGCCCATAATGCCGACTTTCAAGGGGCAGGTTACCGAAGAGCAGTTAAATTCATTGGTGGCGTACATAAAATCGTTGACTCCGGGAGCTTCGACCGCCACAAGTACCAGCGCTCCAGCAACGGAAGCGGGTACAGCTAATACGGCTCCTGCTAGTACTACGGCACCTAGAAAGACTGATCGCGGAAAGACCGCTGCTCCGGGTAGTAATCCGAATACACCGAATAACGGTAGTAGATAGAAATAAGAGTATGCAAACGCAAGATGCAATAGCACCCGATTATACCGAAAGGCCAAAACTGAATTATCTAAACAATGGCTGGACCGTGAAGTCATGGCTGTTGACAAAGGACCATAAACGCATCGCAATCATGTACCTGGTGACTGTCTCTGCGTTTTTCTTGATGGGCGGTATTCTTGCAGCATCGATACGGCTTGAGCTTCTCACGCCAGCAAGTGATCTGTTCGAATCGGGAACTTACAACAAGGTCTTTACGGAACACGGCATCCTGATGATCTTTTTTTTCCTGATACCGTCCATTCCTGCGATTCTCGGTAATTTCTTTATTCCTATAATGATCGGCGCCAAGGACCTGGCCCTGCCGCGCATTAACTTGATCAGCCTATATATTTACTGGATAGGCGGTGCGCTGGTTCTATGGGCATTAATGCAGGGTGGCGTAGATACCGGCTGGACTTTTTACACGCCATACAGCACAACATTTTCGAACACGTATGTAATGGCGGTCGGTGTCGGTATCTTTATCAACGGTTTTTCTTCGATCCTGACGGGACTTAATTTTATAGTCACTATCCATACGATGAGGGCACCCGGAATGACCTGGTTCCGACTGCCGCTGTTTGTTTGGGCCCATTATGCGGTGAGTTTGGTCATGATCTTGGGTACGCCCGTGGTAGCCATCACACTGCTGTTGGTTGCGATCGAGCGGTTTGCCCGCGTCGGCATATTCGACCCGTCAATCGGTGGCGATCCTATTTTATTCCAGCATTTGTTTTGGTTTTACTCGCATCCCGCCGTTTATATTATGATCTTGCCCGGAATGGGCGTGATCAGCGAGCTTATTTCGAATTTCTCGCGAAAAAAGATCTTTGGCTACGAATTTATTGCCTTTTCAAGCATTGCGATCGCTGTCTTCGGATTTCTGGTCTGGGGACATCATATGTTCGTTAGCGGCCAGTCGATGTATGCAGGAATGGTTTTTTCGTTCCTGACGATGGTTGTCGCGGTTCCGTCGGCCATTAAGATGTTCAACTGGACCGCCACCCTTTACCGCGGCTCGGTTTCGTACGACACACCAATGCTATACGCCATCGGTTTCCTGGGCCTTTTCCTAATTGGTGGCCTTACAGGGCTCTTCCTCGGTGCGATGGGTTTAACGGTCCACCTCACCGATACATATTTTGTTGTCGCTCATTTTCATTATGTGATGGTCGGCGGCCAGGTGATCGCTTACTTGGGCGGCATACATTATTGGTGGCCCAAGATGACCGGCAAAATGTATTCGGAATTTTGGGGCAAGATCTCGGCTATGCTGGTGTTCGTCGGGTTCAACCTAACGTTTTTCCCGCAGTTCATACTGGGTTATCAGGGAATGCCGCGGCGATATGCCTCTTATCCTGAGGAGTTTCAGGTACTCAACATCTTTTCGACGGCGGGAGCTTCCGTGTTAGGTATCGGTCTGCTGATGCCGGCCGTTTACCTGTTCCATTCCCTGATCTATGGCAAAGACGCGGGCGACAACCCCTGGATGCATCCGGGCCTGGAGTGGCGGACAACTTCGCCGCCTCCAACGGAGAATTTCGAAGTGATGCCAGTGGTCACCTGGGAGGCATATGAGTTTGGCGAAGAGAGCGGACTCGATATCGAAGGTGCAAGGCAGCGTGAGGCGATGAAGGTATAAATTCTCGGTAGGCTGTTATCAACGAAAATAATGTCGGCACACACTTACTCGAATAAGTTTGTTTATCATGAGCCTGGTCTTCAACATCAGTTTGAAGACATGGGGCAGCAGGAAGAAAGCGTCTCCATTGGAATGTGGATGTTCCTCGTCCAGGAGATAATGTTCTTTGGCGGGCTGTTTACGGTTTACCTCGTATTCCGTTCAAAGTACCCAATGGCTTTTGCCGCCGGCAGTAATCATCTGGACGCTTTTTGGGGCGGCCTCAACACCATCGTACTTATCGTCAGCAGTCTGACGATGGCCCTGACCGTATATTACGCTCAGATCAGCAAGCGAAATATGCAGGTCATCATGATCATGCTGACAATGGCTTTTGGGGCAACTTTTCTTGGTGTCAAAGCGATCGAGTATACCGACAAATATAACCACGGATTTGTTCCTGTTACGGGATGGAACAAAGTGGTACGCCCCGGTGCGGCAGCTGAGCATGAGGAGTTAGCCGAGAATAAGCCGTGCTATGAGCATGCTCATGGCGAGGAACATGCCTATGTTAACCCTCGCGGCGAGTTTCAGTGGACGGATTGTTCACTGGCAAAACAGGCACTTGATCACAACTATCTCACAAATGCCGAAAAGATAGGCTATTTTTCAAATGGCGAGATCGACGCGAATAAGTTTCGGGACAAGGTCCGAATATTTTTTTGGATCTATTTTGTAATGACGGGGCTACACGCCCTTCATATGGTTGTCGGACTTGGACTTATGACGTGGCTGCTCTGGACGGCATTCAAGGGCCGCTACAACATGGAATATTATATGCCGGTCGAGATGTCGGGACTTTACTGGCACTTTGTCGACATCGTTTGGATCTTTTTGTTCCCGCTGCTTTATTTGCTGGGGAGGCACTTTTTACACGGATAGCGAAATAATGTCACACAGCGAAGAAGAATATCATCAACTACATATGAACATCCCGAAGTACATAGGGGTGTTCCTGGTCCTCATAGTAGGGACTGTACTCACATATTTCGCCGCCACGGTCGATATGGACCGGATCTTTCCCGGCGCAAATACGCTGGTAGCTCTGCTCATAGCTTTTACTAAGATGTCGTGTGTCATGCTGTTTTTCATGCATGTGTATTGGAGTCCGCGGATGATATGGCTGGGGGCCGTCGCGAGCTTTTTCTGGCTGGCGATCATGTTTGCGTACACCATGCAGGACTATCTGACGCGGCCTTCCGGCGTGTTTGCAGGCTAGGCCGGAACCATTGGTATATTTACGCGGAACGGAGGCTAAATATTGTCTCGTTCCGCGTATTTTGTTGATTAGGATATCAACTTTCGGCGTGTTAATATTTTCGACTTGGTGAACGCTTACCCCACTGTCTTGCCGGACAACGGCCTTGTCAATTTACGCCATCAGAAAAAGATGCAAGTTCTCAGTTCAAAGGTTTTGCGAGCGGCTGTATATGCGGTTTTGTCTCTTCCCATACTTTTTGGGGGATGCGGGATAAAGACCAACGATACGACGCCGCGATTGCTTAAAACTGAGAATGCTGCTGCCGCTGACCTGATGAAAGAGGTCAACCGTTTTGCACAAGTAAATTCCATGCGGGCCAAGATGTATTTCAAATTTGAGGACAATTCGTTTGCAGAGTTTGGGAACAAAGAGGTCTACCGCCAGGCCGACGGTGAGGTCGTTGTCCAGCGTCCGGCAAAGATACTGTTAAAGGTGCAGGTGCCAATTATAAAATCAGACGTCGCGCAGATGACGTCTGATGGTGAATCTTTCCGCGTCGCCGTGCTGCAGGACGGCGGCTCCGGTAAATATAAGAAGTTTCTAAAGGGCACAAACAGCGCCGATTATTCCAGGCTTCAAAAAAGCTTTAACGTGGCCGAGCCGGCCCATAGCCAGGCTGCAAAGGAAAACGTCAACGCCTTTGCCAATCTTCGGCCACAGCATTTCACCGATGCAATGCTTGTTCGGCCGACCAACGAGGCGTACGTCTACACCCAGAGCACAATATTCCAGATCGAGGAAGATCTTTCGGCCAATAAAAAGTCTCCACTGCGAAAGGTGATGCGGGGATATTACCTGCTCGACGAGTTTGAAAAGCAGCCCGACGGCGTTCTCAAGATAATGCGTCGGTTCTGGTTTGACCGGGTAGGTGGAATCCGTCTTGCCCGCCAGCAGATATTCGACCTGAAGGGCGAGATCGAGTCGGACATTGTTTATGGCAAAGAGGGCGACCTGACAGAGACGGACCAGTATAAAAATTTGCCGCTCGAGATCACAGTCACACGTCCGAAAGAAAAATATTCAATGAAGTTGACCTATCAGACGCCCTCGGCTGTAACGATCGGGAACGCATTTCCGGATGCCGCTTTTATACTGCAAAACTCATGGAATCTTGAAGAGATCGATCTCGATAAAAAGCTTCGCGATGCGGTCGCCGCTCAGACCCCCGAGCCCCAGGAGACCGGCGGAACGCGCTTTCAGTAGATGTACCATGAAACCGATCCTTCGCACCGTTGATCTAAAAAAATCCTATAAGATCGGAAAGCTGGACGTGCCGGCACTTCGTGGACTTTCGTTTGAGGTAGGCGAGGGGGAATTTGTCGCTATCATGGGTCCGTCCGGTTGCGGCAAATCTACGCTCTTGCATTTGCTTGGCGGCCTTTTAAGTCCGACGAGCGGCAGTATACTGATCGACGGCGAGGACCTGGCAAAAGTCTCAGATGCTCGCCGCACTGACATTCGCCGGCGAAAGATCGGATTTGTTTTTCAGCGGTTCAACCTATTTCCGACCCTCTCCGCTGAGGGTAATTTGAAGCTCGCCGAAAAGATACATACCGGCAACGGCAGCAAGAACTCTGACCGCCGGCGTGAGGTTTTGCGGCTGCTGAAACTAGAGGATAAGATGCACCATAAGCCGCTCGAACTTTCGGGTGGCGAGCAACAGAGAGTGGCCCTGGCCCGGGCGATCGTGAACGGTCCCGCCATTATTTTGGCGGATGAACCCACGGGGAACCTGGACACCGAGAATTCGAAGATCGTTCTCGAAATGTTTCGCGAGCTAAACGAGAAATTTGGCCAGACGATAATTATGATCACGCACAATCCTGAGGCCGCAGCCGCCTGCTCGCGTACCATCCAAATGCGTGACGGGCATATTGTGGATCAATGAAAAATATTATCAACTGGAGTTACGAGCGGGGCACCTGGCAGTACGATGTTTTGTGCCTGCTGATAATCGCTTTCATTTTTCTGACCCCAAAGGCCTGGTTCGTAAAAGTTGCATCAATTGCAACCCAAACGGTAGCAACCGTCGTCGAAACAGGAGATTGCGGCTGCGATGCTCCTATTCGGGAGCAATGGCGAGCCGCAATTTGGAGTTTTTATGAATAAATTGCTACGCGTAACCCTGATGGCTATTGGTTTGAGTGTGTTAATTTCTGTCGTTTCGGTCGCGGAAACGAATGCTCAGGTGCTGAATGAGATCTTGCGCCGGATGGATGTAAACAACAAGGCCCTGCAATCACTGACCGCATCGCTGACGATGGTCAAAACTAACACGCAGCTTAACGTATCTGATACTACGACGGGCACCACCAGCTATCTTCCAAAATCAAAACTGACCGGCGGCAAGCTGTATATCCGCATCGACTGGACAAGACCCGTCGAGGAACAGATCTCAGTCATCGGCGACGCATACGAGCTTTACCGGCCGCGGCTCAACCAGGTGATCGTAGGCAAGACAAATAACGCTAAAAACAACGCATCTGTCGGCGGAGCTCTCGGGTTTATGAGCATGTCCAAGGAACAGCTGCGTGCCAATTACGACGTGGTGTACATCGGTGAAGAGGGCATAAACGGAGGAGTAACGACATGGCACCTCCAATTGACGCCCAAGACGCCTCAGAGTTACAAGATCGCTGATCTATGGGTCGACGGTGACGGCATGCCGCGGCAGGCCAAAGTTACCGAACAGAACAACGATACGACCACTGTCCTGTTGTCCAATATTCAGAAGAACGGCACCATCCAAACAAAGATCTTTAAGTTGAATTATCCCGGTTCGGTTAAAAAGATAAAGGCATAAACCTAAACTTGGAGGGGAATAACATGCGCGGAAAATACGGTCGAGTTCTGTTAACAATGGCACTAGGGGTGGCCATAATTTATGGTCTAGCCATCCAAACGAGCGCCCAAACTCCTGTCGGTAAAGTGTTGCGGCGGATGGAAGTGCATAACAATGCCCTGCAATCGCTGAAGGCAGATGTGACATTGGTCAAATACGATGCGGCCTTAAAGGTAACCGATACGACTATCGGCGAAACCACCTATGTTCCCGAGACCAAGAAACAAAAGCTGCTGATGCGTTTGGACTGGAAAACAGAGAATGGCCGCCTCAAGGAAGACAGCATAGCCATTAAAAATGGAAAGTTCACTTTATATCAGCCCCAATTACATCAGGTCACAACTGGCCCGATCCGAAAAGGCAAAGGAAATCAAGATGTAAACACTGTCTTCGGCTTCATGACGATGCCACAGAATGAACTTAAGGCAAAATACGGTTTGGTTTATCAGGGCGAAGAGAAAGTGAAAAGCGGACAGATGACGTGGCATCTGGAACTGACGCCGAAAGTGAAAATGAGTTACAAATCAGCCGATCTTTGGGTAGATCCGGACGGAATGCCTGTACAGGTCAGGTTGGTTGCGCCGAATAACGATACTACGACCATCCTGCTTTCAAACCTGCACAAGAACGAAACTATTCAAACGTCGATCTTCGACATCAAATACGATAAGAAGAAGGTCAAAGTCGTACCAAGATAGCTGAATACGGCTCGGCGGCTTTTGTGTCTGCATAGGCCTCTGCGTTGAAGTTACGTTCATGCAGAGGCTGCAGAGTTTTACGCGGACGGTCTCGGCCGGCGATCCGTTTGAAAACGCCCATTCCACGCCTTATAATCTACAGTTTGTTTACCGGCCCCGGTTTTTGACTATGCCAAAGGCGAGCAGTTTCAGCAGATTCACACGCGGTGTCAGGCACACCGTGCGGGCGTTTGCCTCGACAAAACATCCTGTCCTGGTGCACATCGTCCCGATGCGCCGCTGTAATCTTGCGTGCACCTATTGCAACGAATACGACAAGACGAGCGACCCGGTAGCTATCGACGTAATGCTCGAGCGTATCGATAAGCTGGCGGAATTTGGCAGTTCGGTCATCACCATCTCAGGCGGGGAACCGATGATGCACCCTGAGATCTATGACATCATCGCCCGCATCCGGCATCACGGGATGATCGCGGGGCTGATCTCGAATGGTTATTATTTCCAGCCCGAAAAGGTCAAAAAGCTGAACGAAGCGGGGCTCGATTACCTGCAGATCTCGATCGACAATGTCACGCCTGATGATGTGTCTAAGAAGAGCCTCAAGGTCCTCGACAGCAAACTCATCAACCTGCGTGACTACGCAAAGTTTAAGGTAAACATTAACTCAGTTGTGGGCGGCGGTGTCGCAAACCCTGATGAGGCGCTGATAATCGCCAACCGTGCCCGTGAACTGGGATTTTCCTCAACCGTTGGCGTCATCCACGATGGCGACGGCCTGCTCAAAGGACTTACACCC
>Ga0222622_10001196_pt1 | contig 10460 bp, 12 predicted proteins | sample PLM2_5_b1metaG_FD_177335 | JGI IMG/M metagenome (GOLD analysis project Ga0222622, IMG submission 177335) | Groundwater sediment microbial communities from an aquifer in East River, Colorado, USA - PLM2_5_b1 | ecosystem: Environmental > Terrestrial > Soil > Riparian zone | place: USA: East... | reverse complement strand
CTGCTCCATACGACGGTTTGATCATGGCACCGCCTCGCTGCCTCCGGCGTCGTGAACCGATGTCGCCCAGCGTCCTCTCGAGGTCACTGCGGACAGTGCAGTAGACCGAGACGTCCGCGATGTGACCCGCGACATCGGCGAGCCAACCCAGAGATCACCGAGCAGGATGGCGAGGATGGCTTTGGGCAGCGGGGAGGGACTCCTGGTTCCGAGGATAGTGCTAGACGACACCAAGGCCAAACCTGGCTGGCCGTCTTTTCGACGAGCGCCAGGCCGATGCGTGGCTACTCGATCACCTCCTGCCCGAGAAGGAGATCCTCCCCCTGCTTGCCTTGCCGGGTCTCCGTCTCTCGCGCCTCGCTGAGGAGGCCCTGAGACGGCGGGCTCGTGCCCCCAGGCCGCTACGGCTTTCGAACGACGGTTACCGTGAGACTGAACTGGACTACGTCGTCGGGATCGACGCCCGGGATCCCGAAGTCACCGGCGGTGCCAGTGTCGGTCGGCGTGGTGCAGATCATCTGAGCCTGCTTGTGCTGACCCTTCCCCTTCCCCTTCGCCTGGAAGAAGGAAAAGAGCGTCTCTCCGGTCGTGAGATCGACCAGCGTGCCCGAGAAGCTCGTCGGGATGAAGTGATCCCCGCCCGAGATCGTTCCCACGCCCCAAGCGACAGCGTTGTCGTTGTTCGTGCTGGTGACTGTGATCGGGATCGCGATCCCGCCGCAGATCAAAGTGTCCTGCGTCCGCTGTGCCGCCGCCGTTCCCGAAAAGACGATCGAGACAGCCACGGCCGCAATGGCCACGACAAGTGAGCGCCGCATGTTCCTCTCCCTCCCTCGGACTCCCGGCCCGGCTTCCCCGAACCGGCACGATGAAAGCCAAGTCTACGATCCCACCGGGAGCCTCGCGGCCCCAACGAGTAGGCCGATTTCGGCGCATGTTCGAGGCCGCCGCCCTTCCGCAAGCGGGCTCCGTCCTCGCTCGGCTGCTCGGGCGAAACGCCCGCCTTGAAAGGACGATTCCTCCCGTACTAGCCTGCCTTGGTTACCGACGGGGAGGGGTCGCAATATGAAGAAGCTTACGATCGGTGCAGTCGTCACGCTTTCGCTCGTACTGGTCACCTCGGCCGGTGCCGCGGTCTTCACGATCCACGGCGACTGGAGAATGGGATCATTCAAGGTGAAGCGGGACGGGATACTTCGCGGGGCGATCGATGCGTTTGGGCCAACCGGTAGCCGAGACCAAAACGGAGAGGTCTGCACAGTCCGCTGGCCACGTCATGGCCTCAAGATCGTCTTCTACAACCTTGGGCGGGTTGAACCGATGCAAGCCAGCCAATGGATTCTTCTCCAACACCCGAGCAAGAGGGCCGCACTGGAAGACGGATCGGCACCTCGCGATCGGCGATCGCAAGCGTCGCCTCAAGAACTTGTATCCCGGCGCCGAGTTCCATGGAGCGATGCATAACTTCTGGCCGTCGGGATGGTGGCTCGTCAAGCGGACTTCTCAGTTCGGTTCGGGTGGTTCCTATCCGGGTGACTGCTCGCGCACATCCACGATCATCGAGTGGCCGCTTTCCACGTGCGGTACCCGGCCGGGGGTGACTGAGAGCCCCCGAGTTGGCTACGCGCCAGCGGTAGTATCGCTCGTGTACTCTGCCGGCGTTGTCTGCGGAAGTAAGGGGTCTATCGCTGGGGCGTCTCCGAAGGTGTGCTGGCGCGTTGGCCGGTATCTCGGTTGGCGCATCCGTTTATCGGCGGGTGGTTGCGAGGAGACGGCTGTCGCCTGAAGCACGGGGCTTCCTCGTTCGGGTTCGTGTCGACAAGGAACTGGTTGAAGACCTCGTCGACTTCGTACGCGCACTACAGGGTCGCGCCGTACTCGAAGGCGAAAATACGCTCTCGGTTCCTCTTGCTCGAGGCGCGTCGAGGATGGACGTCTATCGCGATCTGCGCGCCGCGTTGGACAAATGGGAGCTGCGACATCCTGGAGTCCGTGTCTCGATTTTGGACGGAGAGGACGACTTCATCGCTGACGGGCCGCCCCATGACTCGTCTGCGAGAGGATCGCGAGGCTCTTCTCCGCTGGTCGCGGGACGAGTAGAACTCAGCGCCATGCCCAAGGCCCTCGATAACGGCCGGCGCGCCCGCGCACCCTCCTCCGCGCCGTCGTCGCTCGGCTGCTCGGACGGATCCCTGGAAGCGCCAAGAACGCCGCCGTCTGCCTGACCCAAGATCAGCCCAGCTTCGTCCAGGGCTCGCTAGTCAAGATCGTCTCTGCGACCCGGTCGGCGCACTGGTTGTCCACGGTCGTGATTCGGAGGGTGCCGCCTTGAACTTGATAGGAGTAGGTGTTGTCGAAGAACTGCTCATCGCCACTTGCAGCGCACTCCTCCCGCAGCAGCTTCAGCTCATTGCCTTGAACCTCGAGCGTAGGCCCCTCTAATTGCCCAAGCTCCGGATTGACGATCGAGAGCACCGGGCCGTTGTCCGTGCCTCCGGTTTGAGCGATTACGAGTTGCCACTTCGTCGCTGCGTTCTTCAGCTCCTCCGGTGCATTTGCGGGGACGTCAGCTGCCTTGAGCGTGGTCGCCCAAGTTCCGAGAAGCTCGGGAGGAATGGCTCCCGCGGTCGACGCTTCGCTGCCTGTTCCGGCAGAGGTGGCGGTTCCGGCCGTGGTGGCTGTCGATCCGCCACACGCGGAGGCGCTCGACGCGACCAAGCCCGCGAGAATGCACACCGAAGCGAGTTGAAACAGCCGCACACGCGACCTTAGGCCATCAAGGCAGGCCTAGGCAACCCACGTTTGTGGGCCGTCGTCGCTCGGCTGCTCGGGCGGAAGCCTACGTGGGACCTTCCCGCTCCAAAGATAGGCCCCTCGGCCGGTCGACGTCCCTTTCCGCTGGGCCAATCGCGTTGAGTGCGCAGTTAGAAACCCGGCGCGGTTTGCCAAGCAGCGAGCGAAGTCGAAAGCGATGAGCTAGATGGGTTTCTGGCGCGCTTCGAACCGCTGGTGGCAAACGTAGTGCCTACGTCACTCGACAGTGGCCGCCGCTCCCCGCGGAAGCTCCTACGCGCCGTCGTCGCTCGGCTGCTCGGGCGGAGACCCTGAGGCGGAACGATTGCGGAGGGCGGCGTCACGGCTTAGGGTCGCCATACCACTATGCGGAGCAAGGCCACTTGGTTGATCCTCATCGCCGTCGGTGCCGTCGTCACTGCCGGTGTTGTTGATGCGGCTAGGGGCTCCTCTTCGACTCCCGAAGCAGCCCAGGCTGGCGAGCATTCAGCGACGACGGCTGTGGCTGAGCCGCCCCCGCCGCCTCCTCCACCTCCTCCGGGTGAGCCCGCACCTATCGCAGGCCAGGGATATGCCAAGGTCTTCGGGGACGAGTTCGACGCCGCGCTCGATCCGGCCGTGTGGACGATGAAGCAGTTTTGGGAGGACGAGCCCCGCGTCGGAGCAGTTGTGGTCTCGGACGGCACGGTGAAGATCTCTAACAAGCGCCCCTACCTCGGAGACCAGTCCCTCACCACGGGGCCGTACTGGTTCGGCGACCCCGTGAAGCGCTCGTGGATGTTCGGTTACTTCGAGGCGCGTATGAAGTTCACGGACGCGAAGGGATCGTGGCCCGCCTTCTGGATGCTCTCGAAGGCGCACGCCACGGCCAACTGGCCCAACTGCCAGGAGCCCGACCTCAACTTCGAGCTCGACATCATGGAGTACCAGGGCGACGAGCCGACGCAGTTCTACGGCACCGAGCACCGCAACACGGGCGACGTTTGCGGGACGCCGGACTCTACAAACTCCGTGTTCACGAACCCCGGCGCCCTCGCCGGCGTCTGGCACACGTTCTCCGTGAAGTGGACGGCCACCGATCTGACGTGGTACGTCGACGACGTCCAGCAGGGCGCTCCTCAGCCGCTCCTCGACTCGGGCGACCAGCAGATGTACATCGCTCTCTCGATGCAGGCCTGCGGGTGGGACTCGACCAACGCCTGCGATGCGGCGACTCCCGATCCGCTCGTCACCGAGGTTGACTGGGTTCACGTCTGGCAGAAGTGAATGGCAATCGCGTTCGGCGGCACGAGGTACGGCGGAACGCTGCGGAAGGGCGGCGGCGGGTCTCGAGCAGGCTGCTGAGGTTCTTGTCCGGTTGGCGCGTGAGAACGGGAAGTAGCTACGGGCTTAGCTGTGGGGTAGAAAGGACAAGGGAGCCGAGCGCAGGACTGACCCATCTCTCCGTGACCCGGGGACGAGAGTCCTTCTTGACTCGGCTCCCATCTACCTGAGAGTCGAGACGTGCCGGGTTTCTTGCGCATCTCTGGTGAGCGGCGGGTCGAGCGCCGTTCGGCTTGCGGAAGGGCGGCGGGGAGTTACGGATGCCGCTCGGCCAGCGCATCGCGCACATGCGCCCAGAAGGGCGCCGTGGCGTTCTCGATCCTCGTGACGAGCTCTTCGTGAGCGCGTTCGACGTTCTCCCCGAGGTGGAAGCGTGCAAGGCCCGAGTCCCAGCCACCTTCACGCGCATCAGCGACGTTACGAAAGATGCTGGAGAACTCGTGCAGTGGATGCCGCTGAGAAGCGAGCGCTTCGGCCGTCGCTTCGAGCTCGCGCACGGTCAAGTCGTCTACGGAGGCAAAGGCCTTGTCCAAATGCTCGTCTACCGCATCGCTCATCGCTCGACGCCCTCGAGCAGGCTCAGATTGGCGGGAGAGAGCTCTGCCTTGGTGGGCTCGGCCAGGATCTCGCGCAGCTCGCGTGCCAACTTCCCCTTCGCGTAGGCCGGCGATGCGTCCATGCCCTCCGCCAGAGCAGGGCAAGAGCCCCCAGCACTCGCTCCGAGCCGGTGAGTCGAGGGTCCGCGCTTCCGTCTCTACGGCGCAATCACGTTCGCCACGGTGTTCGAAAAACGATTAGGTGCCATCTGTGGGTCATTTCAGTCGATTCCCGACTACATACCGCGTGTCCGGGCAAGCGCTTCCCGCGAGCCCTTCGTTTCACCTGGCCGAGGGACCGAAGGCGTTCGTGAAGGCGGGCGATCACGCTCGCGCGACGGCACTTGAGTCAGGCATCAGGTGGTTGCGATGAGCGACTTCGCAAGCTGGCCGCGCTCTCGCGGCGTGAGCGACTCGAGCACGCTGCGCCGAGCAGCCAGATAATCCTCCTGGAAATCGGTCAGGCTGTCGGAATCGGGGTGGATCGCTTCGGCCTGCGCCGAGAGCCTCGCATCCAGCTCCTGGCTGCGCCAGTCGGCGAGAGTCTGGCTCAGACCGGCGAGCGTCCGGGCCGCGGGGGCCGCCCTCGCTCTCCCCCCGAGGAGAACCCCGAGGTGCTGTGCGTTCGTGACCCTCGCTCCCAGGTCGGGGATGCTGTGATCGCGCCGACAGAAGCGCACGAGACATGTCTTGATGATCGAGGTGTGATCGAAGACCTCGTGTGACACCTTCGTTCCGAGCCGGGCTGAGACCGCGAGTGCGGGCACGCGGGGCCCATAGGCGTGAAACGCCGGATCGGGGCTGTCGTCGGCGGCTCCGGGCGGCTCGACGTGGTCGAAGAAGCCACCGTGCTCATCGTATGTGAGGACGAGGAGCGTCCGCGCCCAGGCCGGGCTTCGGGCGAGCGCGTTGAAGACTCGGAGGACTAGCTCCTGTCCCGCGCGCAGGTCCGAGGGGGGATGGTCGTCGTTCGAGCTCACCGCCCCGCCGGTGTCGACGAAGTTGGGGTCGATCCAGGCGACGCCGGGCAGGTTGCCGCTCTGGGCCGCCGAGAAGAAGTCGAGCTTCGTGAACGGCGAGGAGAAGGGGCGAACGTTGTCGAGCGACTGAAAGAGGTAGCTCCGATCGATCGCCCAGAGACTCGGGAACGTCTCCGGCGTGTACCAGCGCCAGCTCACACCCGCCTTGTCCAACTTCCGGAAGAAGGAGGGGATGTCATACGTGGGTGGGCTCTTGTTGTCGCGGCTTCCGTCTGCCCGCCCGGTCACCGCGTAGAGGCGGTTTGGAAATGTCGCCCCCCGCACAGAGCAAAACCAGCGGTCGCAGACGCAATAGGTGTGGGCGAGGTAGTCGTAGATGGGAAGGTGCTCGGCGTTGTGATAGCCCATCACGACGACTGGGCGGCGTGGGGCGGCTGCGGAGCGCGTTCGCAGGTAGTTGGCAGCGAAGCCGCCATTTTGGTTTGCAAGCTGTTCGTCCACGCAGGAACCCGAGTGGCAGGGATCCTGAGCTTTCATGAGCACCGTCTGGCGGGCCCGGTAGATGCGGTGGGTCTCGCCTCGGTAGCGATTCTGCATTCCGCGCTGCAGGCCGTCTACGTCCTGTCGGCCGGCCTCGAGGCTGAGGTAGCCGAGCATGTGGTTGAAGGAACGGTTCTCGAGCATGAGCACGACGACGTGCTCGATCTCGTCGAGTGCGTTGACCGACTCGTTGAGCTCGATCTCGACCATCACTCCTCCTCAGACATCGTCGATCTCACCGAAGAGGGAACTCGGGTGCTCAAGACGGCCGCCGAACGCCGCCCCGAGCATTCCCGGTCGACCTCCCCTCGATAGAAAGCAGGACTAGCACGCTGGCATCGTCCTTGCGAGGTCTGAGGAGAACGATTACATCGAGCAAACAACACGACCCGCCGATTCGGCGCTTCGTGTCATTGCTCCTACGCGCCGTCGTCGCTCGGCTGCTCGGGCGGAAGCCAACCTAACTGCTTCTGCGTCGCCAGTGCTTTGGTTTTCGAGGGCGTCCGCCCCGGTAATAGCTTGACATTGCAAACACGCTGCTGAAACTGAGAGAAGCGACCCCGCTGCGGCCACTCCGGGGATCGCATCGCGGCGTGTACGTCCTTCTCAAGGATCCTCAACTGCTCTTCGGCCTGCAGGATTTCCTGCGCCGAACCGGTTGCGTTGCCGAACAACGGCGATCGGACGAACTCCAGGTTTACGTACCGGACGCGCCGAACCAAGAGCAAGAGCGGCGCGAGGTCAGCGTTTATCTCGCCAGCTGGCAGGCTGCCAACCCCGGTGCCGAGGCCTCTATCGTCGACGAGGAATCCGCTCAGCCCTAGAGGTGCAAGACGCTTCAGTCCGGATCGTTCCTCACGTGCGACGGCTGAGTCGGAGAAGTACGACCGGGCGGCCATTCGCTGGCACGTTCGCTTCGTCGAGGAGACGAAGAACGTCGACATCCGCGAGAGCCAAGCCGTGCTCGTCCTCCTGGCTGCGATTCCTGCCAACCGGCTCGCTGCGGTGACTTTGGCGGACCTCTTGAGCCGCCGGCGCTCATGCGAACGGATTGCTGAGGCGCTTGTCCGCTGGTCGCGGGAGGCGTAGAACTCAGACCATGCAAACCCGTCATGAGCGGCAGGCTCGAAACGAGGCGCTCTTGCGCCAGGTGAACGAGCAGATCGAACGCGTCGACCAGGCGACTCAAGAGTCGGGGCTGAGCGAAGACGCGACGTTCGAATTCTTGTGCGAGTGCGGACGGGTGAAGGGAGCTGACGTCAGCTGCGAGGAGCACGTCGAGATGACGCTCGCCGAGTACGAGGACGTGCGCTCGCAGGACGACCGCTTTGCGCTGGTCCCTGGACACGAAACACCGGAACTCGAGCAAGTCGTGTGGCGAACTGAGAAGTACGTCATCGTCGACAAGAAGCCGGAAGCCGAGCCGTTCGTCGAGGGCGATCCTCGCGGCGCGCCTTCGGGCTAGGTTTGTTGCGCACTTCCCTCGACAACGGCCGGCGGCTCGCCGCGCAAGCTCCTGCGGGCAGTCGTCGCTCGGCTGCTCGGGCGGAAAACCTAGTACAGCCGAGCCGTGAAGCCACGCGGCTCGTGTGTGTGGGCAGCGAGCAGGCGCGCGGGCGCGGATTGTCTCGTGCCGGCGCGGGCTAGAGCGTCCCTGCGAGCCACTTGTCGCCTGGGCGCGATCGGCGTAGAACTCTCCCATGACCACTCAAGAGAGCAACAAGGCACTCATCCAGATGTTCTACGAGGAGATCGACAAGGGCAATCTTGCTGCGATGGACGAACTCGTCTCCGAGGACTACATCAACCACCATCCTCCGCCCTTCCCCGGGCTCGCTCCCGGGCGCGAGGGCTTGAAGCAAGCGTTCCAAATCTTCTGGGATGCGACCCCTGGGCAGCATGTGATCGAAGAACAAGTCGCGGAGGATGACAAGGTCGTCACCCGCCTAACCGTCCATGGAACACACGAGGGGGACCTTCCAGGTATCCCCAAGACCGGCAACAAGATGGAAATGACAGCCGTTGCAATTCATCGGATCGCAGACGGCAAGATCGCCGAGCATTGGTCAAACACCGATGAACTCGGGTTGTTGCAGCAACTTGGGGTCATCCCCGAACCCGAAGCCATCTGACGGCTTCGATGCCAACCGTGTGTCGAGAACAGAGTCTCCTGCGGCTCTGCGAATTCGAGTTTCCGACAAAGCCCACGTGGGCGACCTGAAGTGGTACCTCGAAGCGACCGAGTGCTCCGTGCGGGTGGTCGGTCAGGTCACGCTTGACGTGTCCATCCCTCGCGCTTCTTCCGACGCGCAGGCGCTAGGCGAGGTGGCGACCTACCTGAACGCATGGCAGGCGATGAACCCGACGTCCACATCCGCATCGTGGGCAACGGGTGTGCCGAGCCGAACTGAGCTGGGAGCCGGGGGAACGGAGGAAGAGGCCGGGGGGCCGTTGAAGAGTCACAGGTAGGGGGCCACTAAGGCCTGCGGCGCAAACCCTCCGACCTCATACGCAACACTAGTCGTTCGTTGCGTTCGGCACATCGGGGAATGCACTGATATGCCTTCGTCCGTTGCGTGATGCTTTTGGGGGCTGGTACCGGGGGGAGGGTAACGGCCTGTTTGACCGTCCGGACACCCCGCAACCCCGCCGCGAGAAAAAAACTCGAGGCGAACTAATTTCTGGGGTCCGAACCCGCATGTTTCCTCGCGCAGCGGACTTTTTCTCGCGGAAAGCTAGCGGGGGGTGTCCGCCCTTCTTCGCTGAGTCTTACCCTCCCCCGCCTAGTGGAGCCTCTGACCCTTGCGGCCGCGAAGGGCTTGACCCGTAGGCCCGCGGAGGCAAGGATCGATCTCCGATGGCGGAGGGGACGACCAGAGATCGGGGACGCATGCGGTCGGTCGTCATGGGCGCGGCCCTCGGCTTGGTGCTTGGGATCCTCGTCAGTGTGACGGCTGGCGTTCCATTTGCGCCAGAGGTTGGGTTGCTGCTCGGGGGGCTGGTCGGCTGGTTCGCGTCGGCCGGACTACGTCGCTAGCCCGCCACCCTTCCGCAAGCGTTGCAGCTTCGATTCCGCTACCGCGCCGCCAGGGCTGGGGACGCTGTCCCTAAGAAGCTTTCAAGTCATGCTCCGACCGTCTAGGCGGCATGACGACGTTTCCGCGCAGCTCGGCGGGGCCGAGTGGCTCGGAGTTGAGCCACCCGGTCGCCCCGCCGAGCGACGGCATGCGCACACGTTCGAACAGGGTCATGGTTAGCGCATCGACCGGAACCCGTCGCGGAGCTCGGAGGCGTATAGCTCCGGCTGCTCCCAGGCGGCAAAGTGACCGCCCCTGTCGAGTTCGTTGAAGTGCACGAGGTTCGTGTACGCCTTCTCCGTCCAGCTCCGGGGGACCCGGAAGAGCTCGTCGGGGAAGACGCTCACGGCCACCGGGACGGTGACGTTCCGGACGTTGGCGAAGCTGCCGTACCCCAGGTACTCCCAGTACGACTTCGCCGACGAGACCCCCGTGTTGGTCAGCCAGAACATCGTGATGTTGTCGAGCATGTCGTCTCGGGTCAGGCCGCCCTCGTCCCCGTCCACGAAGGCGGGACGGATCAGCGTCCGGTAGCTGATCGGGTCGTGGTCGAGCATGTAGGCGGCCAGGAAGACCGGGGAGTCGTTGAGCCCGTACATGGTCTGCGGGCGCGTCCCCATCTGCACGGCGTACGCCGCGTGCTTGTATGCGGCCCCGAGCGCCTCCATCGCGCGTTGCTCGTCGGGTGAGAGATCGGGCGGCGGCGCGCCGCCGGTCTTGATCGCCTTGTCGACGTCGAGCGGGAACACGCCGGGGAAGTTGGTGTGGATTCCCAGCAGCTCCGGCGGCGCCGGCTCAGGCGATGCGGGCGCGTCGCGGCCACCGGCCATGTAGTCGACGACGAGCGCGCCGTAGTCGCCGCCGGCCGCCACGAACCGCTCGTAGCCGAGGCGCTTCATCAGCACGACCCAGGCGCGCCCCATGCGGATCGGGTCCCACCCGGTCGTGGTCGGCTTGCCCGAGAACCCGTAGCCCGGCATGTTGGGGATCACCAGGTGAAAGGCGTCCGAGGCGCTGCCGCCATGTGCGGTCGGGTCGGTGAGCAGGTCGACGATCTTCATCTGCTCGACGAACGAGCCCGGCCATCCGTGGCACACGACGAGCGGCAACGCGTCCTCGTGCTTGGAGCGAACGTGGACGAAGTGGATGTC
>Ga0222622_10001194_pt1 | contig 10461 bp, 12 predicted proteins | sample PLM2_5_b1metaG_FD_177335 | JGI IMG/M metagenome (GOLD analysis project Ga0222622, IMG submission 177335) | Groundwater sediment microbial communities from an aquifer in East River, Colorado, USA - PLM2_5_b1 | ecosystem: Environmental > Terrestrial > Soil > Riparian zone | place: USA: East... | reverse complement strand
AATCACGCAAGAATAGCCGCGAGCGACTAACGCGAAACCTTCGACAAAGAGTTGACCTTATTTGAAAAATGAACTCTCGCCGTTGTGGGACAACCGCTTGTAGTTTCCATGTCGAAAAAACATGGAAATTATATGAGACCACATTGACGCAAAAAGGGCAAGCCTCGGCGGCTCGCCCTATAACCTGAGCTAATATGAAAAGGACGCTAAACCCTTATATTTGTGATGTTTTCTGTTTTTCCTGCCAAGCTCTTAACACCATAAAACCGATGGCCGCAAAAAGCGCCAGGAAGGCAAGAATAATGATCAGCTTAATGGCGAAGGATATGAAACCGACGAACCCGATCAGGGCCTTGAGCAGGGCAATGACGAGTGCAATAAGTACCAAAATGCTGCCGCCTATAGATGCTGCCTTTACAAACATTCCCATAACTTTTAACTCCTAAAAACTATTATACGTCCTTCCAACTGCCGCTGCGAGAGCGTTCTGCAAAATCGGCCGCGACAGGATAATCGGCCTGCTGATATCTCGGATGTGTTAAAGCGAAACTTGCCGACGGTGACGATGCCGAGCCATATGAACTTTGGGGCTTGGGTTTGAAGATATAACCGCGGATCACATATATTCCGAGCCCGATGAGCATTACAGGCATGATGGCCCGCATCAGGAATCCAAGATTAAAGATCCTTTGAAACAGGAAGGCAGCACCCAGAAAAGCCAAAACACCGCCCCACAATCTGGGATTACCCGAGAACCTTTTAACGAGAATGTCGTCAGCCACGTCGGGCGTCAGGCCCGAGCGTATCATCTGTGCGGTCCGCCAAGAGTCGAGTGCCGCAAAAAACCACATTCCCATAAAGCCGAACACGAATAGAGGCGTACCACTCGTCAGAACGGCCATCTGGAACAAACCCGCAAAGACCGCAAAGTAAACGATCGCCTTCATCGTCTGGCCGTTATATGCGGCGCCGAGGCCCGGGCAGATCAAAGAGAGTACCGTCGCAATGAAGGGGGAAGTGCGTTTTTTAACAAACGGTACGTGGTTTGTCTGGCTCTGCTGCCTGAGAAGATCGACGCCCATCACAATACAATCCTGACAATATGGAAACCCCTTGATGCGATGGTCGCAAGCGGGGCATAACGGGCGTCCGCAACCGTTGCAGCTTACGACTGCGGCATTGTGGCTGTGATAGGCACAATTCATCTACTTCTTTTCCTCATTAACGAATGTGGCCCCGCTGACCGGGTCCTTTGGCCCCTGCTCGACATCGACGGGCTTACCATTCAAAGCGATCGCACTTTGCTGATAGGTCTGTTCGGCCAACTCGACGCTGGTTGAATAAACACCCGCCAAAGTCCCGTCCGCGGATACCGTCTGGCTGAAGACCAGAAAGGCAAAGATGAGCATCATCGCGACCGGGGCGAGCTGCGGAATACCCATCGGGAATCGAAGCCCGCGTATCCATTCGCCTAACTCTGAGGCCCAGCCTGCTTTGACCTCGGCTGCCTGTACGGTTCCTATCGTCGATTGCAGTATCCGATCGTGCAATCCGTCGGGCACGGCCAGCTCATCCATCTTGTATGTATAACAGGCGGCGATAGAACGAACCACCATGCCCGGCAGGTCCTCGCAGGTATTGCAGAGGGCCGCGTGACGCTCCCACCGATGGAAAGATGCTGCCGGGAGAAACCCGTCGAGATAGTCAGTTAAATGTTCCTCAAAATCCTCGCATGCCATTGCCGTTTCCGGCATCGTCATCGAAAGGACGCGGGCCTCTAGACGGGTGATCGGAACGGCCGGGGCAGAAATGTTCCTGCAAACCTCGAGCGATTCTTTGACGTCGTTGAGCAGTGAGTGGCAAAGCGGGCAGCTAAGAGCGTGAGCAGCTACCGACTTGTGAGCGGTACCGTCGAGCGTTTTGTCGAGGTAATCGGTCAACAGTTCTTCGAATGTCGAACAATTTATGATGTTGTGCTGCTCCTTTTTCATGATCTTTGTCCCCTTGCTCGACCTTAAATAGTTACCACCCTCATTCGCCTCAATATCTTTGCCAGCTCTATACGGCCGCGGTTGATCCGCGATTTCACCGTTCCCTCGGGTATTTTCAAAACGTCGACTATCTCCTGGTAAGTCAGTTCCTCGATGTCCCTCAGGATGACGCATGTTCTGAGGTCGTGAGGCAATTTATCTATACCCTCCTGCACCTGCCCGGCCAGTTCCTTGCGTTCCATCTCTTTGTGGGCCGAAGTCCCGGCCGCCCTGAGATGGTACGAATGGTCGTCAACCGCGTCTGCCATCGTGTTCTGAGGGTTACGCTGGCGGTGCCGGTAATCGTCGATTATCAAATTGCGGGCTAGCCGCATAAGCCAGTTTGAGAGGTCGCCCTGCTTGGGATCGTATTGATCCAGAGTGCGATAGATGCGTATGAAAACATCCTGCGTCAGGTCCTCGGCTGCGTCTGCGTTAGAGGTGAACCGGTAGGCCAGGTTGAATATCCGTCTCGAATAGTTAGAGACGATATCTTCCCACGCCGTGCCGTCGCCTGCACGAGCACGCCTGACGAGTTCCGCACCGTTGATTTCGGTCACAGCCTTTACAGCTTCCAACTTGAATAGTCTCCCGAAAAAGTTATGAGCCCCCCGGCCCCGACCTTCGCGAATCCTCGCCCTGTCAAAAGGAGCTTACGAACAGCTATTTTCGAAAGTTCCGGGAAATCTCGGCTCCAGCCACGTTTTATAGGGTATTCGCATTTGCGGCATGAATAGGGTATCTTTTGAGATTGTCCGCGGCCCGCGATAAACTACCCCATAAATTATACAAGCCGGGGGCTTTTTTGTGTGAACCGGTGACCGAGCCTTGCGAAAATACCTAAAATTCATTTTATTGTTCCTGGTCGCCATCCTCCTGCTTTGGTTTTTTGGGCGCAATCTCGACTGGAAAGAGGTCGGCCAGAGCCTCAGGACTGCAAACCCGTGGTATTTAACGCTCGCAGTGCTCGGGATCTGTTTTGGCTATTTTCTCAGGGCGGTGCGTTGGCAGGTTCTTTTAGCGCCGATAACTAAATCGAGCATCAAGGAACTGTTTGCGACCACGACAGTGGGATTTGCGGCGGTATTTTTTGTTGGCCGTGCCGGCGAGATAGTTCGTCCTATGTGGCTGCCGATGCGGGACCGCCGCGTCCGGCCGAGTGCTGCGCTCGTTACGATTTTTATTGAACGCATTCTCGATCTGGCGTCGATCATCTGTGTTTTTTCCATCGCCTTGATCTGGTTCAAACAACCGGCCGGCCACGAGGCGGAATTCGACAAGATCAAGCTTGCGGGCAATATACTGTTGGCGGCCACCATCGTCGGCTTTATCGTCTTATTTATTTACCACCGCACATCGGTGTCCATCATCGGGTGGGTCGAGCGCAAGATCCGACGTAAGTTTATTCCGGCCAGGGTACAGTACCTGATACTGAGCCTGATGCGGCAGCTTGCGGCCTCGCTCGATATACTGCGAAGTCCGAAAGAGCTTTTTCTCGCCATCTTTTGGACTTTTGCTCTCTGGATGTCGATCGCTGTGCCAACTTGGCTAATAATTCTGGCGTTCGGTTACCCCATGAGGTTTGTCGATTCGACCTTTGTAATGGCGGTGGCCACGCTCGGATCTTTGATACCGACGCCGGGCGGTGCTGCCGGTGCTTTTCACGCGGCGACTGCCGGCAGTTTGATCTTTTTAAACATGGATAAAGACCAGGCGGCGGCGGTCTCGATCATAATGCACCTGGTTTATTTTGCCCCGGCCGTTTTCTTTGGCTTATATTATTTGTTCCATGGTGATATAAGTATTGAACGATTTCGCAGTTTGCTCTCCAGCGAGAATGCCGAGAAAGAGATCGAGACCGACTCGCCGGACTATGACGAAGGCGACGAGCTGGCCGCCGCTAAACAGCCCGAGCCGGCAAGCTGATCACAGCACATGCGCTGCCCCTTTTGCTCACATATAGAAGATAAGGTCGTCGATTCGCGAGAATCGAAGGACGGCGATTCCATCCGCCGCCGCCGCGAATGCCTGGACTGCGGCCGACGCTTTACGTCCTACGAACGGATCGACGAGATCCCGTACATGGTCGTTAAAAAAGACGGCAAGCGTGAGAGTTGGGACCGGCACAAGGTTCTGTCCGGGCTGTTTCGCGCCTGCGAGAAACGGCCGATTTCATCGGGCCAGCTCGAGACGATCGTCGATGAGGTTGAAAAGAATGTTCAGGATTCGCTCGACCGCGAACTCGCCACGAGCGACATAGGCAAGATCATCATGCGTCGGCTAAAAGCACTGGACAAGGTGGCCTATGTTCGCTTTGCCTCGGTATATCTGGAATTCGCCGACGTTTCGGAATTCATGCACGAGCTAAAGTTCCTAGTTGGCTCTCGAACCCCGCCTCCGAAAAAGCCAAAGAAGAGTAAAAAGTAATGAGCGACAACTGACAAGTGATAAGTGATAAGGAAAAAGATCCACGCTCAGATCGCTGAGGCTCTCTCTTCACTCATCACCTATTACTTATCACTCATCCCTTTTACAACCTGTACACCCCAGCCTCGTTCGACCACTCTGAAATACGACCACGCGTGGTCAAGGCGTGGACGCGGTACTGATACGGGACGCCGGGGACGATATTCTCGTGTTTGAACTTTTGGGCTTTGGTCACACCGATGATCGCGTAGTCGGCCGCTGGTCCCTTTCGCGCCTCGACAATATATCTAACCCTGTTATGCAGGTTGTTGCCTGTGAATCGCAGCAGGTTTACGCCGTTCGAAAATCCCGATGCCGATAGACCGCTTGGAATCCGCGGCTCGATCATGCGCCGCCGCTGGGCCGGAGGATCCAACCCCACCGCATCGAATTCGCTGGCGTTGCTGTGGACGGACCTCATAGTGTATTTCAGTCCCTGGATCCGTCGCAGTGAACGTTTCTTGATCTGCCGGCCTCTCTCCGTTGCCGCCATCAAAGCAGTCCGCAACGCGACGATCTCTGCGTCCACTGCCGCCAGTTCGTCTGCATCGGTCTCAAGCCCGGACGAAAAAGCCGCGGCCTGCTCCGGAAGCAGGCCGGTGACCTTACCGGCTGCAACCTGCGTTGCAGAATTACGAACAAAATCGGCCAGCTCGGCCCGTGTCATGTTGTTTGGTGTCATCCTTTTCTTTCCTCGCTTCTCACTTATCAATCTTCACTATTCTTTATTGAAGAGAAGCAATAAACATTATAGTAAATACAATGAGAATGGCTGTCAATCATTTTATCGTTTTTGCGGCCGTTGCGACTTGGGTGAGAAGAGGTTTCACGCATAAGCCGCAAAGAACGCAAAGAAGTGGTTCAATCGGGATCTGCAGGAATGTATCGTTTTTGCAATGAGCTCAGACCTATCCGAGGCCGAAGGTTCTTTTTGCAGCCGCTGCAAAAACCGTTCATGGGTTAAAATAATTGTGAGATCTCCGCAGCGATATTCCGGCATGCAAGCCGTTTTGGGCATTCCTGTAAAAAGGGCCACGCGAAAACTTTGTTTTTACGGGATACGTATCAAGCGAGACAACCAATATCAGGCGGCAAGGACCGCGGTCAAACATTTTCAAGGCAATTCATCGGAGGCTTTTTATGACCTTTTCCAAACGCATTTTGATCTCTTCGTTAGTAATTTTTATATCTGCAGCGGCGGCCGCAGCACAGCTCAAGCTGCCGCGCCCAAGCCAGTGGGCGAGTGTAACTCAAACCGTCGGCGTGACCGACATCACGGTCGAATACAGCCGGCCATTGGTTAAGGGCAGGGTGATCTGGGGCGATGCGCCAAAGGACGCAAAGGGCGAAGCGACGCTCGACGACCAGAACAAACGCCCGGCCGGCATGGCGATCGTTCCTTATGGCCATGTCTGGCGGACCGGTGCGAACGAAGCGACGAAGTTTGTCGTGACCGACGACGTCATGATCAACGGTCAAAAGCTCGCCGCGGGCAGCTACAGCCTGCACACGATACCGGGCAAGGACGAATGGACCATTGTCTTTAACGGGAATGCCAACCAGTGGGGAAGTTTCGGTTATGACTCGGCCAAGGACACCCTGCGGATAAAGGCGAAACCGCAGATGGTGGCCGACAACCAAGAGGCGATGGCGTTTTACTTTGATCCCGTGACGGACAATTCAGCGACCGTCAATATCAGATGGGAGCGCGTGAAGGTACCGTTCACTGTCGAAGTAGACGTACCGAAAACCGCCATCGCGAAGGCAAGAGCGGCCGTAGCCGCGGCCAAGTCCGACGACTGGCAGACGCCGTTTCGTGCTGCGGGATACGCTAACCAGAACGGCGATAAGGAAGACGCCGAGAAGTGGATGACTCAGGCGATGACCACCGTCGACGCATCTATCGCGGCCAAGCCGACGTTTCAGAACCTGGTGGGCAAAACAAATATGCTGCTCGCCCTGGGCCGAAAGGATGAGGCTTTTGCGACGGCCGACAAGGCAATTGCGCAGGGCAAGACGGACAAAGCAGACACCTCGGGTTTTGAGAGGCGGATCGCTGATATTAAAGCCGGAAAGCAATAGTATCCAGCCTAAGCACAAAAAAGCCCGGACATTGAGCCCGGGCTTTTTATCTTCAAGTTGCCGTAATTAATACGGCAGTGTGGTCGCAGGAACCCTGCGACGATTATTGTTGTTGTTTCTGTTGCTGCGGTAACGATTTAGCCCTTCGCGGTATCCTTTCTGAAAGCCGCGTTGATATGCCTGACCATAGGCGGTATTATTTCTCGAACCGTTTCGGTTGCCATTGTTATAGCCCCCGGAATTACTATACGGATCGGTGTTGCCATACCCGCCGTAATTGCCCAAATTGCCGTTATTATTTCGGCCATTTCCGTTACGGTTTCGTGCATCCTGCATGCCCTGACGTATGCCTGCCTGATAACCGCGCTGGTAAGCAAACCTTGCGCTCTGGTTGCCGTTGCGGTCCCGCCCGTTATAACGATCGCTTTGGTCGGTTTGATCGTTGTTATAACGATCGTCCTGATCATTCTGGTCGTACCGGCCGCCATTGTTCGGGTACTGCTGCGCATTGGTGGTTGACGTTGATACCAGGGTCACGCCAAACACCATCGCCGAAACCAGAACAAACCCCTTGACCAATTTACCTAACTTTGTAGAAAACATATATTTATCAGATCCTCCGCCGTTGTATGGCAAAGGCTGTGCCACCGGGTAAACACTGGGAAAATCAAGGAAAAGCGACGATTCCGAGGAGATCCAGGACCAAAGTGGAAAAGGTTCTCCCATATGGGTTGCGAATCACGTTGATAGGGCTACATTTACATTCTTGGAACTTGCCGTTTAAAAATAAAAGAGCCCGGAGACAATAGAGCCCCGGGCTTTATTAATTTCTAAATACCGTCTAATTAGTACGGTAACGGCAAGGTGATCACCCTGCGCACACGGTTGTACCGGTTGTTATTGTTGTACCGGTTATTGCTAAAGCGGCTCATGCCGTCGTTGTACCCGCGGTTGTAACCATCATTGTAAGCCTGCTGCCATGCCGAGTTGTTGCCCCAGCCGTTATGGTTGCCGCGGCCGTAATTGCCATTGCGGTTGTAAACACTAGAACTGCCATAACGTCCGTATCCCCCGTTGTTATTTCGGGCATCCTGACGGGCCTGACGTAAACCCTCTTTGTAACCACGCTGATATGCAAACCTAGCGCTCTGGTTACCGTTTCGATCGCGCCCGTTATAACGATCGTCTTGCTGGCGCTGGCCATAGGTGCCGTATTGGCCACCGTAGGTACCGTATTGCGCACTCGCCGTCGTCGTCGAAACCAACATTACCCCAAACGCCATCGCTGAAACCAACCCAAACCCCTTGAATAAATTCTTGATATTTGTAGAAAACATAAGATACAAATCCTCCACAACGGCTTATCGCAAGGTGCGTGCCAGAGCAATTATCCGTATCAAATCAATGAGATAGGTGTAATTGGAGCGTGAACAGAGACGATTTAGTACCTGATGTTGACCAAATGGTTTACTTTTAGGCCTTGGTTTTCTTATGGCACATCATACACTGCGTCTGAATAGGCCCCTTTGACGCCGGTGTGGTTTTTCGGACCTCGGCGTGACAGCCGGCACACGTCCGGTGAAACGCCTGCATATTCGTCATGGTTATCAGGGCAGCGCTCGCCTCGTGTTTTATTTCGGGGATCTTGTCGATCAGTTTTGGTTTTTCTTTGTCGCGTGCGTGGCAATCGCGGCAAGCGGCAACACCTGCCGCCGCGCGATCCTTTTCAAATAGCGCCGCGGTAAGCGTCGTTGTGCGGTCGGGCGGCCAGGCGGTTTTCAGCGGCGGATTGTTAGCTATCTCGGCGGCAGGACGGGCCGTGTGATGGCAGGTCGTACACGCTATAGGCGTACCGGGTGTAATGGTATAAGCACCGCTGTTGTGCTTGACGTGGTTAAATGCGATCTGTCCGAGCTTGGCGTCCTTGCCCAGCATGACAACCTCAGGCATTTTTTGAGGTTCCTGCGCGTGCACACTTATGTAGCCGCTACAAACAGTGTAAACGAACGCCCCACCGGCCAACACGGCAATAGCCGCAAACATGATATTTCGCTTCATAACAATTCCCCTTATTAAGATGGCTGATCGCAGCACTAACTTACCACGGGCGCCTTTGCGTCGCGGTGACATAGGCATCGCCGTCGACGACGATCATCGGGTCACCCGTTTTTGGGTGATTGCGAAGCTCGATTGGGTAGACCAGCCTTCCTTTGCTGTTCGAGATCGCGGTAATGCTGTTTCGCGTCGCGGACCAGCGGCCCGAGTCGTAAGACTGGCCGGCGGTGCTGCCGTAGGCTCCGCTGCTTGACGATTCTGCCGAGTATTCATATGTGCCGTTGGCGTAGAGCGTAAAGCAGCGGCTAGACATATATGAGTTTGAGCCGGTCAAGTTCGACATGTAGCACCATTTGCCGACGAATTCAGGGATAATGCCTCCTGTAGCAGGAGCTGCTGCGGTTGCGTTTCCTTTGGCTCCGGCTTTTACCCTCGTATACACGATCTCGCGTCCCTCAAACTCGACAGTCAGAGTGTCGCCGTCCAGCGAGAAGGGCATAACGGCCGCACCGTCGTCGCCGACAACGGTGATGTTAGAACCTTTGACCTTATACGAATATTCCACGTCGTTTATCGTCAGCGTTCCGTTTTCGCGGATCTGCACTTTGGTCCCGTCCTCTTCGCACAGCCAATTGCCGACAAGGGCATTCTTTGGCTTTTCCTGGGCGTTTGCATCAGCAGGTGCAAATACGCTTAACGCCAGAACTGCAAGTATGGCAGCCAGTAACGAGATCATGGGTCGTCTCATAAATTTTCTCCTTTTCGAAACTTTATACGTCCTTTTCGCGAATCTTGCAACAAAAATATAAAAAGCGGGACCCGCGGTCATTACAACCACGGGTGAGAGGTGAACATCTTACCCAGCAGATCCGTTAGACTCGTTTACAATTACTCTGCTAAAATCACGGCCATGAAAACACTCACCGCCCGTTTTGTTGCCTTTGTGCTGGTTCTTATTTTTGCGTCTTCACCCGTTTGGGCGACCTGCGGCGGAGGCGGCGGCGGAGGCGGCGGCGGCATGGCTGGCGGCGGCGGTGGGCAAACGACTGCTTATCCGGTGCCCTGGAAAGTGCCCGATCCTAAAGCGGCCCCGGTCAAAGCGGGCCTGATCCTTTATTGGTTCCCCGCTAGCGCCGATGAGATAAAGATGTCCAGCCTTCGCGAATCGCGCGAACTGTCGCTCTATGCATCGCAATGCGTGACAATGCAGCTCGACGACATGCGTGATCCCCTTGCCGAGAAGCTGGTCGGCGGCTCTAAGCTGCCCGTCGCGGTACTTGCCACCCCCGATGGTTCGCCCATCGGTAAGGTCGATAACAAGGACGGCAAGCTCAAGGTCGGCGATGTCGAAAAGCTGGTCACCACAGAGATGAAGTCTCGAAAAGCTGATGCCGACACGACACTAAAAGATGCAAAAGCTAAGGCCGATGCCGGTGATAAACCTGCGGCCATTACACTGTATCAGTCGCTGGTAGCCCAAAAATGCATGTTCCCCGATAAGGCAAAGGACGCCGCCAAGGAACTCAAGAAGCTTGGGGCCGAGAATATAGGCGAGATACCGGCCGCTCCTATCTTTGATCAAAAGATCAGTGCCCAGATCGTCCGCACGATGAAACGCGGCCTGGCTGCCGAGAACAAGGCTCAATACCTACTTGCTGACAAATTATATTCCGAAGCACACAGTATGGACCCGGCCGACCCAACGCCGCTCAGGTTCCTCGGTGAACTCCACCGCCACCACATCGGCGACTGGGAAAAGGCAAAGATGGAATTTCACCAGATCCTCGACATGCCGGCCGACCCGCTTTCGCAGGCGGTTGCTCTGCAT
>Ga0222622_10001193_pt1 | contig 10463 bp, 4 predicted proteins | sample PLM2_5_b1metaG_FD_177335 | JGI IMG/M metagenome (GOLD analysis project Ga0222622, IMG submission 177335) | Groundwater sediment microbial communities from an aquifer in East River, Colorado, USA - PLM2_5_b1 | ecosystem: Environmental > Terrestrial > Soil > Riparian zone | place: USA: East River... | reverse complement strand
TCGATGGAAAAGCGCCGGTAAAAGGATTCACCCAGGCGCGCGAGCCGAGCAAGCTGTAAAAAGCATTTTCAGGTGCGGTGTAAGGGTCCGAGCAGCCCACGCCGAGCTGGGTAGAATCAGGCCAGGGTATGCAGCCGAAATTACATTCGTCATCCTGGTCTGCGCCGAACGTGTGCTTCACCCAGGATTGGCCGATTTGTTCGAAGCGATCATTATTGCTAGCCCCACCGCTCATCCGATAGAGGTTTTCACAGATAACCGAATGATCGGTGTTTGGTATGGCGAAAAAGTGCACTGGCTGATCGCCGTTGTTGCACGAAGTCGTGCCAATGCCGAGGCCCACTTGAGTACCGCTGCTGGGGTCTGCTTGCACCATGGCAGACAGATCGCCAACCATAATGTCAGGCCCAGGCACGGGTACGTGGCCACCTGGAACAAGCGCGTTGCCTGGCGGCAAGGTCGATGATTCAACTTTGCCGTTTACTATAGTACTCGTGGCGATTGGAGTCACAGCCGTGTCGAGCGAAATCGTGCCGGCTTGCGTGCCCGCCTCACGCGCACGACCAAGGTTGTTAGCCAACGCTTCGGAAATCAGAAGCCGTCCACCCTGGATGCCAAGCAGTTGGGTACTGGCATCGTAGTAGAGATTTCCTTTAACATTAAAAAATACAAAACCGCTCATGGCATCGCGCACAACCATGTCCAAGGCTTCGCCCGAGTGGACCTTTTCAATCGTCAGCCTGTTAAGTGAAGCGGTTAATACTGCAGGAAGCGCGACCTTATTTTGCGGCACCAGCGCCATCGAGCCTGGCTCTGCTCGGCGCAACACTTTGTTAAAGACAAGCACCGGAAAGAAAGAAGTCGGTGCCACGCCAAAATGTAATGTCTCCAATTTTCGTGTCGTGGAGCTGATTCCGTTGATCCTGTCCAGATCAAGCTCCATGGTCGCGCTCCCGCTGGCCACAATCATCTTCTGAAGTGTCCCGCTCTGACCCGGGCTGCTTGGATTCGTGTTTGCAGCGCTCGAAGCGTTCGGGGAGCCCTCGTCGCGCGAGCTGAAAAACAAGAGCAATGGGAGCATGAAGGCAGTGAGTATGATCTTTAACATTTTATTCGGTCCTCCGGTTTGTTGGCTAGGTTCCGGGGAAAACTCCAATATTTCTCACAACCAGACCGGAGAAGTAAAGAAAATCTTTGAAAAGCTTGGTAACAGTTTTTTGGGAATGCGGCGCTCCTATTTGCATCCTGATGTCCCATGCCCAATCACTCGCAGGCACGGCATTGATTCGACGAGCGGTTGTCTGGAGGATTGATGCACTGAATCGCTCTTTCAGCGCTGCGTCATCGACGATCCAATTCCTGGGGCGATGCCCCGGGCTCAAGCTGGCACTGCGCCTTTGGCGCTAAAGATGTACGTGATCACCGATCAGGGACCAGTGACTCACGTACCCGGCCCTAAGGGCGCGGCGGCGGTGTCTGGCGAGGCCTCGGTGACGGGCCAGTCCTCGGTGTCGGGCTGGGGCGCGGGGTAGGACTCGGGTTAGGTGTCGGAGTCGCAGTCGCGGTCGGGGTTGCGGTGGCGGTAGCAGTTGCAGTTGCGGTGGCGGTAGCAATCGCAGTTGCGGTGGCGGTAGCAGTCGCGGTCGCGGTGGCGGTTGCTGTCGCAGTAGGCGTAGCTGTCGGCGTATGCGTAGCAGTTGCTGTAGCAGTTGGCGTTGCAGTAGGCGTTGCAGTAGGCGTAACTGTCGGCGTCTGTTGAAAGATGGGACACTGGACTACAACAGTGATGGGCGACCCTGTCTTGAAGAAGCCGATCTCCGCATACCAAAGTGTCGGAGGTAGATCGGCGTCAAACCGGAAGTTATACAATGTGCCGAAGCGGATCGCGTTGGCGTTCTGATTCTGCGCAAACGTTTCACTGTTCCACGTTAGCCAAGCATGATTGGGGTCGTTAGTGACAGCCCAGGGCGTGCTGCTGTAACCCTGGTTATTAAACGTGCCGTCGTTTGCCCAGCCAGGTTCCTGAGGCGGCGCGTGAAATCCGATGTTACTGATATTTTTCGTTTCGATAGGCACGCGAAAGGATTGAATGCTGCGATCGAGATTTTCATTGTATATGGCGTACTCATAGTGATAGACTCCCGGCGAGGGATTGGTGACTTTGTAGCCCACGAGCGCGATGCCATCGTTTCCCGGGTCAGGCTGCACCTGAATTATCGTCGCCCCTGTCCAAGCCATGATGGCAGGCTGCATTCTCTGGGTCTGGCCAACAGGGGAAAATGTGAAGCTCGTTGTGCCGCTAACAAGGAACTTACGGTAGGAAGCGTTGTTATACATGTTGCACTGCCCGGGATGGGCCTGGCACCATGTGTATTCAAGCGGGTCCAGGTATGCCGCTTCCGCGAAATACGTTGCACCCGTATTGAGCGTTGTGTTCAGATCGTCGACATTAACGCGAATCCGGTGCGATACGCCGTCATGTACGTGGCCGCTGTGATTGGCCGCGGTTGACGGAAACGCGCCGGTAAAAGGATTGACCCACGCTCGTGAACCAAGCAGGTCGTACCATCCGTTCTCGTCGGCCAGATACGGATCGGAGCAGCCCGGGCATAGCTGTGAGAACTGAGTGCAATTATTGGTGTTGCAGCCAAGGTCGCAGTCGTCGCCTTCGTCCGCGCCAAACGTGTGTTTAATCCAGGCCTGGCCAATTTGTTCGAACCGCACGGTGTTATCTGTGCCACCGCTCATCCGATAAAAATTTTGCGGAAAGAACGGATGATCTGTGTTTGGTAATGCGAAAAAGTTGACCGGCTGGTCGCCGTTGTTGCAGGAAGTCGTAGCCACCCCCAGGCCGACCTGTGATCCCGCGCTCCCGATTTGCAGCATATCGGGTAGATCCCCAACGATGATATCCGGCCCGGGCACCAGGGTAGGCGCTCCCGGACCGGCACGTTGTTTCAACGGAGGCAAGGCCATCGACTCAGGCTTGCCGTTCACCAGTTGCGTGATCTCGATCGGTTGCATTGTCGTTTGCACAGATATTTTTCCGACCGCCAAACCGGCGTCTGCTCGCCGCCCCAGCGCAGTGGCAAACTCCTTTGAGATCAGAAGCCGTCCACCGTGGATGCCAAACGACTGCGAACTGGCATCATAGTCGTAGAGATTTCCTTGGATATTAAAAAACACGAAACCGCTCATCGCATCGCGCACCGACATGTCGAAGGGATCACTCGAGCCAATTTTTTGGATGGCCAGCCTGTTGAGCGACGCAGTCAATGCCGGAGGAAGGACGACCTTATTTTGCGGCACCAGTCCCATCGAACCGGGCTTCGGTCCGCGAAACATGTTGTTAAAAACAAGAACCGGAAAGAAAGAGTTCGGCGCAACGGCAAAATGCAACTCCGAAAGTTTTGGCGACGGAGCCGTCTCCAACCTTCCTGTCGTGGAGCTGGTTCCGTTGATCCTGTCCAGATCAAGGTCCATGGTCGCGCTCCCGCTGGCCACAATCATCTTCTGAAGTGTCCCGCTCTGGCCCGGGCTACTCGGACTTGTGTTTGCAGCGCTCGAAGCGTTCGGGGAGCCCTCGTCGCGCGAGCTGAAAAACAAGAGCAATGGGAGAATGAAGGCAGTGAGTATGATCTTTAGCATTGTGTTTGTTCCTCCGGATTATGGTGCGTTCAGAACGCGCAAGGTGAATCGCACTATCTGGCATGAGTAGATGCGAAAAGTAAAGAAAATCTTGCGAAAGCTCGGTAACGATTGTTTTGAAATTTCGCCTCCTCGCTGGCGCAAGCCGCGTTTTGGGCTAAATTCGCCATTCTTGTGAAAAGTGGGTGCATCAGCCGGGAATTGAAAACCATGGAGCCGATTTCCCGGCGAGCCACGGCCGGGGCATTCGCCTTCGCTAAAGCTACGGCGGGACAAGTCGTCCCCGGCTACAGCAAAACCGGTATTCGCAAATCAAAAACCAGCCGGTGGCGCGCGGCGGCGTTGATCACCCTCAACTTGTTCATGATCGCGCACATCATTCAGTGGCAAATCATGGGCAAAACGGTTTCGCCCATCGAGCCCTCGGAGACGATGTACACGTTGCAACGCGGATTCGTGAACGCGGGCTTCATCTTTTTCAGCCTGGCAATTTTGGCAACGCTGATCTTCGGGCGTTTTGTCTGTGGCTGGGGGTGTCACATTCTGGCCTTGCAGGATCTCTGCGGCTGGTTTCTAAAGAAAATTGGTCTGCATCCAAAGCCGTTTCGATCGCGGCTCTTGGTGTACATCCCGCTCATTGCAGCGCTGTACATGTTCGTCTGGCCTGTGGTGTATCGATCGATCTGGAACCCGGAGCATCAGCCGCTGATCCCAAGATTCACCAATCATTTGGTCACTACAAATTTTTGGCAGACGTTTCCTTCTGTCGCGGTGGCTATTCCTTTTCTTTTCGTGTGCGGTTTCATGACAGTTTATTTTCTGGGGCAAAAAGGTTTTTGCACATATGCCTGTCCTTACGGTGGCTTCTTTGGTCTTGCCGATAAATTCTCACCTGGAAAAATCCGCGTCACGCCTGCCTGCAATCAATGCGGCCACTGCACCGCGACCTGCACCTCAAACGTGTTGGTGCACGCGGAGGTGAAGCAATACGGGATGGTGGTCGATCCCGGTTGCATGAAGTGCATGGATTGCGTCAGCGTATGTCCCAACGACGCTCTCTATTTCGGTTTTGGGAAGCCCACGATCCTGGTTCCTAAATCAGATGCGATCCGAAAAAATTACTCTCTGACGTTGCCTGAAGAAATCATCGGCGCGTTGGTGTTTCTGGGAAGTTTCCTGGCTGTCCGTGGCGTTTACGCGTTGGTCCCATTCCTGATGGCGCTCGGTTGGGCCACGGTCACTACGTTTCTCACTCTGAAAATGTGGAGATTGTTTCGTGCAAGGGAATTGTCCTTTTACCGTTTCAATCTGAAGTCTTCAGGACGGATTAAGAAGGCAGGCTGGGCGTTCGCAGCCTTTGCGTGTGCCTGGATTGGGTTGAACGCGCATAGCGGCTGGGTCCGTTATCACGAGTTCCGCGGGAACATCGCGTTCCAGAAAATTCAGGTGCCCGACGAACTTGCCCTTGCGCAGGCGAATCCGGCCCGGTGGCTTGCTCCGGCTGATCAGGAGAACATCGTCGAAGGAAAAAAGCATTACGACGCCGCATCGCGGCTCGGGCTGTTCGTAAACAGCGAAGCGCTGCCGAAGCAAGCATGGTTTGAATATCTTCTGGGTGACGCGGAGCAAGCGGTGCAATTGCTTGGCCAGGCTGCGGCTCACCAAAAGGACGAGAGCAAAGCTTTAAGTCTTTATTATCGCGGCGCGATCCTGAATCGCATGGGCCGTTACGAAGAAGCGAGCGCGAGTCTGGACGAAGCGCTGGCGGAAAGAGATGACTTGATTCTTGCGCGTCAGGAAAAAGGCGAATCGCTCTGGCAACTCGGGCATAAGGATGAAGCTATTTCGATCTGGACTGACGCCGTGCAGCGCAATGCACGCTTGGCTTTGGCAAATAACGAACTTGCCGGCGCCGAGCGCTCAATAGGTAAACTCGAAGAAGCAACTGCTCACGAAAGACAGGCAGACCAATTCACTCCGAAAGATCCGCTTTACCATTGGATGCTCGGACGCCGGCTCCAGGACCTGGGGATGACCGAGCTGGCTGAGAAACATTTCCAGCAAGCAGGCCAGGTCGACCCTGCGAACGCAACGCCTCCCAACCGCTGAGCGTAGCGCACGCGTCTCGCGTGCTGGTGATCGCGTCCTCGCGGTCACGAACTTTTCCTATCGACAGGACTGCTGGTGCTATCGCGAGCATTCAGAAAGACTGTTTCGGCGTGACGCCGAAACCAGCACGCGAGACGCGTGCGCTCCCCAATCATCTACGTAAAATCGCTAATTACCGATCACTGCTCATCCTAGCACCAGGCCTACGGACGCGGCGGCGGACTGGGCCGAGGCCGCGGTGTGGGCATGGCGCTCGGCGTGTATTCAATAGTCAGCACCGGCGGACTGGCGCTCTCCCGAGTGTCGAATCGTTTTGCCGTACCGAGGGTCGACTCGTCTCCCAGCACGAGCCAGCCAAAGTTGCTGGCCGGGTTATCCAGCCACGACTGCACATCGGCGATCATCTGGGCTGAATTCCATATGTACTGTCCAACGGGGCCGACCGACTGACTCGCGCTCACCGTGGCAGAAAAGTCGCCGCCTTGCGTGGTCCAAAAAAGGGTGTCGAAGAAACGGTGCCGCCATGTGGCATCGTTGGGCGTAGCCGGCGTTCCCTCACCTTCTTCTCCAGGTGCGTCAGAGGTTCCTTCCCCCCAGTCGGCAAGCAGCTTATGCAGCTCAACGCTTCGCGGAGTATCGGAAAAAGGCCGGGACATATTCATGCTGAGGCTCACACCTGTGATCGTTGAGCGGGGCGGAATGCTTCCCGCGATATTGAAGGCCAGCACGCCTCGCCGGATTTCACCCATGACTGTCAGACCGGTGAAGAAGTGAATGCCAAGGGCGTTGCTGAAGTCACCCTCCGCAGGATCAAACTCGTAGAGAGTATTATCCTTGCTGGGCATAATGTTGATAATCGCCGCGCGCGCTGAACTTGCGGCAGTCCAGCCAAGCGCGGTCGTGAGTATTAGTGCGAGTAATGTCTTAGAACTTCTCATTGAGCGTTGAATGTTGAATGTTGAATGTTGAATGTTGAATGTTGAATGTTGAATGTTGAATGTTGAATGTTGAATGTTGAATGTTGAGAGCGCTACCTACTCATCCGCGCATTCACAACTGATAGCCGACATCTGTCAAGTGACAACCGATCACTAATCACTTCTCACTGATCACTGGGAATCAGGGTCTCGGCGGCGGAGTCGGCCGAGGCCTTGGTGGCGGGGTACCTCTTGGAGTCGGGGAGGGTCTTGGAGTAGAAGTGGACGTTGCCGTTGGCGTTGGACTCGGCGGAGGCGTTACTGTAGCCGTTGCGGTCGGAGTAACTGTTGCGGTTGCAGTCGCAGTCGCTGTTGACGTTGCGGTAGGTGTAGGCGTAGCTGTCGCTGTTGGTGTCGGAGTCGGTGTATGTGTAGCTGTCGGTGTTGATGTTGGTGTCGGCGTAACCGTAGCCGTAGGCGACTCGAATATGCTTGGCGTCGGGGATGCAGTTGGCGTCGGTGTTCGGGTTGACGTCGGCGTAGCTGTGGCTGTTGCCGTTGCAGTAGCTGTTGCACTAGCAGTGGGCATGGGCGACGGCTCACTTGGTGTCGGCGATGCAGTTGGCGTAGGCGTGCCTGTTGGAACCAAAGCCCAGCCGCCGGTAGGTTGACCACCTGAGCCGTTGCAGAAGTATTGATTAAAGCAGGCGTCGTCTCTCTGCACTCCCGCTGTGGCTGACGCGTTGCCGTTGGTCACTGTGCCGTAGATCACATCAAAGCGTGTCTGTCCCTCATACAACCTCAGCTCGAAGTTGGCACTGCCGCTCCCCGGGAAGTACTGCGCCCGCCACTCAATGTTGAAGATGCGGTTGGGAGTACTGCCACTTATCGATGTGAATATGCCGAACCCGCTATTGACTAAATACAGATCGTCCCAGTATGGGAAAATGGTGTAGTTGTGGCCGGTCCACGGCAGGCAGACATTAGTAAAGGTCGTATCGGTGGTCACAAACTGGGCATTGCCGTTGGACGACAGATTGATCATCGTGTAGGTCTGGTCGTACAAGGTGAAAGAGAATGGCAGCGCGATGGTGGTGACCGTATCATCCCCGTGATTGCCTATATCCACGGTGCCCGGCACAATGCTTCCGCTTATCTGAATTATTGTAAGACCTGCGCAAGGTATCGGCGTTGGGGTCGGTGTAGGCGTAGACGTTGGCGATGGGCTGGCTGTCGGTGTCGGTGTTGGCGACGGCAACGGAACATTTCCAGCGGCTTGAACCCCAACAAACGTCGGCGAGCCGGTCTTAAAGTAGCCTACCGTCGCGTTCGTTGGATTGGGCGGTTGATCGGCATCAAACCGGAAGTTATACAGAGTGCCGAAGCGAATCGCGTTGGCATTCTGATTCTGCGCGAAAGTTTCCGAGCTCCAGGTGATAGAGCTTGCGTCCTGGGTAACATTCCACGGGGTGCTGCTATATCCAGCATCTCCCTGTGTGCCATCATGTGCAAAGCCGGGATGCTGAGGCGGCGCATGAAAGCCAATGTTAGATATGTTTACTCCGGGTCCAACAGGCACGCTGAAAGATTGGATGGCGCGATCGAGGTTCTGGTTGTACAGCGCGTATTCATAGTGCCAGACGCCAGTAGTGGGGTTGGTGACTTTGTAGCCCATGAACCAGATACCGTCGGTGCCTGGATCCGGCTGAATCTGGTTTACTGTCGCACCTGTCCAAGCCGTGATCGCCGGCTGCTCTCGCACGGTGGCTCCGGCACCAGCAAAACTAAAGGGCTGATTAATTCCGGTTACGGTGTACGGGCGGTACGAAGCGTTGTTATACATGTTGCACTGGTCAGGATGACTTTGGCACCAGGTCCCTTCGTGAGGGACAATGTATTCCGCTTCGGCAAAATACGTCGCTCCTGGGTTTAGCGACGTGTTCAAGTCATTAACGTCAACCAGAATTCGATGAGACGTTACATCATGACTGTGGCCGCTGTGATCGTTCGCCGTTGAACCTGACGGGAAACTCCCGGTGAATGGATTGACCCAGGCGCGCGAACCGATGCCGCCCTGACTGCCGTTCAAACCAGCGCCGTATGCGTCAGAGCAGCCGGAGCCAAGGTGATCGCCGCCTACACCGTTGCATCCGAAGTTGCACCCGTTGGACGATGCCGCCGCAAACGCGTGTTTACCCCAGGACTGGCCGATTTGTTCGAACCGCTCAGTGTTGTCGGCGCCGCCACTCCTTCGGTAAACATTCTGCGGAATAAACGGATGGTCGTTGCTAGGCAAAGCAAACCAATCGACGTTCACGGTCCCTTTGTTACAGGCATCAGTTCCCAGAGCGAGGCCGACGCGGCCGCCGACGGAGCCCGTCTGCGATTGCACAAAATCGAGCAGACTGCCGACGATGACGTCGGGGCCGGGGACTGTCCCAGGAAGAGGTACGTTCAGCGGCGGTAACGAGGCGGATTTTACGTTACCGTTTTCGTCGAGATGGTTGATCTCGATCGGTTCCATGGTTGCACCGATGGAGATTTCGCCCGCAACTGCGCCGGTGTCTGACGCGCGGCCAAGGGCCTTGGCGAATTCGTTGGAGACCAGCAGTCGTCCGCCCCTGATGCTTAGCAACCGGGCATTCGCATCGTAATCGTACTGATCGCCTTCCACGTTGAAGAAAACGAACCCGGTCTTCTCGTCGCGCACGGCAAGATCGAAGGCTGCGCCGGAAGGAAGTTTTTCCACTGCGAGTTGCCTAATGGAAGCGCCTAGCGATACAGGAAGCGCCGGCGCAGAGTTTTGCGGGACTAGCGCCATTGAGCCGTGGTCCGGGCCGCGCAACAGATCGTTAAAAACCAGAATTGTGAAGAATGAATTGGCCGCGACAGCGAATTGCAGTCTGAGGGTTGTTTGCAGTGCGGAGCCGATTCCATTCAACCGGTTGAGATCGAGATCCATTGTGACGCTTCCGTTTTGGACGATCATCTTTTGAAGCGTCCCGCTTTGCCCCTGGTTCTGGGCAACCTGCTTTGTACCGGCGAAAGCCTTTGGGGCGCTGGCCTGCGGTGAGGCAAAGAGCAAGAACAAGGGGAGCGCGAGACCGGTGAGCGTTAATTTTGACATCGTGGTGGATTCCTTTCGTTGCCGTGAATGTCCCTAAGGCTGCGAAAGCTAATTTCTCTCATGCCTTGGGGGCAAAAGTAAAGAAAATTATTCGAAAAAATCTTGCGGCGCGCCAATTAACCGAAGGTGGATCGGCCCAGCTACTTCCAACGCCCGCCACGCTGGCGAAGGCGCCGAAACACGGAACGAAGTAGCTGGGACGATGTGAATTAAGCGCCAAAGGCGCAGATATCAGGCGGCGCGGTCGGACTGATTTTGCCAACGCGTTGAGGACAATGCGTTCGACCCCGCCCTAATCGCTACGCTACGGGCGCGGCGGCGAAGTTGGCCGAGGCCTTGGTGGGGGGCCCGACCTTGGCGTAGGTGTAGGTCTTGGGGTAAGGGTTGGCGTAGGTGTTGCCGTCGGAGCAACTGTGGCCGTCGGGGTGGCTGTAGCCGTGGCTGTCACCGTAGGCGTAGCAGTAGCTGTCGCTGTTGGTGTTGCGGTAGCTGTGGCTGTAGCTGTAGCTGTAGCCGTTGGCGTAGGCGTAGGCGTGTGAGTAGCTGTAGGTGTAGCCGTGGCTGTAGCTGTAGCCGTAGCGGTAGCCGTTGCCGTTGCAGTCGCTGTAGCTGTAGCTGTTGGGGTCGGAGTAGGCGTACCTGCTCCACGGGTCGTCCAGCCA
>Ga0222622_10001189_pt1 | contig 10474 bp, 10 predicted proteins | sample PLM2_5_b1metaG_FD_177335 | JGI IMG/M metagenome (GOLD analysis project Ga0222622, IMG submission 177335) | Groundwater sediment microbial communities from an aquifer in East River, Colorado, USA - PLM2_5_b1 | ecosystem: Environmental > Terrestrial > Soil > Riparian zone | place: USA: East... | reverse complement strand
CGCACAACGCGGTCGAGTACTTCATCTCGTACTACGACTACTACCAGCCCGAGGCGTATGTGCCGACGACCGACACGTACATCGAGAAAGACGCGTCGATCAATGAAGACATCGACCGGCTTCGTCTTCGAGCAACGTCGTCGCTCATGGAGCGCGACGACGTCATCATCGTCGCCACGGTGTCGGCGATCTACGGGCTCGGTGATCCGGTCAGCTATCGCGAGCAGATGGTGACGCTGACGCGAGGGCAGAAGATCGCCCGCGACGAGATGCTTCGCGCGCTGGTGCGCATCCAGTACACGCGCAACGACGTCGCCTTCGAGCGCGGTACGTTCCGTGTCCGCGGAGACACGGTCGAGATTCTTCCGGCGTACGAGGAGCAGGGCGTCCGTATCGAGATGTGGGGCGACGAGGTGGAGCGCATCTCGAAGATCGACGTCCTGACCGGCGAGACGATCGCAACGCTGGACCGTGCGGCGATCTACCCGGCGAAGCACTTCGTGACGACTCGGCCGACTCTCGAGCGGGCGGTCGGTCTCATTCGCTCGGAGCTCATCGAGCGGCTGGCGGTGCTCAAGTCGCAGGGCAAGCTGCTCGAGGCGCAGCGACTCGAGTCGCGCACGAATTTCGACGTCGAGATGATGCTCGAGGTCGGCACATGCGCTGGCATCGAGAACTATTCACGCCATCTGTCGGGGCGGGCGGCGGGGGAACGGCCAGCCTGCCTGATGGACTACTATCCCGAGGATTTCCTCGTCGTCGTCGATGAATCGCACGTCTCGCTGCCGCAGATCGGCGGCATGTTCAACGGCGATCGTGCACGGAAGCTGACGCTCGTCGACTACGGCTTTCGTCTGCCGAGCGCGCTCGACAACCGGCCGTTGATGTTCGACGAATTCCTGACGCTGACGCCGCGGGCTGTCTTCGTGTCGGCGACGCCCGGCGAACTCGAGCTCCAGCTGAGCGAGGGCGTCGTCACCGAGCAGATCATTCGGCCGACGGGCCTGATCGATCCGGAGATCGAGATCCGGCCGGTGCGCGGCCAGGTCGACGACCTGCTGCACGAGATTCGGGCGCGCGAGCGAAAGGGCGAACGCGTGCTCGTCACGACGCTCACGAAGCGGATGGCCGAGGATCTCACCGACTATCTGCAACAGATGGGCGTGCGCGTTCGCTACATGCACTCCGACATCGACGCCATCGAGCGGATGGAGATCGTGCGCGGCCTTCGGCTCGGCGAATTCGACGTGCTGGTCGGCATCAACCTGCTGCGCGAGGGGCTCGACATGCCCGAGGTCTCTCTCGTCGCGATTCTCGACGCGGACCAGGAAGGCTTCCTGCGCAGTGAGCGCTCGTTGATTCAGACCGTCGGTCGTGCAGCGCGACATCTCAACGGGCGTGCGATCTTCTACGCCGACCGGATCACCGGCTCGATGCAGCGCTGTCTCGACGAGACAAGCCGGCGTCGCGCGATTCAGACGCAACACAACGAGGAGCACGGAATCGTTCCCGTATCGGTCCTGAAGAGCGTCGAAGAAGTGCGGTTCATCACCCGCGTCGCCGACGCACGGACGGAGCGCGACGAAGAAAGGGGCAAGGCGCCGAGGCGCGTTGCCGAGAAGCTGCGCAACTACTCGGCGTCCGATCCAACGGCGACGATCGCCGCGCTCGAGGAAGAGATGCGCGAAGCGGCGAAGAATCTCGACTTCGAGACGGCGGCGCGGTTGCGTGACGAGCTGTTCACGCTGCGTGCGCATGCCAGCAACCGGGGCGCCGATTCCCGGAGCGGCGCGAGCGTTGGCGAGGGCTCGGGGGCAGGGAAGGGTGCGACTCGGCGCGCCGCCCGGTGAGCGCGTCGGGCCACGTAGCGCCGCGCGTTCCAACGCTCGCACCCGGCAGTCGACTCGCGGTCACGCTGCCCGAGCTCGTCGTCTGGGGCGAGGCGCTCGGAAGGGCGTCGCATCCGCCGCTCGTCATAACGATCGCCGGCGACCTCGGCTCCGGCAAAACGACGCTGGCGCAGGCGATCTGCCGCGGCTACGGCGTCAACGAGCCGGTGACGAGTCCGACGTTCGCGCTCGTTCACCGTTATGACGCCCACCGGTCTACGGTCTATCATCTCGATCTCTTCCGGCTCGAAGGACCCGCTGAGCTGACGAACATCGGGTGGGACGAGATCGTGTCGTCGCACTCGTTGGTCATCGTCGAATGGCCGGAGCGCGCGAAGGGCGCGCTGCCCCAGCACGTGCCGATCGATCTCGAGCACCTCCCAGCGGATCCGACTCGGCGCATGCTCCTCGCCGGATGAAGGCGCCACTGACGCTGGCTCTGGACGCGAGCACCTATCTGGGGACGGTCGCCGTATTGCGCGGCAGCGACGTCGTCTCCGAGGGCGAAGCACAGATGCGAGGAGAGCGCGAAGAACGACTGATGCCGGCGGTTGCCGAGGTGTTAACCGTGGCGAACTCGGATGTGGCCGACCTCGATCGAGTCGTATGCGGTGGTGGCCCGGGAAGTTTCACGTCGCTTCGTATCGCCGCCTCCATCGCGAAAGGAATCGCGCTCGTGCACGACTTACCGCTCATCGCCGTGTCGTCACTCGCGCTCATCGTCGCCGCGCGACGACGGAGCGCCGGCCGCTATCTCGCGGTGCTCGATGCGATGCGCGGTGACGTGCACGCGAGCCTGGTGGAAGTGGGAGCGGACGGCGAAGTGATTTCCGTGGCGCCCGCGACCCTCGTTCCCGCCGCCGACGTGGACTTGCTGGCTGCGTCGGAGCATGCGCTGGTCATCGGCGCGGGCCGTCCGACGGAGGGTGGGCCGCACGCGCGCGGAGTGGCGCGAATGTCCGCGTTTCTCGATGAGGGACCAGTGTCGCTCCAACATTGGGAGCCCGCGTACGGTCGCCTTGCGGAGGCTCAGGTCAAGTGGGAGGCCGCGCACGGACGGGAGCTACCCGCGTCATGAGAGGGGAAAGGGAAGGAGACGCAGTGGCGGGTCGAGCTCCGTCGAATTCGATCGGCTTGCGCCGGGCAGTGCAGGCCGACCTTGCTGCAGTCGCCGAGATCGAGCGAATCAGCTTCGCCGATCCGTGGAGCTCCGCGTCGTTTCGAGCTGCGCTTGCCGAAGAACGGGTACTGTTCGTCGTCGCCGAGTCGACAAGTGCGGAGCTGCTCGGGTATGTCATCGCGTGGTGCACCGTCGACGAGGCCGAGCTCGCGAACCTCGCCGTCACTCCGTCTGCGCGAGGCGCCGGCGTGGGTAGGGCACTTGTCGACGCAGCACTTCGTTATGGCGAGGAACGAGGGTGCTCGTGTATGTATCTGGAGGTACGCGAGTCGAATGCAGCCGCGCGTGCGGTGTACGCGGCGCGGGGCTTCGAGCAGGTTGGCCGGCGCCGCCGCTACTACCGCGAACCGATCGAGGACGCGCTCGTTTTGCGCGCTTCGCTTCAAGCCAGCTCGGCAAACGCCAGCGAGAGGTGAAGTTCGGGGAGAGTTCGCTGCGTTCCGCAGTGGTTCGTTTGCGCCCACATGTTGGGCATATCATATTATGGCCGGCGAGGACATGACTCTCGCCCAGGAGGAATCGTGAGCCGCAGTCTGAACAAGGTGACGCTGATCGGAAACCTGGGGAACGACCCCGAGGTTCGCTCGACCAGCGGCGGAAACCGCGTAGCGACGTTCTCGCTCGCGACGAGTCGGTCGTGGAATGGTCCGGCCGGCGACCGCCAGGAAAAGACGGAGTGGCATCGTTGCGTCGTCTGGAACACCAAGACGTCGCAGCTCGCCGACATCGTCGAGAAGTACGTGAAGAAGGGCGACAAGCTTTACGTCGAGGGCCGGATCGAGTACCGGCAGTGGCAGGACAAGGAGGGCCAGACCCGCTACAGCACGGAAATCAACGTGCGTGAGCTGATCATGCTCACGGGCAAGTCCGGCGGCGGTGACTTCGACGGTGACAGCGCTTCCGGCGCCGCTCGGCCGCGTGCTGCGGCTGCCGCGACGAAGACCGCGGCAGCGTCCAAGACGGGCACGGAATTCGAGGACTTTCCGGGTGCGCTTCAGGACGAGGACGACGATCTTCCGTTCTGACGACCGAACGTCCGGACATTGCTAGGCGGGCGGCACCTGGTGGTGCCGCCCGTCGTGCGTGCGATCCCGGCGCGGAGAGACCCCCAGCCCTCGCTGCGCTGCGTCGAGCCCAGAAGCGTCAAAGCGGCGATGTAGAGTCTCGCACCTCCAAGTGCTGCATCGCCTTACCGCACTGGGCCGCCGTTACTTTGTCCCGCCCTCCGCGTCCTCCCCGTAGTGAGCTTCGGCCCTTCGGCCGAGCGTGTCCGGTCCGGCCATTGCCGGACGTCACATCCGCCGGCATTCCGTTCATGACACCATCTCTCCCGCGCAGTCAGGACCGAGTTCCACGGCGGCACGTGTCGCTCTTCAGCGCAATCGCCGTCGCCATCCTGTTGGCGCCCTGCGTGGTCTCTGCGCAGGAGCCTGACACGACGTCGCGCCCAACCACGCACACGGTAAAAAAGGGCGACACGCTGTGGGACCTCGCTCGGATGTATCTGGGCGATCCGTTCCTCTGGCCGGAGATATACCGCATCAACACCAACGTCGTCGAAGATCCACACTGGATCTATCCCGGCGAAGTGCTGCGAATCCCTGGTGGAATCGGGGCTGTGCCGGCCATTGTCGCTGAGGTCACTCCGTCGGAGCAGCAGCAACAGCCGTCCGTCGAGGAGACCCCAGCTGAGACGGGGCCGACAATGTTCCGCCGATCCCCCACGCGGCAAGCCGTAACGACCCAGCGTAACGCAGGAACCCAGCGCATCAGCGGTCGGCGCGGAATCGATCCGGCGCCGGCTGTCCGCAAGTGGGAGTATCTGGCAGCGCCTTACGTCCCCTCGAAGAGTCAGCGAAGGGAAAGCGGAAAGATCATCGCGAGCACGGAGATCACAGGCATCGCGGACTCGCGCGACCGTGAAACGCTTCAGCCGCACGAGCGTGCCTACATCCGAGTGCCGTCGGAGAGCATTCCGGCGGTCGGTGACCGCTTCCTCGCCTACCGCCTGGGCCCCGACCTTCCAGGAGTCGGGCAGGTGATCGTGCCGACGGCGATCCTCGTCGTCGAGCGTCCGAGCAGCGGCGACGCCAGCGTGGCGCGTGTCGAGCGCGAGTTTCAGGACGCGATGATCGGCAACATGATCATGCCGCTCGAGAACTTCGTTCCGCAGCCCGCGGCCAACTTGCAGCAGATCAATTTCGGCGCGGAGTCGCGCATCCTCTGGATCATGGAAGAGCCTGCGCTCGCGTCGCTACAGAGCTATCTCGTGATCGATCTCAGGTCGAGCGATGGCGTCAAGCTGGGTGACGAGTTCCAGCTGTACCGTCCTCGCGAGAAGATGGATACCGGCGATCGCTTGCCGATGGAGAAGATCGCGACCGCGAAGGTCGTACGCGTCAGCGAGCACGCCACGACCCTGATCGTCACTGATCAGCGTCATCCGGCGATTCAGGAAGGGACGCGCGTTCGGCAGATGGCTCGCATGCCCTGACGGTGATCTGATTCACAGTGTCTGAAGCGGGGCGCCCACCAGGGCGCCCCGCTTCATTTTCCGCCTAGGACGCACCAGGGGCGACGGTTACATTCCCCAAAGCGAATCATGATCGCGATCGCCCATTCCGTCGCCACCACGTGCTACCTCGGCGCCGCGGCCCTCGCCGCCGCGCCGTTCGCACGTCCGGTGCGCGCTCCCGTGCGCTGGGTCATCCTTCTTCTCGGAGCAGGTGTCCTCGCGCACGGAGCGGGCCTCGCTGCCGTTGCACGCGTCCAGGGGCAGGCACCGATGACCGGACTCGGCCCAGCGCTCTCCTTCGCCGGGTTCGTGCTCGCGGCGATGCTGCTCGTCATCGAGTTGGTCGCTCGCGAAGTCAGCCTGACGCTGATCACGGCACCGCTCACCGCCCTTTCGACGATCGCCGCCAATCTGGTAGGGTCCACGCCCATCACCGAGCCGCCCGGAGCGCGCGGGGCGTGGTTCGTCGCGCACATCGCCTTCAGCTTCATCGGCATCGCCGGCCTCGCGACCTCCGCCGCGGCCGGTACGATGTACCTGATACAGCGCCGAGAGCTGCGGTCCCGGCAGTTCGGTGCGCTTTTCCGGCTGTTTCCACCGCTGGAGACGCTCGACCGTGTGAACCACGTTGCGCTGCTCGCGGCATGGGGCGGCCTGACGCTCGGCATCGCAATGGCCGTTGGATACTCCTTCGCGTATCACCAGCGCGACGTGCCGCACCTCCTCTGGGCGTTCGTCGCCTGGTTGTGCGTGACGATGCTGTCACTGGGCCGCCTGTTCGGCGGATGGCAGGCGCGGCGTGCGGCGCTCGCCTCCGGTGCCGCATTCGTCACAGTCGTCGCGTTGTGGCTCGCCGTTCGGGTAGCATCGAGCGAGCCCGGGAGATTCCTGTGACAGGCCTGTCGGCTGGCGACGCGCGCATCGCGATCGTAGTGCACGCCGACCACGTTCGCGTCCTGGTCGTCGGCGGCGGCCCGGTTGCTGAACGCAAAGCGCTCGCCTTCGCCGAACGCGGAGCGTCAGTTCGCGTGGTCGCGCGGCGCGCGACCGACCGGCTTCGCGATGCCGCGACTCACGGCGATCTGAACCTAACGCTTCGCAACTATGATCCGGGCGACATTGCCGACGCGGAGCTGGTGGTCGCGGCGACCAACGAGCGTGAGGTTAACGCTCGCATTGCCAACGATGCACGGGCCGCGCACCGCCTCTGCAACGTGGCCGATCGCGCCGACGAAGGGACGTTTTCGTCGGTTGCGCAACGCACGACGGGAGCGCTCCTAGTCGCCGTCGGAGCGAACGGAGTGCCGGCGGCGGCGAGCCGCGTGCTCGATGCCATCACGTCGCGGTTCGATGCCCGGTATGGAGCGGCACTCGAGGCGCTCCGCCAGCTTCGCGAGCGCTTGCTCGAGAGCGACGAACGCTCCGCGTGGGAGTCCGCCAGCGCCGAGCTCCTCGGCGCGGACTTCTGTAACCGTGTCGAAGATGGACGCCTGTTGAGCGAGGCGCGCGAATGGCACTGATCGCGATCGGCGTGAGCCACCGAACGGCGTCGCTCGACGTTCGCGAGCGGCTCGTCATCAATCCGTCGGACCTGACGTCGATGCTGGCCGACATCGCCGAGCAGACAGGAGCCCGAGAAGCGGTCGTGATCTCGACGTGCAATCGCACGGAGCTCTATCTGGTCGAAGGTGAGCAGGATTCGACCCCGGGTGCGCTCGCGTTGCTCAGCCGCCGTCTCGGCGATGATGCCTCACCCTACACCTACGTACGACATGACCGTGAGGCGGTGGCGCACCTCTATCGCGTCGCCGCGGGTCTGGATTCGATGATTCTCGGCGAAGCTCAGATCCAGGGTCAGGTGCGCGAGGCGTGGGAGCTCGGTCGCGCGGCATCTGGCGTCGTGCTCAACCGACTGTTCCAGAACGCCCTCGGTGTCGCTGCGCGTATCCGGACCGAGACGGCTGTCGGACGAGGCGCGGCGAGCGTCAGCTCGGCGGCGGTTCAGCTGGCAAAGCAGATCTTCGGCTCGCTCACTGGGCGCCGCGCGATGGTGATCGGCGCCGGCGAGATGGCGGAGCTCGCGCTCCAATGCTTCGTTGCCGAAGGGGTACGAACGTCGATCGTGGCGAATCGCACGTTCGAACGTGCGGAGACGCTGGCCGAACGTCATGGCGCGACGGCGATGCATCTCGATGAATGCTGGCCGGGGTTGGCCGATGTCGACGTGTTGCTATGCTCGACCGCGGCTCCGCATCCGGTGGTTCGGATGCAGCATGTCGTCCCTGCGATCGAGCGCCGGCGAGGTCGTCCGCTCTGCATTCTCGATATCGCGCTGCCTCGCGACGTCGATCCCGCTGTGCGTGCGCTATCGAACGTGTACCTCTACGACCTCGACGACCTGCAGGCAGTCGTCGCCGCCAGCATCGAGCGGCGCCGCGAAGAGCTGCCGTCGGCGGAACAGGTGATCGGCGGTGAGGTGGATCGATACTGGGAGTGGCTCGCGGGCCTGCAGGCCGTGCCAGTGCTCACCAGCGTGCGAGCCGCGGCCGAACAGATGCGCGAGCGCGAGGTGGCGCAGCTCCTGCGCAGGATGCCGCACCTCACTCCCGCCGATCACGATGCCATCGAACAATTGTCACGCTCACTCATGAACAAGTTCCTCCACGAGCCGTCGATCAGACTTCGCGCGGCTGCGGCGAACGGCCGAGGACTTGGAATCGTCGACGCGGCACGATACCTCTTCGGCATCGAGAGCGACGCAGCAGCCCGGAATACGACTGACGGGCGGTCCGGCAAGAACACCGACTCAGACAAGGAATTACGCTGAATGGCGAAGCGCGCGCTGATTACGGGTGGTGCCGGATTCATCGGCTCACATGTGGCCGACCTCTTTCTTCGCGAAGGATGGGAGGTCGAGATCATCGACAATCTCGTCACCGGAAAGCGCAGGAACGTGCCGGAGGGTGCGACGTGTCACGAGATCGACATTCGCTCCGAGCAGGCCGCGCGCCTCGTGCGTGAAGGGCGTTTTGACGTGCTCGTGCATCTGGCAGCGCAGATGGACGTCAGAAAGAGCGTCGCCGATCCGGTCTTCGACGCCGGGACGAACATCGTCGGCACGCTCAACCTTCTCGAGGCGGTGCGCGCCGGGGAAGGACGCACGCGAGTCGTCTTCAGCTCGACGGGCGGCGCGTTGTACGGCGAGTTCACGACCCCGCCTAACGTGGAGACATTTCCGAAGGACCCGGAGTCTCCGTACGCCATCTCGAAGCTGGGCGCCGAATTCTACATGGCGTACTATGGTCGCGTGCATCGCATGACATGCGTCGCGCTGCGGTACGGCAACGTTTACGGACCGCGCCAGGATCCGCACGGTGAGGCGGGCGTCGTGGCGATCTTCAGTGGACGGATCCTCGATGGCAAGCCGCTGACCGTGTTCGGCGACGGCAAACAGACGCGGGACTACGTCTACGTCGGCGACGTCGCGCGTGCGACGTTTCTCGCATCGAGTGCGAAGCTTCCACAGCAGACGCTGCTCGATTCCCACGCGTACAACATCGGGACCGGCGTGGGCACCTCGGTGATGCAGGTCGCGGAGACGTTGAAACGAGTCGCGAAGCGCGACGCCGAGGTCATTCACGCGCCAAAGCGTCCGGGCGAGCAGCAGCACTCCTTCCTTGCCGTCGGCAAAGCGGCGAAGGAGCTTGGGTGGAAGCCGGAGTTCTCCCTCGAACAGGGGCTGAGCAAGACCTACGATTGGTTCGCGGCACAGCGCGTCGGATCGACCGCATGATGTCAATTGCAGCGTTGCAGATCCAGGGCGCGATCCCGAGAACTCCGATCGAGCTGATCACGCATGCGACAACGAGCACCCAGGCCGTACTCGTTCTGTTGCTCGTGCTGTCGCTCGTCAGTTGGGGGATCATGCTCGCCAAGTGGTTCGAGCTCCGTGCCGCCGCCGCCGCGTCCCAGACCTTCATCAACGAGTTCACGCGGGCGACGCGTCTCGAACAGGTGCGCACCCTGGCCAAGCGCACGCCCCCGAGCCCGTTCACGCGCGTGTTCGGGCGGGCTGCCGACTTCCTGCACGACCTTCGCGCGACTGGCGGTCGCGGCGGCGCCGACGCGACGCCCAAGGCGGTGGCGACCGACGGTGGGCGCCTAACGGCGACCCAGGTCGAAGCGCTGCGGCTGCTCCTCGACTCGGAGAGCGCGGCGGAGCGCGACCGCCTGTCGCGGTACATTCCCGTTCTGGCGATGATCGGCTCGGTGAGCCCGCTAATCGGCCTCCTCGGCACGGTGCTCGGCATCATTAGCTCGTTCATCGGGATCGCGACGAAGGGATCGGGCAACATCGGAGCGGTCGCACCGGGCGTGGCCGAGGCGCTCGTCGCCACGGCCGCGGCGCTTGCAGTCGCGATCCCAGCCGTCTTCAGTTACAACCTCTTCGCCGCGCGAATCAATCGCATCGACGGCGAGCTCGAGGCGTTCGGCAGCGAGATCATCGCGATGTTGGTTCGCGAGGGACATATCTAGATGGCGCACCGGCGACGCGCGGGAGGGATGCCTCTCAATGCGGAGATCAACGTCGTCAGCCTGATCGACGTCATGCTTCTCCTGCTCGTCGTCTTCATGATCACGGCGCCGCTGATGCAGGGCGGCGTCGACGTAGCGCTGCCGAGGGCACAGGCCCGCCCCCTCGAGCAGAAGAGTGGCCTCGTCGTGACCGTGAACCGTCAGGGACAGATCTTTGTCGATGATGCCCGTCTCTCGTACGACGAGTTCCGAGCCGGCTTTCGCGCAATCGCCGAGCAGCGGTCGCGCCAGGGCGTGTACCTGCGCGCGGACCAGGGCGTGCCCTATGGCACCGTCGTTCGCGTGCTGGCAGTG
>Ga0222622_10001186_pt1 | contig 10483 bp, 13 predicted proteins | sample PLM2_5_b1metaG_FD_177335 | JGI IMG/M metagenome (GOLD analysis project Ga0222622, IMG submission 177335) | Groundwater sediment microbial communities from an aquifer in East River, Colorado, USA - PLM2_5_b1 | ecosystem: Environmental > Terrestrial > Soil > Riparian zone | place: USA: East... | reverse complement strand
AAGGAAGAAAAGGCCTTGATGCAAACGCACGTCGGCAATGACACCGATCATCGCCTTCGATCAGATCGCTTTGCGAAAATCCTGGAGCTGGGAAGCCGCCTGATTCCGAGTGCAGACCTGGATGTAGATGTGGAATACGACTGCTGCGTCGTAGCGCAGTATCCAATTGCCGAAGCCAGACCGGACGGTGAGCACCTGAACCTGATCTTGGGCCGCGGCCGGACGCAATGCCGTGCGCAGGAACGTCGCCAGAGCGAAACGGCAGCGCGCTGCTGCGCAACCTCCGCGACTTGTTGCTAGTCACCATGGACCTCATTGAGATCTATCAGTGCTTTTGCGATCGCACGCGATTGCGCATTCTCAATCTTCTTACGAGATCTCCGCTCTGCGTCTGTCATTTTCAAGACATTCTCGGGGAACCGCAGGTGAAAATTTCCAAACACCTCGCTTACTTGCGTAGTAGAGGCGTCGTGGCCACGAAGAGGGACCAGAACTGGATCATCTATTCCCTGTCCGAACGACGGGCGGCCGAATTGGAACGAAATCTAAAATGTTTGCAGGACTGCGTACAAACAGATGCGGTATTCAAACGCGATATGGAGAAGCTTTCCAAACTTGCAAAGAGTTGTTGTAAACCGCGCAGCGTATTCAGGCGCAGCGTGAACGGAGGGAGGACAAATGCAAAAACAAAAAGTTCTGTTTATTTGCGCTCATAACAGTGCCCGCAGCCAAATGGCGGCAGCGTTGTTGAATGAGACGTGCGGTGAATTCTTTGAAGCGCACAGCGCAGGATTAGAACCCGGTACAATCAATCCGCTGGTTGTGGAAGCGCTTCTGGAGGTCGGAATTGATATCTCGAAGAACACGACTCAGCGCGTTTTCGACGTTTGGACATCCGGACAGATATTCCAATTTGTGGTGACGGTGTGTAGCGAGGCCGAGGCCGAAGGTTGTCCAATTTTTGCTGGCGTCACCACTCGGTTGCACTGGCCGTTCGACGATCCTTCCAAACTCATCGGCACGCACGAGCAACGGTTGACAGCAACACGTCGCATCCGCGACCAGATTCGCGCCAAGATCGATTCCTTCTGCGAAGAGCACTGCGTCGCGAGCAAAACGTGAAGAGACTCGCCGCGGAATTCATCGGGACATTCGCGCTCGTCTTCGCCGGCACAGGCGCGTTTGTGATTGATGAAACAACTGGCGGTACAGTCACGCACGTTGGCGTTGCGCTGACTTTTGGTCTGATCGTGCTCGCAATGATTTACACAGTCGGTGACATTTCGGGCGCGCACCTGAATCCTGCGGTAAGTCTGGGATTTGTTGCAGCACGACGCTTTCCACTTCGCCAAGCCGTCCCATATATCGCCGTTCAGTGCTGCGGAGCCTTGGCAGCCAGTGGAGTATTGCGCCTTCTCTTTCCGCAAAACGAGATGCTGGGCACAACAACTCCCGCGGGCTCGGCAATCCAGTCATTTGTTCTAGAACTGATTTTGACTGCGATTTTGATGTTTGTGATCCTTAGCGTCTCAACCGGAGCGGCTGAGAAAGGCATCACAGCAGGAATCGTCGTTGGTGCTGTGATTGGGCTCGAAGCGATGTTCGCCGGTCCAATTTGTGGAGCGTCGATGAACCCGGCACGATCGCTTGGACCCGCCCTGATATCGGGCCATTTCCAACATCTGTGGATCTACCTTCTGGCTCCCGTGATCGGTGCTTGTGTTGGTGTGCTGGGCTGCCGTTGTGTTCGGGAATCCGGATGCTGCTCAGGCAGAGGGTTCCATTTCACCAAGGGTACTTCGGCAACTTCAATGCTAAAAGCCAATCAGCTTGGTTGATCTTGAGGTTGGCGGGCCATGTCGCGCTGCCAGGGTAATTTTCCTTCGATTTCCAATTGCAAAGACAAACTCAGGAATGTGCGGATGAGTACGATCATTCCCAGCACGATCACATTTTGCAGGGTCGGGGCGACAACGACAGTCCGAATAATGTCGCCGGCAATCAGAAACTCGAGACCGAGCAGAATCGCCCGCCCTACGTCCTGCCGATAAAGCGAGTAATAATTACCCGTCCCACGGGCGCGATCCCGCAAGCGTAAGACGAGTCGGATTGTGGCAGCCACCATGCCAGCGGCCACAATGAAAACACCCACGCCATCCACGCTCGTGCCGACCACTTCCATGATATGCCGAAAGTATTCCATGGCTGGTTCATAACCGGAAAGTGCGCCGACTTTCAATATTGTTTCTGAAGAACGCGAGTCCCCGCGGCAATCGTTCCATCTTTGCCTCAGGGCCGCGACCGCGGCGCGCGCAACTGACAATCGGGCCATGTCGGCGAGTCGGGCGCGTTTAGCGGGCTCATGGGTGCGGGAACAGGCGCCGACGGATCGGGCGCGCCGATGCGCTTGTTCACCCAGAGCGCCTGATACGCCCACGCGGGAAACGGTGCGGCCTTCGGCGTGCACGACCAGTTGTTGAAGTGAAGATTCACGAGATAGAAGTTCCGGTTTAGTTTCCGCAACACCTCGACAATCTTCGGATCGTCGAAGCCGTGCATCTCCATCGCAATCTGCGGGATCGACGCAAGCAGCTCGTTGGGGGCTGCGAGCAGTGAATTCCATTCCGCGCCTTCGATGTCCATTTTGATGATCAGATGGCGGCCGGCGTCGCCATTCTTGCTGATCTGGTTTTCCAGCGTGTCGAAGAAATGCGAATCCCTATCGCCGGCCCGATTGCCGACACATTCGTTGTGAAACACGAATGTACCACCATTGCAGATTGGCCGCGCCGGATCAAAACAATCGTACTGATGCACCGGGACGTGATACCGGCGTGACATCTCGCATCCCCAATCGTCATTCCTGCCAACGCCGTACGAGTACGCTGCATCGAGCGGCTCAATCAGATTCTCGCACATTAGGTATCCTCCATCATTGGCGCTGCCGTAGCGCTTCAATGTACAATTTTTCAAAGCGACCGGCTGCAACTCCACAAGAATCGCCTCCCGAAGCGCCCGTGCCGAGGACCGGCGCGCGATATCGCCAATCGCAACGGCTGCGGCTGCGACAGCGATGATGCCAAAAACAATTCGTATGGCATGTCGTCTCATGAAGGTGCCTTGCATCGATCGCGGCATGTTAAAGGCATTCTGACATTTTAATCCTTCCGAGCATCTATCTCGGCTAAGAAGGCATGCCTTCCAGAACGACGCAGGCAACCGCGTGGTGCTCGGTATGGCTGAGCGTGACGAGTGCAGCAGTGATGCCGCGTCGTGTCGCGAGTTCTTTGGCCGGCCCGGATAAAACCAGGAACGGTTCGCCACTCGGCTTTTTCTGGATATCGATGTCGCGCCAACCCATCGCTTTACCGATGCCGGTGCCGAATGCTTTCGAAACCGCCTCTTTTGCCGCGAAGCGCGCGGCTAAATGCCGCGACGGGAATTTCATCGACGTCGAATATTGAATCTCGCCATCGGTAAAAACTCGGTGGAGAAAACGATCGCCAAATCGATCGATGGACCGCTGAATGCGGGCGCACTCGACAAGATCGACACCAGTACCAATCACGCTCATCCGGAATTGCCATCGCGTTGAGGACAACGCGATCCCCCCTTAACGCTCATTTTGGATATTTTGCCATCGCAGCGATCATTTCTTTCACGGCAGTATCAAGCCCAACCCAAACAGCGCGCGATACGATGGCGTGACCGATGTTGAGCTCCGTCAAACACGGAATCTGGTTGATAAGCTCGATATTTTTGTAGTTGATGCCGTGGCCAGCGTTGACCTGGAGATTTGATTCCGATGCGCCGCGGGCAGCCGCTCGCAGTTGCTCCAGCTCTTCTTTTTGAATCTTTTCTGTAAACGCGTTGGCCAGGCTGCCGGTATGCAGCTCAACCATTTCGACGCCCAGCTCTGCTGCAGCGTCGACTTGTTCCAACGTGGGATCGATGAACAGGCTGATTCGAATGCCGGATGTGTGCAACCGTTTGATTGTCGGTTCCAATGTCTTGCGATTTGCAATCACATCCAACCCTCCCTCGGTGGTAACTTCCTCGCGTTTCTCCGGGACAAGGCAGACTTCATCCGGCACGATGCGCAGCGCGACATCGAGAATCTCCGGTGTGTTGCCCATTTCGAGATTCAATTTTGTCATAATGTTTTCGCGCAGCCGTTCGATGTCCCGGTCCTGGATATGCCGGCGATCGCTCCGCAAATGGGCCACGATTCCCTGCGCACCCGCGCGCTCGCACATTCGCGCTGCAACAATGAGATCTGGCTCTGCATTCTTGGATTCCGGCATCGTGGCATAGCGTGCCTGCCGCAGCGTTGCTACGTGATCGATGTTGACTCCCAAGCGCAGGCCACTCATTGACTCAGAAAATTTCGCGAATTGATCGCGCCAAATAGGACCCAGTCAATGAGTCTGAGCAAGTGGGAAAAGAATCGGCGACGGAACGAAATGGCCACTTGGACACGTTGCGGGTGCAGACGGAACCCCGGAAGTCGCCGTCTCGCCGAAGTCGTTAACGATCGTTGGGACTCGGGGTATTAGGCGCCTGATTTGTCGATTGTTGCCCGCTGGTTTCTGCCTTCGCCTTGTTCATCGCTTGTTTGGATTTTCGATGAACCGTTTTGGCGCTTTCTTTAGTTTTCTCGCCCACGGTTTCAGCAGTTTCCTTGGTCTTTCTGCCGACTGTTTGGGCAGTTTCCTTAGTTTTGTGTCCGACGGTTTCAGCGGTCTCTTTTGTTTTTTGTCCAACATTTTGCGCGACTTCTTTGGTTTTCTTGCCCGCGGTTTCAACTCCGTTCTTGACCGCCCGTCCCGCTTTTTCTGCTCCGTGCTTTGCCTCTTCTACTGCGCCTTCCTGGCCGAAGGCGGCGAGAGCCGCGGCCATTACCGCGGTAATAGTAAGGATCGATATTTTCATCACTGCTTCCCTTTCATTGCTGTCCCTTTTACAAAGAAAACGGATTCAACGAGCCTGGCGCGTGCATTGTCCCGCGTCGACGCGGCGACGTCATCCCGAGAAGTCCGTGCTACATCGCGTGCAACACTTACGTTTGTAAATCGACGCGAGTTTTTTCAGTGGGATGCCGAAGACATAAAGCGCTGCGATCAATCCATAAGCCAGAGTTAAACGAACCGGTCCGATTATTTCATAGCGCCGCGGGCTCGCCAGGATCCGTTTTTGGCTCCATATCACCCGACCGCGTCGCCGAAGCAGGCGAAAAAATTCCACGTCTTCCATTAGCGGGACTTCCGGAAATCCGCCAACATCAACGAAGGCAGTTCGCCGGCAGAATATCCCGTGGTCGCCACATCGCATTCGCAACAAAATCCCGGCGTAGTGCGCAAAAGTATCAGTCAACCGGTAAACCAGGTTTTGCGGCAGGCGAATTCGAAAAAAACCGCCTGCGACTTTCGGATCATCCATCACACGCTCGATCTCCGCCAAACAACCCGACGGAACTTCCGCATCGACATGGACAAACCATAGGGTGTCGCCGTGTGCAGCGCGTGCACCGGTGTTCATTTGTATCGCCCGATTGCGTTCACTCACGACAAGCTGGTCGCAAGAACCGCGCACAAGTTCAACCGTGCCATCAGAGCTTCCACCATCCGCAACGATAATCTCTGCGCCGGTTGCCCGCTCGCGCAGATGCTCGAGAAATGACCGCAGCAGCAGCGCTTCGTTCAGGACAGGGACAATGATGGAGACCGACATTCGATTAAGATCCACCAAATCTAGAGCTATCTAATCCAGGAACGAAACCGGTGAGGCAGGGCCTGGTGGCTAGTTTTCGCGGTTATAGTTTTAATCACATGTGTAATCACGATTTGTCGAGCCAGACCGTGTGCATTGCGTGTGTACATGAGGAGATGATAAAATCAGCGGGAGTCGTGTCCATACAACGCTCATGCCAAAGATTCCTTTAATGGATTATGTCGGCAGGCCATTGCTAGCCTGCTTATTCCTCGCATTGCTTTGCCTGCAGTGGCGTTTTCCACTGCGTCGCCGGCATTTCAGCGTGTTGCATCGGCTCATACGCAATTTCGTGCTCTCGATTCCCGGCTTCGCCGTCGTGCGTCTGGCTATGTTGCCAATCCCGATTGCAGTCGCGATGTGGGCACAGGAGGAACATATTGGTTTGTTACACTTGCTTCCTTTGCCGTATTGGATTGCTGGAATCACCACCTTCCTGCTGATGGATTACGCCTACTGGTGGTGGCATCGGGCGAACCACATGATTCCAATCTTCTGGAGGTTTCATAACGTGCATCACACCGATCTTGATCTCGATGTAAGCACTGCGGCGCGATTCCACTTTGGCGAGATGATCTTTTCCATTGGATTTCTCTCGCTCGCAGTGACGGTGTTCGGCATCTCACCAGGCATGCTGGTCTCTTTCTTCATCGCCTTGGAAGCCGCGACACTTTTTCATCATTCGAACTGGCGTCTGCCGATTAAGGTCGAACGGATTTTGAACCTGATCATCGTCACGCCTCGCATGCACGGGATTCATCATTCAATCGTGCAGCGCGAAACTAATTCGAACTGGGGCACGATTTTTTGCTGGTGGGATCAACTTCATCGCACCCTGCGCCGCGACGTGCCGCAGGATGCCATAACAATCGGGGTGGCTGCGTATCGTGACGAACATGAACTCACGCTTGGAAAACTCCTGGCGCTGCCGTTTCACAAACAGCGTCCGTGGCGATTGCCGAACGGCGAGCTTCCGGACCGTGCAATTCAGCCAGCAGATCGGCTTGCCGAGTGACTTCGGATGATCAAGCGCACTGATTCGTGGTTCTGAAATGCCGCGAATCCACAGCCTTTTCAGGAAGAAGCCGTTCGCTACATTTCCAATCAGGATGATCGGCCCTTAAAAAACACCGGGTTTGGGCCGGCAATGCAACTGATGAATCGTTTCGCCGAGAAACTGGGTGCGCATTCTCTCTCGCTCCGTCGCGGGCGTCCGGAGATCCTTCAGGTGAACGTGGGCAAGCTTTGCAATCTCACTTGCATGCATTGTCACGTAAACGCGGGACCGAAACGCAAAGAAATAATGTCACGTGCCACCATCGATCGAATTATTGATTGGCTGGCCAAAGCGAATATTCCGATCGTCGATCTAACCGGCGGTGCGCCGGAGATGATTCCCGATTTTCGCTATTTCATCATGCAAATCGGTGCGCTCCAGTTACCGCGACACATAATCGACCGCTGCAATCTCACGATTTTGCTTGAACCCGGCTACGAGGATCTCAGCGAATTCCTGGCGAATAACAAGGTCGAAATCATTGCATCAATGCCATGTTATTCGGCCAAAAACGTAAACGCTCAGCGTGGCGAAGGTGTTTTTGACGGAAGTATCGCTGCTCTGCAGTTGCTTAATTCGTTAGGCTACGGAATTGATCCGCATCTGCCGCTTCATCTGGTTTACAATCCCGTCGGCGCGTTTCTGCCGCCGTCGCAGGATGAACTGGAGGTCGATTACAAGCGCGAACTCAAAAAGCATTTCGGAATCGAGTTTAATAAACTGTATGCGCTCTCGAATCTCCCAATAGGCCGGTTTGCGGGCTATCTCCGGCATAGCGGTAAACTGGAGGAATACATGGAGCTGCTTGTTCACGCGTTCAATCCAGCAACGATCAGCGGATTGATGTGCCGCAACACGGTCAGCATCGGCTGGCGTGGCGAAGTTTATGACTGCGACTTTAATCAGCAGCTCGGAATGCAATGGTCCAGCGAAGGCGAGAGCAAGCGGCTTTTTCTTTGGGATATCGATCCGGATTCGCTCGAACACCGCGACATCATGACCGGTGAGCACTGCTTCGGTTGCACGGCGGGTGCCGGCTCAAGCTGCGGTGGCGCAATCGATGCGCGCGTAGCGAGTGATAACTAGTTACGCCAGCGGCCGCGTCGCAGAAGCAGCCGGCGCCAATCGCGCCAGACCAAACTCCCCGTGAATCAATTGAGCAGCGCGTTCAGCATCTTTTTCATCGATGATGACTGCAATCTTGATCTCCGAGGTAGAAACTAGCTGGATGTTGATCCCGTTGTTCCCCAGGCATTCGAACATTCGTGCCGCTACTCCCGAGTGCGATCGCATTCCGATCCCGACTACGCTCAGCTTGGCCATGCCAGCTGCGGTGTTTAAGCGCTTCGCACCAATTTGCCCGATTACAGGCATCAGGATTGTGCGCGCGTTTTCCAGTTCATCCTCATGAATCGTAAATGAGACGTCAGTCGTCCCCTCGATCGAAGCGTTTTGAACGATCATGTCGACGATGATGTGCGCTGCGGCGATGTTCGAAAAAATCCGAGCAGCCACTCCCGGCTCGTCACGCACGCCTGCGATGCTGAGTTTTGCCTGGCGTCTGTCGAGACTGATCCCCCGAACCAACACGTCTTCCATGCTGGGAGTCTCTTCTTTGGCAATTGTCCCTCGCCTTTTATTAAAGCTCGACCGCACTTCGAATTCGACGCCGAATTTCTTAGCAAATTCTACCGCGCGCGATTGCATCACCTTTGCGCCGCTGCCCGCCATCTCGAGCATCTCGTCGTAGGCAATCTCACTAACTTTTTTCGCGTCGAGGACTATGCGCGGATCGCATGTGAACACACCATCGACATCAGTAAAAATCTGGCAGGCATCAGCGTTCAATGCGCCAGCCAGCGCAATCGCGGTCAAATCTCCGGCGCCACGGCCAAGCGTGGTCGTATCTCCCTCCGGGGTCTGGCCTTGAAAACCAGCCACAATCACAATGTAGTCCTCCGATAGCATCTCATGAATCTGCTTTGGACTGATATTCGCGATCCGCGCCTTGGTGTGATGTCGGTCCGTTAAAATTCCCGCCTGAGCGCCGGTCAACGAGATCGCTGTTCCACCGAGCGCGTTCACGGCCATGGCAGTCAAGGCGGTGGAGGCGCGCTCACCAGTGGCAAGCAGGATGTCGAGTTCTCGCTCCGTCGGGTCCGGCGAGACAGCTTTTGCAAGCTTGATTAACTGATCGGTGACCCCCGCCATTGCTGAGATAACCGCGACCACACGACAGCCTTTGCGTTGCGTCTCAAGAATTCGGCGGGCAACTTTACAGATTCGCTCCGGTGTCCCAACGGAAGTGCCGCCATATTTTTGAACAATCAGCTGCATGGATTGAATAGATTACGGAACAGGAATGAGAAGTTCCAAAACAAACTAAGACTGGTTTTGTGTCGTAAAGTTGATAATGCGCGTCAGCCACTAAAGCCCGACCGCGCGTCGCACATCATTCAGGGTCGCCGGGACAGATTTTAGGTTCTTCATCTGCGTAGTGATTACATCGGGGTCCTTCAATCCATGTCCAGTGACCGTGCAAACAATCCGGCTGTCCTCGGGAATCTTCTGACATGAGTATGCTGCCTCTTTCGAGTTGCAGCATTTGAAAAGCCCCGCGACAGACGCCGCACTTGCCGGTTCAACAAAAATTCCCTCGTGCTGCGCCAGCCAGGCCTGCGCCGCAAGAATCTCTTCGTCACTAACAAGATCAATCGCGCCATGTGATTCGCCGATCGCGGCGCGAGCCTGTTTCCAACTTGCCGGATTGCCAATTCGAATCGCTGACGCCACCGTTTCAGGCTTTTCGACGATGCGATTATAAAAAATTGGAGCAGCACGCGCGGCCTGAAAGCCAATCATCGCTGGCAGCTTCGTCGACCTTCCGTGCGCGTGATATTCTCGGTAGCCGGCCCAATACGCGGTGATGTTTCCAGCATTGCCTACAGGCAACAGGTGAAAATCGGGCGCGTCGCCAAGGTCATCGATAATTTCAAACGCGGCCGTCTTCTGCCCGGCGATACGATCCGGATTAATCGAATTTACAACGGTGAGATCACGCTGTTCACCAATCTCCCGAACGATGCGGAGCGCGTCGTCGAAGTTGCCGTCCAAAGCGATGATTTTCGCTCCGCAGGCGAAAGCCTGCAGCAATTTACCAATTGCGATTTTGCCAACCGGCAAGACCACAGCGCACATGATCCCTGCCCGCGCGGCATAAGCTGCCGCCGAAGCCGACGTGTTTCCTGTTGAAGCGCAAATGAGAGCTTTTGCGTCGCGCTCTATTGCTTTCGATACAGCGACGGTCATGCCGCGATCCTTGAACGAGCCCGTTGGATTTATTCCTTCGTTTTTGACGAAAACCGCGCGGCCGACGCGTTCGCTCAACCGTGGGCAAAACACCAGCGGCGTAGTCCCCTCGCCCAGGGAAACAATCGGCGTCGATTCAGCAACCGGAAGGTACTCCCGGTAACGCGCGATCACTCCCAATTTTGATGTTGCCGTTTCGGCGTGCATTTTCTATTCGAAACAAATTCGTGTGATTGTCGATCTGTAACTGCCGTGTAAGATCATGCCGTTATGCCTTCGCTGAGCAAGGAAGATAAACTGCGACTCTTGACCATAATCCTGGAGAGTCGGCATGCGGACCTGCGCGAG
>Ga0222622_10001184_pt1 | contig 10486 bp, 7 predicted proteins | sample PLM2_5_b1metaG_FD_177335 | JGI IMG/M metagenome (GOLD analysis project Ga0222622, IMG submission 177335) | Groundwater sediment microbial communities from an aquifer in East River, Colorado, USA - PLM2_5_b1 | ecosystem: Environmental > Terrestrial > Soil > Riparian zone | place: USA: East River... | reverse complement strand
CGTAAATCTAACGAGCGCAGCCGATCTTCCGCGCGACCGCGACTATGATTACGAACCACCAGTACCGGGCAGTTACAGCCTGCCGGTGGTAAAAGCCGCCGCCGATGGCGCAATCTTCGATTCGAATGGCAAACCGTTAAACCTGCGTGACCTGACCCACGGTCGGATCACTGTGTTGAGCTTCATCTACACTCGATGCGCGGCGATGAAAGCGTGTCCGTATGCAGCCGGCGTCTTGAACCAACTTCACTTGCTCAGCGTTGACGACCCGACACTGGCGAAAAACATGCGTCTCGTCAGCATGAGTTTTGATCCCGATTACGATACGCCGCAACGTCTCGCCGCCTATTCAGAAAAGTTTCTCGAAGAAAAATCAGGCTGCGAATGGCGGTTCGTCACGGCGAAGTCGACCGCGGAACTGGAATCGATTCTCGCGGCGTACGGCCAGGCCGTGGACAAAAGGGCTAACGCATCGGATCCGCAGGGCCCGCTTTACCACATTCTTCGAGTGTTTTTGATCGACCGGGAAGGCCAGATCCGGAACATGTACAGTTCCGCGACGCTCGATCCTCGCCTTGTCGTTGCCGATGTGAAGACAATGCTTCTGGAAGAAGCGAGGCTCTCGAAGCAATAACCATGGCTATGTGCGGCGGCCGTGCCGGCCGCAAAGTGTGGGTAGCGCGTCCGTCTCAGGCTATCTTCAGCTCGATTGTCTCATCTCGTCACTTAGAGTGACTTAGAGATAGGTTCTACTGTCAATTTCTGGAAACGCGGATCATTCCGGAGCGGATCGAACATTGGATCGAGCCGGAGCAGCGCGGGAGTGAGCGGCCCGCGCCAAGCGAGCGCGCCCTCGGACGGTATCGATAACAGTTTCTGTAACGCGGCGATGGCGCGGTCCGGCTCTCCCAGTTGTGCTGCCACCCGTGCGAGAATCTCGATCGGTGCGGGACCATCCACCACGTCTTTCTCGAGCGGGAGCACAGCCATCGCTTGCTCCGACAGAGCTAACGCCGCGGCTTTGTCACCAAGTCCCATATTAACCAGTGCGAGATCTCCAATGAGGACGTAGTTGTCCGGCTGTTCTTTGAGGAACGGTTCCAGTTCGCCGCGAGCTTGTCGAAAACTTTCCTGAGCAGCGGCATGGTCGCCTGCGACTTCTTGTGCCCAGCCTAACCAAAAGCGCAGTTCGCCGTTGTTAAAACCCAAAGCTGGATCAGGCTTGGTAAGTACTTCCTTTAGCCGGGAGATCATTTGCGCAGGGCGACGTTCCAGGATCGCCTGGTAAATTTGTATTTCCAAGGCGCCAGTGTCGTCAGCGGACGGATGCAGCGGAGCGAGGAGTGCAGCAGCCCGCGGGAGATCACCCTGCGCTTGTGCAATACCTGCCTTCTGCGCAAGGGTATCCACGTCGTCCGGTATAACATCGAGCACCTGATCAAACTTCCGCAGCGCCTCGGGGAAGCGACGAACTATTACGTACGATTGGGCATGCTGCGTGAGCAGGGAAACGTTGCGCGGATCGAGCCGCTCAGCTTCGTTAAAGTAGGACTCGCTTCGCTCCCACTGCCCTCGCCGGCGCGCGACGTAGGCCAGCGATTCGGGGATCTGGCTGTTATTTGGTAGAAACTGACGCGCTTGCTCAAAGTAACGCACTGCCGCGTCGTAATCTTTCAAGCAGGCGTAGTAGTAATATCCTTTGGCCAGTATGGCCTCGCCGAGATTGGGCTGAAGAGTGAGCGCGGTTTCAGCCGCCTGCCCGGTCTCTTCCCGGAGGGCGACCGTTGGTTGAAGGTTGAGTGTGACATAGCCCAGCGCATCGACGTATGAGAGCAGCGCCCAAGCAAGGGCGAACTTAGGATCCAACCGCACCGCTTCTTTGAGATATTTCTGTGCCGCAAGGGTGTTGGCGGGTGAGCTTCCCGTTTTCAGTGTATAAGCCAGACCACGCAGGTAGGCATCGTAAGCTTCAGGATTATCCGTCGGTCTAGCCGCAATGACTTGTTCTTCCTGACCAGTAAGTTTCGCACGCAACTGATCGGCAATGGCTTTGGCCACCTCACTCTCGACCGAAAAGATGTCAGTCAATCTGCGATCAAAAGTCTCTGCCCAGAGATGTGAATCATTCGCAGCCCTGATCAGTTGCACAGTTACGCGCACCTGATCATTTGTTTTCTGGACACTACCTTCCAGGAGATTGGCGACACCGAGTTGGTTGGCAACCTCAGAAAGTTTTTGAGATGTGTTCTTATAACGCTGTGTGGACGTGCGCGAGATCACTTTGAGATCCGCGATCTTTGAGAGCCGCGTCAGAATTTCGTCCTGAATCCCATCGGCGAAGTACGCGTTGGATTTTTCCTCACTCAGGTTTTCAAATGGCAGAACGGCGATGGATTTTTCATTTGGTTGTGGTGCTGGCGTGACAAACAAAAAAAAGTAGGCAACCGCTGCGGCCGCCAGCAGCGCCGCCGCCGCCAGAGTGAGCAACATGCCCACTTTATGACGTTTGATTTTGCCGGTGATGGATTCGGCGCGCGCTTTGGTGTGCGGCAAGGAGCTATCTGCTTCCAGTTCACCCTTCAGAATGCGCAGGTCGGCGAGCATCTCCTTGATCGTCTGGTAACGTTGATCACTTTTTTTGCGCAAAGCCTTTTGCAGAATGGATTCGAGTTTGAGTGGAACATTCGGCAACACGCCGGATAAAGCTGGCGGCTCTGTTGTTAGGATAGAGGCAATGCAGTCGCTCGGCGTCTCGCCGCGGAACGGCGGGATTCCTCCCACCATTTCGTAGAGCACGACGCCCAAGCTCCAAATATCAGTGCGCGCGTCTACCTTCTGGCCGCGCGCCTGTTCCGGAGACATGTAACGCGCCGTGCCTAACACTAACCCCGCTCGAGTTTGCAGCGTCGCCGTTGTCTTCACCGCGTGATCGTGCGAGGCCAGCCTTTGCTCCGTCAGTTTGGCAATCCCGAAATCGAGCACCTTCACATATCCGTCCGGTCGCAGCATGATGTTCTCCGGTTTGATGTCGCGGTGCACGACGCCGGCTTCGTGCGCGGCAGTTAGTGCCGAGGCCACTTGCACGGCAATTTCCAGTGCCGCATGTGGATTTATCCTATCGCGCGTGATCGACGCGCGCAGGGTCATGCCTTCAATGAACTCCGTCGCGATGAATTGGCGGTCTTTCTCCGCGCCGATCTCGTAAACCGTTAGAATGTTCGGATGATTTAAGGCCGAGGCACTCCGCGCCTCATTTTTGAACCGGCTCAACTGCGTCTCATCTATCGTCAGGCTATCTGGAAGCAGCTTGAGCGCGGCTTTGCGCCCGAGTCGCTCGTCCCGCGCGAGATAAACCTCCCCCATTCCGCCGACGCCGATGAGTGACTCGATCCGGTAATGACCAATCACTTTTCCAACCAACGCACCGGTCGTGTCGTTAGTCACAAGCTCGGGAGCAACTTCGTAGGCCGGTAATTCAATAAAATTCTCCGCCCGCACATGAGAGGTGAGCAGAGACTCCACCTCGCAACGCAAGTCTCCGTCACCTCGGCAAGCCTCATCAAGAAATGCGGCCCGCTCTCCGGGCGCGCGTTCGACGGCTGACTGGAAAAGATCGTTGACCTGTTTCCAGCGCTCAGCCTTCATCAGCTTTCTTCCTCGCTCAGCGCCCGGTAAAGCCACGCCTTGGCCATGGCCCATTCGCGCTCCACCGTCCGCTGAGAGAGTTTCAGGAATTCAGCCGTCTCTGCGACCGACAACCCACCGAAGTAGCGCAGTTCAACAATCTGACTTTTACGCGGGTCCTGCTCGGCCAAGTTTTCCAACGCTTCATCGAGGGCGAGTAACTCATCCGATCGCGTTTCTGTTACTAACGCAGCTTCGTCCAAGGTTACTTTCAACGCGCCGCCGCCACGCTTGAGTGCTTGGCGTTCACGGGCGTGGTCAACCATGATGCGCCGCATCAACTGCGCGGCCGCCGCGATAAAGTGGGACCGGCCTTGCCAGACCGGTTTCGTATCATCGACCAGCCGGAGGTAGGCTTCGTTGAGAATGGCGGTGGTTTGCAGGGTGTGGCCGGCGCGCTCCCGGCTCATGTAATGGTGAGCGAGCCGGTGCAATTCGGGTTGTACCAACGGGAACAACTTCTCCAGCGCTTCCTCGTCTCCGCCGCTCCAGTCGCCGAGCAATTGGGTGACCTCTTGTCGCGTGGATGGAGGCGTCGTCATGGAGGCTACTCGACGGCGCTAAGTCTAACACGACCAAGGAATTTTTACAGCGGCGCCGGGAGCGATCAAAAAAAACTACACAGTCGTGGCGGGTTTCAGTCGCCCTTTCCGCTTACGCACATGAACCGGCACAACAATAAACACGCCGGAAAAACCAAAACCAAACCTTAGAAAAGAAAAACCCATGCAAACTAAACAATCAGTAACCAACTCAAACATCCGCTCGACCGTCATAGCCGCTTTTGGCTTGCTGTCGATGCTACTTGCCGTGAGCGAGACTGCTCACGCACAAGGCACGCCGCTCGTATTCCAAGCCGCCGGACCAGATGCGACCTCCATTCAGGGCGCAGTCGATGCATTCCGCGCTTCCTTGGGGAACAACAACGGCAATAATCCAGGCCCGATCCAAAAGGGTCGGCGCGAGATCAACTGGGACGGTGGCAACCCCAACCTCCTGGATACGACCGCCCCGGTAAATCCGTTCCTCGTGTTCCTAAACACGCGAGGCAGCCAGTACAAAACACCCGGGTTGGGGCTTTCGCAGGCTCCTGCGTCGGGCGGACTCCAGGGCGGACTGGCGGTGCTCTTTGGCAATCCGAACTATGCCAAAATCTTCAGGACGTTCAGCCCGTCGCGGTTGTTCACTCCTGTGGGGAGCAACATCACCGAAGCGTCCTTCTCCGTACCGGGCACCAATGGCACTGCCCCGGCAACAGTCAGAGGCTTCGGCGCTGTATTTACAGATGTTGATCAGCCAGATGGCGTCTCTGCTGCCGTGAACGGCGGGAGCACGCACATCGAGTACTTTGATCGAAACGGCAAGCTAATATTCAGCAGTTTCGTTCCGGCATCGCCGGGCGATGGAAACCTGTCCTTCTTCGGCATCAAGTTTGACGATGCCCGCATCGCGTCGGTTCGGATCACAGCCGGCAACGTTGCCCCGGGACCGAACGACGATCAGCAGCACGACATCGTCATGATGGACGATTTCATCTACGGCGAGCCACAGCTCATTAACTAAGAGAAGATGAGATTCAACGGTAGACACTATGGAAGTGCCGCCCAACCTGAACGCAACGGCCCAGCCCATAGAGTCTAACGAGAATAAGATGGGCTGCCGGGCGACGACGAGTCCCCGGCAGCTTCATCGCCGTAAAACGTAATGCTGTAGCCGCCTCGCTGTGTCGAGGCGTTCTGCTGTAGCGTCCGCTGTCTCAGCGGAATTTCCGGGGAGCGCGCGCGTCTCGCGTGCTGGCGATGGCGTCCTCGCCATCGCGAACTTTATGTCTGCTCCCGACGCGGCTAACATCGCAGGCGCGGCTTGACATTACCCGGCGCGTCGAGCGACAAAGGAGCGCCGGATGAAATTTCTCACACGCCGCTTCGCCAAGGCTCCGGAGGGAACGGCCGCGCTGTTCTTCATTCAGATCTTCTCGACGCTCGGGTTCGCCGTCCTCTACTCGACCCTGGTCCTCTACGCGACAAAGCATCTGCATCTTGGAGTAAAGGAGGCCACCACGTTGATGGGCGTGTTCGGCGCCTTCAACTACGGCCTGCACCTTTTCGGCGGTTACCTGGGCGGCCGCTTCCTTTCGAACCGCAAACTGTTTGTCGGGGGCATGGCGCTGCAGGTGTTCGGCTGCGCCTGCATCGCGACCGGCACGCTCGCGTTGTTCTACGTCGGCCTCGCCCTCTTTCTCACAGGCAGCGGCCTCAACGTCACCTGCATCAACATGATGCTGACGCAGCGCTTCACACCGGAGGACCCGCGCCGCGAAGGAGCATTCCTCTGGAACTACGCCGGAATGAATGTCGGCTTCTTCGTCGGATTCAGCGTCGCCGGTTATTTCCAAGCCACCCAGAGTTACTCGAGTCTTTTCATCTTCGCCACGCTCGGCAACTTCGTCGCCATCATCCTCGCCATGCTTATGTGGCGAACGCTCGCCGACCGCAACACCACACTGCTCGATGCGACGCCGAAGCAGTTCCGGCTGCGCCAGCTTGCGGGCATCGGCATTCTTATCGGAACCGTACCCGTCGTGTGGCTCATGCTCCAGCAGCCGGGCATGACTGAAACGGTGATCAAAGCGATCTGCGCCGCAGTCGCGCTCACACTGATCTTTCTCACGGTCCGCCACTCGGATCGCCGCGAACAGCGTAACATGACAGCCTACCTGATTCTGACGATCGGTTCGCTGATGTTCTGGTCCCTCTACCAGATGGCGCCGAGCGGCCTGATGCTGTTCGCGGTCAACAACGTGGACCTGATGGTCGGTCCTGTGAAGATTCAGCCGCAGTGGATTCAGAACATCAACACAGTCTGCATCGTGCTCGGCGGGCCAGTGCTCGCGTCGCTCTTTACTCGCATGCGCGCGCGTGGGTGGAGAATCGACATCCCGCAGCAATTCGCAGCGTCGCTGCTGTTGATGGCGGTTGCGTTTCTCATTCTCCCGCTCGGCATCAAGCTGGCTGGCGGCGACGGCAAGAGTCCATTCGTCTGGCTATTCCTGAGCTACGTGCTGCAGAGCATCGGCGAGCTGCTCATCATGCCCATCGGATACGCGATGATCGGCAAGCTCGCGCCAAAGCAGTACCAAGGCGTGATGATGGGCAGCTGGATGCTCGTGACCGGCCTCGCGTCGCTCTTTGCAGGTGATTTCTCGGGAATGATCCCCGAGCCGACCGGTACCACGGCGCTCGCAACCAATGCCGGGTACGCGAAACTCTTCGCGGAGCTCGGCGCCGGCAGCCTCGCAGTTGGTATCGTGCTCGTCGTGCTGATTCCGTTCCTGCGCAAGCTCATCACCGACAAGGCCGAGACGCCTCCGGTGGAAACGCCGGCGACGGTCGTTCCCGTCGCTTGATAAACGCCGCGTTACCGATTCCGTTGTAGCCACGTCGCTGCGCGACGTTTTTTGGGGAACGGGAGGTCTTACAGAAGGAATCGAAGATAACGAAGAAGCAGAGTTGGGCTTGGTTGCTAATACCTTCGTTGCCTTCTGTGAAGATTTCTTGGAGAGAAACGAAGCGAAACGACTCTGAACTACCTGTCCGCCTTTGAAAGCCCGGCGCTTGCTTGCATCAGTTACGGCCGAGCGCGGCCTTCAGGCGTTTGAAGCTGGCTTTGGGCCAGAGCTTGCTCGTCTGGTAGTAATCCCGGAACGCCGGCGTTCCTTTCGGCAGCTTGAGCCACTTCGCTTTCCAGCGGGTGTAGATGTGCACGTCCGGCTTCAGGGCGCCCGGCTTGTCGAGTGTGCCGACGCGCACAAATCGGAGATTGGGCTTATGCCCGTAATCGCTCCAAACGGCGGTCTGACACTTGGGGCAGCGGTAGATATCGTGCGGTCCGTTCTCGCGTGGGACCGGCACTGCTACCGGTTTGCCGCGGATCAGCTTGATTGCCTGGGCCTCGATGATCGCATTGAGCACGAACGCGCTGCCTGTCAGCCGCTGGCAGTCGTCGCAATGACAACAGTGGACGAACATCGGCTGGGCGAGGAGTTGGTAGCGGATGGATCCGCAGGCGCAACGGCCAGTAAGTTTCTTTGCCATGGCGACTGTTAAGCGAAAGGCTGCCGTAACGCCGTAACGTAGACGAAGTCAAGGCCGGGCTTTCAAAAGGCGAAAGTTTGCCGTATAAGCTGCGCAGCAATCATCGAGAACGGAAAGATCACAAAGTCGGAGGACAAGAAGAAATGCTTGTGTCAGAAGTGAGGACTGACCGCAATTTAATTTCAGATGCGAGAGAGTTGAAAAATTTAGCGCCAGAGATTTTCACCCGTCGTCCCCGTGTATCGGTTAACCGGGGTGGACCTTGTCCTCAACTGCGACAATCGCGCTCTTATTGGTAATAAGATGCCGGAAAGCATTTCGCTACAAGTCAAAGCGATCTCGAAGACGATGATTCTCCGCTCGAGTATACAACAGGCCTAAGATCCAGCGTTCCGTAACATGACCGAGAAATACCGCGGCGATACAGAAGAACCTGTGACTAGCGCTGAACTGAAAGAAGCGTTGATTAGCCTCTCGAATCGTCAAAAAGAACTAGTAGAGGTTCTAAAAAATAAGAAAGAAGATAAAAAAGACTTCTGGGATAAATTTTCAGCGTCATCAACGTTTCTTTCGGGGGTTATTGTTGCTTTGGTAGGATTGTATTTCACGAGCAGCTTCAATTCTCAACAAGCTACCCGTGATCAAATATTAAAAAATCAGCAAATTCGGCTTGCTCAGGTGGAGCTAGTCCAAAAGTTTGTACCTCAATTAATTGGAACCGACCAAGAAAGGAAATTGGCCATCATCGCGATTTCATCGTTGGGTAATTCTGAGCTGGCGACGCAGCTCGCTGTTCTTGATCCAAGCAAGGGATCGACAGCTGCCTTAAAGGCATTAGCGACATCTGGTACCGACGAAGAAAAAAATCGCGCACAACGAGCGCTTGAGACAGTGAATAGATGGATCTTGTTTGAAGGAGCAGTTGACGGTTCTGCCGCCGCTGATGTCGGCGACGGATTCTTTGTAGGCGCGACCGATGAGGATAACGAACTTCGTCTCTACGATGTCAAAGGGGGCCCTTCACCCAAGAAGTTAGACGTCGGAGTAGAGGCGGCGGTTAAGAGCGCGCTCGGAGTACAAAAGATCAAGGAGTGCGACCTCGAAGGCGCGGCGAAAATTGGAGACCTGATCTTCTGGATTGGTTCGCACGGCCGAAACAGTGAGGGGAAGGAGAAAAAAGAACGCCAGGTCCTGTTCGCAACGAAACTTGGCGGGTCTGGCAAAGACGCGAAGCTCGAGGTCGCAGGAAAGGTTTACACAAAGCTTCTCGATGATTTGGTAAACGATCCGGCTCTCGCGCCGTTCGATCTCGGCAAAGCCGCCACCCTCGCGCCAAAGGATGAAGGAGCGCTAAATATTGAATCGCTCGCCGCGGATGGCGATAAGCTATGGATCGGATTTCGAAATCCAACAAACGAGGCCAAGGAGGCTTTGCTCGTTCCGCTGCTTAATCCCACGGAGATAATTAAGGAAGGCGCTCGCGCCAAACTCGGCGATCCGGTGACTCTTAAGCTCGGCGGGTTGGGCGTTCGAGATATGGTTGTCTGGGGCGATGGCTTCCTGATCATTGCCGGTGATTTCGTTGATCGAGTCGAACCGGGCGCAAAGCCCTCCAGAGTTTTTTATTGGAAGCCCGGCACGGACCCAAAGGACATCGAGGTTGATTTCGGCGATCTCAATCCCGAGGCGATCGTGATAATGGGCGAGGGCGACAAGGCCAGGATATTGATTCTGAGCGATGACGGAAAATATCCAGGTCGGTCGGATAGAAACGTTTTTCGCGGCGTGTGGCTCCAAGCGAACGCACCGATTGGCGGTGGGAATGGGAATTGAGCGACATAGATGGGCAACCCCGACAGCGCGAAGACGATTGGCGCCAGCGTTGCGCTTTCGATGACCAAGTCCAGACTTGGAGAGCAACATGAATATCGAGACGCTCCACATCGGTATGAAGGTGCGCCATCCGCAATACGGCGTCGGCGTGGTCAGATCGCTGACCGAGCAAACCGCGGAGATCGCGTTTGACGACGCGCCGCGGACAATTGCACCGGCCTCTAGCGATCTCCAACCGGCGGAAGCGACCGCCACGTTGAGCGAGCTAGAGATGCCGCTTGCGAATTTGATCCGCGATACAGCTCACGCTGTGGTCGAAGCGCTCGGGCTGGAACAAAAGGACGTGCTCGTGGAAGGTCTGGCGACTCGATGGCAGCGCGGGACGCTGGTTATGCAGCCGGTGGACAGTTCGGTTCAGTCGAAAGAAGTCCCGCTCGAGACATTCTTCCACAAAATCGTCATGATTCGGAATAATCTGCGAGTTCTCGAGCAGAAGGTGAACGCGAGCGACAAACTGAGCGAAGCGGACAAGTTCGATCTGCAACAGTACATCACGCGCTGTTACGGCTCGCTGACCACGTTCAACATCCTGTTCAAAAACAAGGACGACCAGTTCCGAACCGGCGCCTAGGACAGCGCAGTGGGCAGACCGAATGCCTGAATGAGCTGGAGCGAAGGAACCGAAATGCGGGGACGCGATGAGATGGACGGGCAGCCCGAAGGGCGAGAGTGCGGGATGCAGTCGAGTCAATCATTTTGTCCCGCGGACTTGATGCTATACGTGATTCACGTATAGCATGTAAGGATGGCTTTCGGGACACTTCCTCATCATGTTCGGCACCAGAGGTTCGCAGCCGGGACGTTTCCACGGAGAT
>Ga0222622_10001179_pt1 | contig 10502 bp, 9 predicted proteins | sample PLM2_5_b1metaG_FD_177335 | JGI IMG/M metagenome (GOLD analysis project Ga0222622, IMG submission 177335) | Groundwater sediment microbial communities from an aquifer in East River, Colorado, USA - PLM2_5_b1 | ecosystem: Environmental > Terrestrial > Soil > Riparian zone | place: USA: East River... | reverse complement strand
GAAACAGAATATGCTATTATTCCCAAGATATATTTCAGGTAAAATGTGACAATGCTTCTAATAAATGCATTATCTGGCTTTCCAATATCGACAATAATGAATCTACCATCATTTTTGAGAACTCTGTGTATTTCAGAAATAGCTTCAATTAGCGAAAACGCATCACGTAGAGAGTACCCACACAAGACAGCGTCTACGGATGATTCCCTAAATGGCATATATTCAAAGACTCCGCATGAAAGGTTAAGCCTCTGATTTCTTAGATTCTGCGCATAATGCAACATTTCGCGTATCGGATCATGCAGGATTATCCTGGCATCATCTCTTAGAATCTCTAGTGCTTTTGATGACATATTACCGAAACCTGAACCTGCATCTAATATCAAATCACCAGGTCGAATTTGGCCGTTCAAACCACATTCACGATATTTATCATCCTGACCTAAAGAGATGCTCTTGTTAACTTTATCGTAGACTGGGATTATGTTTCTTAATACCCCAATGACTTCTTTCCAATAATTAAGTCCTAGTCCAGACAATTAATAAAGGCTGAAAAATGAAAGGATATTTTTTATTTTGGAATAAAAATTTCTATGTCTGTGCACAAATTTTTTCCATTACCTTTTAAGATAAATTCTCCTAGTGTATTGCTAATCTATAAACGGGTTCATAAAATTGATAAGGGACTCTTAGTTATTGAATATATTGTCTGATCCAATGGAGTACATATGTGAATCTTGTGGCACACTGTTAATTCACAGTAATCCCATAACGCTGGATAGCATGAAGGATGTTCACAATCAATTGTGTTCTGTTAAAAGGCAAAATATAGTGACGCCGGTTCCGCAGGTTCCACAAAAATTAACACCCCCCGCCGTTTCGACAACACCTTCTCAATCTCAGACTGCGCTAAGTCCTCCGTCAGCTGAACAAGCGGCTGCTGCTCCAGCTCCGGGTGGACAAACTACTATTTCTCTAACCGGTAGCGGCACAAACTATTCAAAGATAGAAGGTCCCATAGACCCTGAATTCAAATCAAAGCGTCAGATAAAGGGCATGTATCAAGGAATAAAGGTATGGGGTCCAATTGATCCTCCAGGACAGGTTGGAATTTGGGGAACAGAGGTTACAGTAGATTTCGATATTTGCATTGCTGATGGTGCCTGCATTGAAGCTTGTCCCGTAAATGTATTTGAATGGCTAGATACACCAGGACATCCTGCTTCAGAAAAAAAACCATTCATGATTAGAGAAAAAGACTGCATTTTCTGTATGGCCTGTGAAAATGTTTGTCCTCCCCAGTGCGTAAAGATATTTCAAAAGGGTCAGTAGTGTAATCCAATATCAGCTTAAACTGAGGGTTAATGTTTGATAGTGTAGCTACCGGCGGGACATTTGACATAATGCATAGAGGACACTATACGCTTCTCCTAAAGGCATTCGATGTAGGAAAGCAAGTAATAATTGGTATTAGTAGTGACGATTATGCAAGATTCAAAAAGAAAAAGATTACTAATGAGTATTCGGTTAGATTAAAGAATTTGAAAAAATTCATCCAAGATAAATTCAATAAAACCAACTATTTGATTTATGAGTTAAATGACTTTTATGGTCCTACAGTATTGACTAGGGATGTACAGGCCATCGTTACTACTGAAGCGACTAAAGTAAATTGTATCAAGATTAATGAATTAAGAAAATCAAAAGGTATGCCTCAATTAGAAATAATTATTGTGCCCCTAGTTGAGGATCAAGAAGGCAGAGTAATATCATCAACGCGGATACGAGAGGGTGAAATAGACAGAAATGGAAACAAATTAACTTTCTAATATCTAGCATTAACATATACTCACAATTAGTCCATAAATAAGGATTGATTATTTCGCCTCTCTTACTATACTTTATAAAATCAAACTAAATTCATCTACATTAATTGATAGTCTATAAAGCGTTGTGTACAACGTTCAATATATTTTCTTGACCAAAGGTCTTGATAACAACCATCGTACCAAATATTAGTTCTCCTACAAATTCCTTCAATTTTACAGCATTTATGTTATCTTTCATAAGAACAGCATGACATGATTTATCTTTTAACATTAAAACAATCTCATTATCTATGATTTTTATTACTTCAATAACAAAATGTACACTATCTTTATCTGGTAACAACATGCTACCCAGTTTTTCAGTTTCGTAAGAATCAAGACACTCAAATCTTGTAACTTTATCCAAATACTCAATTATCCTCACTATACATAAAATCAGAAACCAAGTCTTTAGCTTTTTCTCTCCGTTCCTGAAACATCGAAATAAATGCAGTTGAGTGGCTCGATAGATCATGTTTACACTCGCCGCAGAGCAGATTACCGCTTCTACATTTTAGTTCCCTCTCATTGGATTCCATGGGCGTATCAAACAAATACCTGAGATATGAAAAAACAGAACATATTCCCGGATTTCCACCCAATTTTTTCTGAAGCAAAGTTGTTGGCTGTCCTCCCGTGAATGCATTAGAAACTTTTTCTTCTATTATTTTTGGTTCATCAGTAGTGAATAGGGCACTTTCAGGATCTGACGATGACATCTTTCCTGTTGTTTGTAAGCTGGGTAAAAATTTACTATGTATTTGTGCAGGCTTGTAAAATCCCATTTTTTCTGCGATATCTCGTGTTAATCTCCAATACGGGTCCTGGTCAATTGCCGCAGGTATCAGTACTGGTGTGGGTTTTCCTTCAATTATAGAAGGGAGAAAACAGGGTACTCCCTGTAGTGGAGGAAAACCTATCATTCCTATATTGGTTGAATTAGTAAAACCAAAGATACTCTTTGCAGTTGAAAAAGTAATCCTTTTAGCTATTTCTAATGAGTTCGAGTAAAGATTTTTTATGTGTCTTGTATTGACTAGTATTTTTGTTCTACTCTTTTTGAAACCTATTGCGATAATGTCCAAGATATTCTCATTTACATTTTTCTTGATTTCGTCCATTGTCTTGTTCCCAAACAAGAATTTTTCATCATCAGTTATCTGGAACAAAAGATTAGAATCAAATTTATCTTGTAAATGTTTGGTTAGAAACCAGGGCATCAGATGACCAAGGTGAACCATCCCAGATGGTCCTCTTCCAGTATACAAATAAAACTTTTCATTATTTTCATACTTGTTCAGTATCCAATCAAGATCTCTGTGAGAAAAAAAGAATTTGTTCCTAAGTAATGGATGTAATTCGCCTGTAAATGATTCCATTTTTTCAAGTAATTCGTCAGTTATTTCCTGAGTTCCAAATTTTTTTATCAGCCGAGCATAATCTACTGATCCCTCCACTTTCCAAGGGGTTACCTCAAAATCATCAGAATAATCTTCTTTGAATGAACTACTCATTTTATTATATATACATGATTCGAGAACTTTAAATGTTTAAAAAGTATTCCATCAATGTCTGATCCATATTTAAATGACGGTGTCAAACCTGCATAAAATAGAGAAAAAAATTCTTCTAACACTTGTAAAACACGATAAAATGGATATTGAAAAATTAGCAACCATAACAAACCTTTCATTAGATAATGTTAGGCGTGGAATTGAATGGTTAAAGTATAAAGGAATAGTCTTAGTGTCAATTCAAAAAGAATCAATAATACAACTCATTCCAAAAGCACCAGAGCCTACATCTTTAGATGGTGAATCACCGGTTATAGATAATTTAACATTACCAGAAAGAAGGATAATCCACGAGATAAAAAAATCAGGTCAAAAAAACGCCAAGATTGGCAAACTTGCCAAACTATGTCGAATGTCAAATATTGAATTTAGTGTTGGAATCCAAAATGCAATTAGGAACGGTTGGTTGATTAAAGAAGCAGATAGTCTAAGGATAACTAATAGCTCCGATAGGCCTTCGCTTGAAGAAAAATTATTAGAAAAAATTTCAAAATTAAAAAGGATTAAACTTTCAGAATTAACAAACAAAGAGGTACAATACTTTAACCTCTTAAAGAAACGTCCAGGGTATGTCAAAGAAAGTATAGAAAAATCCTTCGTAATTTCTCTTACAAGCGAGGGTAAAAAAATAGCGTCAAGCATTAGTAGTGAGGACGAAAATGAAATAGGAACAATTACTGCTGAAATACTAAATACTGGAAAATGGAAAAATCAGAGATTTGCGGAAATAGATGTTACTTCACCTGTTCGTACTTACAGCATTGGAAGGACACATCCTCTTACCGATGTAATTAATGAAATTAGAGAAATTTTTATTTCGATGGGCTTTTCTGAAATTGAAGGATCAACAATTCAATCTTGTTTTTGGAACTTTGATGTACTATTTACTCCGCAAGACCATCCAGCAAGGGATATGCAGGATACGTTCTATCTATCAAATTTGACAGACGAAAACATAGATCCTATTATTAGTAATAAAGTATCAAATTTTCATAAAACAGAATGGAATTATGATTGGAATTTGGAAAAATCAAAGAAAACAGTCCTCCGTACTCATACTACTCCTGTCACCATAAAATATCTTTCAGAAAATAAGTTGAGCTATGGGAGGATTTTTTCAATAGGGCGAGTTTTTAGGAATGAAAAAATGTCGTACAAGCATTTAATGGAGTTTCATCAAATTGAAGGAATTGTAATAGGGGAACCAATAAATTTACGGGATCTGATGGGTCTACAAAAACAATTTTATTCCAAACTTGGGTTAGAGAAGGTAAAGTTCTGGCCAACATATTTTCCTTATACCGAACCTTCATTGCAATCAATGGTGTATATAGATAAACTCGGAAAGTGGGTCGAGTTATTTGGTATGGGAGTGTTCAGACCTGAGGTAACTCAATCTGTAGGCATATTGAATAATGTGCTTGCATGGGGTGGTGGTCTTGAACGTATCGCTATGATTAGGTATGGATTAAACGATGTACGTGAACTCTACGATAATAGCCTATCATGGTTAAGGATGCAACCAATATGCCCGTTGTAGAATTTCCACTAGAAGATATCAGTAGATTATTTCCTGGTTATGATTTAGATTACATTATAGACATGCTCCCATATATAGGACTAGATCTAGAGTACAGAGATGACAAATGTATCAGATTAGAATATAGTCCAAATCGTCCAGATTTTTCTACTTTTTATGGGATCGCCAGAGCATTAAACGGGTTGCTAGGCAAAGAACTAGGAATAGCAAAATTTCAGGTTATCGAAAACAAGAAAAATATGATTAGTGTGAATAGATCGGTATCAAATGTACGGCCATTTATTGTAGGCATAGTTGCTAGAGGTCATAAGTTGAATAACAAGACAATAAAGCAAATTGTTTCTATGCAAGAAGATCTGCATAATGGAATAGGAAGAAGAAGATTGAAGGCGTCCGTAGGATTCCATAATTTAGACAGTATTCAGTTTCCACTGGACTACACTACATCATTAGATGATCTGAGTTTTACTCCTCTTGACCATACTTCTACGTTGACATTGACTGATATATTGAACAGAACTGAATCAGGCAAAAAATTTAGAGAACACATAGAGGGATCAATTTACCCCATTTTAAAAGACTCTAGGAATACTGTGATCTCTTTTCCTCCAATCATAAATAGCGAATTTACAAGAATTAAAGAAGGAGTTGATAATTTGTTTGTCGAAGTTACGGGTGTTGACAAAAAAACTGTTGACAACGTTCTAGCAAATATAATTGCAACGCTAGCGGAGATTGGATTTAAGTTGGAAAATGTCTCTATAAAACGGGATAGTAATAATAGTTTCTCTTACAATACAAACACAAATACTATTTTAGAGAACGTTAAACCGGCCTACATCAATAAGGTACTGGGTCTTTCAATGTCAAATGAAGAGATAGTAAATTGTCTACGAAAAAGTAGGTTTGATGCAAACGTTATTGATTCAAGTGGAATTAATTGTATGGTTCCAAGTTACAGAATTGATATATTTAGTCCCATCGATATTGTAGAGGAAGTAGCAATCGGGTACGGACTTTATAACTTGGAGCCCTCTCTGCCAGAGTATACACTTAATGGTAATAGAAGCAGGCAAAATTATTTTTTTGACAAGATTCGTCAGGCCATGATTGGTATGGGGTTGATCGAAAATATTAACTTCATTTTAAGTAACAAAGATATTCACTACAAAAGAATGAAAATTGATAAATTTGATTTCTTTACCGTGAATGACTCTAAGAGCGATGAACATGATGTATTAAGGAGATCACTTTTACCATCTTTACTACTTTCGTTGTCGAAAAATATTCATGAAGAGTATCCTCAAAAATTGTTTGAAATAGGAGAGGTTTTTGTACCTGAAAAAGACAAGTTTGAAAGATGGAATTTGTGTTGTGTTAGCGCCTTTAATGGGGTGACGTATAGTGAAATAAAAGCAGTACTTCAAACGCTTATGGAAATTTGTTTTAAGGCTAATTTTGAAACAAGGCCATCAGAAAATTCATCATTCATAAGAGGAAGAAGTGCTGAAATAGCTCATAAGGAAAAAGTCATTGGACAAATAGGAGAAATTTCACCTTTACTAATAGATAGTTTTAAAATAAAGATGCCAGTTGCCGCTTTTGAACTCGACCTTACAGAATTATTACAAATCTAACCAGAATATTTATAATGAATTAATGCGATGTTTTCTATTACTCCGTCAAAGAATAAATTGACGAAGTAGCCCCGGAAGAGAGTGCACTAGGAGGTGTACATTTGAATGTATGGCTATCAATGACTAGTTGTGGGTCAGAAACGGGGTACATTTAATTATCTATTTAATAGCTAGAAATTTGTTTTTTGCATCCAGAAAAATAATAATCAAAATGGTTCAACTTGAATCTAACTTTTCATTTCATTAAAGAATCTCAGAATCAACATTTTTGCATTATCAGAGACATTGAACTGATCCAATATTTTTTTAGGATTTTTAAAAAATTCTATTCTAAACTCAGGATCAGAATGTGCCAAATGAACTATTTTACTAATTACCTTCGAATCATTATCTGTATATTCCAAGATGTTTAGTTAATACTATTTTCGTATATTTCTAATTTTAGAAAAATTGATATTGATACCAAATCATTCAAATCTACTATGGAACTTGAGCCAATATTGCTCAGAAGCCAGAAGAAGTTGAAAGGTAAAGTGTCATCCAGAATAAAATCAGTAGAAGAAACTCTTAGCACTGTTCTTCCAGTTTCTAGTAATATTGGAATCACAAGGCTTGCAGATATTACAGATATGGATATTCTTGGAATACCGAATTTTTCTGCAGTTTTGCCTGGAACGGAAGATTATATTTGGGTCTATAGTGGAAAGGGGCCCACGAGATTGGATGCGAAGGTAAGTGCATTGATGGAGAGTATTGAAAGATATTGTTCCTTACCGTCTAGCGATCATAAAAAGATGATTCAGGGAAGTTACAAAGATGTTTCAAAAGTGTCAAAGACACTACACCCTTCTAATGTAGTTGAACCAATGTTATTTGAATACGATGAGGAAATGATCATGGATTTCCTGCCAGGTTATGACTTGATAAATAATGAACAGATCCTGGTTCCCACACCATTGGCACTATTTAGGTATTCTCCCAAATCGCCTGCAGTAAACCCATTTGCATATCACCACACCAACGGTCTTGCTTCAGGCAACGTATTGGAAGAGGCAATATGCCACTCACTATGTGAAGTTATTGAAAGGGATGCAACAAGCTTGGCAGAGTTGAATGCAAGCGCACTACCTTATAATGCTCTAAGAACAATGACTAGATATCTTTCAGACAATGGATTGGAAATAGCTCCTATTGATAGTACAGAATTCGTAGATGATGATTCAAAATTTCCTGATGTTGATATATCAAATATAGATTTTAAACCCGCTTCAAAGTTGGCAAAAAAGTTCAACGATGCCAAAATACCACTTATAATTAAAGACATAACATCCCCAATTGGAATACCAACATTTAATGCGAGTAGTATTGAGTGGATTACTGAAGATTACGGATATCTTGCAGAAGGTCATGGAACTCATCCAGATGCAAGAATTGCCTTACTCAGAGCAATCACCGAAGTTTCGCAAACTCGTGCTGCAAATATTCAAGGCGCACGAGATGATCTCAGAAAAATCTCTTATGGGAATAGTAACAGTGATGAAAAAAAGACGTGGCAATTTATGAAATCAAAAAATTCTATCCCATTCTCAGAAATAAAATCTTATGTAAATGATGATATTTTGGATGATATCAAACTTATTCTTTCAAGATTAAATTCAAATGGATTGAAACAGGTAATAGCAGTAGATCTTACAAATCCTCAAATAATGATACCTGTCGTAAGAACAATTGTTCCGGGACTAGAAACTTTTAAGATAACTAGAGCAGTTATTGGAAAAAGAGGGAGAGAATCCTTTACTGTATGAATAAACCAATAGTATATCTGGGACCTACCTTAAATAGGGAGGAGGCAAGTAAGATTCTAGACGCAGACTATAGAGATCCTGCAAAGAAAGGTGATTTTTTAAGATTATCACATGCTTCAGATGAAAAAAAATATGTTGGATTTATTGACGGAGTATTTCTACATGATTATCCCCCTTCACCAATTGAAGTGTATCATCTTGCCACAAGAAAAAATATTGAACTAATAGGTGCATCCAGTCTAGGTGCATTAAGGGCCGTTGAATTAGAAAAATTTGGAATGAAAGGGATTGGCAAGATTTTCCAGTTATTTAAAAATGGTATCCTAGACGCTGATGATGAAGTAGCAGTAACATTCGTTCGGGATAAAAATATTCTCCAGTCCGAGGCTTTGATTGACATCAGGTTCAATTTGTTTTTGGCGTATAAAAAAGGAATTATCACCAATCAGACCAAAAAAAGATCTGTCAAGATTGCAAAAAACATTTACTTTCCATTTAGAAACTATGACGATATCATAAGGTTGGCACAGGAACAATTTCCGTCAATTCACGATGAACTTGAGAATTTTAGAGATTATATACTGAAAAATAGGGATAGTCTAAAAGCCCGTGACGCGAAAAAACTTTTGAGATATCTCAAAACTATATCTGAATAACCTGTGTTAACTTATCCCATAAAGAAAAAATTTTTGGCTATTCTGCCGAGAGATCCCAGAAATTTGCATCTTTAAATTCTTCAATTGGTTTTCCCAATTTTTTCCATTCTTTAAATGATTTTGAATATAATCGAATTTTCTTCACACCGCCCATTCTCAAAGCATAATATGCGAGTCCTGACAGAGTTCCTACACTGCCACAATAGGTGATGACTTCGTCATCTATAGATATTCCCCTGTTTTCCATGAACCTCTTAATTTCCTGAGGTTCTCTTAATATTGACTCAGCTGTTCCTAACATAGTATATGGTAGATTAGTAGCTCCAGGAATATGCTCGCTCAAAAAATTTAGACGTTCTCTAGAATCTACTAAAATTTTATTTTGCTCACTTTTTGCTTTCTCTACCTCATCATAGGTGGCATATATTTCCTTATTTTCTTTAAGGGAATGTTTGGCAGGTGGAAAGACGTTAACTTTTTTTTCTGATTCAAACTCATAACTTTTCCACTTGGCAAAGGTTAATTCAAGTAACGATGTATTTGAATGTCCCACGTACTGGAATGTCCAAGCTACTCTCGCGGCAAGCGCACCAAAGGTATCATCGTATACAACTACCGGCGTCTTGTCAGAAATTCCAGATTGTTCTAGCAATTGGACTATTCTCTCTGACGAATCATTTTCAAGTACTGTAGCAAGTGGAATTGATACTGCCGTTTTTATATGTTCTTTTTTATACTCGTCCTCTTTCCTGACATCTACCACCCTAACTGTGTTTCTCCTAATCAAAGTTCTAAGAATATCCGCACTTGTAATGATATCTTGCGAATTGCTGAGTCTATGGTTTCTTGATAAAATGTTTTTAGTTTTTTTTTCCTTCACAGTATATTTCAAGCCGCACATTCCCCTCGCGCTGTCTTTGCACTGAATTTAATATCGTTACCATAATCCATATATGATTCTGGATCGTCATTAGGACTCGGTAATGAGATGGTCTGCACCAAGGCTGTTTTTATATCATCCAAGTTCTTTATTTGGCCTTTGCCATTAACTACTCCATTAATCAATTTACCTATCCACATTGCAAGTGATTCGTTTGCACTTCGTTCTTGTTTGTATATCTCAATTATTTTTATCAAGGTAGCTATCACTCTTTTTGCGGGCAAGCGCATTACAGATCTACCAAGCATCCCTTCTTCTCCATCCCTTCCTCCAAACAACATAGTATATGTCGGAGTCATAGTTCCATCTATTCTTGAAGCCCCACCATAAAATCCAATTGTTGCAATCTCATGTTGACCACAAGAATTGGGACAACCGCTGATCTTAATTGTTGAGTCCCTAAGATCATCTTCAGTATCCAATCCAAGCTCTATGAATTTAGATTGTATTTCTTTTGCCAGTCTATGAGAATTGGTAATTGC
>Ga0222622_10001174_pt1 | contig 10521 bp, 8 predicted proteins | sample PLM2_5_b1metaG_FD_177335 | JGI IMG/M metagenome (GOLD analysis project Ga0222622, IMG submission 177335) | Groundwater sediment microbial communities from an aquifer in East River, Colorado, USA - PLM2_5_b1 | ecosystem: Environmental > Terrestrial > Soil > Riparian zone | place: USA: East River... | reverse complement strand
CGAGCGGAATCGCTTCGCCGCGCAGCCCCGAGGGGTAGCCGAGGCCGTCCCACCGTTCGTGATGGGAGAGCACGAGCTCGCCGACCGGCGCGCCGAACGACACGTTGCGCAGGATGTCGGCGCCGACGCGCGGGTGAATCTTGACGCGCTCGAATTCCTCGGGGGTGAGGGCGTCGGGCTTCGAGAGAATGTGCTCCGGCACGGCCATGTTGCCGACGTCGTGGAGCAGCGCCGCGGTGCGCACGGCCTGCACCTCAGGGTCGGAGAGCCCGGCCGCTTCGGCCAGCGTCGCCGCGTACAGCTGAATCGAACGGATGTGCTCGGGCGTGCAGCCCGCCCTCGCTTCGATCGCGAGCGCGAGCGCCTCGATGGTCGCGAGCTGGACTTCCATCGCGCGGCGCGTTTCATCCTGCTCTTCGCGCAGCCGCGAGACGACCGTATGGGTGCTGCGGAAGACCAGGTAGAGCGGGACCGCGAGCAGCGCGAGCCACCCGAACCAGCCGCGGGCCGAGGCCGCCGTGGCAAAGGCCGCGAGCGCCGCGCCGGCGAGATAGCTCGGCGCGCTCCACAGGAAGTTGCGCTGCCAGACCCGCATCACCCGCTGATGCGTCGAGAGCGCGATTGCCGCGGCGACCAGCCCCGTATTCACGAAGAAGTAGAGCGGAGCCGCGACCGCGGCGGTGCGGACGAGCGTGGCCAGCCCCGGCGCGCCGGCGCTCATGATGAGCACCACCGGGACCGCGGCCGCAGCGACGGTCAAGGCATTCGATCCGATGCTGAAGACGATCCGGTGCGTCGGGTTCCGCTGGCCCGCGCGCAGCGTGCACTGGGCCCAGGCGCTCACCGCCGCGATGCACACGGTTTCCGCCGGCCCGAGCGCGAACAGCGCCCAGAAGTTGACCGCATGCGAGAGCGAGAGGTTCGACTGGCTGCGGCCGAGTGGCAGCTCGATCTTCGCCGCCGACGTCGCGATCGCCAGGCCGAGCAGGACGATGAACAGGCCGGGATTCTCGAAATGGACATTCGCCGCGGCGGCGACGACACAAGCGGCGCCAAGCGCCACGACCGCGGCGACGTAGCCACGCGTCGCGGCGGGCAGCGACGCGAACCTCGGCGTGTCCAGCTTTCCCGCGCTCATCGCGCCCTCGCCAGGCGGCGAAGCGCCCGCGGCCGCGCGTACGGCGCACCAGCGCCGCTATCGAGCGCGGATCGCAGCGCCACGATGATCCGGAGGAAGGCATCGGCGATGGCCGGCTCGTACATCGTCCCGCGACGCTCGAGAATCATCGCCGCGGCGCGGTCGTGCGACAGCGAACGGCGGTAGGGGCGATCCGAGGTGAGCGCGTCATAACAGTCGACGATCGCCAGCAGACGGGCGCCGATCGGAATCGCTTCGCCCCGCAGGCCGTCAGGATAGCCGGTGCCGTCCCAGTTCTCGTGATGGTGGCGTACGATCAGCGCGAGCGGACCGGGGAACGCCAGCGCCGCAAGAATGTCGGCGCCGATGATGGCGTGCTGTTTGACCTGGGTGTATTCGTCGGCCGTGAGCGGCCCGGGCTTGTGCAGCAGGTGATCGGGAATCCCGAGCTTGCCGATGTCGTGCAGCAATGCCGCCGCGTCAATCGCGGCCAGCATCCTCCGATCCTCGATGCACGCTTCGTCGGCAAGCGCCGCGGCGTAGATCTGGACGCGGCGCGCGTGCGCCGTCGTGACTCCGTCCCGTGCCGTCATCGCGCGCGCGAGCGCATCGATCATCGTGCATGCGGTGGTGTCCGACGACTGAGACGGACACTTTACGACACTAGAGGACATTAACGTCACGGATACATAGGTGAATGAGCAAACCCAATGCCTCAGGTGTCCGGCAGGCGTCGCCGGGGAACCGGGATGGCGAAGTCCTCATAACCTATTGTGTTTAAACGGCTGGCCTCGCTGCGTGGCGGACGAGGATCGGCACCGGCTGCGGAGCTCGACTGTGGGTCTGTGTGCTAGTTCGGGTCAACCGACGACAATATTGGTGAGCGGGCGGTTCGGCGGGTGTGGCGCGGCCTTTCAGGGGCCGCATCAGCGGGGCTGAAAGTCCCGCGCTCCTTGGTCGGAAGGGGCGCCGAGAACGGGATGTCGATCCAGTAGGGATCCTGACCGATCCAGAACTCGACCCTGGCTGTCGCTTGGGCCGGCACGGCGACCGGCTGGCCGCTGCCGACCCAGCTTTCCCCCGTCTCGTCGATCTGCATCGCGATCGGTTCCTCCGCCGACGCGCGGCGGATGGTCAGCACGACGCGCGAGGCGATGGACGCCGGCAGCTCCTCACGGACGGCATCGGTGAAGTACACGTGATGCGCGCGGCCGGTCGGATCGAGGACGACTTCGTAGTGCATCTCGCCTTTCATCAGCACCACGCCGCCATGGTGGGGGTTGTGATCGCCGTGCGGCGCCGTCCCCACCGCTGAATCGGTCGCCGTGGCAGGGGCCGGCGTCGGGTTGGCCGCCGGCGGGGTGGTCCCCGTCTCTCGCGTGCATGCCGCCAGGCCGAAGGCCGCCGCGGCCGCACGGGCGAGCCGCCAGCGGCGCCTATTCGGAGCGAAGCGCATTGATCGGATCGAGCCGCGCCGCGAGGCGCGCCGGGTAGAAGCCGAAGAAGATGCCGATTGCCGCGGAGATGCCGAACGCCAGCCCGACCGCCGACGCCGACATCCGCGTCGGCCAATCGAGCAGCAGGGTCATGCCGAACGATGTCGCGAATCCGAGCGCGACGCCCACCACGCCGCCGACGGCGCTCAGCGTCAGCGCCTCGGCGAGGAACTGCAGCAGCACATCGCGCCGGCGCGCGCCGACCGCGCGGCGCACCCCGATCTCGCGCGTCCGCTCCTTGACCGCCACCAGCATGATGTTCATGATGCCGACGCCGCCCACGACCAGCGACACGGCGGCGATGCCGGCGAGCAGCGCCGTCATCGTGGTGCTCGCGCGCTGGAGCGTCGCGTTCATCTCGGCAAGGTTCACCTCGTCGACCTTGGGCATGTTCGCCAGGATGAACGCCGCCACCGACGTGTACAGTCCTTTGGTCAGCGCCTCCTGCGATTGCGTCTTCACGGTGAAATCGTCGGGGATGCCGCCGAGACCGCCCGCCGGCATCTGGTTGCCGGTGATTCCGCCCTGGCGGAGCTTCTGCATCGCCGCGTTGATGTGCTCGGCATGCCGCGACCGCAGCAGCGCCGTCACATCCGCCGCGATCCGCGACGCCTCTCCCGCCTGTGCCGCCTCGATGGTAATCGTGTGCAGGTAGGGGATGCCGAGCGCGTCCTGCAGCGCGGTGAACGGCACGAACGCCATCTCGATCTGATCGGGATCGGCCGTGTCGGTGACGCCGACCACCGTGAAGGACTTGCCGTGAATCGCGACCGTCTGCTCGACGGCGTTGGCGCCGGCGCCGAAGATCTGGTCGCGCGCGGTGCGGCCCAGGACCACCACCGGGCGGTGCGCGGTGACGTCAGCCGCGGTGAAGAAGCGTCCTTCGACGTAGCGCCAGCCGAACATCGACGCAAACGGCACGTCGGTCCCGAGCACCTGTCCGTAGAACCGATGCGCGCCCGAGGCGATCCACCCGCGCAGCTTGACGCCCGGGGCGTACCCCTTGATCCCGCCGACGCCCTGACCGATCGCAGCGGCGTCGGCCGGCGTCAGCGTCGTCGCCGAGCCGAGGCCGGTCGCGATCTTCGATTCCTCGCCGCCGCGCGTGTAGTTGCCCGCATTCACGTGGATCAGGCTGGTGCCGGCAGCGCGGACCTCCTGCTCCACGCTTTCCTGCGCGCCGTTGCCGAGGGCGACCATGGTCATCACGGCGGCGACGCCGATGATCATCCCGAGCATCGTCAGCATGGTGCGCAGCTTGTTTCGATTGAGGCCGCGAATGGCGAGGCGGATGCTCGTCAACAACATCAGCGGACCAAGGACGAAGGACGGACCAGGGACCACGGACGGACCAGGGACGAAGGAAGAAGAACCAGGGCCACTATTCGTACCGCAGCGATTGGATCGGATCGAGACCGGCGGCCTGCTTGGCCGGATACCAGCCGAAGAAGATGCCGACAGCGGCGGCGACTCCGACCGACAGCAGCACGGCCGCCGGGGAAATCGTCGTCGACCATCGCAGGTATTGCGACAACGCGCGCGCCGCCGCCAGCCCGACGATCACGCCGGCGATGCCGCCGGCCAGGCTCAGCGCGACCGCTTCGATCACGAATTGCGACCGGACGTCCCGCGCGCGTGCGCCGACGGCGCGGCGGATGCCGATCTCGCGCGTGCGCTCGGTGACCGACAGGAGCATGACGTTCATGATGCCGATGCCGCCGACGAGCAGCGAGACGGCGGCGATCCCGGCGAGGAGCGCGGTCATCGTCCGCGTGGCGCGGTCGAGCGTCTTCCCGAGCTGCTCGAGCGTGACCTTCTCGAGGCCCCCCACGTTGCCGACGACGGCGCGCGCGACATCCGGACGCATGCCGCCTTTCGCGAGCGCCTGCCGCGCCTGCGTCGTGACGGTGAAGTCGTCCGCCTTGTCGTCGCCGATGTTGTGGCGGGCGCGCAGCAGCTTGGTCACCTCGTTCATGATGCGCGAGACGTCGCCGGTCGACGCCGCGGTGATCGTGATGTCGTTCAGCTTCACCAGGTTCAGCAGACGATGGACGGTGCTGAATGGGACGTAGACGGCGTCGAACTGGTCGTCGCCTGGCGCCGGCGCCACCATCCAGCTCGTCGTCGTGACGACGCCGATGACGCGGAACGGCTGGTTCCAGATGGTCACGTCGCGGCCGACGGCTCGTAGGTCGCCGAAGATCCGCTCGGCGGCGACCGCGCCGAGCACGATGACCTGTTCCGCCCGCGACTGTTCGCCGGCGTTGAAGAAGCGGCCGCTGCCAAACGTCCAGGCGCGGCGGATGAGCGGCAGCTGCAGATCGGTGCCGTGGAGGCGCGTGAACCAGCGTTTGTCCCCGGCCCTGACGTGCACGTTCTGATGCAGTCCCTCGGCGACGTACTGGACGCCGCGAAGATTGCGAATGGCGTCGGCGTCCGGGGCGGTGAGCGTGGCCGCCGATCCGAGGCCCGCTTCGCTGTCGCCGAGGCGCTGACGGGCCGTCGGGTGATTGTGCTTCTCCATCGGGTCGTCTTCCGGATGGAAGGCGAGCCGGAAAACGGGGGCCGCCTTCTGTTCCCGCCGCGGCGACCAGATCGCGTCGCGCAGGACCGGCTCGTCGCGCCGCCTGAGGGCTGCCGATGGCTCGACCGCCCCGCCGCCGAAATCCTCGGTCGACTTCACCTTGTAGTTGCCGGCGGTCACGATGATCAGGTTCATGCCGGCGGCGCGGATCTGATCCTCGATCGCGGTCTCGGCGCCGCTGCCGATGGCAATCATCGTGAGCACGGCGGCGACGCCGATCGTCATGCCGGTGATCGTCAGGACCGTCTGCAGGCGGTTGCGCCGCAGCGCGCGGAGCGAGATGGCGAGTGTGGAACGGGTGAACACCTTTACACGTCCTCGGGGCTGCCGAGCGCCACCGCTTCGAGCTCGGCGGCCGCGGTACGGCGCGAGGTGTTCGGGTGATCCGACACGACGCGGTCGTCCTTGAAGCGGATGATGCGCGAGCCGTACTCGGCGACCTGCGGCTCGTGCGTGATCAGGACGATGGTAATGCCGCGTTCGTCCTTCAGCCTCTGGAAGATGTCCATCACCTCGACGCTCGTGCGGCTGTCGAGGTTGCCGGTCGGCTCGTCGGCGAACAGCATCGCCGGATCGTTCAGCAGCGCGCGCGCGATGGCGACGCGCTGCTGCTGGCCGCCCGACAACTGGTTCGGATGATGCTCGGCCCGATCCTGCAGGCCGACGGCGGCGAGCGCCGTCATCGCGCGGCGCCGCCGCTCCGCCGGCGAGACGGGCCGGTCGTGCGCGTAGAGCAGCGGCAGCTCCACGTTTTCGACCGCGGAGGTGCGCGCCAGCAGGTTGAACCCCTGGAACACGAACCCGATCTGGCGGTTGCGGATCGCCGACAGTTCGTCGTCCGAGAGATGCGAGACGTCGCGGCCGTCGAGCAGGTAGCGCCCGCTGGTCGGGCGATCGAGGCAGCCGAGGATGTGCATGAACGTCGACTTGCCGGACCCGGAGGGTCCGACGACGGCGACGAACTCACCGCGGCGGATGTCGAGCGTGATGCCGCGGAGGGCGTGCACCGGCGCGCCCTCCATGGCGTAGGTCTTGGTGATGTCGTGCGCGGCGATCAGCGCCGGTTCGCCGGTGCTCATTCGGTCTTGCGCGGGGCCGCGGCCGGGGCCGGTCCGTTCTTGCCGGCGAAGTTGTAGAAGATCGCCGCATGCGACTTCTCCGCGCCCGCGTACCCGTAGACCTTGCCGGCGCCTTCGAGCACCATGAACTCGTTCGCCGCGTGCGCGTTGCCGCCGTGGCCGGCGCCGCCCATGCCGATCGGCATCGACACCGGCGCGATCTTCTGGCCGACTTCCTGGTTCGAGAACAGGTACGCCGGCCAGTAGCCGCCGAGAATCGTCGGCGTCTGCGACGGCTGGCCGTGCGGGATGTTGAACTGGTCGTACATCTGCGTCATCGAGCGGGCGATGTCGGTGTCGTAGGACATCTTCGACCACGGCACGTCACCGATGATCTTCAGCTCGACGTCCTTGTAGCCGTTGCGATCGAGCTGCTCGCGAAAGCGCTTCACGATCTCGATGCCGTTCATCTTCGGCGAATAGCGGATGTTGTGCTTCGAGGTGATCTTGTTCGGCAGGATCGCGCCGGCGCCGCCGGCGTACATGTTGCCGCCCCAGATGCCGTCGAGGTTGAACGACGTGCCGTAGCGGCCCATCTTCAACATCGTGAAGGGATCCTCGGAGATGAAGCGCGCGACGCCGATGTTCTCCGCCGCCACTTTCATGTCCACTTTGGCCGCCGCCGCCTTCAGCTGATTCGTCTCGTCGGCGGACATCGGCTCGAGGCCGTCGAGGAAGCCCTTCACCAGCGGCGTGTTGCCGTCGTCGGAGATGAGCGACGCCAGCATCTTCATGTGACGCCACGCCGGGCTGTCGACCGCGCGCTTGTTCGAGCCGTGGATGTCGGACTGCACCGGACCGCGTCCCCATGACTTGCCGCTCGTCGTCAACTCGAAGTAGACGCAGCCTTCCGATCCACCACCGACGCCGCCGCCGCCGCTCGGCGACTGCGTCCCGGCCTCGCCGATCAGGGCGTCGACGTTCTTGAAGAAGTCGGGATGATCTTTCACGAACTTGCGCACGCCGATGTCCATCCGCTCTTCGTCTCCCTCAGCGATGAAGACGATGTTGACCGGCAGCTTGCCGGTGACCGCCTTGATCGCCATCAGCGCGTTCCATTGGGCCATCTCCGGCCCCTTGCTGTTGGTCGCGCCGCGGCCGATCAGCACTTTCTTGAAGGGCGCCTGCTCGACGATGCGGGCCTCGAAGGGAGGCGCGATCCAGGCATCGGGCTGCGTGACCGGCATCGTGTCGTACTGCCAGTAAATCGCGATCGTTCGCGGCGCGCCCTCGTCGCAGCGCGCGTAGACGACGGGATTGCCGGGCGCGCCCCATTCGGTGACGCCGACGTCGTAGACGCGCGACTCCTGGCAGCCGAGCTGATCGAAGAATCCCTTCACCATCTCGGCGCTTTCCGGAATGCCTTCACCGCTGTTCGAGATGCTCGGCTGACGGATCCACTTCTGCAGGTTCACCACGTGGTCGTCGATGTGCTCGTCGATGTAGGCGAAGACCTTCTTCAGATCCTCGGACTGGATTTTCGACAGGTCCGGTTGAATCTCGGTGTCGCCGTTCGGCCGGATGCCGAGCTTCGGCGGAGGCGGGGCGGCCGCCGCCGCCGGCGTCGACGGCTCGTGCGAGCATCCGACGACCGCCACCAGCATGCCGAGAGTCGCGAGCCACCTGCGCATATCGTTCTCCTTGTGAAGACGGATTCTGATGACGGCCTATCTTAGAGTACGCGGCCGTCTGATGTAGTGCGGACCTTTAGGTCCGCCCGACACGGCAGGCCTGAAGGCCTGCACTACTTGCCCAAGCGGCTTCCCTGCGGGACGATCTGCGCCGGATCGGCGACGACATTCATGTAGGCGCGCCACCGGCTGGCGTCGTCGCCGGGCGGCGACTGCGCGTCGAGGTGCCGCTGCAGAGCGTCGCGGCCGATCGTGTAGGTGGCGGCATAGGTGCGGTATTGGTTCAGGAATTTCAACGTCGCGTCGGGAGACGGCATCAGGGCCTCGCGCTCGAGCGCGGCGGCGGCGTGCGGGAAGTCGAGGCCGCCGTCGAGATACCTGCGGGCGATGTCGCTCTCGACGCCGTGGAGCGCGTCGATGAGGCGGCCGAGGCGCACGTGACCGGCCGCCTCGGCGGGATCGAGGCCCGCCAGCGGGAACAGCTCGTCGCGCTCGAAGGCGATTCGCTCCGGTTCGGGAAACGCCAGCCGCCCGCCGAGCGACGAAGCGGCCTCATGGAGCAGCGACTGCGGGCTGAAGAGCGGCTGGACGAGAAACTCGACACGGCCGCCGAACCGGGCATCGAGCAGGCTGGCGATCGTATGGTGACCGGGATACGACTCGTGACAGGCGAGGTCGACCGCGCGGTCGACGGTCAACGGCAGGCCGGCGTTCACCTGGATGCGGCTCGTGAACCCGCCCGCGTACCGGGTGAACGCGCTCCACGACAGGTCACCGAGGTACTCGACGTCGACACGTTCGGCGGCCGGCAACGTGAGGTGCGGGCGCGTCGCCGCCCGGCAGCCTTCGATCGCCCGCGCGAGCACCGAGGGAAGACGCTCGGGCGCGATGAGGAATCTGCGGTCGAAGGCCGCGTAGCGCGCCGCCAGATCGCCGGGTCCGGGCAGCAGTCGATCGATCGCCTCGCGTGCGGATGCCGCCGCAGCGGCGTGGTCGCCGGCCGGCACGTCGAGCCCGAACAGCAGGCGCGCCTCTTCGGCGAACGGCAGGCGCGCGCCGAGGACCACGTCGATGCGCGCGACGACCGCGCGGAGCTGGCGAACCAGAAACTGGCGACGGACCTCGTCGTCGCCGGGCACGGGCGAGGCGAGCCGCTCCGCGAGCGCGGCAGCCGCGGTCCGCACCTCCGGGAGCGTCGCACGAGCTGCGCGGGCATCGGCCTGCCAGTCCGGCGGACCGTGATACGCGTCGATCGAATCGGCGTCACGCTCGCCGAGCGCGAGCACCAGGCGCACGTAGGACTCGCCGGCCGCATCGAGCGCCGACGCCGGCCGTGACGGGCCTCCGCACGCCGGCAGCCAGAGCGCGAGCGCCGTCGTCAGCGCGACGAATGATCTGCCACGAAAAACGGCCACACGAACAACCGTATCGTACGCGACGGCGGCAACCCTAAAGGGGCGCCCAACGTACGATCCGACGTGCGGCACCCCTGAAGGGGCGCCCTACTACAGTCTGTTGTAGGGCACCGCCACTACGGCGCGGTCAGAACCGCGTCGATGTCGGCGCGTAAGGCCCGCGGCGCACCCGGACCGATCGCGATCCGGAACTGCCGGCCCTGCAGGTACAGCATCGTGAGGCGTTCGACGCCGCGGAGTCGGCGCGCCGCGGCGCGCACCGTGCGGACCAGGGCGCTGACCACCTCGAGGCCGGATCGGCGGCTGCGGCAATACTCCTCGGCGACGCCGATGTGCAGCACGACGATCTCTTCGCTGGAGACGCGAAGGTACATGACGATTCCGGCAAGTTCGAGCTCGCCGGCGGGCTCGTCGTCGAGCGGCGCCAGCGCAAAGAGACACTGCAGGTCGTTCCGTTTGCCGACGACCACGTGAAGGCCTGCCTCGTCGCTGACAATCGCCGGAGGTCCGTACAAGTCGATGGCGTCGGTAATCGCGGCCTCGGCCTCGCCCTGCCGCGCATTGAAGAACACGAGCTCCTCGAGCGCCCGAAGGTGCGAGGGCGACAGGCGCGAACGAAACACGAAGTCGACCACGTCACCCCTCCTGAGGCATCTGGACCGCGAACGAAAGTCTGCCTCGCGCGCGATTTCCACGCGCCCCACGGCCTCAAAGGGACGAGGTAGCAACCCGCCTGCCAGTTGATGGGAAGGAGCGTCGCAATCCGCATTCCGCAATGTATAGTTCGCCGATGAGACGTTCGCTCCTGGCCGGATTCCTTCTCGTCATCGGCTGCGCGGTCATGCTCGCCCAGCAGGCCGCCGCGCCGCGCGATCCGCAGCGCGAGCTGGCGATGAACGTGGGCGACGGCTTCACCGTGGCGGCTGTCGGCGACTGCATCATCGCGCGGCCGGTGTCCCAGACGCCGGGGTTCGCCGCCGTCGGCAAGATCCTTCGCGACACCGACGCGGCGTTCGGTAACTTCGAAGGCACGGCGATCGACCTCTCGAAAACACCCGCCGTCCCTCAGGCTGAGTTCGGCGGCGTCTGGATCATCGGCGCGCCAAGCGTCGCGAAGGATCTCAAAGCCATCGGCTTCG
>Ga0222622_10001173_pt1 | contig 10523 bp, 10 predicted proteins | sample PLM2_5_b1metaG_FD_177335 | JGI IMG/M metagenome (GOLD analysis project Ga0222622, IMG submission 177335) | Groundwater sediment microbial communities from an aquifer in East River, Colorado, USA - PLM2_5_b1 | ecosystem: Environmental > Terrestrial > Soil > Riparian zone | place: USA: East... | reverse complement strand
ATCGGCATTATCCGCGACGTACTGCAACATCGCGCGCAGATCCTTCAGATCGAGAAGCAGCAATCCGTTCTCGTCGGCAATCTTGAAAACCATGTTCAGTACGCCTTCCTGCGTGTCGTTCAGCTCGAGCAAGCGCCCGAGCAGAAGTGGACCCATTTCGGAAACAGTGGCGCGCACCGGATGGCCCTGCTCGCCGAACACATCCCAAAACACGACGGGGCACGCTTCGCCTTTGAAATCATCGATCTTAAGTTCTTTGGCCCGCTCCAGGACCTTCGGATTATTTCCGCCAGGCTGACTCAAGCCCGCGAGGTCACCTTTCACGTCGGCCATAAAAACTGGCACACCGCGAGCGCTAAAATTTTCCGCGAGTGTTTGGAGGCTGACAGTTTTTCCCGTGCCGGTAGCGCCGGCAATCAAACCGTGGCGGTTCGCCATTTTTGGGAGCAAAAAGATTTGTTCCCTCGATTGGGCAATGAAAATTGGTTCGCTCATATCAGACTACCTATTCTGAGCCTGAGTCGCCGCAATTGTCGAGTCTAGTAAAGATAGGGTTTCGAGAGTGGAAACGCGTTCCTGACTAATTCAACTCGCGGTTTGGCGTCATCTACCATAATGACTTCCACAACATCAAACCGGAAAAGAATATCCGGATTATCCAGCATCCGTAGCCAGGCCAGGGCACCACGAGAAATGCGCTTTCGTTTTTCTCGATCAACCGCTTCGACGGGCCGGCCGAAATCTTCGCGTCCACGGGTTTTTACTTCGACAAAAACGAGCGTGTCGTTATCGCGACAGACAACATCGATCTCACCTCCGCTGCGGCCGCGAAAATTGCGATGGAGGACCTTGTAACCGTTACGCTTCAGATACCGGCACGCCAACGTCTCGCCGCGAGCGCCGCGTCGGAGATGACCGGACCTGGGCGATATCCTCCAACGCGAGAAGCGGCTGCGCCACCGGCTCGAAAGATCGACGATGGATCGGGCAAGGGCCGAATTCATGGAGTCTCAGCAGGTGCAACTCGGTTCCGTAACCTTTGTGCTGGCCGAAACAATACTGCGGGAACTGTGCGCAAAAGTCACGCATCATCTGGTCGCGCGTTACCTTGGCGATTACGCTGGCAGCAGCGATGCTCAGGCTAATGCAGTCTCCGTCGACGATGGCTGTTTGCGGAACCGGAAAAGGAATGACTGGCAATCCGTCGATCAAGACGTGCTCCGGCGGATCGATCAGAGCACTGATCGCGAGGCGCATCGCTCGATGGCTGGCACGCAGAATGTTGATGCGATCGATCTCTATGGAATCAATCATGCCAACGGTCCATCTGACTTCGGGATTGGACACCAGCTCCGAATAAATTTCCCCTCGCAGTTCCGGCGCAAGCTGTTTGGAATCGTTCAGGCGACGATGGCGGAATTTTTCAGGAAGAACTACCGCAGCGGCCACGACCGGACCCGCCAATGCTCCTCGACCAGCCTCATCGATCCCCGCAATCCGAACCAGGCCGGTGGCGCGCAGTTTTTTCTCGTAACGAAATCCGCATCGCCGGTACATCTGCGCAAATCATTGGCAGATTTGCGCGAGTGACAAGTGACATGTGACGAGTGAGCAGAAGAAATCAGCGAGCCCGTCACTCGCCCCAGATCACTCTCTTACCGCTGTCGCTTCCTTACCTTTGCGGGTACGAAGGTAATTTAGTCTGGCGCGGCGTGCGCGGCCTTTTTGCTCCACCTCTACCTTTGCGACGCGGGGTGAATGCCGCGGAAAGACACGCTCGACACCTTCTCCGTACGAGATTCGGCGCACGGTGAATGTTTCATTGAGTCCCCGGCCCTTACGGCCAATGACTATGCCAGCAAATATCTGGACTCGCTCTTTGTCCCCTTCCACAACGCGGGTGTGAACGCGTACGCTATCCCCGACAGAAAACGATGTGGCGTCGCTTCTGTGCTGTTCTTTCTCAATCGCATCGATGATCTGATTCATGAAAAATACCCCCTCCCCGCCCGCTCGGACGGGCGAACAGTTTCCAGCAGGATACGTGAAATTGCAACCGGCCACAGGATCATTTGGCGATTTTGACGAGTTGGAGATTAGGGACCGATAACCAATAAATCCTTGGATCGCTAACTCGTTAAATTGCGTTATCTTCGGGATTCATTCGCGCCCGTAGTTCAACTGGATAGAACGACGGCCTCCGGAGCCGTAGGTTGCGCGTTCGAGCCGCGCCGGGCGCAATGCCTACGAAACCGGATTTTCCAGCACCGGGAATCTACAAAACGCCGTTTCGTTACCCTTTTGCGGGTCTGAAGGAAAGTGCTTGGTCACTCGTCAACCGCCGCTCCTCTCTGTAAGGAAACACTTCTGGAATCTCACCTGCTCCGATTTGCCGCTGAATGGCTCGCCAGAAATCGGCTCTGAAAATCTCGCGGTGATGTTGAAGAAGGGCGGCCAGGGCTGGTTCTGGGAAAGAAAGGAATTGCAAAAATTCCTCGGGAAAAATGTCGTTCTCGCGCACTGAGAACCAAGGCTCGGCGGCGATTTCTTCCTCCGGAGTCCGCGCTTCCGGCAGTTTGCGAAAATGGCAATCGGTAAGGAAACAAAGTTCATCGTAATCGTAAAAGACGACACGGCCGTGCCGGGTCACTCCAAAATTTTTTGTGAGCAGATCCCCCGGAAAAATATTGGAGGCGGCAAGGTCTTTGACCGATTGCCCGTAATCCCGCCCTGCAGCCGCGATTGCGTCCGGCTCGTTTTCCCGGAAAAAAAGATTGAGCGGCCGAAGCCGACGCTCGACATAGGCGTGCGCGATGATGACGTCGCCGTCCTCCATCTTCACAATGGAAGCGGCATCGCGCAAAAGCTCAGCCAACAGCCTAGGGTCGAACCGGTCCCCCGGGATGCGCAGATGCTCAAACTCATGCGCTTCGACCAATCGCCCCGCGCGGTCATGTTCGAACACCAGGCGGTAGCGCCGCCGTACATCCTCGCGGGTGCTATCTTTCGGCAAATCGAATTGATCTTTGATCAGTTTAAAAACGACATCGTAGCTCGGCAGTGTGAAAACGCTCATCACCATTCCGCGAGCGCCCTCGGCCACGACGAAACGATCAGTCGACTTGCGCAGGTGCGCGATGAAATCCCGGTAAAATTCCGTTTTGCCGTGCCGATGAAAACCGATGGCGTTGTAAAGATCGATTAGACGCTTGCGTGGCATCAATTGCTGGAGATAACGCACAAGCCGATAAGGACATTCAACCGCGACCCGAAAATAGGATCGGGTAAATGAAAACAAAAGCGCAAGGTCGACTTCACCGTGCAGCAACGCATCGAGGATGATGCCGCGCTCATTTTCGTGACGAAGGCAGAGCGCAATGGGTAATGGCAACTTTCCTTCGCGCAAGACGCGTCCCACCAGATACGCGCCGCGTCCGCGGTAAAACACACTCGAGAGGATCTCTAGTTCGGGCTCCGAGTTTTGCGCCGCTAAAGCCGCTTCAATTCGCGCAGTGGCCAGTTCCGCCGTCCTCTGCAGATCGTCCCAGCAGATTTCGTCAAAGGCATCCGTTAACGCCGAACACAGCAATTTGGGCAGGCTTCGGCCGCGATAAGTTTTCGTGATACTGATTATCGCATTCGCTGGCGGCGCGTCGAAATCCGTATCGACAAATTCGATTGCCTGGTCGACGCCGGCAGTGGCGAAAACGCGGCGCGTTAACGAGTTGAAAAATGTCTCGGCGATTTCCCACCCCGGCGAGCGCGCGATGAGCGATGAGTAAACCGCTTTGGTCCCCGTCCAGATGCTGTGTTCCGGCAAACGAGCGCCTATCAGTTCGTGGATGCGACTTGTTAGGCCTTCAAGTACATCATTGTAAAAATGCAGGCGTTCGGCCGCGTCATCGAAACTGCCCGCCCAATCGCGCGCCAAAAAACGTTCGCGCGCACGCCGGGTGATGGCGTTGAAACGCGTTTGGTAGTCGAAAAAAGCTTGCTGCGCGATTTCGGCGCAACGCGCGGCAAGACGACTGTCGGTTAAGTGGAAGAATCCTGCGCAACCTTTTCGCTGGCGATTGTCGATCTTGCATTCAACGGAACTGCTCCGCTTCGGTCGAGCCGTCCAACGCTGTGGTCGAGCTATCGCCGCCGGCAATAATTTGCGCCACCAGATCGAAGTAACCGGTGCCGACCTCGCGTTGATGTTTCGTGGCCGAGTAACCATCGCGTTCGGCGGCGAATTCCGCCTCCTGCAATACTGCATACGCCGCCATTCCGTGGTCGCGATAATCGCGAGCCAGATTAAACATGCTGGCGTTAAGCGCATGAAATCCAGCGAGCGTGACGAATTGAAATTTGTAACCCATCGCGCCGAGCTCCCGCTGAAATTTTGCAATGCTGGTGCCATCAAGTTTCTTTTTCCAGTTAAACGACGGCGAACAATTGTAAGCTAGTAACTTGTTAGGAAATTTTGTGTGCACGTTTTCGGCAAATCGCTTTGCTTCCGCCAAACTCGGCTCGCTCGTTTCGCACCAGATCATATCGGCAAATGGCGCGTAGCTTTGTGCGCGAGAGATCGCCTGGTCGAGTCCGGCGCGCACGCGAAAGAAGCCTTCCGGCGTTCGTTCGCCGGTGAGAAATTTGCGATCGCACTCATCCACATCGTTCGTAAGAAGGGCTGCGCCGTTCGCATCTGTGCGCGCAATCAGGATCATCGGCACGTCGCAAACATCGGCCGCCAAACGCGCGGCGATGAGATGCTTGATGGCGGTGTGCGTCGGCACCAACACCTTACCGCCCATGTGTCCGCATTTTTTCTCACTCGCGAGTTGATCTTCAAAATGTACGCCGGCCGCGCCGGCTTCGATCATTGCCTTCGTTAGTTCGAAAACATTGAGTGGCCCACCGAAACCGGCCTCGCCGTCGGCTACGATAGGCGCAAACCAGTCGATATCGGTCTCACCTTCGGCGTGGTAAATTTGATCGGCGCGCTGCAAGGCTTGATTGATTCGCCTAACCAGTGCCGGCACGCTGTTCGCCGGATACAAACTTTGATCCGGATACATTTGGCCGGCGAGATTTGCGTCCGCCGCGACCTGCCATCCGCTCACGTAGATTGCTTTCAGGCCCGCTTTGACCTGTTGCATCCCCTGATTGCCGGTGAGCGCGCCGAGGGCTGCAACGTAATCTTCGTTCTGTAACAGGTGCCAAAGTTTTTCCGCGCCGCGCCGCGCAAGCGTGTGCTCGACGCGCAGGCTGCCGCGCACGCGCTCCACGTCTGCCGACGAATACGGTCTTGTTATCCCGCGCCAGCGCGCGTCGGTTTCACTTGAGTTTTTCATAGCCCGGCAATGTTAGAAATTCCGCGAACTCGTCGTCGGTGGTCATCTTGTCGAACAAGTCACGCGCAATTTCGAATTTTCCTTTGGCGAAACGATCGACACCGACGGCTTCTTTAATTTTCGTCAGTTCCTCTGTCAGCACTTCGCGAAAAAGCTCCTTCGTCACTTTGCGGCCGTCACTCAGTTTTCCATCGGGGTGTCGAATCCATTGCCAGACCTGCGCGCGCGAGATTTCGGCTGTGGCGGCATCTTCCATCAAATTGAAAATTGGAACGGCGCCGCTGCCGCGCAGCCACGCCTCGAGATATTGCACTCCCACGCTCACGTTCGTGCGCAAGCCTTGTTCAGTGATTGGACCGCGCGGCCCGAAATCGAGCAGGTCTTTCGCGCAAACATCGACATCGTCACGTTGACGCGCGATTTGGTTAGGCTGCGGCATCAGGCGATCGAATGCATCGGTCGCAAGCTGGACCATTCCAGGATGCGCTACCCACGTTCCGTCATGACCATCGCCAGCTTCGCGTTCCTTGTCCGCACGCACCTTGGCAAATGCTTCATCGTTCGCGCCAGGATTATTCTTCACTGGAATCTGAGCTGCCATTCCGCCCATCGCGAACGTTTTTCGGCGATGACAGGTCTTGATGCACAGCAACGAATATGAATGCATGAAATGCGTCATCATGGTAATGACGGCGCGATCGGCCAGCAGGAAATCCGGTTCACAGCGAAATTTCTTGATGCAGGAAAAAATGTAATCCCATCGGCCGCAGTTGAGCCCGGCAGAATGCTCGCGCAGTTCATAAAGAATCTCGTCCATTTCGAATGCCGCCGGAATAGTTTCAATTAGGACCGTCGCACGGACGGTGCCTTGTCGAATGCCAAGCTCATCCTGCGCCAGCTTGAAAGCGTCGTTCCAAATCCGCGCTTCGAGGTGGCTCTCCATTTTGGGCAGGTAAAAATAGGGGCCTCTCCCGCGCTCGATCAGTTCCCTGGCGTTGTGAAAAAAGAAGAGACCGAAATCGAAGAATGCGCCGGCCACTGGCTCGCCATCGACGAGCAGATGCTTCTCGTCCAGGTGCCAGCCACGCGGCCTAACGAATAAGACGGCAGTGCGTTCGTTCAGCCGATATTCTTTTCCCGCCGGATTTGTGAACGTGATCGTGCCCCGAATTGCGTCGCGCAAATTGATCTGGCCTTCCACCATGTTGGCCCAGGTCGGCGCGTTGGCGTCTTCGAAATCAGCCATGAAAACTTTCGCGCCGGAATTGAGCGCATTAATCACCATTTTGCGGTCCGTCGGCCCGGTGATTTCCACCCGGCGGTCCTGCAAATCGCGCGGAATCGGCGCGCAACTCCAATCGGCTTCGCGAATGTGTTTAGTTTCCGTTAGGAAATCCAACGACTGTCCACGATCGAATGCTTCTTGTCGATCTTGTCGGCGTCTGAGAGATTCGCGGCGGCGCGCCTCAAACGCACGATGCAATTTTGCCACAAACGACAACGCATTTGGCGTGAGAATTTCGTCGTAACCCGTTGCGATCGCCCCGATGATTTCCACTCCCTCAGGAAGATCGCGGACTGATGATTGCGCCATAATCAAAGGTTATAGGTCCTTCAGGGTGTGTAATAGCGGTTACGATCTCGCTTTGAAATCCAAAATTTGGCCGCGCCGGGCGCAGTCGCGCAGAATGTGACCGCTCGGGCGCACCGCCCGCTATTTGTCACGGAAATTTGCGCGGCAAAACAGGAAGTCTGCCTCAAGCTGCTGCAAGGCCTGCGCGGATTACAGCGGAGATGAGGATTGTCGCCAGCGCGGTCTCATCGCGACGGTTCCGGAGTTGCTTTTGCGTGTTTTTGAAAGCGTAGCGCGTTAAGGCAACTGCTTCCCGAGGATCATCGGTCAATCGAGAAGCGAAGCTGTAAACGGCCGGATAATAACGAGCGACCAGGTTATCAAAACGTGAGGTTTTCGCTTTCATCGGGGGCTTTCTAATTTTTGGTTAGTCGCAGTCTCATTGGTTTCCGGTTCACCTCATTCTACGGGAATCACAGAGCGAAGTTCTCCCAATCGGCCGTAAACGGCTGTCGTAGCGGCAAATTTGATGCTCCTCACAGCCACCCTAGACCGCGGCCGCGAATTGCCTTTGGAGGAATCGCCATGTTTAAACAATTCGCTACTTTTCTTACTGCTGCGCTCGCCTGCGGAATCCTCAACGCCCAGGAGCTCTCGCCGACGCATCTTCATCAACCCATACTCACTCCGCAAAACAGCGGCACTACCAACGGTCTGATCGCGGTTTGGCCGGTGAACCCGCGAGTGGTCTGGGCGAGCGGTCGCGCCGGCACGTTCACCGTCACTACTGACGGCGGTCAGACGTGGAGAGCCGGAGTCGTGCCGGGCGCGGAAGCGCTGCAATTTCGCGATGTGCAAGCCTTTAGTGCCGACGTCGCCTATTTGTTGTCGATCGGAACCACCGGGGATCCAGGAGAGTTTCGCATCTACAAGACAGAGGACGGAGGCGCAACCTGGACGATTCAGTTTGAAAATCAGAATCCGAGTGCTTTCTACGACGGCTTCGCGTTTTGGACCCCGCAACGGGGCATCGCACACAGCGACTCGGTGAATGGAGTGTTCCCGGACTTACGCACTACCGACGGAACAACGTGGGAGGATATCAGTAACAATATGCCGCCAGCGTTGCCGGGCGAGGCCTCTTTCGCGTCGAGTGGTACATGCGTCTCGACACAAGGCGGGAGGAACGCGTGGATTTGCACGGGTGGATCTGACATTGCCAGGGTGCTGGCCACCAGAGACGGAGGCGACACTTGGAACGCGTATGACACTCCTCTGATAAGTTCGCCTAGCGCAGGCGCGTTTACCGTTGATTTCCGTGATCCGTTTCGCGGGATTGTAGGCGGCGGTGATTTGGATCCTGCCGATCCGAATAACGCGCGCACCGCGGTTTCTAGCGATGGCGGTCAAACCTGGACTCTTACCAACCCTCCGCCGGTGACAGGAGCGATCTTTGGTCTGAGCTACGTGGGCCGAGCCGGTAACGCCCCCGGAGACAACCTTGGCCGCGCGGTAGTCATTACCGCGAATGACGGAGGAGCGGCATGGACTCCCGACGAGGGAACCACGTGGTTTGCCTTGCCCGGCGTGAGCGGCTTTTGGGCGGTAGCTTTTGCCACTCCCAAAGCCGGATGGCTCGTGGGCACCGATGGCCGCATTTTAAAGATCAGCTTCTAGCGGCCTAGGTCGCGCCGGGCGACATTTGCCAAGCTGTGGCCAGAGCCAGCGGCTGGTTACTGCTGCCAGAGGTGCATGCTCTCCTCGGAAATTTTTGAAGGATTCCTCAAGCCAGCGCTTCGATTCGATTCAACAAATCTTTCTTGCTCGTGACTCCCGTGATTTGATCGCGCAGTTGACCGTTCTTGAAAAAGAGCAGCGCCGGAATCGCGCGAATATTGTACTTGAGCGAAAGGCTCTGATTCTCGTCTACGTTAACCTTTGCGACCTTCACTGCGTCCGCTCTTTCGCGGGCAATTTCGTCCAGCAGTGGTGCGATCATCTTGCAGGGACCACACCATTCCGCCCAAAAATCGACGATCACGGGCTTGCCGTCCTGGGTTACTTCACGGTCAAAATTGGATTCATCGAGCTTAATTACAGAGGAATTATCCATAGCTTTAAGAAAGATAAGTCCAAATCTGAATAATCAAAATCAAAGCGGAAACGCCAAGCAGCAGCCACAACAGCGGCATTGGATTTCTCTCCTCTGTAGCTACAGCGATTGAAGCACTCTGGGGGGCCACGTCGGGCATGGCGACAAGCGGTTGAGTCTTTTTCGTTTGAACCGTGGGAAGAGGGATGCGAACGGTCTCCTTTATCGGTCCCGACGACGGCAGATCTGGCGCGGGCATGACCGCGGCGTTTAACGGCACCGGTGGGGGTTGTGGCGCCTGGAAAAATTGTGGGGGGCCTCCTTTTTGAACAGCAGGCTGCGGTTCGGTTAAGATGTGCACAGGCGCCTCACGAACCGGCAACTGGATTCGCACCGTGTCACGCGATTTCGCAGTTGGCTCCGGCGCTTTCTCCACGACTCCCGGAGCTACGGGAATGCGGGTCGTTTCTTTTTTCGGTTCGTTTGGCTCGGTCATCTATCGAAACAATTACCAAGAAGTTTGCTCAGGGAAAAGACGGTTGTCACGTGTTAACTACGCTTGCCAAAAAATCCCATTTTGTAAGCCGTCGACTCAGGCCAGCAGATCGTAGCCGCGGCTTCCCACGATCGTTCGCCGAACGAACTCGCCGACCGGAGCTTCTTTCGACAAAACGACGCGCGCGTCAACATCCGGGGCATCGGCTTCACTCCGCGCGACATGCGGCTGATCCACTAGCAATTTCAATTCTCTTCCAGTTTTTTCACGAGTATTTTCATGCGCGATTTCCCGTTGAATCGACATCGCCATCCGGTAGCGCGCGTTCTTGATTTTCACGGGAATCTGCCCTGGCATTTTCGCAGCCCGCGACCCTTCTTCCTGTGAATATTTGAATATTCCGAGGCGCTCGAATCGGATGCGCCGAATGAACTCGAGAAGACTGGCGAATTCCGCCTCGGTTTCGCCGGGGAATCCCACGATGAAAGTCGTACGCAACGAGACACCCCCAATTCCAATGCGCAGTCTTTGAATCAACTCTTCGATGTGCTGACGCGATGTTTCCCGCCGCATGCGTCCCAACATCGAGTCGTCGATATGTTGCAAGGGAATATCGATGTAGCGCGCAACCTTGTCACAATGCGCGATGGTGTCGATCAGTTCGTCGCTCCAGTGCGCCGGGTGGGTGTAGAGAAGGCGCACCCAGAAGTCGCCCTCGACCTTTTGAATTTCGCGAAGAAGAGTGGCCAATGTTGGGCCACGTGCAGAGTCCACTGGTTGACGGGGTCCGGCCTTCGCTGTCCACAGGTCCATTCCGTAATAGGTAGTGTCCTGGCTGATCAAATTGACTTCGCGAACGCCTTCCCTGACTAGCCCCCGAATCTCGGCCAACACCGACTGTGGCGCGCGACTGCGGTGTTTGCCGCGCATTTGCGGAATCACGCAAAAACTGCACGGATGATTGCAGCCCTCGGCAATCTTTACGTAGGCGGAATGCGCGGGCGTAAGCCTGAAGCGCGGCGT
>Ga0222622_10001167_pt1 | contig 10551 bp, 6 predicted proteins | sample PLM2_5_b1metaG_FD_177335 | JGI IMG/M metagenome (GOLD analysis project Ga0222622, IMG submission 177335) | Groundwater sediment microbial communities from an aquifer in East River, Colorado, USA - PLM2_5_b1 | ecosystem: Environmental > Terrestrial > Soil > Riparian zone | place: USA: East River... | reverse complement strand
TGTTCGGCTCGACCCGCGTTCAGCGGAGGAGGCGCGGCACTGCGCGATCCTGTACGTCGGAAGCGGCTATGCGGAGCGAGGGGCGCCCCTGCTCGCTGCGGTACGCGACCTGCCGGTGCTCACCGTGGGTGAAGGGCCGCAGTTCCTGAAACAGGGCGGCACGATCCGTTTTTTCCTCGACAACAATCGCGTGCGATTCGACATCAGTCTTCGGGCTGCACAGCGCTCCGGCTTGAAGGTCAGCTCCAAGCTGCTCCGCGTCGCCCGCACGGTCGAAGGAGAAACCCAATGAGGGCCCTCGTCCGGCGGCTGCCGATCAAGCAGAAGCTCGTCTTCATGATCATGTCGACGACGGTCTCAGTGTTGGTGCTGGGCAGCGTCGGTTACATCAGCCTTGACTACTACAACAGCCGCGGCGTACTGCTCCGGGACCTGACTGCGCAATCCGACCTTATTCTAAAGAGCAGCACGGCGGCGCTCCAGTTCCTCGATCCGCCGACGGCCCAGGAAATTCTCCGGACGCTCGCACCGAACGAGCATATCCGCCGTGCGTGCCTGTACGACGCCGCCGGTCGGAAATTCGCGGAGTACGCCGCGGCCGGGTCGAGCCAGGGGTGTCCGGCCGTGTCGGGAGAGGACAGGTCCCAGTTTTCCTCCGACGCTCTGATCCTCGTCTCGTCATTGCTCGATTCCAGAGAACGCCGCGCCGGGTCGTTGTACGTGCTCAGTGATCTCGAGGTGCTGACGGCGAGGCTCAACGTGCAGCTCGCCATCGTTGGGATCGTGCTGCTCCTGACGACCGCTATCGCTCTGTTGATCGCGTCGCGGGTACACTCGATCGTCTCCGATCCGATTACCGATCTTGCGCGAACGGCGACGGCGGTGTCCTTGGGCGGCGATTACTCGCTTCGAGCGAGGCGAACGACCGACGACGAGCTGGGGGTCCTGGTTGATGCGTTCAATCGCATGCTCGAACGAATTGAGCTGCGCGAGCGCGAGCTGTCGGCGGCCAACGAAGGCTTGCGGAACGAGGTGGCCGAGCGCCGCCGTGCGGAGCACGAGCGCGCCGATCTGCTCGTCCGCGAGCGCGAGGCCAACCGGCTGAAAGACGAATTCCTCGCCACCTTGTCGCACGAGTTGCGTACACCGTTGAACGCCATTCTCGGCTGGACGAAACTGCTGCGCACCGCGGCAATCCCGCCGTCAGAGATGGATCGGGCGCTCGAGAAGGTCGAGCGGAACGCGCAGGTTCAGGCCCGGCTGGTCGAAGATCTGCTGGAAGTATCCCGGATCACGACTGGCAAGCTCCGGCTGGACATCAAACCTGTCGATCTGGCAGCTCTCACGACGACTGCAATCGAGTCGATCCGGCCCACCGCGGAAGCTCGCGGAGTGGTCATCGATCGCAGGTTCGCGTCGATTCTGTTGCCGACCGGGGGCGATCCCGATCGGCTGCAACAAGTCATCTGGAACCTGGTCTCGAATGCCGTGAAGTTCACGCCCGCTGGCGGGATGGTGGTCGTGAGCCTCCGCCGTCAGGATCAGGTGGACGAGTTGATCGTATCGGATACGGGCATTGGGATCGATCCTGTCTTCCTTCCGAACGTGTTCGACACGTTCCGGCAGGCCGATGGCACCAGCACGCGTGCGCATGGCGGATTGGGTCTCGGTCTCTCGATCGTCCGCCACATCGTCGAGCTGCACGGCGGAGAGGTCCGCGCCGAAAGCGACGGGATCGACAAGGGCGCGCGCTTTATCGTCCGGCTTCCAGTGCGGACGCCCGATCGCCTGCGTGACGGCCGGCCGGGTGCTTCGCTCAAGCCGGAGATGCCGCCGCAGCAACTCCTTACTGGTACCACCATCGTCGTGGTGGACGACGACGGAGATACGCGCGAACTGCTGCAGTCGCTGTTGACGACGGCCGGAGCGCGCGTTCATCTCGCGGCGACCGCGGATGAGGGATTCCGGCTGTGCGTCGAAGAGCGGCCGGACGCCTTGATCAGCGATATCGCCATGCCCGGGAGAGACGGATATGGTTTGCTGCGCCAGCTTCAGAAGGCGCTCGGGAATGAAATGCCGCGGGCAACGATTGCGCTCTCGGCGTTTGCCGGTCTGCGCGATCGGCAATTGAGTGCCGAGGCTGGTTTCGACCGTCATGTGTCGAAGCCATTTGACTCCCACGACTTGATCGAAATGCTCGGCAATCTGCTGTCAGCCGGCGGGGAGCCTACCGACGCCGGTCGTTAAGGAACGCGCATCATCGGGCCGTGGTCGGCGTCTTCTTTGCCGCGTCAGGCAGGACCAAACCGGCAGCGGCGGTCGTGGCCGGCTCGATGAGTGAGAGAGAGGCGAGCATGACCGCCGCCAGGGCGATCAGAATGGCGGCGATGCCGTCATGATCAGCGGCGGCGATGATTGTCGCTGCGGCGAGCAAGCTTCCAGCGAGCACCGTGTCAAGGACAGCGATACGCGAAAATACTCGGCGGCGGTGTTCGATCAGTGTGTGCGGGTGAACGCGCGACGCAAAAACGAGATTCAAACGAAGGGCCACGGACACTGTGGCAGCCGCCAGCGCGGCAAGGAACAAAATCGTGCCGGTGGGCTTTCCGACCCACTGACGAACGCCCCACACCGCGGCAGCCGCTGCCGCGTTCAATGCCGACGCCATCAGTTGGTGCCCCTGCCACCACCAGAAAACGTCGCGGCCATTGGGCAGAGGCGTCGCGAGACGACGCAGGTCGACGATCAAGGCCTCGGCGGATTGATACCGATGGGCCGGTGCCCGGCGGATGCACTGCCTCACGATGCCATCGAGTCCCCGTAACGGCAGCGGCCGTGAAAGCGCAGGCGTTCTGCTTTCGAAGGGATCGCTCATTTTCGCGATAATCGATCCTGGGTCAGTCCCGAGCGGATGTTCTCCCGTCGCCAATTCCCACGCCATGACGCCGAACGCGAAAATGTCGGCGCGGCCATCAATCTCGGCGCGCGGCGTGAATTGCTCGGGCGCCATGTAGCCCGGGGTTCCGACGAGGACTCCTGCCTCAGTCATGACCGTCGATTCCCGTGGCCCGGTCGGCCGTGCGAGTCCGAAGTCCAGAACTTTGATCTGCCCATCGTCTCGCCGCATGATGTTCTCTGGTTTCAAATCGCGATGGACGATTTCCTTTTCGTGCGCCACGGCGAGCGCTTCGGCAATCGAGATGAGTGTGGGCAGCAACTGGCCTGACGGCAGCGGGCCCTCGCGCAATTGTTCGCGAAGCGTCCGGCCGCGCACCAGCTCCGAGATGATGTACAGCTCACCGTCGATTTCGTCGAGAGAATAGACGGCCGCAATGGCGGGATGCGAGAGGGATGCCGCCACCGTTGCTTCACGGGTGAGCCGCTTGCGGCGCTCCGGATCGCGGGTGTATTCCGCCGGAAGCGCTTTGAGCGCGACGGTGCGCCCGATGTTGTCGGTGGCCGCATACACGATCCCCATACCGCCTCGACCCACTTCTTCGAGCACGCGATATCGGCCGATCTGCTTGCCGACGAGCGACATTTCGTCACCCAACGCAAGCTCCGGTTCGATCATCCATGCCGGTCTCTCGAGAATGTGAGGGGATTTACTGTGACTGGTCAGCAGCGTTTCGACTTCTCGAAACAACTCGGGGTCGCCGGCGGTCGCGTCTCGTACATACGCCTCTCGTGTGGCCGTGTCCTGTTCGAGCGCGGTGTGAAAGATGTGGTTGACCCGTCGCCAGCGCTCGCTGTTCACCGGTGCGAGTTCCCCTCCAGCTCGCGCGCCAGCCACGCCGACGCGATGGTCCAGTGACGTTTGACGGTCGCGGGTGAGATGTCCATCGCCGCAGCGGTTTCTTCGACAGTGAGCCCGCCGAAGAATCGGAGTTCAACCAGGCGTGCCTGTTCCGGATCGATGGCGGCCAGTCGTTCCAGCGCTTCGTCGAGCGCGAGCAGATCGATCGATGGCTCGCCGCCCGGCAGCAGGCGTTCGTCGAGTGTGATGCGCTGGCGGGCGCCGCCGCGTTTCTGCGCGCCGCGTGCACGCGCGCGCTCGATCAGGATCTGCCGCATGGAATGCGCAGCGATCGCGCAAAAGTGCGCGCGATTCTGCCAGCGATCTGGCTTGTCCTTCAGCAGACGGATGTACGCCTCGTGGACGAGCGCCGTGGGCTGAAGCGTCTGACCCGGCCGCTCGCGGCGCAGGTAATTGGCCGCGAGCCGCCTCAGTTCCTGATAGACGTCCGGCAGCAGCGAGTTCACCGACTGCCGGTCATCAGTCATCAGGCAATCCTTTTGATGGTGACGTGATTCATCACGACCGGCTTGACCGGCCGATCCTGAGGGCCGGTGGGCACGGCGCCGATTTTCTTGACCACGTCGAGACCTTCGACCACTTCGCCAAAGACGGAGTGCCGGTTATCGAGGTGGGGCGTCGGGCCCAGTGTGATGAAGAACTGGCTGCCGTTGGTATTCGGACCCGCATTCGCCATGGAGAGTATACCCGCGCGGTTGTGGCGCAGGCTGGGATGGAACTCATCGGCGAAGTTGTAGCCGGGTCCGCCGGTGCCGGTTCCGAGTCGATCGCCGCCTTGAATCATGAAGCCGTTGATCACCCGGTGAAACGTGATGCCGTCGTAATAGGCAGCGGTGCGCCGTTGACCGGTCGACGGATCCCGCCACTCTTTGGTGCCTTCGGCGAGGCCGACGAAGTTGGCCACGGTGTTGGGAACTTCCTTGTCGAACAACCGCACGGTAAACGAGCCCTCGCTGGTGTCGAATACCGCGTAAGTACCTGGCTGCACGTGTGCTCCTCTCGGACTGCGATCTTGTTAGTTGCCAGTTGCCAGTTCCCAGTTCCGAGTTCCCAGTTCCCAGTGAGATTCGACGTTCTGGAAACCGGAGACTGGAAACTGGAAACTGGAAACTTCGATTATAGGCCGGACGATACCAACAAAAACTGACGCGGTTCCGTCTAATAGTCGAATTGCCCCGGTCGACGACGCCATCTACGAAACTTTTCGTTGACATCTACGAATGTGTTCGTACATATTGATTTCATGAGCAAGCCCCCTCGTCCGACTGACGCTGAACTCGGAATCCTGCGCATCCTCTGGGAGCACGGCGCCTGCACGGTTCGGCAGGTGCACGACGCGCTGTCCCGCGACCGCCCGTCCGCCTATACCACCGCGCTGAAGATGCTGCAGATCATGACGGAGAAGGGGCTCGTCAAGCGCGACGACAGCGAACGAACCCACGTCTATCAACCTCGGCTGACTGAGGAGCAGACGCAGCGGCAGCTCGTCCGCGACCTGCTCGATCGCGCATTTGGCGGGTCCGCCTCCAAGCTTGTGATGCAGGCGTTGTCGGCGCGACGGGCGACCCAGGAGGAGCTCGGCGAGATACGGAAGCTGATCGAATCCAGCCGTGATGGAAGGGAGATCCGTGATGAGCGCGATTGACCAACTCTTGCGTGACCCCGGGGCCCAGGCGATCGGCTGGGCGTTGGTGCATTTCATCTGGCAGGGGACGCTTGTCGCCGGCATCACCGGCCTGCTGCTGGTCTGCCTGCGGAACGGGGCCGCGGACGTCAGGTACGTGGTCTCCGCGATTGGCCTCTCGTTGATGCTCACGCTGCCGGTCGTGACGGCCGTGCAGCTGTGGAACGCGGGCGGATCTGACTTCCGGCTAAAGCCGGAAGCTGCAGGTGCGGTTGGGACGGGTGCGGTCCGGACGGATGCGGTCCGAACGGGGGCGGAAGGCACGCGGGCGGATGTCGATGGCTTCCGGCTGAAGCCGGAAGCGACAGGCCCGGGAGCGACCGGCTCGGGAGGGCCGGGGGCGGAGGCGTGGAGACGAATCGAGCCCTGGTTGCCGCTGCTCGTGTTCTCCTGGCTGTGCGGTGTCGTCGTTCTGTCGCTGCGACTCGTCAGCGGCTGGCTGTGGGTTCAACGGATGAAATCACACGGCACATCTGCTGTGGAAGACGGGTGGGATCTGATCGCCGCGCGCCTCTCACGACGATTGCACATTGCGAGACCGGTACGCCTGCTTCGGTCCACACTCGTCGACGTGCCCACGGTCATTGGCTGGCTCAAGCCGGTGATCCTGCTTCCCGCGAGCGCGCTCTCAGGGTTGAATCCTCATCAGCTCGAAGCGATCCTCGCCCACGAGCTCGCGCACATTCGTCGTCACGACTATCTCGTCAACCTGCTGCAGACGGTTGTCGAAACGCTGCTCTTCTACCATCCCGCCGTCTGGTGGCTGTCGCGGCGGATCCGCACCGAGCGCGAGAACTGCTGTGACGACCTTGCGGTCAGTCTCTGTGGCGATCCTGTTACCTACGCGCGGGCTCTTGCTGACCTGGAGAGCCTACGAAATCCTACTCGCCGATTTGTGATGGCTGCAGACGGCGGATCGCTCGTTCAGCGCGTGCGTCGCTTACTCGGCGCGCCGAGTCATGCAGGGCGAGCGCCCGGGTGGTTGGCCGGTGGCGCATCGCTTTTTCTGATGGTGGGTGTCGGCGCGGGTGTCCTTGGTGGTCAGGCGCCTCAAGGTGTCTCGTCAGTCCACGCAGTGCCGCCCGCCGATGCGGTCCCCGCGGCGAAGACAGCAACCGCACTCGACGGGTCGCGCAATGAAGAACTCCGCGCGGTCGCCGCTGGCATCGACGACATGCGCCGGACCGCAGGACTGTACGAGGCTGCCGCGCGTGCCGCCGCCAGCCTCGAGACGGTGACGGCTCACGCAAGTACGCCTTTTTTGGCAAGCGCTCCGCTGGCCGCGAAAGCTGCGGCGTTTGAGGATGCGGCGCGAAGCATGGCGGCACGCGCTCACGATGACACGCCGACGACACCCGTGCTCGCGGGGAGTCCGACAGGACCAGAACTGAGTCGGCCGGTGGTTGCGATGGATGCTGCGAGAGATGTGTCAGCGGCAGCCGATTTTCCAGTTGGCGCGCCCCAGTCACATGGCACCTACTCCTGGTCGACCAACGGGCAGAAGTTGGAGGTTCGCTACGACGGCGACGTCGAATTCACCGACGACGATGCGGACGTCAAACGTCTTTCGCCAGGGGGGTTGTTACGGATCAGGGACGGTGGCATGTTGACGTCGCTGACCGGCGGCCACACTGTTGAATTCAGGGCGGATGGGTCGGGTACGATCACGCGCCGTTTCTGGGTCGGATCCGAGGAACGCCCGTTCGACCCGGAAGGGCGAAAGTGGCTCGCCGCGGTACTGCCGCGGTTCATCAGGCAGTCAGGAATCGGGGCACCCGCGCGCGTCGCTCGCATTCTGAAAGCGAAAGGGCCGTCCGGAGTGCTCGCGGAGATTTCGCTCATCGAAGGCAGTTGGGCGAAGCGCAATTACTTCAAGGAACTCTTGAAGACCGGCCAGCTCGACACGGCAACGGTTCGGCAGGTGCTGCTGCAAGCCGGCCGCGAAATCGATTCAGATTTCGAGCTGGCGTCGTTCCTCATCGACGGCGGCGACAAACTGCTCGTGGACGACGCGACGCGGCAGGCATATCTGGAGGCGGCTCGTTCGATCGACTCCGATTTCGAGATGCATCGTGTGTTCTCGTCCCTGATCAAACGGGGTGCGCTTTCCCCGGCAGCGTTGGCGTCGCTGCTGGTCGCGAGTCATTCGATCGACTCTGATTTCGAAGAAGCGTCGCTGCTCGTCGACGTCGCGCACGCGGAGCTGCTCGACAACAACACCCGGCCGGCGTTTTTCGCGGCGCTCGACACGGTGCAAAGCGACTTCGAACATCACCGCGTGTTGAGCGCACTCGGCACCCGGGGCGATCTGCCGCAGGAAACCGTTGCCGCGATGTTGACGTCTGGCGCAGCGGTCAGCTCGGATTTCGAGGCGGCATCCTTTCTCGTGGACATGGCCACACGACAGCCGATCGAAGGGAATGCACGGGCGCCTTTTTTCCGCGCGGTCGATTCAATCGATTCTGCCTTCGAGCGCGGCCGTGTGTTGAAGGCCGTCGCCGCTCGTCCCGACGCGTCTCCGGAAACACTTCTCGCGGTCCTTCGCGCTACCTCTGCGATGAAGAGCAGCTTCGATACGTCCGGGGTCCTGCTTGCCGTGGCAGCGTCGCATTCGCTGACGGGTTCGGTGCGCGACGCCTATATCGACGCCGCGGAGAAACTCGGCGACTTCGACCAGGGGCGCGTACTGGCGGCGCTGGTGAAGAATGAACGAAGAAAGTAAACGTCAGCTTCCAGCCTCCAGGTTCGAGCTTCCAGCTTCGAGCTTTTGAAAGAAGTGAGCGAACGAGGTTGTGGGCTAGCAGCTAGTGACGAGTAGCTGGGAGCTGGCAGCTGGGAGCTGGTAGCTTATGATTCGAGATCTCCGCCACGCCGCTCGAATGCTTCTTCAGGCCAGGGGCTGGACGGCCGTTGTCGTCGTGTCGCTGGCTCTCGGCATTGGCGCCAACACGGCGCTCTTCAGCGCGGTCAACGGTCTACTCCTGAAGAAGATTCCTGTTCGCGATCCGGACGCGCTCGTCCGTCTTCGTTACGCGGGCAAGAACGACATGGTCACCAGCTCCAGCGACTATGGGTTCTCTGCCAAGGACGGTGCCGGACGTGACGTGCGCTCGACCTTTTCGTACGCGATGTACAAGCAGTTCCTCGTCGACAACCGGACGATGACCGACCTGCTGGCTTGCGCACCGTTGTCTCGCGTCAGCGTTGCCGTCGATGGCCATGCGGAGATTGCCGAGGCGTTCCTCTCGAGCGGCAACTACTATCGAGTGCTCGGCGTTGACGCCCTGCTCGGCCGAACCATCATTCCGGACGACGACAATCCGTCAGCGCCGCCAGCGGCGGTGATTAGTGCGCGCTACTGGCGTTCTCGCTTCGGCAGCGATCCGGCAGTCGTCGGAAAAGTCATTCGCATCAACAACCTGCCGGTCACCATCGTCGGAGTACTGCCTCCCTCGTTCACCGGCATTCAACAAGCCGTGGCGGAGCCGCCCGACGTCGCGGTGCCGCTCGTCCTTGATGCGCCGTTGAGCAGCGGACCCGCGATGAAGGATCCGCGCCTGAACGATCCCACCTACTGGTGGCTGCAGGTGATGGGTCGCATGAAGCCGGGTGTGACGGCCGCGCAGGTCGCGGGAAATCTCGAGGGAATATTTCAACACACCGCTCGCGCCGGGCTCGACACCTACCTGGCATCGATTCCTGATGCCGAGCGTTCGACCCTGCGCAACCGCAATCGGACCGAGGTGCCGCAGCTGAAAGTGGACTCCGGAAGCCGAGGAGTTTACGACGTCAATACCAACGACAAGCGGTCCGTGACGATCCTCGGTATTGTCGTCGCACTGGTCCTGCTGATCGTCTGCGCGAACGTCGCCAACTTGCTGCTGTCACGCGCCACGGCCAGGCGCAAGGAAATATCGGTCCGGTTATCTCTTGGCGCGACACGTTGGCGGCTGATCCGGCAATTGTTGACCGAGAGTCTCTTGCTCGCCGTGATCGGCGGCGGCCTGGGAATCGCCGTTGGATACTGGGGCCGGCAACTGCTTCCCGCCGGTGCGGGTCAGGCGGCGCCGTTCGACTGGCGCATTCTCGCCTTCGTCGCGGGCGTCAGCGGGTTGACGGGTCTGGTCTTTGGTCTCGCTCCCGCCTTGAGAGCGACGGGCGTCAGCGTCAACACGGCGTTGAAGGAAACAAGCCGCAGCGTGGTCGGATCCCGCAGTGTGTTGAGCCGGATTCTTCTGATCGTTCAGGTGGCGATTTCGATCGTCTTGCTGGTCGGCGCCGGTCTCTTCTTGCGAACGCTGCAAAACCTGCGACAGGTCGATGTTGGATTCAACGCGCAGAACCTCGTGTTGTTCCGGGTCAATCCTCAGCTCAATCGATACGACGAACAGCGGACCCGCGCCTTCTACGACGATCTGGTCGAACGCCTCCGGGTGATTCCAGGCGTCCGCGGCGCGACCGCCTCCAGCCCCGCGCTGTTGTCAGGAAGCGTCAACAGCACCGGTATTTTTGTGCAGGGACGAACCTACAGCGCCGACGCGCGCACCAGCATCAATCGCCTGGTCGTCCTGCCCGGTTTTCTCGAACTGATGGAGATTCCGGTCCTGCGCGGGCGCGCGCTGACACGCCGGGACGACGAGAAAGCGCCGCAGGTTGCGGTGATCAACGAAGCGGCAGTGCGCCAGTATTTTCCCGGCGAGAATCCGATCGGCCGGCACTTTGGTTCGAGTCCAGAAGACAGCGCACGTCTCGAAATTGTCGGCATCGCCCGCGACGTCAAGTACAACAGCGTCCGCGACAGCGCGCCTCCAACGATGTTCATTCCGTACGCGCAGCGGACTGGTGGCACGTTGAATATGGAAGTGCGTACCGCCGCCGCGCCGACGACGGTCATGGCCGCGATCCGTGAGGCGGTGCGCGGGCTCGACGCGAACGTCCCGGTCACCGACATGACGACGCAGATGGAACAAATCGAGAAACGATTTCTGCAGGAGCGTCTGTTCGCGAATGCCTACCTGCTGTTCGGCGGCCTCGCGCTGGCGCTGGCGGC
>Ga0222622_10001166_pt1 | contig 10554 bp, 11 predicted proteins | sample PLM2_5_b1metaG_FD_177335 | JGI IMG/M metagenome (GOLD analysis project Ga0222622, IMG submission 177335) | Groundwater sediment microbial communities from an aquifer in East River, Colorado, USA - PLM2_5_b1 | ecosystem: Environmental > Terrestrial > Soil > Riparian zone | place: USA: East... | reverse complement strand
CGGTGCTTCCCGCATTCACAGGCGGCGCCCTCGACAACGACGAGCTGGCGCCCGGTCCGATCATGATCCAGGGCGATCACTCGCACGTCGCGCTTCGCAAACTGGTCGTCACGCCAATCACGAAATCGGGAACGTAGGCCCGCGATGTCTAGCGTCGGAGCGGTCGACCACCGAGGAGAAACGCTAGAGATGTTTTCAAGACCAGGTGTCAGTCACCCGATAGTGAGAGGCGCCAGGCGAACGAGCGCGCGAGTGAGCCCACGCGAACGGAGCGAGCCGACGAAGCGGCTCGCGAGAGCGCGTGTCGGGGAGTCCGAGGGGCGAAGCCCCTCGGAGTGAGTAGGCTCAGTGTGCACTTGTGAATAGCTGGCAGGAACTTGGCGAGATAGGCTTGCTACGAAGGAGCGTGAACATGAGTGCAAGCCATCACCCCACCGACATACATCTGCGTCAACATCGGGCGAAAAAGCGAAACAAGCTGCGCGCGCGGATTGCGGCCGCACCAGCAAGCGCACGGGCTGCGCTCGAAGCAAAGGTGCAGCGAACTTATTCACGCTTCCACTCGATGACGAAAGAGAAGCTGCCCCCAGCGGTGGTCTAACACCCGCGCGCACCCGACCGTGTGCTCAGTGATGCCTCGCGCTCCGCGCAGGTCACACGCGTGGTGGGTAGTTCAGTCCGGGAGCGGGTTGATTCTTGCGCGGCTTCCGAAGGCGCAGGAGCTGCACGATGGTGACCGCCATAGCGGTCACCATCAACATGGTCGTCGTAACTTCCGCGGAATCGATCGACAGCGCGAGCCAGGTGATCGCCGACGCAAGACCGCAAAGCACCCACGTCCAGCCGAGGAGCCGCTGAAACGCCTGTTGCTGTGCGGCGTCGCATCGCAGCGAGGACAACGGTGGGAGATTCTTCGGCATGACGTTGCCGAGCATCACGAGGAACGCGCCGATGAGGACTCCGGTCGAACGGCGACCGAGATCGATGTCGTCCACGACGCCGTAGGAGCGGGCGAGTGTCAGCGCCAGCGGGATGCCCATCATGAGCGCGCCGAATACGACGGCAGTCGGAATCCCGCGAAGTGCCGTCGCATCCGTACTCGAGCGACGAAGGGCCCGTCGCGACCATCGCAGCGCGGCAAACATGACGGCGAACATCGCGAGGGGTGCCGTCCACGCCAACGCCGCTTCTGGCCGCGCGTACCAGTTGGCCACCACGAGGACGATGCCGACGGCTGTCAATGCCGATGCGGCCCTGAATATCATTGAGTTGGGAACCACGTTAGGCTTCTCCTTTCGCGAGGGGTTTGGCCCCCTTGCGGTCGCCGACGCGACTGGTCCGTTCGGAACTCCGACCCCACCCGAACGTCTGGGCGAAGCCGAATAACGCGTCCTCGAGGACCGACAACACCAACCGGTAGACGATGGTCCGGCCCGATTTCTCCGATTCGATGAGCCCGGCCTCCTGCAGCACGGCGAAATGCGCCGACATCGTCGGCTTCGACACGGGGAAGTGGTCCGACAGTTCCCCCGCCGACATCGGCCGTTCACGTAACAGTTGCAGGACGCGACGGCGGGTCGGATCCGAAAGCGCCTTGAACACCTTGTTCACGCATCTATATTTAGCTAATTATCTAAATATTGTCAAGTGCGAACGAACACACACGCGGAACCGACTAAAATCCGGACTCACAGTCGGAGGCGGTGTCCAACCAAGACATGAAAATGCGAAGGCAAGCCATCGCCCTGCTTTTTGGAATTGTGGTGTCCGGCTGTTCACGCGGACAAACCGCGATTGATGGGTTTGGAAATTCTGCTCAGAGGCTGCGGGTCGTCAACAGAACGGCCACAAGAATCGAGGATCGGAACGGCGTGCGGCTCGCGGGCGGCTCCGGTAACGCCGTGGCGTGGCTGGAGGGGACTGATTTTTCAGCGGGAACGATCGAGGTGGACGCGCGTGGCAGGGAGTTGATGGGGCAGAAGTTCGTCGGTATTGCCTTCCACCGCAGGGATGACAGCACCTACGAGGCCGTGTATCTCAGGCCATTCAATTTCCGCGCGAGTGATCCGATCCGCAAGCAGCACGCGGTCCAATACATCAAGCTGCCAGAGTTCGACTATGACCGGCTACGCAATGATTTCCCTGAAGAGTTCGAAAACCCGGTCAATGCGTCGATTGAGCCGACGGACTGGGTGAAGCTCCGTGTCGTGGTCCAAGGAGGAAGAGTTCAGATCTATGTGGGCCCTGGCAACGAGGCGGCGCTCGATGTCCGCAAGCTTGGCGAGCTCTATGGCGGCCAGGTCGGCCTGTGGGTGGGTAACGATAGCGGGGGAGACTTCGCAAATCTCGTGATTACACCCGCGAAATAGCAATTGTCGCAATCCACGCGGCAGCGATTCCTGAGAACGACTGGTTGCGGACCGCGTCGCACGGACGATGATGTCACGGTCGATGCGGGCGCACTCTCGTCAGTACCACAGTTCGTCAGCGATTGTCCGAGCGCGATCGAGATCCGGATTTCCGTCGGCGTAGGCACCGCGGTAATCATCCGGAAGCAGTCGAGCGATCGAGACACCGGCGATGTCCATCGCCAACCGTCGGTCGTGCGCAGCGTGCGTCAGCACAGCACTGGCTAACACGGGCCGGCCGAACTCGATGGTCAGCCGGACCGAATGCAGCGCGTCACCTTCGATCGGGAACAGCTTTTCCGTGCCGGTCAGGCCAACCGGCAGGAGCCACACGCCGGCGCTCTCGAAATAACGCGCGACACCGGGCAGCAGCCGCTGAAGCTGGCCGGATCGACTTCGATTTCCCTCGCCAAACACCAGGAGCGCCTCGCCGGCGCGAAGCCGCTCGTCAGCGACCTGCAGCGCCCGCCGCGCCGCGTGCGCCACCTCTCGCGTCGTCATGACCGCTTCGCCCGAGGACCGGCCCGCGCTCTGCGGCACCTTCACCGTCCCAAAGCACAGGCTGGAAAACCGGCGACGCAGATTGGTGTAGACCTTAGGGCCGGCAATCACGGTTAGCCGATCCGCCAGGGCTCCGGCGCCGCTCTGCTGCAGGACGACATCGAGCACGTTGGCGTCAGCGTACGACAGATGATTGGGAAGGATGACGACCGGCCGGTTCGCGGCCATCGCGAGATGCTCGGCACCTCGCACGAGCGGTTGATGCTGCAGGACTGGCTCGGCGAGCGCGTAATGAATGCGCCGCGCCAGCGGATCGCGTGGATAGTAGTCCCAGGCGTCGGCGCGGCTAGCGAGTCGCGCGCTCAACGCCGCCAATGCATCGGGCCCCGCATCGTCGATCGTGCGCTCGAGATGCTGTCGGATGCGGCCCAGGTTGGACACGTGGTCGCGCGCGAGGAACATCGTAATCGCCTCGACCAGCGGATCGCGTCCGCACGAAGCATCCGTCGCGTCGAGTGGTCGCGCGTTTCCCATCGTGCGGCGCTGAGCCTAACATGTTCGGGTGCACCACGGATGCAGAGGAGAACGACTATGTCGAAGGTGATACCGAACCGAATGGCGGCTCAGATCGATGGCGACTTCGTCGTCTTCCTCATCGGTATGCGCATCAACAAGCCGTGGAAAGTGCACAAATGGCTGCCGGTATTCCTCGCCATGCCGAAGATGCTGAACGAGCTGAACACGCGGCCCGACTCCGGGTTCCTTGGCGGAATTTTCGGACTGAAGGTGATCGTGCAGTACTGGCGATCGTTCGAGCACCTTGAAGCGTACGCGCGCAGCAAGGACAGGCAGCACTGGCCGGCGTGGGTCTCCTTCAACCAGCGATTCGGCGGCAGCCGCGGAGACGTTGGCATCTGGCACGAGACCTACCTCGTGCCGGCTGGCCGGTACGAGGCAATCTACAGCGGAATGCCGCCTATTGGACTAGGCCAGGCGTCCACGCTCATACCGGCGACAGGCCACCGCGATTCCGCGCGCGGCCGGATCGCGTCCGTCACGGCTGCACCATCGAAGTGATCGACCAAGCCATCGCTCCGAGGCGAGGGAGCGCCAATGCGATTGGCCTTGACTGACCATGCCGGCATCGCCAAGATCCACGTCGCATGATGCTGACCCCCGGCATCCGCGTCGCGAACTTCGAAATCGTCGACACCATCGGCGCGGGCGGGATGGGCCAGGTGTACCGCGCCCGTGATCTCGAGCTCGAACGCGACGTGGCGCTGAAGGTTCTTCCCGAGCAGTTCGCCAACGATCCTGAGCGGCTCGCGCGATTCAGGCGGGAGGCGCGCGCAATCGCGGCGCTGAATCATCCAAACGTTGTGACCATCCATTCGGTCGACGAAGTGCAGGGGATGCATTTCCTGACGATGGAGTTCGTCGACGGTCAGTCGCTGGACCAGCTCATCCCGCCGGTGGGCATGCCGTTCGAAGACGTGTTGCGGTTTGCCGTCCCCGTCGCGCGCGCGTTGAGTGCCGCCCACGAGCGCGGCATCATTCATCGCGATCTCAAGCCGGCAAACGTGATGGTCGGGACCGACGGTCGCGTCAAGGTGCTCGACTTCGGCATCGCCAAATTGCAACCGAAGTACTCAGGCTCGCATGCGGCGGTCACCAGGACGGAGCAACTCACCGGCGCGCAGCAGGTCGCGGGTACTCCGGCATACATGTCCCCCGAACAGGCAGAAGGGGCAACGGTCGACGCGAGGTCCGACATTTTTTCCTTGGGCGTCGTGCTGTACGAAATGGCCACGGCAACGCGGCCGTTTCGTGGCAACTCCGCGATGTCGATCATTTCGGCGATCTTGAAGGACACGCCTCGATCGATAGCCGAGCTCAGGCCGGACCTGCCGCCGGATTTTCATCGAATCGTCCGGCGATGCCTGGCCAAGGAACCTGCGCGGCGCTATCAAACCGCATTGGATGTGCAGAACGACCTCGAGGACCTGCAGCAGCAAGCGGGGACCGACGCCGCTCTGCCCCGTGCGACGCGACAGAAACGATGGATGTGGGTGTCGACGAGCGCCGCGCTGCTGGCGGCTGCCGGCTTCGGCGTTTATACCTGGTTTCGGCCCTTCGATCGTTTCTCGGGCACGGCACCACTGCGCGCGACATTTACTCGGCTGACTTCCCGCCCCGGCGCCGAGTTCTTCCCGAGCCTCTCGCCCGACGCGAAGTGGATCGTCTATTCGGGCGAGGGCACCGGCAATCGCGATATCTACCTGCAGAGCGTCGGCGGGCAGACCGCGATCAATCTGACCGCGGAGTATCCCGAAGACGACGAGCAGCCAAAGTTTTCTCCCGACGGCGAGCTGATCGCATTCCGGTCCGGGCGCGATGGCGGCGGCATCTTCATCATGGGACGCACCGGAGAGGCGGTGCACCGAGTGACGCGAGAGGGCTTCAACCCGGCTTGGTCGAGTGACGGGAAACAGATCGCATACACGAAGGTTCGCACCGAGATCCGCCCGCAGAATGCCGAGGAGCGCAGCGACCTCATGGCCGTGGCGGTCAACGGCGGAGAACCGCCGCGCACGGTTCACGCCGGGGACTCGATGTTGCCGAACTGGTCGCCGAACAATCGGAGGATTGCGTTCAGTGGACGGTTCGTCGGGGGGCAAGTGTTACCCGGCATCTCGAACCTATTCACGATTACGCTGACCGGGGAAGGTGCACGGCAAGCGACACGCGGCGATTTCCTGGACTGGAATCCCGTCTGGGCGCCAGACGGCAGGCATCTCTATTTCATCAGCAACCGTGGCGGAAGCCCAAACGTCTGGCGTATCGGCATCGATCAGGACTCGGGCGAGGTCCGTGGGGAGCCGGAGCCGCTGACTTCCCCAGCCTCATTTGCGGCGCATCTCTCCCTGTCTGCGGACGGTCAGCGAATTGCCTTCAGCGCTGTCCAGGAGACGCAGAACATCCAGAAGCTTCAGTTCAATCCCTCAACTGGCGATGCGATAGGCGAGCCGGTTCCCGTCACCACGGGCTCGCGTTTCTGGTCATCCCCGGATCCCTCTCCCGATGGGAAGTGGGTTGTGTTCTATTCGCAAGTTCAACCGGAAGGCGACCTGTACGTCACACGCACAGATGGATCCGGCGTGATGCGCCAGCTCACCAGCGACGCCGCGACCGATCGTGTTCCTCGGTGGTCGCCCGACGGCGAATGGATCTCGATGTTCTCCGACCGCAGCGGCAAGCTCGAAGTGTGGAAGATGCGTGTGGACGGCAGCGAGGTACAACAGGTGACGCGTACGGGAGGCGGTGTGAGCGCCTGGTCGCCCGATGGAAGGCAGCTGGCGATCGCGCGCGGTTCACAGGTTGCCGACCCCTGGCACGACATCATCGTGGACACCCGTGCGGCGCCAAACCAACAAACGCCAGTGTGGCTGGCGACGGCCCCGCCACCCTATCCTCAGTTCGTACCGAACTCGTGGTCTCGCGACCGACGCTGGATTGCCGGACAGAATGGCTACACGGTCCGCGGCATTTCGATCTACTCGCCGGAGACGCGAACCTACGAGCGCCTGATCGATTTTGGAGAATGGCCGGTGTGGCTGCCCGATAGCCGCCGCATCCTTTTCGTCTCCCGCGGGCGCGAGTTTCACGTGATCGATACTCGTACGAAAGTCACGAAACGCGTTTTCTCCGTCGTGCGCGACACGCTGGGACCGCCTCGTCTCACGGCCGACGGACGCGCCGCGTACTTCTCGCGTCGCGTCACCGAATCTGACATATGGCTCGCAGTACTGCAGTGAGCGAGCACTTTCACTTTCGCGGTGTCCAAGGCAGAAGCGATTCGCTTCGAGGGCAATCGTGCTATGGGGTCAACTCTGACAAAAGTCGCGGTTCACACGCTTCTGTTCGTGGTCGTGATCGTGGTGATGAGCGCGGTAGCGATATGGCTTGGCCTTGGGCCCGTCGTGCGCTGACCCCGAACGGGTTCACACGCGCAGGGCGTTCGAGGCTGCCGCCGATCGTTCGCGCGATTGCATTGCGGCGACGAGATCTTTCGATCCCGAGCCCCAGCGGGAGATCGAACTGATCGCTTGAGTGAAGGGAACGTCGACGAGGTGCACGCGCTCGGCGACGAGCACGTAGACGGCGCCCGCGAACGGTGTCGGCACGGACGGCACGAAGACAGTGAACCGGCCGTCCGGGAGTTCCTCGATGACGAATCCGGGAACCAGAGCGTCTTCGATATCGATCAGGGCCGGCTTCCATGCGTCCTGATCTGTGTCTCCGGCCAAACGTTGCGTCAGACTGCGCAGCACGCCGTACCCGGGCAGTCTCTCGAAGAACGTCACTTCCAACCGCTCGCGAATCACGCGCCCGGATCGGGTGCGCACCAGCGCTCCGACGGCGAAGCAGAGCGCGAACACCAGGAGCAGTGAGAAGAAGTCCTCCGCCGGGATCCAGTCGGGAAGGAGTGCGGCGAATGGCCGTACCAGGCTCGCCACAGATTTCATGCCCTTGAGCAGCAGCAAGACCGCGAGATAGACGGGCACGACCACGAACATGCCGCCAACGAGCGTGCTGACGATTAATTCCCGCGCGTATTTCATATCGGGTGGGCCATCGTCGAATAGGAGCGTGGAGCGGCGCCGCAAAAAACGCGGGTCTCTCACGCGGTGCGCGCAAGAGACCCGCAAGGAGCAATCGATTAGCGCGTTGCGCGACGACGCCGTGCGGTGAGGCCAAACGCGGCCACCAGCGACGCAAGTCCGAGCAGGCCGACGAGCGGCAGCTGGCTGGCGGTCTTGGGCAGCTTCTTTGGTGCTTCACCGCTGGTTGCCGCCGCCTGCGCCGGCGCGGCTGACTTCGCCGGCGCGGCTGACTTCGCCGGCGCGGCCGCCGCGGCGGGAGCGCCTGATCCTGACGCCATGCTTCCACCGGACCGTGCGAGCGTTGCCTGGACCTGCTTCTCGGTCATGACCTTGGGCGGATGAGAGGTGATGATCGTTGCCGTCAGTTGATCGTTGGCGTGGAGGTCGGAAATGTCCGCGACCTTCCCGTCCTTCATGATCTTGACGCCGCGCTTGTCCATGTCTCCCTGCGAGAACATCTTCATCCCGCCTTCGGTCTTGACCAGGATGCTGGAGCCCATGTTCTGCATCACGGTACCGTTCTTGACTTCGGTCACCGTCACCGGCGTGACCGTCGTCTTGGTGGTGATCGTCGCCGTGCCGTTCATGCCCGGCTTCAGCTCGCTGACCGACAGCATCTTGCCATCGACGTTGAACCGGAAGTCGTCGGGCACCGTCAATTCACGGTTGCCTTCCGGCAACTTGACGACCAGTTGATTTCCGTCCACCGCGATCACGTGGAATTTCTTCGTCTCCGACGTCGTCGTTGACGTCTGCGCCAGCACCGACGCAGCCGTCACGCACACGAGCGCCGCACTCAACATCATTCGAACCACTACACGCGTCATAAAGCCTCCTGCGAATTCCATTTCCATTTTGAAAGTCCTCACCGACCCGGAGAGATTGCCGCCGCTTCGACACGCACGGCGCGAACGATGTAGCGCTGCGGCGCTGGTCCAACGTAGTAGAACGGGTAGCATGTCACCAGCGTCAGCGAACGATGGGGCGTCGCATCGAGGACAGATACGTCCTCCGGGGGAACGACCCAGGTTCGTTCAACGCGGTAGACCTCCTTTCCTCGCAGTGTCTCGACTTCGATGACATCGTCTGCTCCAATGTCTTTCAGCCCTCGGAAGAACCCGTCACGATGGCCGGCGATGCCGGAGTTCCCGTCCGTGCCCGGCAGCGGCGTGCCGTCGATGTGACCGACGGCGCGATTCAGCGTGAAGTCGTCGGTTCCCGGCAACACCGCGACTGTGAGTCGAATCTTCGGAATAGAGAGAACCGCGAGTGGCGGCGGTGCATGCTCGTGCAACGACTGACGCCACGCGGTAATCCGTTCCGTATCCCAGAGGCTGAGATCAGGCTCGGGCGCCTGCAGCCCCGCGGCCGACTGAAGCGCGGCGAACCGCTTCAATTCGAGCCGAGATCCCGCTGCGCTGTCGGCATAGAGCGCACCCCAGACGACCAGGCACACGATCCCGAATACCCACGCCACGCGCTCCGCTAAGAGTGACGGCCAGCGGTGGCGACCGCTGCGCGAGGCATGACTCGAACGTGCACCCGGTTCCACTCGCGAAGACCTCGAAGTACCTCGTGAAGAGCCGGGCGTCAGGACCAGCGTCGCGATGGCACCGCAGTGGAAAGGCACTTCGCATGCCAGGGTTGGCGCGGGCGAAAGGGCGGTTTATCGGCGTGCACGCGGTCTGCGGCGGGCCTGCATCTCCGGGATGAAGGAGCGGCTCCGAAATACCGTGGTATCGGCCCCGGCCGGCCACGGCGGGACGTGCCTACGACTCAGGGCGACGTGCGCCGTCGTGCCATGGGAACTGGCACGATTGGGGCTATAATCCGCCCTCATGTCGGACCTCCTGGCCATCGTTCGCAATTTGAACCGACTGGCCGCCGTGCAGCGGTCGGGGCTGCTGGACACACCGGCAGAGGAACCGTTCGATCGCTTCACGCGCTTGGCCACGCGCATCTTCAAGACTCCGGTCGCCCTGGTCTCGATCGTCGATGCCGAGCGGCAGTTCTTCAAGAGCGCCATCGGTCTGGCGGAGCCGTGGAACTCACGGCGCGAGACGCCGCTGAGCCACTCGTTCTGCAAGCATGCGGTGGCACTGCAGGAGCCGCTGGTGATTGCCGACGCGCGGAAGGATCCGCTGTATCGCGACAACCCGTCGATTCGCGATTTGAAAATCATCGCCTACGCCGGCGTCCCGCTGACGGTTGGCGGACACGCGCTCGGTGCGTTCTGCGTCATCGACAGCGAGCCGCATCCGTGGTCGTACGACGAGGTGCGCATACTGCGCGACCTCGCTGAGTGCGTGATGCACGAGATCGATCTGCGCACGCAGCTGCGCGAGGCGCTCAAGCGGTCGCGGCCAGCCGAAGACATCACGCATTGACCTCACGCGCCGCCGCAAACCGCGATGCGTAAGATCGCCGCCGGTCTGCTGCTCGGCGCGGGCTCCGCGCTGGTCATCCTCCTCCTCGCCCGGGTGCAGCTCGGAGGTCTCGATGAAATCGACTGGCGGCTCTATGACTGGGCACTCCGTCGTATCGCCGATCCCGCATCAGTCAATCACGATATCGTCCTCGTCGAAATCAACGACGCGAGCATCCGCGACTACGCGGACGCCGTCGGACGGTGGCCGTGGCCGCGCGTGCTGCAGTCCAACCTGATTGACTTCCTCGAACGCGCCCCGGCCCGTGTCATTGCCTACGACATTCAACTGACCGAGAAGTCGCGCGGCAGCTTCACCTTCGGTGGTGAGCCATGGACGGCCGAGGAATCAGACGACGCGATGGTGAGCTCGGTGCGCTCGGCCGGCAATGTCGTGATGCTTGCGGACGCCACCAATCCGGGTACGACGGGCAGTTCGGGACCGCAGGCGAGTCCATCGTGGCAGAGCCCGTACCGGCTGGGGCCGGTGATTGAAGAACGACCGATCGTACAGGTGCCGTTCGCGGAGCTGAGCAACGCAGCCGCGGCTCTCGGA
>Ga0222622_10001161_pt1 | contig 10597 bp, 9 predicted proteins | sample PLM2_5_b1metaG_FD_177335 | JGI IMG/M metagenome (GOLD analysis project Ga0222622, IMG submission 177335) | Groundwater sediment microbial communities from an aquifer in East River, Colorado, USA - PLM2_5_b1 | ecosystem: Environmental > Terrestrial > Soil > Riparian zone | place: USA: East River... | reverse complement strand
CGATGCGTGCCCCGGTATGGGTCAAGTCCGGTTTTGTAAAAGAGGCTCCCGGCTGCGACGATGCCCAGTATGCTGAAAACGATTACCGTCGCGGTGCTCTTGGCAAAATTCGCAACGTTTCGAAGATACTGCGCTTCCTGCCCAAGCGTGTTGACAACAGCCTGTCTAAGACTCTCAAAATCAGTGAACGGCAATTCGATCTGGCGCTTCTGAGCCCAGGCGCTGGCCGAAGGAATGGACGTATCAGCCACATCCGGCAACGCAAGAATGGCAGCGCGAGCAAAGTACGCGCCGGCCGCCGCAATCCCTGCCACAACGATGCCAAACAAGATCAAAGCCAGCCATTTTCTTTTCGTCAGATAATACAGCTGCCGTAATGCAAAATAGGAGAACAATACGACCAGCAGCGGTACTCCCAGATGTAACACTCCCGCGAGCAGAATTGTGAAAGCAAGTACCGCGTAGGAAAGCCGAGTGGGAGTAATCATGAGTCGGTTCGCGCTTTTAAGGTTATCGGCGATATCGCCAGTGGCTTTTGTTGACGGCTGCTAAAAGGGGCGATTCAGACAGCTGAGCGATTTCCGCTTGGGTGAATGGAAAGACATCCGCCGGCACGCCGAGCGATTTGGCAGGTAAAAATCGGGGAATGCAATCGCGCGGCGAATCATTCCTTCACACAAAACGAGGAAAAGATCGATGTCGCTGCCGGGCGCGTAAGTGTCGTTTTCGAACGACCCAAAGACGATGATTTCTTCGACCTCCGGACGCGTGGCCAGCAATTCGCGCGCATGGTCGTCCACGTGCCGGCGCACTTTCGTCGCGTCAATGGATATGATTTTGACAGAACTCAATGATCGCCTCCGCATTGCTGATGGCTTCGTCTCCGTCCTTGCGCGAATAATAATCCATCGGTGCGCCACGCTCGCTCTGGCATAGCCTCCACAGACTAACCCGTCACGCGCTCCCGGCAACAAATCGTCAGTGGCGAACCGTTTGGCTAGAGCATTCGGCAGAGTTGTGATTTGTTAAGCGTCATGAAAATCGTGATCGCCGCCACCGGTGCCAGCGGAAGCATCTATCTGCAAAGGTTGCTCGAACAGATTGATTGCGCCGCGCATGAGGTCCACCTCGTCATGAGCGCGCACGCAGGTCAGGTTGCGAAGCAGGAGCTCGATGTTCTTAAAATTCCTCCGAATGTTTCGCAGCATTCTGAAAATGAGTTGAATGTGCCCTTCGTGAGCGGCTCAGCGCGTTTTGACGCGATGGTGATTGTGCCCTGCTCGATGGCCACGCTGGGCCGAATCGCTTCCGGTTCCAGCGACAGCGCGCTCTTGCGAGCAGCCGATGTTTTCTTGAAGGAACGGCGGAAGTTAATTCTCGTCCCCCGGGAGACACCGTGGAATTTGATTCACGCGCGGAATGTGGTCTCGCTGCTCGAAGCCGGAGCGATTGTGCTTCCGGCTATTCCATCGTTCTACAGCCGTCCTGGTTCGGTAACTGCTATTGTGGACACTGTCGTCTGGCGCATTCTTGACCAAATTGGCTTGCCCAATCCCCGAGCATATCGTTGGGGAGAGAAGAGCGCTTCGGCGAAACTCAAGAAAAGTTGAAGATCGAAGGATGGCTTGCGCGATGGTTGATCGCGTTTGGATTTCGCTTGCTGCAGCTTTGGGCCCGCACGCTGCGTTATGAAATCGACGATCGTGCAGGTATCGTGAGCAGACCGGTCACGGAAAATTACATCGGTGCGCTCTGGCACAATCGATTACTGATTTTCCCATTTGTCTTGCGGCGTTTCCTACCGCAACGCGATGGCGCCGCATTGATCAGCGCCAGCCGCGATGGTGATTTGATCGCCGATGTTGTTCAACGTTTTGGGTACAATGTGATTCGCGGCTCCAGCTCCCGGCTGGGGGCAAGCGCAATTTTCCAGCTGACCGAGGTGCTCGCGTCCGGTCGCGATGTGGTCATTACTCCCGACGGTCCGCGAGGTCCCGCTTACGAACTCGGTCCGGGGATAATTTTTCTGGCGCAGAAATCGGATGCGGCCGTAGTGCCGATGAATCTCGAATATTCGCGCTGTTGGCGGCTGGGAAGTTGGGACCGGTTCATCGTGCCGCGACCTTTTGCCAAAGTACGAGTGCTGATTGACGAGCCGCATCGTGTGAAATCGACCGGCACGCCGGAGGAATTTGAATCTGAACGACGGGCTTTGCAGGACGCCATGATGGCGCTGGTTGAAATGCGCTGAGAAGTGACGCAGACAATCCTGTCTGCGACTCAATGCTCGCTTGCACCTAACCTGCTCGCAGGCAGGATTGCCTCCTTCACTATGGCGAAATTGATCGATGGCCGGGCAATTGCGGAAAAAGTGTATGTCGACCTTCGCCGTGAAATTGCAGAACTAAAGGCAAAAGGCGTTACTCCGGGTCTTGCCGTCGTGCTCGTTGGAGACAATCCAGCTTCGCGCGCCTATGTGCGTTCCAAGGACAAAATGTGTCGGGAGCTAGGCCTGCACTCAGTGAAACTGGAGCTGCCAGCAGCCACCACACAGACGGAGCTTCTCGGTCGCGTCAAAGAACTCAATCTCGATTGCAGCATTCATGGCATCCTGGTTCAATCGCCGCCGCCCGAACATATTGATGAAGCAGCGATCGTGCATGCGCTCGACCCGCGTAAGGACGTGGACGGTTTTCACCCGGAAAACGTCGCGAAGCTCGTGCTCGACGATCCGAGCGGCTTTGTGCCGTGCACGCCGCTTGGGGTGCAACGTTTGCTTACTGAAACCAAAGTAGAAATTGACGGCGCGCACGTCGTGGTTCTTGGCCGTAGCATGATTGTGGGCAAACCGCTGGCGCTGCTTCTCATGCAAAAAAACCAAAATGGAAACGCTACAGTCACGGTCGTCCACTCGCGCAGCCGCGATCTTGCGAAGATTATTCGCTCAGCGGATATCGTTGTGGCGGCAATTGGGCGCGCGGAATTTGTCAAAGCCGATCAGGTGCGCGAAGGCGCCGTCGTTATCGATGTAGGCATCAATCGCGTGAAAGACTCGGGAAGTGCGCGTGGCTATCGCCTGCTGGGCGATGTCGCATTTGATGAAGTATCAAAAAAGGCCAGCGCGATCACCCCGGTTCCGGGCGGCGTCGGGCCGATGACCATCGCAATGTTGATGGCGAACACGCTAAAAGCATGTCGCCAATCGCTGTAGCCACGTGCACTGCGGCACGTCTATCCCAGACGGCCCATAGGGCCGTGGCTACAACTCCGCGAAACGATTTTCGCGGTAAGAAGCTTCAAAATCGCTGGTTCAATTCGCGCAGCGCGAACAAACAACGATCCGACGCGTGGCCACAACACCGCGCCGCGCGCCAGCCGGTTGATCCACAGTCTTCCCCGATACATTTGGGCGGAAGCGCGAGTGAATTCACGCAAAGCTGATTGGCGATCTCTGCCCCGAACGATTTTTGTGATTGCGTCTGCTGCCAGTTCCCCCGAGCGGAGGGCGTAGTAAATTCCTTCACCGGTAAATGGCTCTACCACGCGGGCGGCGTCGCCGATGAAGAGAAGATTTTCGCGTGCGCAAGGAACGGGCGACCGGGTAAGCGGCGTGATCGTGCGCCAAGGTTGATCGGGGGTGATTTCAAAATGGCGTTCCGCCCATTTGCGCAATCTAGAAATTGTTGGAGGCGTGCCCACGAGGCAAAGATTTAGCTGCGTTTCATTCACCGGAGCCTGGCCGGAGTAACCCTCTGGAAGAAATTGCAGGATGATGCGTCTGCCAAAATTTCGCCGCAGCGGGATGTGTGCTTGCAGCGCCACGCGTTCGCGCGCGGGGCGTGGCAGCAAGTTGCGCAAGCGCGCGACTGTGGAGTTGCGTCCGTCTGCACCGATTAAGATCCGCGCGACGAAAGTCTCTCCGCCGTCGGTCTCGATGTTCCAGGCGTAGCTGTAGCCACGCCCTTGTGGAGCGTCGAGGTCGGGACGGGCCACAGGCCCGTGACTACAGATCTTCTCGCCATTGCTGTTGGCCAATGCCGTGACCGTTGTTCCCTCGCGAACGTCCGCGCCGACATCGCGAGCACGCGTTAGCAGAAGATCGTCGAAAAGGCTGCGTTTCACCGATACTTCGCAATTGTGGCCGGTTGGAAGATCGACAACCACGTTATGGCCGTCGATCGCGATAAACTCGACCGAGTCCAGCTTGGAATGCGGCAAATCTCGGACGCGCTGCGCGACACCAAGGTGTTCCAGCACCGCCCAGCATGACGGATTCAAACAATCGCCGCACACTTTTTCACGGGGAAATTTTTCCCGCTCGAGAACAAGCGTCCGTAGACCAGCCAGCGCACAAAATGTGGCGCAGCTCGATCCCGCGGGGCCGCCCCCTACAATTGCGACATCAAAGGTTTCCATTTCGTGCCTGCGGAGAAACGCTCAACGTTTAACGCTCAACTCTCAACGCCTAATGAGCGCTGGCGTGCGATTCAATAAGAGAGCAAATTGAAGTTAAATGAGCTGGTCTCTCCCAGTCTTTCGCGTCGCCGGCATCCAATTACGAATTCACATTACGTTCTTACTGTTGATCGCCTGGCTGGCGTTCGGCTATTACGCGCAAGGCGGTTCCGCGGTCGCGGCGAGTCGGGTTATATTTGTCCTGCTTCTTTTTCTGTGTGTGGTGCTGCACGAGTTCGGACACGCGTTTGCCGCGAAGGCTTTTGGAATTAATACGCCAGACATCACCTTGCTGCCCATCGGCGGGGTGGCGCGATTGGAACGCATGCCAGAGGAACCGGTGCAGGAATTAATCATCGCGATGGCGGGGCCATTGGTGAATGTCGTGATCGCCCTCGGTTTGTTTGTGGTGGGCGGAGCACAAGGTTTGCTTAACCGGTCGACGGTCGAAGGCGGCGGTCTCATCGCGCAGTTGCTCACCATCAACATCATGCTGGTTCTTTTTAATTTGTTGCCGGCGTTTCCAATGGATGGCGGGCGGGTGTTGCGTGCTCTGCTCGCCACACGCTTGAGTTATGCGCGCGCTACGCAAGTCGCCGCGACCGTTGGACAGGGTTTTGCGTTTATCTTTGGTTTCCTCGGGCTTTTTGGTCCCAATCCATTTTTGCTCTTCATTGCGCTTTTCGTGTATATCGGTGCATCGCAAGAAGCAGCGTTGGCGCAGATGAAAGATGTCTCGCGCCGGTTTCCAGTCTCCAGCGCGATGGTGCGCGAGTTCCGGACGCTTTCGGAAAATGCCACCCTCGAAGAAGCGGTGGACGCATTGCTTGCGACTTCGCAGCACGATTTTCCAGTAGTTGATGAAACCGGCAGCGTTGCCGGTTTATTGACGCGTCACGATCTAATCGCTGCCTTGCGCAAGAACGATCCCGGTCTGCGCGTGGGTGACGTGATGAGACGCGATATTCCGACCGTGACAACTGGCACGCGCTTCGAAGACGCATTCCGCATCATGCAGGAGTACAACTGCCCAGCAGTGCCCGTGCTTGATCGGATGAAGCGCCTGGTCGGCTTGCTCACGCCCGAGAACGTTACCGAACTAATGATGGTGCACTCGGCGATGCCGCAACGGCGGCCTTTGTGACCGTTACTTGGAAGTCCGGCATCTTGCCGAACTCGGCAGGCTGGCAGCCTGCCAGCCGAGACAAGCAAGATGCTTATCTTCCTATAATGTGCGCGAGAACACCTAGCGCGATGGCTTAGGAACTGATGCGCATCGGCATCAGCACATACAGGAACGGCGTCTGAATTTTCAAAACGCCCGGGCTCATCTCGTCGATAAGGTCGAGAAAGACTTCGTCCTCGCCCAGTGCGCGCAGTGGCGCCATCAGAAATTCCGGATTAAACGCGATGGAAAACTCGCGGCCCTTGTAGGCGACGGCGAGAGATTCCTTCGCTTCGCCTACCTCCGGAGTATTGGCAGTGATGTCGATATTATTCTTGCTGAAATTCAATTTGATCGAGTGCGATTTGTCGCTTGCGAGCAGCGAGACACGCCGCAGCGAGTTCAGAAACATTTCGCGCTCGAGTTTTATTCGCTCCTTTGCTTCGCCTGGAATGACCTGCCGATAATTTGGGTAATTGCCCTCGATTAATTTTGAGACCAACAGCGTCTTGTTAAGATCGAACGCGATCTGGCCGCCGCCCATGCTCACCTTGACTTCGCCGTCATCGGCAAGCAGGCGTTGCAATTCTGTCACCGCTTTGGTCGGAATGATCAGGTCCGCTTCGTGGCTGCGAGGAAATTCCAGTTCGATTTCCGCCATTGCCAGCCGCCGCCCGTCAGTTGCCACCAGCGTCAGCTTGTTGTCCTTGAAACTGAACAGAACGCCGTTGAGCACGTAGCGGGTCTCGTCGGTCGATATGGCATAGGAAGTTTTGCGCAGGCCGTCGCGCAGATCTTTCTGCCGAATGGTGACCACTTTCGCTCCCTCGAATTTCGGCAACGGCGGAAATTCGTCCTCAGGCAAGCCGAGAATTTTGAAAAAACTTTGACCGCTGCGGATCGAAGCGGCATTTTTGCCATCGACATCGACCTGAATTTCGCTCGAAGGCAGTTCGCGAACGATGTTGAAAAGACGCCGTGCCGGCAGAGTAGTCGCTCCTGTTTTGTCCACGTGCGCCTCGCAACTTCCGCGCACCCCGACATCAAGATCGGTTGTGGTGAGATGGATTTCATCCTCGACGGCCTGCAGCAAAACGTTGGAAAGAATTGGAAGTGTCGTGCGGGTGCTGACGACGTTTTGGACTTGTTGCAGACCTTCGAGCAGGTTTTCTTTCGTAACGCTAAATTTCATGATGAACAGAAGCGTTTAAGATGTAGCGCTTCGGATTTTATTCGGCAACCGCAATCTCTCTGATATCGGGCACGTTTGTAGCTTGCCATGGCCGCAATCGCAAGTTTGAAAGAGGCGCCGCCTGGAAGGCTCAACGCTGAAGAGAACTGTCGATGAACGATATCGTCTGGCGAATATTGTCCTGCTCAGTCATCCGTTTTTTTACCAACTTGCACGCGTGCAACACGGTGCCGTGATCGCGCCCGCCAAAGGCCTCGCCGATTTCATTCAAAGACGCCTTGGTGAGCTCGCGCGCCAGATACATGGCCACCTGACGCGGAAAGGCGATGCTGGCCGGACGCCGCTTGCTTGTCATATCGGCCACGCGCACGTCGAACTGTTCGGCCACGCGCCGCTGAATTTGTTCGATCGTGATGGAATGCCGCCCTTCCTCCTGCAAAATGTCCTTTAGCAAATGCTCGATAACTTCCTGCGTGAGTTCCTTGCCGCTGAGTGACGCAAAGGAGGCTACCCTCATCAGCGCGCCTTCCAGACGGCGGACATTTGTGCGAATGCGGCTTGCGAGGAATTGAAAAATATCATCCCGCAATTTGATCTGCATGCTGTCGGCCTTTTTCCGCAAGATTGCCAGGCGTGTCTCGATGTCCGGCGGCTGAAGCTCAGCTGTAAGTCCCCATTCAAACCGCGAAACCAGGCGGTGTTCCAGATTTGCGATTTCCGAGGCCGGGCGATCGCTGGATAGGACGATCTGTTTGTGCCCGTCAAAAAGTGTATTGAATGTGTGAAAGAATTCCTCCTGGGACCGCTCCTTGCCACCCAGAAATTGGATGTCATCAATCAAAAGCAGATCAGCCTGGCGATAACGCTTCCGGAACTTGACCAGATTACTGTGCTGGATTGCATCGATGAACTCGTTAATGAAGAGTTCGCTCGAGAGGTAGATTACCTTCACGTTTTTTTTCTTCGCCCAAACGTACTGACCGATGGCCTGCATCAAATGGGTCTTGCCAAGACCTACCCCGCCGTAAACGAACAGCGGGTTGTACGTGCGCGCCGGCGTCTGCGCCACGGCGAGGCTTGCCGCGTGCGCAATTTCGTTGTTTGGGCCGACCACGAAAGATTCGAATGTGTTCCGTGGATTGAGGCCGGGCACGGTTGCGCCTGGTTTTGAGCTGATCGGCGGGTTCGGCAAAACTTCTTCCAGCGGCGCGGGATCCTCCCGAGATGTTTGCGCGCCAGGTCCTGACGGCGAGCAAAACTTCACCGAGCGCGGGCTGCCAAACGTGGTGACGATCGCAGTCTGCAATGCCGGCATATAGTTACTCTCGATCCAAAACTGGTAGATGTTGTTTGGAACACCCAACGTCAGCGATTTGTCCTTCGCCTCCAGCAACTCGACTGCAGAAAACCAGCGTTTGAAACCATCGGTGCTAATCTGCGGCTTAAGCGCAGCCGATAACCGCTGCCACAGCTGCGCACATTTTTTGTCCATAGCAAACTTGTTAACAGTGTTACACAAATGCCACACTGGCTGGCGCCGTGGGTAATTGCTGGGAGAAGCCAAGGTGAGATGGAGCTATCCCCCAGCGTGATCCCCCGTGGAAATGCCAAAAAAGAATGGCAAGAACGCGTAAATACGAGGGAAAACAGACAAATTGACCCTTCAAAGTGACTGTGGGTTCAACCTGCCGCGCATGCCCACTCAGTTGTTCTTTCGGGGAACTATTAGTGTTGTTCATTCTCGCCGATAAAAGTTTCTCAGAAATGTTCACAACTTATTCACATCCGCTTTGTTCCCGTCCTCGCCAGCGGGCTTGAGACTAGAAACCGGTCTCAAAATCGACAAGAAAAAAATGAATTTTATTTTTAATCGCCGACAAAAATTTTCTTGACTAGAAAACCGAAACGCGCGTGTCGGAGGAAGACCCGAAAATAGTTGCTCTGGCAAATTTCGCCGCGACGTTTGGCCGCCCCAATTAGTAATCGCCGGGGCGAACTGCTCGGAATCGTTGCATCCTTTGGGGCACTCCCGAGTTGACCGGAATGGCCTGCATGCGCAATTTTGACGGCCCCCAGAGTGCCACGAGGGATCGCTCTCCGAACCAAAAATGCAGCCAATGCACGCGGAAATGACGAGCTGGCGGGAGAACCGTACCGGCAATTCCAACCGGCCCGCGATGCGCCGAATTTTTCTATTCGGGCTGATCGCTTTTTTTCTTTCTGCGCCGTGCGCATTTCCGGTTGATGAGCTGGTTCCGCCGTTCGGCTTTCGTTGGACCGACTCGATGGCGCGTGTGGACGCCGTCTTGCACGGCGCAAAGGCCAAAATTGCTTCGCGGGAAAAAAAAGAAAACCGTGAAATCTGGACTGTGGAAGGGCTCGTCCATCCTGGATTAAAGCGCACGGTTTTTACGTTCAAGCAGAGGGCGCTTGTGGCGATCGAATTACAATACGAATACCCGGATTGGTCGATCGAACGTTACAACCAGCGAATGGGAGAGATTCGCAAATACTTCGACGAGAAGTACGGAACGGGAAAACTCGTTTCGCGTTCTCGCGATAACGACACGGACGTGATTCAGACACTGGTCGGCTATCAGTGGATGGTCGGCGCGACGATGCTTGAGCTTTTTTATTTCTCAGCGCAACACGATAAGCTCGTTTACCGCACCATCACTGTGGATTACAAAGCGCTGTAGACGATTCGGTCTCGTCGCCCTGAACCGCGCCCTTCGCGATCACCGCCGGCAGCTTTTTTCCTAGTCTTAAAGGACGCGACAAGCTATCACGTCCTCCTGCAACGTAAGCGAGGAGTTGCTATGCCAACCTCAGACGTCACCGAATCTGCTAGTTTTACCGTTGCCGAAATTCTAGCGAAGCTTGGGACGGATTCGAAGACGGGTTTGAACCCCGCCGAGCTACAGGAACGTCTGAATAAGTACGGACCGAACGCGCTGGTCGAAGAAAAGAAAAGCGCGCTTTCCGCCTTCGTCGCTTATTTCTGGGGGCCTATCCCGTGGATGATCGAGGCCGCTGCCCTGATGGCGTTGATCGTAAGAGACTGGAGCGATTTTACGATTATTGCCTCACTCCTGTTGTTCAACGCCTTGTTAGGATTCTGGGAGGAACACGAAGCTTCCAACGCGCTCGATGCATTGAAGAGTTCCCTCGCGCTAAAAGCCCGCGCTCTGCGCGGCGGCAAATGGGAGCAAGTCGATGCGCGGACGTTAGTGCCTGGAGATGTCATTCGGCTATACCTTGGCGACGTTGTACCTGCGGACTGTCAGCTCATCGAAGGCGACTACATCAGCATCGATCAATCCGCGCTGACCGGTGAATCCCTGCCGGTGACCAAGAAGTCGGGTGAGGACGCATACTCGGGTTCCATCGTGAAACAGGGAGAAATGGTCGCGGTAGTCACTGCGACCGGCGGAAATACATTTTTCGGACGCACGGCGAAATTAGTGGCTGGCGCCGGAAACATCTCGCACTTCCAGAAAGCCGTGATGAAGATCGGCAACTTCCTGATTGTCCTGGCGCTGGTGCTGGTGGTCATTCTGGTGGCCAGTCGTCTTTTCGACATGCGCGGCCACTACGACCGGGCAGTCTTGTTAAGGCTGGCCGAGATTGTTCTTATCCTTCTGGTGGCATCAGTGCCCGTAGCAATGCCGGCAGTCCTTTCGGTGACCATGGCTCTGGGGGCCCGAAGGCTTGCCAAAAGCAAGGCAATCGTCTCGCGACTGGAGGCGATCGAGGAATTGGCGGGCGTCGATGTGCTGTGTTCC
>Ga0222622_10001159_pt1 | contig 10611 bp, 7 predicted proteins | sample PLM2_5_b1metaG_FD_177335 | JGI IMG/M metagenome (GOLD analysis project Ga0222622, IMG submission 177335) | Groundwater sediment microbial communities from an aquifer in East River, Colorado, USA - PLM2_5_b1 | ecosystem: Environmental > Terrestrial > Soil > Riparian zone | place: USA: East River... | reverse complement strand
AGAAATCTTAGAACCTCTTTTATTTTGTCTTTTGACACTGTATTCAATTTTACAAACAATTCTTTCATCGTAACAGGAGAAAGTTTTATTTCATTCATTATCGTGGAGCTGAGGTGGTCGAATTCGGCAGCACTTACATCCTTCTTCTTTTTATTAATACAGGTGTCGCAGATGCCACAAGGTTTCAACTGGTCGTCACCAAAATATCTGCCGATCATCACACTTCTGCATAACGTTGATGTATATATGTAATTACGCATTGCCCCGGCACGCTCCTCAAATTGTTTTTTACGTTTATTATACCGTATCATATCGATCTTAAGATCACCGGCCAATACCCTGTTTTGAAACAGGTAAACCTGTGGTTTTTCTTTTCTCGGCGTGTATTCAATGACGCAGTATTTATTGAGTTCTTTTAGTTGCTTAGTTATCTCTTCGACAGGTTTTTTAAGAATTGCTGATACCCCCTTTTCGTTTATAGTAACCTGCTGGTCTAATACTCCTTCATAAGTTCTCAAAATGGTTTTCAGTAATGACTCCAGTTCAGGATGTTCTTTTTCGAATTCAATCAGCCTTTCACGGGTTGCGATTACCTGCAGTTTTGATTGGATAAAAATCTGTTCATTGAAATAGAGCAGTTCCTCCTGTTCAAGAGTTTTCAGTGCAGACAATACGATGCCCCCATCAAGTTGAAAATCTTTAATAAAAACAGGTGCATCAAGTTCATAATATTTTCCTTCGCCCATACCCGCGGGGATCTGAAGATGATTCATCAAAGCTTTATATGTTTTCCTGATCTCTTCCTCCCCTGGAAATTTTTTATCGGCAGATGCCTCCAGCCCTTTTAATTCTTTTTCGTTCGCAAGGAGAACAGCGTAGGATCTGTTTCCATCTCTTCCAGCGCGTCCGGCTTCCTGGTAGTAATTTTCAAGACAATCAGGTACATCTGCATGCAACACGACCCGTACGCCAGGCTTATCGATACCCATTCCAAAAGCATTAGTACATACGATCACTCTTGTTTTGTCCTTTAGCCATGCCTCCTGTTTCTCGTTTCTTTCTTCTTGCGGCAATCCTGCATGATAAAAATCTGCTGAAATGCCTTTCATATTCAGCAGGTCACTGATCTCTTTTGTTTTTCTCCGGCTCCTGCAGTAAACAATTCCTGTTCCTTCAACCTTCGAAAGAACATCCTCAACCTTATTGATCTTAGAGGCAACATTAAAAACACTGTACGACAGATTCGGCCTTTCGAATGATTGTCTGAATATCGTTTGTTTTTCAAAAAGCAGTTTTTCGCAAATATCTTTCTGCACTTCCATTGTTGCCGAAGCTGTTAAAGCAAGTATCGGCACTCCCGGCATTTCTTCTCTCAATGAAGATATCCGGAGGTAAGATGGTCTGAAGTCATAACCCCATTGGGAGATACAATGTGCTTCATCCACTGCTATGAGCTTTACACCAAGAGATGGCAGGTATTCTTTAAAAACTTTTGTTTCGAGCCTCTCTGGTGAAACATACAGGAATTTGCAATTACTATTGCCCGCTGTTTCGATGGTTTTCAATACTTCTTTCCAGGTCATTCCCGAATGAATCGAAAAAGCGGTTATACCTTTTCGTCTCAGGTTTTCTACCTGGTCTTTCATTAAAGCAATCAGCGGAGTAACCACCAGGCATAAACCTCCCATGGCTATTGCAGGAACCTGGAAGCAAATGGATTTACCCCCTCCTGTCGGAAGGAGGGCAAGACAATCATTTCCTTTCAGAACTGTATTGATTATTTCTTCCTGTAGTGGCCGGAAACCTGGAAATCCCCAGTATTCTTTCAATATGGAATGTATGGATTGCATTAATCAACCTTCTTCACATACAATCTTACTGAATTTACGGCAAGTACCACATCGCTTAATCCCATTACAAGCGCCCCAAACGCTGGGGTCAGCAAACCAAAGGCTGCCACTGGGATTGCTACTATGTTATATATGAATGCCCAGAAAAGATTTTGTTTGATGGTCAGATAGGTATGTTTTCCCAATCCAAGGGACAGCTTCAGATTTTTCAATCCATTGTCCATTAATACAACATCAGCGGTCTGCATTGCCACCTGTGAAGCTTCACTTAAAGATATTCCGATAGTAGCTTTTGCAAGAGCAGGTGCATCATTTATTCCATCTCCGACCATTGCGGTCGGTGCTGCAGCATTGAGCTCTGCAATTTTTACAAGCTTTTCTTCAGGACTTTGTTCAGCTATAACTTTTTCTATCCCTAACTGGTTAGCTACAATTTCACAAGCCTCGTACCTGTCGCCACTTAACAGGATAGTTTTAATATTTTTTCTTTTGAGATATTCTACGATTGCGAATGCTTCTTTTCTTATCTCATCTTGCATATCGATCCACCCGATCAATTCATTGTTTTTCAGAATATAAATGCTGTGATTCTTTTCATGGATTTTTGTTTCTGCGATCTTAAAAGATCCAGCAGCATACCGGTCGCCGCTTTTCGTTTCAGCTTTCATGCCAACACCTTTCACTTCTTCTGTACTTGACCATCTTATTTCATTTGCTATTTTCCATGCTGATGTCAAAGATTTAGCCAGCGGATGATTGGAATATTTTTCGAGTGAGAACACGATCCTTTTAAATTCTTCCTCAGGTATGGTTGAATAGAATTTACCGATTGTAAATTCACCTGTAGTAAGCGTACCAGTTTTATCAAATACTACCTGGCTTATATTCTTAAATAATTCGAGGCTCTTTGCATTACGAAATAAAATACCATTTCTGGCTGCCCTGCCAAGTCCTACGGCTATGGCTGCAGGTGTGGCGAGACCCATCGCACAGGGACATGCTATTACAAGAACAGCAATAGCTCTCATCAGGGAATGTGTAAATATATTTTCATCAAGAATAAACATATTAATAGTGAATGTCAACGCCGATATAATAAGTACCAGGGGCACAAAAACCGCACTGATCCTGTCGGCCATCATTTGAACGGGTGGTTTTTCTCCCTGTGCCTGCTTTACAAGATTTACGATGTTTGCCAGTACTGAATTCTTCGCTTCAGATGTTACCTGGGCTTTAATAATTCCATCAATTAAAATACTTCCCCCTATCAGTTTGTCTTTCGGCCCCTTTTCAACTGGCAGGCTCTCACCGGTAATTATCGCTTCATTCACGCTTCCTCTTCCGCTTAATATCTTGGAATCAGCCGGAACCTGCTCACCTGATTTGATCAGGATAAGATCCCCGGTCTTTAAAGATTCATTGTCAACCGGAAAGATCTCTTCTTCATATTTGTCATTGAAGGCAATCATATTTGCGATTACCTTCTGCGACTTTGCAAGCCTGTTCAGCGAGCGTTGTGTGGATACAATAGAAGCATCTTCCAGGTAATTTCCAAGGAATACCAGCGTAATAATTGCGGCTGCTGTTTCAAAGAATAAATACTCAGGGTCAGAAAATATAATTGCGCCAGTAATACTATATAAAAATGCTGCGGTTGCTCCAATCGCCACCAGCACATTCATGTTAGGCATACCATTCCTTATACTTTTGATGGCGCTTCTGCCAAAAAAATCCATCCCTACTATATAAACAGGAATGCATAATGCAAGCTGAACCCATGGATTCATGATCCAACTGATATGTACCCAGCGATCGATCATATGCAGCATAAGAGGAAGCGTAAAAATTGCGCAGAACAAAAAACGCTGCAGATGGTTGCTGAATATTTTTTTCTTCAGCGGGGTTGTAGCCTGCTTATCCGTCTTTACAGTATATCCAAGTTCTTCGATACCTTTTATTACCTGATCCAGATTTTTATCCCCTCCTTTATCAAATATTACATCGCCACTTAGGAGATTAACTTTTACGTTGTGGTTTCCTTCTTTTTCCAGGTACTTTGAAACGGTCAAAGAACAGTTGGAACAAGTCATTCCTTCAACTTTCCAATTTGTCTTTTCCATCCTGCAAATTTACCGAATCGTTGATTTTCCGAACAGTGTTAATATCTATACCCTGTTGCATTTAACGCTGCTTCACAATGTGTTAAACATCATTAACATCAGTGGAAAATCCTACAAACAACTCGTATAATATACCGGTTCACTCTTACAGGCTCAGTTTATATTTGCTCCATGGAACTGGTATATGGACTGGAACATATTGATGAGGCTGCAAATCAGATTTATAATGCTGTAAAGGGAAAGGGTATACTGACATTTACCGGCGAGATGGGATCAGGCAAAACCACATTAATACAGGCACTTTGCCGGAAAATGGGAGTAAAAGGAGTTATGGGAAGCCCGACTTTCTCGATCATTAATGAATATGAGACTGAAAAGGGTCCGGTGTATCATATAGATCTTTACCGGTGCCGGGATGAGGATGAAGCTATCCGGGCTGGTGTGGAGGATTGTTTGTATTCGGGGTGGACCTGCCTTGTTGAGTGGCCTGCAAAAGCGCCATCGTTATTTCCGGAAGAAACGATACGTATAGGCATCACCGAAATAAATGGGCATACAAGGAAGGTAACTGTCTCTTAAATTGCGAACTGAACATATATAAACAAGTATTCAATTTAAGACGATTGTAAATCGTAAATTGTAAGGTCAAATTATACCAGATCAATGTCTCATCCAAAACCGCACATCAGCACTTCCTTTAGCTATGAAACGCTTGAAGAAACGCTGGATGTAAAGCCGAAAGGTGCGCAGTTGCATATTGGCATACCTAAAGAAACTGCGTTCCAGGAAAACAGGATAGCACTTACACCAGATGCAGTAGGGGTGCTGGTGAGTAACGGACATAATGTAGTGCTGGAGCATAACGCCGGCGAGCCAACCCATTTCCGGGATAAGGATTACAGCGAGGCAGGGGCTAAGATCGTCTACGACAAGGCCGAGGTTTTTAAAGCACCGATACTGGTCAAATCAGCTCCTGTGGTGGAAGATGACCTACCGTTTCTTCAATATAACCAGCAGATATTTTCTCCGATTCATATGTCAGTGATGAAGGCTTCCCTGTTGGAGAAAATGATGGAAAAAAGAGTTACAGGCATTTCTTTCGAAGCACTGAAAGATGATAGCGGCACCTATCCGATAGTAAGGAGCATGAGTGAAATAGCTGGAAGTGCCGTAATGCTTATTGCCGCTCAATACCTGGGTTCTGCCAACCATGGAAAAGGTGTTTTGCTCGGTGGCATCTCTGGTATTCCGCCAACAAAAGTGATCATACTCGGAGCTGGCATAGTAGGTGAATATGCAGCCAGGGCAGCTATAGCATTGGGGGCATCAGTGAAAGTTTTTGACAACAGTGTATACCGGTTAAAAAGACTTCAAAACAACGTAGGTCATCGATTGTGGACATCAGTGCTCGAACCAAGAATTTTGTCGAAACAGCTTAAAACCTGTGAAGTGGCTGTCGGCGCGCTCGGATCGCAGGGCGGAAGAACTCCGGTAGTTGTTACTGAAGAGATGGTGAGCAACATGCGTCCGGGAAGTGTAGTGATAGATGTTAGTGTAGACAGGGGAGGATGCTTTGAAACTGCTGAGATCACAACACATGAGCATCCGATCTTCATGAAATACGGTGTTATACATTATTGCGTTCCTAATATTCCTTCCGGGTTTGCCCGTACGGCATCACAGGCGATAAGCAGCGTTCTTATGCCATTGCTTCTCGAGGCTGGTGATAATGGAGGATTTGAAAACCTGATATGGCACAAAGTAAACTTGCGGTCGGGGATTTATTTATTCAAAGGCGCTTTAACAAATTTTCATTTGAGCCAACGCTTTGACCTTAAATACACGGATCTCAATTTACTGATAGCAAGCCAGAGATAAATTATCTACCATCTGGTTTCTGCCGTTTGCCGATGTCACCCATAAAAATTTTCTCCTTGCAAAAACCATATTCCCCGATATCATTGGAGCTTACAATTACTATGCGGTTTAATGTGTACTCATTGATCAGCCGGTGATAGAGTTGGACACCATCTTCATCGAGATTGGTACAGGGCTCATCAAGGAGCAACACCGATGTGTCTGAAAAAAAAGCCTGCGCAAGTTTTACCCTTTGTTTCATGCCTGAAGAGTAGTAACGGATCTGTTTTCCTTCAGCTTCTTCAAGGTGAATCATAGCAACTATTTTATTAACAGAAACATTGCTGATCAGTGGTTTGAAGGTTTTATGAAAATGAAGGAATTCTGTAAGCGTCATTTCTTCAATCACTTCCTGGTAAGGGGCTGCTATGGAAAGATGCCTGAACATGCTGTCGGGCTCTACCTTTTTACCTTCTGTCTGATATGTTACCGTTCCTTCACTGGCCGCAACAGCACCTGCTATCACCTGCAGCAGTGTTGATTTACCGGAACCATTTGGTCCAGTGATGGCATAAGTGCCGCCTGAATTAAATTGATAGGTAAAGTTTTGGAATATCCAGTCCCGGTTAAACCGTTTACCTGTTTCAGAAAGTAAAATCTGCATCAGTGGCAGTTTTGGAAGGTCTCCGGATAATTCCGATTTTGGAGTTATTGATAAATTCAAGTATCTGCTCCTTCACTGCACTTGAATCAAAATTTTTCTCGATACTTTCAACTGCACCGGAGGTTGTATTTTTTTCTACAAAAAGTATATGGTAGATATCAGAGATCTCGTTAATTTTTTCCTTTGAAAATCCGCGGCGTTGTAAGCCAACGATATTGATTCCCATATAACAAAGAGGCTCGCGTGCGGCCTTGATGAAGGGAGGAACATCTTTACGGATAACGGTATGACCTGCTATATAAGTATGTTCACCAATATGCGTAAACTGGTGGGCGCCGGCCATTCCGCTTAGTATCGCATAATTATCTATGGTAACGTGTCCGGCAAGCTGCACAGCATTTCCAAGTATCACGTTATTGCCAATTATGCAATCGTGGGCTACATGTGAATAGGCCATGAGCAGGCAGTGACTTCCTATCTCGGTTTTCCATCTGTCTTTTGTGCCGCGGTTAATGGTAACACATTCACGGATGGTGGTATAATCTCCAACTACAGCGGTTGATTCTTCTCCAACGAATTTCAGATCCTGTGGTATTGCCCCGACTACTGCTCCGGGAAAAATCCTGCAATGGCGGCCAATAGTTGTAAGCTCATTGATCACCGCGTGAGACATAATATGCGTATTGTCTCCTATAGAAACATTATCATGAATAACTGCGAAAGGTTCTATAGTAACGTCGTTCCCGATCTTTGCATTAGGATGTATATACGCCAGCGGACTAATCATACTTACGCTTTAGGTCTTTTTACAATTTGAGCTACAAGGTCTGCTTCCGCTACCAGTTTATCTCCGATGAAAATTGTTCCTTTCATTTCGCATATTCCACGCCTGATCGGATTGGAAAGTTCCATCCTTAGTAGAAGCGTGTCGCCGGGAACTACTTTTTGCTTGAATTTGCAATTTTCTATTTTCAGAAAGTAAGTGTCGTATTGATCTTCAGTGTCCCGTGGAATGGCAAGAAATCCCCCGGCCTGAGCAAGCGCTTCAACCTGCAGAACACCCGGCATCACGCAATTTCCGGGAAAATGCCCCTGGAAAAAAGGTTCATTATAGGTAACATTCTTAACGGCCACAACATGTTTATCGGACAGCTCTATTACTTTATCTACCAATAAAAACGGATAACGGTGAGGTAAAACTTTTTCGATTGCGTGAATATCCAGTATTGAAGGTTTGTTTGGATCGTATTTGGGAACATCCTGCCTGTGTTTGTATTTCTTGATATGCTCCTTAATTTTTTTTGCAAACCTTACGTTGGATGCATGCCCGGGTCTGTTAGCAATGATATGAGCCTTGAATGGAAACCCGACAAGCGCCAGATCGCCGACAACATCAAGTAGTTTATGTCTTGCAGGCTCATTTGGAAAACGAAGCTTCAGGTTATTCAGTATACCCTCTTCACTTACTTTAACATCATGTTTATTAAATACTTTTGATATTCTTCTCACCTGGTCTTCAGTCACCGGCTTATCAACAACAACTATGGCATTGTTGATGTCTCCCCCTTTAATAAGATTATTAGCGAGTAGCCATTCGAGTTCATGAAAAAAAGAAAAAGTGCGGCATGGCGCGATTTCCTTATTGAACTGGGTAATATCTTTTAATGCCGCGTGCTGCGTTCCGAGAACTGGTGAGTTAAAATCTATAAGTGTATTTATTCGATACTCATTATAGGGAAGGGCAACCATCTCCACTTTCTTCTCTTCATCAACAAAAGTGATGTTGTGCTCTATGCTGTAATATATCTTTTTTGCTTCCTGCTTAAGTGTTCCGGTTTTTTCAAGGGCTTCAACAAACGGTTCCGCGCTTCCGTCAAGAATGGGAATTTCCTCACCATCAATTTCAATCAGCACATTATCCACCTGCATACCTACAAGCGAAGCAAGCAGGTGCTCGATAGTACTTACCCTTGCACCATTTGCCTCGAGGGTGGTACTCCGATTGGTTTCAATCACATTATCAACATCTGCTTTAATAATCGGTTTCCCTTTAAGATCAACACGTTGGAAACTAATTCCTGTATTGGGCTCTGAAGGTTTCAATCGCATCGTAACGGCCTGGCCGGTATGTATTCCCGCCCCCGAAATGGTGATCTCTGATTTTATAGTATGTTGAAAATGATCTCCGTTGCTGGTGGTCCTCTCCATAGGCACGAAAGTATGAAACCTTAGGGAAAAAGCTTCCAGAATTATGGTGCCACCTTCTCCATCATGAGCTGTTTTACAATGTTCTCAAGCTCTATGATGCGCTTCTCGAGCTCAGGTAGATTTCTTGTAACAGCCTGGCTGCGAAGAGCACTGGTATATTCAAATGCCGGGGAACCGGTTACTGCTGTATTAGGAACTTTGATAGACTTGCTTACACCACTCTGAGCATTGATTTTGGCATTGTCGGCAATCTGTATATGGCCAACGATGCCTGCCTGCCCGCCAATCATAACATTATTGCCGATTTTTGTGCTGCCACTTACTCCTGCCTGGGCTGCAATTACAGTATTATGGCCTACCTCTACATTATGGGCAACCTGTATGAGATTATCGAGTTTTGCGCCAGATTTGATAAGTGTTGAACCCATCGTTGCCCTGTCAAGGGTAGAGTTAGCGCCAATTTCAACATTGTCTTCAATTACAACATTACCGATCTGGGGAACTTTTTTAAAACTCCCATCCGCCTGGGGAGCAAAACCGAATCCATCGCTTCCGACCACTGTGCCGGCATGGATATTCACCCAGTTGCCTACCACACAGTCATGATATATACGAACACCCGGATGCAAAATCGAATTATCCCCGATAGAAACATTGTTGCCAATATAAACATTGGGATAAATCTTCACATTGTTCCCGACTTTTACATTGTCGCCGATGTAGGCAAAGGCGCCAACGAAAATATTCTCACCTAGTACAGCGGATTTTGAAATGTAGGAAGGCTCCTGTATACCGTTCATCTGCTGTTCAACCATCTCCTGGTATTTGGATAGTAAAGTTGCGAATGCAGTGTAAGGATCATGGACACGCAACAATGTGGAATTGATCGGTTCTTTTAATTCCTGGGTCTCATTTAAAATGATCACGGAGGCACCGGTAGAGTATAGGTAATCTTCGTATTTGGGGTTAGCGAGGAAAGCGAGCTCACCATGCTTTGCTTCTTCTATCTTTCCAAATGAACTCACCACTGCGTCTGGGTTGCCTTCCACCCTTGCATTGATTATTAAGGCTATTTGAGCTGCAGTAAATTGCATAGTCTATGCGTTATAAAAACAAATATAGAATTTTTTCACAGGCGTAGACAGTGTTTGGTGTATCAACGCATTGTCTACTTCCGATATATCCTTAACGGAGCCATCCTTAAACAAAATATTTATTCTTTCCTCGGAGGGGTCGTAAGTGGTGTTCTCGGCTTCCCCTGTAAATATAAAATATCTGCTTTCTTTTTCTGTGATATTTAACTTTTTGCAAATAGTATTCCTCATTTCCATTACCCATTTTTCATCAAATTGTTCCGCTCCCAATTTAACTTTCAATAGACGCCGCTCGATAAGCAGCCTGCTTAGCATTGATAAGATCATATCCGGATGATCCATCCAGTTTTTGATAGTTGCCATCACATCATAATCGTCGAGGAGACAGAACTTTTCGAATTGTGGGCCGGGTTCCATCTTCACTTCATTGGTAAGGAAAAAATCGAAAGCGTGTGATGTTGAGGTAACGGTAAACCCATTGTTGATAAGCTCCTTGGCTCTTCTTACAATGTTCACCAACATCATTTCCGCGGCAACAACTGTTTTATGCAGGTATACCTGCCAGTACATCAGCCTCCGGGAAACAAGAAATTTTTCTATTGAATAGATCGCTTTCTCCTCAACCATCAGGTCGCCATTGTGAACCGTAAGCATTTTAATGATCCTGTCATATCCGATCACACCTTCAGAAACACCCGTGAAAAAACTGTCGCGCGTAAGGTAATCGAGCCTGTCAACATCAAGTTGTCCTGATACAAGCTGATGCAAAAATCTTTTTGGATACTGATCTGTAAATATGCGTATAGCTGTTTCGAGCT